>Ga0180438_10000480_pt1 | contig 78550 bp, 74 predicted proteins | sample SS_ome_12_FD_132455 | JGI IMG/M metagenome (GOLD analysis project Ga0180438, IMG submission 132455) | Hypersaline lake sediment archaeal communities from the Salton Sea, California, USA - SS_3_D_2 metaG | ecosystem: Environmental > Aquatic > Non-marine Saline and Alkaline > Hypersaline >...
CTCAAAAGGTATTGTTTTGGATTTTGAACATTTAAATTTTGGATTTGTTTGGAATCCCGCGATTTCGATATTCGTATTTCGGATTTAAACTTTTTGGTTCCGGCTCTGCTGGTTTATGCACTTCCTACTTTAGGCACTTTAATTACTTTCTACTTCTTACTAAGTTCCTACAACTTATTCGCCTTAATCACCTTATCGCTGACACAGAAGCGGTCACCGCCAAGATGGTGGATTAATTGTAGGCCGTTGTCAAAATTCCATTCCCCTTCTTGAAAATGACGTGGGTCAGCCGCAGCAGCAAGGATTTGTCCGATAATCAACGACGAAGCACCCAGGTCTACTATCTGACACACCCGGCATTCCAGATAGGCCACTGCTTCCTTAACCAAAGGTGGCTTGATTTTTTGTGCCTTTTGACGGGTTAAACGGAAACGGGAAAATTTATCTTCTACATCGCGGCCGCTGGTGGTCCCACAGCCAAGGACGGCATCTGCAATCGAAATATCCGGGACATTCATCCCAAATTCCCCAGTATCAGCAATGAAGGGATAGGAGTAATGGCGTTTCCCTGAGAGTATGGCCACCATGCCCGGGTCTTTTCTTACCGGCATATTCCAGGTAACCGGGAACAGGTTGTCTTTGTTACCGTCTCCCACTGTGATCAGTACAACAGAACCTGGATTCAACAGGCGGTACGCATTGGGTGACGCTTCGATATTCACTTTTTCCATAAAAATCTCCTTTATATAATAAAATAATATTATAATATGACATATTGCTTTTAAAAATGCAATTAAAAAAATGGTTTAAGTTTTTGATAACTGGTCAATTCTCTGGTAAAATGAAAACTGGGTTTGTAAATGAATGAATTAAGCGATTTATTGAAGAAGGTAAATCCTGGTGCTGTGGCAATAATTGGTATTCCTTTTGATGAGAATTCGTCCTTTATGAAAGGGCCTGCATCAGCACCTCAAATCATTCGAAATGTACTTTATTCCGAGTCATCAAATATGAGCACCGAGAGTATTGTCGATCTGGGATCGGAGCCGAGATTTGTTGATCTCGGCGATATTAAGGTAAAAAATTATATCGAAAATATTGAACAAACCATTTTAAGCATCCTTGAACGGGATACATTCGTATTATCCCTGGGGGGTGACCATTCGATTACTTATCCCATTTTGAAAGCCTATGGGAAAAAATATAAGAATTTAAATATTTTTCAACTGGATGCTCACCCTGATCTGTACAACGAGTTTGACGGAAATCCGTACGCCCACGGTTGTCCCTTTGCAAGGATAATGGAAGAGAATTTGGCAGTGCGGCTGGTTCAAGTCGGAATCAGGACCATGAATCCCCACCAATATGAACAGGCCAGGCGTTTTAATGTGGAAACCATCCATATGAAAGATTGGGATTCTTCGTTTAAGTCGGATTTCAAAGGGCCTGTATATATCTCTTTGGATATGGATGTGCTGGACCCAGCGTTCGCACCCGGGGTGTCTCATCGTGAAGCAGGTGGATTTTCCACCCGTGAGGTGTTGAACGTAATCCAGGAACTGGATGCCCCGGTGGTGGGCGCTGATATCGTGGAATTTAATCCCAAACGTGACCCTCTTGGTATCACAGCAATGGCAGCAGCCAGGTTCCTTAAGGAAATTGCCGGGAAAATGTTGACCATAAAAAGTATTAAATAAAGGGAGTAATGGAAAAGGGGGCAGCGTATTACTTTGTTACTTTTTAATCGTCATCATTCATCATTCATCACTCATCATTTAAATTTAGATCGGTAAGTTCTCAGGAACGCTGTCAATCCCATAAGTGGGCGTATTTGTGACCACTTCCCGTGTTGAATAGAACAACCGTTTCATCATCCTTAATCCAACCCAGTTGGCGTAGTTGTTTGAAGCCTACAAGGGTGGCTGCTCCTTCAGGAGCCGGGAATATTCCCTGGGTTTGGCCCATCAGGTTCGCCGCTTTCATAATTTCCTCATCCGGTACAGCCACCGCCGTGCCATTACTTTCACGCAGTGCGCGCAGGATCAGGAAATCCCCCACCGCCGCCGGAACTCGTAAACCATCGGCAATGGTTTTGGCATTTTCCCACATGTCAGCAAACTCTTTACCCTCCTTGAATGCCTTGACCATTGGGGCACATCCTTCTGATTGAACAGATACCATCCGGGGTCGTTGGGAGTCGATCCAGCCCAGTTTTTCCATTTCATCAAAGGCTTTCCACATCCCTACCAGGCCTGTGCCGCCGCCGGTGGGATAGATGATTACATCCGGCAGTGTCCAGTTCATCTGTTCTGCCAATTCGTATCCCATGGTTTTTTTCCCTTCGATGCGGTAGGGTTCTTTGAGGGTAGAGACATCAAACCGATTGTATTTTTCTACTTCTTTTTTGGCAGCTTTTCCGCAGTCGGTGATAAGGCCGTCTATCAGGATTACTGAAGCGCCCAGGCCCCGGCATTCGTTAATAAAGGGTGTGGGCACATCTTTTGGCATAAACACATGTGCTTCCATCCCGGCCAGTGCAGCATATGCGCTCATGGCCCCGCCGGCATTTCCGGCAGTAGGAATGGACACAGATGTTATTCCCAGTTCTTTTGCCCGGGATATAGCCACGCTCAATCCCCTGGCTTTAAAGGAACCTGTGGGGTTTAAGCCTTCATCCTTAATGTATAGATTTGCGAATCCCAATTCGTTTCCCAATCGCCGGGCATGGTGCAAAGGAGTAAATCCTTCTCCAAGGGTAAGGATATTAGCGGGATCTCCTACGGGTAGGAGTTCCTTATATCGCCACATGTTGGGCTCCCTTTGGTTGATGATATCCGGGCGGATTGATTTTTTAGCTGCTTGCAGGTCATACCTGACCAATAAGGGTTTGCTGCATTTTGGACACAAATTCCATACCTTGTTGGGGTCCAGGATTTTGCCGCACAATCCACATTCAAGCTGGGTTAAAAAGTTCATTTTTACTCCTAAAGGGGAGTATTATAAAGGAAAAGTGTGAAGCATTCAAGGAACTTGCATGGAGGGTGGGGAGCTTTAAGACTGGGGACTTCAAGAATTGAACAACTTTGGGGATTGGGATAAGGTATATAGGTTTAACAGCAATAATAAAAAGTTTTTGCCCCGCTTTTTTAAAAAAGCGGGCCGCCGGAGGCATCCATAGCTCTAAAAAGCTAAATAGATGGGTGGGCAGGTCAAAATATCACAAAAGTTCTTTTATTCCTGCCCATCCACGTAGCCTGAAAGATACCGGACGTAGTGCATCAAGTTCATGAAGCGGATGCCGTCTGGTGTATAGTTCGTTAAAGATACCCAAAGAAAAGCTTTTAACCTTAATCCAATAAATTTTCATTTAATGCATGAATTCCAGGACTGAAAATCTCTTGCGTTATAAAATTTAAAACGCCGTAAAATTTAAAACGTTGTAAAATCTACAACGCATTTGACAAATCTTATTTTTCAATTTATTATATTTTCGTAAAAGGATTGCCCACTTACTATGTTCTATATTCTGAATGGACATTTCTATCGCGTCGGGTTCCTGATGAGAAATGGTAGTCAGAGCAGCATTTTATCCTGGTCCCACATTATAATCGCCTTAATATTTTTAATTTATATGGCGAAAAATATTAATTTTATTAATTTCTAACTTAAGAAAATTAATGTTTTAGGGCATTATTCTTAATATATTTAATTTCACTTCTATTCAATATGATTATAAAGGAAATAAGTGATATTCAAATAAAACATAAAAAATCAAAAAAAGGACCAGGCGAAGAAAACCATCAATTTAACGCAGGGTATAAATAAAATTTTTATATTTGGATTGCCAATTCTATGTTGGCTTCAATAATGAGTTTAACGGCTTCTTTTAGATTTTCTTGAATTTCTTCTTTTGTTTTTCCCTGGGTATTGGCTCCTGGCAATTCTTCCACATGTCCAATCCATCCTTTGTCTACCTTTTCAAAAACAGCGGTAAATTCTTCCATGTTGACCTCATGCTTTAATTTAATACTTTTAAAATGTTTTGTCAAATTGAGCCGCGGACGAACACGAACAAACACGGATAAATAAAAAGCCGCGAAGAGCGCGAATAAACACGAAAACCCTGAAGGTTATCTCACTTCCATTGTCAATAAAATTCTCCCGGTTTACTTTTTTTGTCTTGCAGTTTTAATTATAATCCCAGGGGCTTATAATGGTTGGAATATCTACAAAATCTTCAAATCTTCTATCCGGTCAAAATGTTTTACGTTTAGAGTCATTAAATGCAAATTATGAGTTATTGCTGTTTCACCTATTAAGATATCTCCAATCTCAATGAGTTCATTTTTATTCCGAAGCGATAGGTAAATTGCCCCTGCTCGTTCCGCCGTTTCTTTTGTGAAAGGAAGTATTTTTACTAGAGCAATGAGGTCAAAAATGTCTTTCCGTTTCTGTTCATTGATTGCTCCGGCAAAAAGTTCGTAAATAGTGATTGCGGAAGTAAATAATGCATACTTATCAATTATTTTGTATAATTGGCTTTTCTTTTTGTTTTCTTTTCTTAAATGGTCAATAATTATAGAGGTATCTATCAAAACGTTTTCGGTTTCCATTCGTTCATGTGTTTTCTAACATCATCGAGTGTTTTAATATCTTCGTCGTCCCAGTACGACATGCCCAATAGTATTTTCTTCTTGTCTATTTTTTTCTTTCTCGGTTTTCTTTTTTGGCTCAGGAATTCAATAAAATCGCATACCTCTTTTTTTGCCTGCTCCGGTAAAATTTCAAATTTTTGTGCAATTGTTTCAAAAGATACCGAACTCATTCAAGCCTCCTTTTGTAATAATAATATTATTGTTTCGTTCTGTCAACCACGATGTAAAAAAATGTAACGTTATAAAAATCATATTTCAAATTAAATACAAAAATCAATAATGGTTTTAAGGGAAAAAGGCCCAGGAGAGAAAAGACGTCAAGGAGGTTTTCAACAACTTGTCAATGGAAAATTAAAACGATGAAAGACCTTTAAAGCACTCAATGACAAGTACTTAAAAGCCCCACTGACAAACTTTAAAGCTCTCAATGACAAACATTCAAAGTAACAATGACAAGCCATGAAGGCTTTGGTGACGTTACCCCTTGATTATGAATTAAAAATCAATTATAGTGATGACATGGATTTAAAAAAAAGAATTGCTTCGATTTCAGGGCTTAAAATCGCTTTGGTGGTATTTGTGATTTTTATTGTTTTCCTTATTTCATTACCTGTGATTTTTTATTTCTGGGCCTCCTCAGGCTCCCTACCAGGAAATAAACGCTCTGAAATTATTGTCTATTCTGATAGAATAGAGCCTCCAGCGGATCGGGACGTGTTTACGGTAATGAGCTACAATATTGGCTACCTATCGGGAATGACCAATAACATGGCGGTAAGGACAGAAAAAGGATTGTTTGAAAAAAATATGAAGCGATTTCTTCAAATGTTAAACAAAAAAAAACCCGATGTTATCGGGTTCCAGGAAATCGATTTCCATTCCAGGCGCTCCTTTTATGTCAACCAGATGCGTACAATTGCTGAGAAAGCAGGATATAAATACGGTGCAGCAGCCGTCAATTGGGACAAACATTATGTGCCTTTTCCCTACTGGCCGCCGTCGGTTCATTTTGGAGAAATGCTCTCCGGCCAGGCGATATTAAGCCAATGGCCGATACTCTCTGCCAAACGGGTGGTGCTGCAAAAACCCAAAAATAAACCCTTCTATTACAATGCCTTTTACCTGGATCGACTGGTGCAGGCAGTAAAAATAAAAATCAAAAATAGAGAGCTCATGATTTTAAATGTCCATTTGGAAGCATTTGACTGGAAAACAAGGGAAAACCAGGCAAAGAAGGTACTGGAGATTTATCGCACGTTTAAAGATGACTATCCGGTACTGTTAATGGGCGATTTTAATTGTGTACCTCCGGGGGCGGCAAAGAAAAAAAAATTCAAAGATGAGCCGGAAATGAACTTTTCCAATGAAAAAACCATTATATTTTTTTTAGAGGAAAGGAGTTTAAAAGCAGCAGACCTCTCCTTCTTTACTTTTCCGTCGGATAAACCTGACCGGAAATTGGATTATATTTTTTACAATCACGAAAAAATGATATTGATAAACGTATGTGTGCCAGAAATGGATAGTTCTGATCATCTGCCCGTGGTAATACAATTTTCTTTACTGGATAGTGGATAGAGTGCCCGCGAAACACGCGAAATGACGCGAAAAAAATCATGCGTTTAAAAAAATTGGCAAAATTTTTTTAGGAGGGGGAATTTATTTGACGTTGTCCGACTAATGAATGATTAATGGATTTATCCGGCAAAGGGGATAACGATCGGGTAAATTTCGTTATATTATATAGATATAGAAGAAACGATGAAACGAGCGAATACAAATGACATGAATAATGTAAACGCAGATGTAAATGAAAACCCAGAGGGAGCAAAAAAAAATTATGCCGTTAACTAAAGGACTGTTGGTCATTCTGTGGCTAGTGTATAAAAAACTCTTTGCACTATCCCATTTGATGTGCTATAATTTCTCTATGCTGGACATAAATTTTGTAAGAAATAATCTCGATACGGTTAAGCACAAAATCGAAGCGAAAGGTGTCCCCTTTGATGAAAAACAGTTCAATGAAATCGATGTAAAACGAAGAAATTTAATCACCAACGCAGAAAGCCTCAAAAGCAAAAAGAACAAACTGGCAAAAGAAATCGGAAATTTAAAAAGAGAAAAAAAAGATACAAAGGAATTGGAAAATCAATCAAAAATCTTTTCCGCTGAACTCTCTACCCTTGAACATGAACTGGCAGAGGCGGAAGAGAAATTCCAGGATTGGATGCTAAATATTCCCAATCTCTTTGATGACTCGGTTCCCATAGGTAAAAATGAAACCGAGAATGTGGTGGTGCGGGAATGGGGTGAGAAACCGGAGTTTGATTTTTCACCCAAACCCCATTGGGACCTGGGGGAGATAAATGCCATTCTTGATTTGCCCAGGGCAGCGAAGATGTCGGGTGCCCGGTTTGCTCTCTACTTCGATACGCTGGCAAAATTGGAACGGATTCTAATCCATTTTATGATGGAGGTGCAAACAGTTGAAAACGGGTATACGGAAGTACTTCCACCTTTCCTGGTGAATGATGAGAGTCTCTTTGGGACGGGAAATCTGCCTAAATTTAGAGAGGATCTCTTTAAAATCGAGGATTACAATCTCTATCTGATTCCCACTGCGGAAGTGCCCCTCACCAATATTCACCGGGGTGAAACGTTAAGCGAAGAAGAACTACCCAAATACTATGCTGCCTATACCCCTTGTTTCCGCAGTGAAGCAGGTTCTTACGGTAAAGAGGTTAGGGGAATCGTCCGACAGCATCAATTTAACAAGATAGAATTATTGAAATTTACCACCCCTGAACATTCTCCTGAGGAACACGAAAAACTGACCTGTGATGCGGAATCTATTTTGCAAAAATTGAATTTGCACTACCGGGTGGTGCTGCTGTGCAGTGGAGATACATCCTTCTCATCAGCCAAAACTTATGATATAGATGTATGGATGCCAGCGCGGAACGGGTATATGGAAATCTCCTCCTGCTCCAATTTTTCCGATTTCCAGGCCAGGAGGTCAAAGATCAAATATAAAACAAAAGATGGCAGGAAGGATTTTGTTCACACCCTGAATGGTTCCGGGCTGGCAGTGGGCCGAACCGTGGCTGCTATTATGGAAAATTACCAGGCGGAAAACGGGAAAATCTGGATTCCGGATGCTTTGAAAAACTATTTTCCAGGGAGAGATTACTTTTAATGCCTTATTATAATTGCACATTTCTTGATGATGACGGTCGATATATTAAAAAGACCCTCTTTGCCGACAATAAAAAAGAGGTGTGGAAAAACTATTTAGGTTCTGATGAAAAGCTGCTTTATATAAAAAGGAACTTATGGAAAGAGGAATTCTCCATAAAACTTTTTGCAAAAAAGCTTGGTTACTTTGAGTTTTTACTTTTTAATCAAAAAATGATCACTCTTCTGAGAGCAGGCGTCTCTTTTGTAAGAGCCCTTGAAATCGTTATCAACAATCTTAAAAGAGGTAATTTAAAAGAAGTTCTAATCAAAACCCAAACGGATATCAAAAACGGCATTCAAATTTCAGATGCCTTTTCTTCGAAACAAATTCCCTTCCAGGAGATATACCGGGCATCACTGCTGGCTGGAGAAAGAAGCGGGAACCTGGAGTCTATACTGGAACGATTTAATATATACCTGGAAAAGATTGCCACTCTCCGACGAAAGGTCATTAGCAGTATGACCTATCCTGTCATCTTATTTGGATTCATGATTGCCATGGTAATGGTTATCCTGGTCTATGCCATCCCCAAGTTTTCCTCTTTTTATGCGAGTTTTGAGGCTGAATTACCTGCTGTAACCACAAAATTGATTGAACTGGGAAATTTCTTAAAAAACAATTTTATCACCATCATATTGATATTGGTCGGTATTGTAGCGGTTGTCAAAACAATTGAAAAAGCTCGGAAGGATATCATTATTATCGATTATCTAAAAATAAAAATCCCCTTTATCGGAAAAATAATTGTTGAAAATGCTATGGCAGTGTTTTCCCGAACATTGGCCATATTGGTTGAAGGAGGGATACCTGTGCCCGAAGCGACACAGATCTCTGTGGAGACCTTTTCCAACAAGTATTTTTTCTCAAAGGTTAAAGATATCCCGGTTAAAATAAAAGAAGGGAACCTGCTGTCGGATGTATTGGGAGAGGTCAATTTCATCCCCCCGGTGATGGTAGAAGTTATAAAAGTGGGGGAGTCTTCAGGTAACCTGGTTGGTGTATTAAATGAGCTATCAGATTCTTTTGAAAATTCCATCGATGCCAAGATCAGTTCATTGATCTCCCTGATCGAACCGATTTTGATCGTTGTTCTGGGATTGGTGATTGCCTTTATGTTGGTGGCGATCTATTTACCCATTTTTAGTACGGTGAAGATTGTAAAATGATTAAAGAAGTAGATTTAAAAACATTAAAAATTGACTACCAGTTATTAACTAAATTCCCTGCGGAATTTATGATTAAAAACCTATTCTTCCCATTGAAGGAAAACGAAACGATTATTGAGGTGGCAATGTTTGATCCTGATAACCTCGATAAGATCAGTATCATAGAAAATTTTATTCAAAAAAGAGTCGTGCCTTTCCAGGCCCAGCGGGAAGATATCGAGAAGATCCTGAAAAAGAGTGATACCTATACCAAGGTACTGACGGATAAGACTGAAAGTTTCTTCATGAAAAAAGTGGTCGAAGAGGAAGAAGAAGAAGCGTTAACCATTGAAAAAATTACGGAAGAAGATGATTCGGTTATTAAATTATTAAATAATGTAATTTTCACGGCAGTTAGTAAGCGAGCCTCTGATATCCACATCGAGATGCAAGACAATTCAGTCAAACTTAAATTTAGAATCGATGGTATTTTAACTCAGGTAATGGAACCCCTCGATAGGATATTTCATTCGCCATTGATTACGCGATTAAAAGTTATCTCAGAGCTGGATATTGCAGAGCGGCGGATTCCACAGGACGGCCGGTTCCGCATGAAGTTTAAACATAAGACCATTGATTTCAGGGTCTCTATAATGCCAGCCATTTATGGTGAAAACGCGGTCATCAGGATTCTGGACCGGGAGATGATTACTGAAAGTATCGGGGAGCTTCGACTGATGCAATTGGGCTTTTCCGACCACCTGATTAACAATCTCAACTATTATATTACGCAACCTTACGGTATGTTCCTGGTAACCGGACCCACAGGAAGCGGTAAAACCACCACTCTCTACGCCTCTCTCAACGAGATAAAAAATCCGGAGGATAAGATCATTACCATTGAAGACCCGGTGGAATACCAGATCGATGATATTACCCAGATACCGGTAAATGAAAAGAAAGGATTAACTTTTGCTCGTGGGCTGCGTTCTATCTTGCGGCATGACCCTGATAAAGTCATGGTGGGAGAAATCCGCGATCCTGAGACTGCTCAAATCGCCATCCAGTCTGCCCTTACCGGGCACCTGGTCTTCACCACAGTTCATGCCAATAATGTGTTTGATGTATTGGGCCGATTTATTCATATGGGCATTGATACGTATAGCTTTATATCGGCACTCAATTGTATTGTGGCGCAGCGACTGGTGAGACGGTTGTGCGTCAACTGCAAGCAGAAATTTAAGCCGGATGAAAAATACCTCCTTGATAATCGCGTTAAAAAGGAGGCCTTCAAAAACCCCATCTACCAGGCAAATCCCAATGGCTGTCCTGAATGTTCGGGAATCGGCTATTCCGGAAGAACGGTTATCGGCGAGATCCTGGAGCTAACGGATGAAATCAAAGAGATGATCCTGGACAAAAAGCCTTTGTCGGAAATAAAAAAACAAGCCGTTGCCCAGGGGATGATTCCCATACGGAAAAATGGCCTGGAAAAGGTAATGTTAGGGATCACTTCTTTTGAAGAATTAAACAGGGTGACAATAAAAGAATGGTTATAATTGATAATCTTTTTATCCATTACAAGCGACCGGAGCAATATGTTTTTGCTGGAGAAAACTACCTGGATATCTACAAGTATGTAAACAAATCCTTTCAAAAAACCCAGACTATTGAAAATGTCTCTATTTTTAATCCGGGTTCTGATAATTTTAAAAGTGTAAGCAGTGAATTGGCTGTGGTTGATACGGGTATTATATTGAACTCCGGATATTATATCTTTAATATCTTTGATTTTGAAAAGATCCCCTTCCGGGAAGGTCTCCAGCAAGAGATCGTAGAGTGGCGATTGAGAAAGGTGTTTCCTGAAAATATCGAGGAGTATAACCATCAATTCTTTAAAATAAGTAAAAAAAAGATTCTTTCCATTTTATTTAAAAAAAGCTTAAAGGAGAAAATCGAAGAATACTTTACAGCCAATGGTTTAAATCTTATTTACATGTGCAATTCAACGGTTAATATTATTAATCATGTGGTAACCCAAAAAACCGCCCCGGATTTCTTTATTGAAATCGATCGGAATCTCTTTATCATTGTTTTTCAAGATCATTCGATACCCTTTTATATAAGGAAGTTTAGAAATGACAATGAAAACGAGGTAGTGGGGGAGATCGTAAAAACCATTAATTATGTTAAGAACAGTTACTCTCAAATACCCCATACCTATTCCATTGTTTCAAATCGCGCTGAATTAGATTTTGATTTACTCGGGGATGAATTGTCTAAACTGGATATCCACCCACAAAATCTGCAAGATAAAGAAAAATTATTTTTACCTTTATCAGGATAAAAAATGTGGAAAATTAGATATAATATCGCAGAAAATAAAAAGATCGATTATGTGAAATTCGGCTTGTTTTCGTTCATCGTAGCACTGATCTCCCTTTTATTTATAATGCTGGGGGTCGGTAATTTGTGGAGCAGCGATAAACGCGTCAGGACCCAGAAAGAAGCTGCGGATCGGAATGAAGACCGATTAAAAAAACTCACGAAAAATGTGGAAATGTATCAAAAAAAGGTCAGAATTGAAGATTCAAAATGGAGGAAGGAAAAAAATTTTGCCAATTCATTGATTGCAGAGAAGGTTTTTTTCATTACCAAAGAGCTGGACACTCTGGAGGAACATTTACCCGAAGGCGTTTTTATAACCCATATGGGATGGGCTGTTGAATACCAATCGAGAATCCAGGTTAGCATTGCTGCCCAATCACTTCCCCGGCTGATTGAAACCTACGAAACATTTTCGAAGAAGTTCAACGTGGTTAGAAAAGATGAAATGGAAGATGAAGGGCTGTTCAAAGCCAGTTTAATTTTAAATCCATTAAGAAGGAAATGAAACCGGTTAAAATAATCATTCATGCCCTGGGGGGGGTGCTGATTTTAAGTGTCGTGTTCTTTCTCTTTTCCTTTGCATATACTTCCCTTGAAACCATCTCCGCTCAAAATATCCAGTCACGACTTACTGATGTTCAGAATAAGGCGAAGGAGAAGAAGAAGGATTATGAAGAATGGATGAATTTTGAGAAAAATTATAAAAAATTTAAAGATAATTATTTAATGAAATCAGAGCAATTCGATCAGTTTAAACATGAATTGCAGACCATTCTCAGGAAAAACGGGGTGGAATTTGCTCCTTTGAAATATAGCATTGAAACTATTTTTTCCGATGTGGTAAAAATATCCGTTAGATTCGAGTTAAGCGGAGCTTATGAAAATATCAAGCGGTTTATTCATGAAATGGAAAATAAAAAAGAGATGATCCTCTTTAAAAAAATTGAGTTAAACAAAAAAAGAACAGGGCAAACAGTTGAGGGGGAATTTGTTATGGAGGTTTATTTTGTCAGGTAAGTGTAAGATTAAAACGACAAGTATGCTTCTGGCTGCACTTATTTTTACGGTCGGTTTTTTTATGTTTTTTGACCTACACCTTCAGGCAGAGATTATAAATGTCTCTAAGCTGAAGGGTAAGAATAAGGAATTTTCAATAAAGAGAGATATCTTTTCACCTTTTAAAGGAAATGTTGGCCACAAACCGGTAATGAGAGTGGAACCCCCACCACCGCCTAAGGTAGAGGAAAAAAAACCCAAAGAGGTAAAAACGGATGTGGCAGAGGAAATCAGGGGGAGTGTGGCGTTTGAAGGCTATGTCATGCGAGATGCCAGGAGACTGGCACTGTTGACTGTTAACGGCGAATTTTTCGTGGTGGGAAAAGATGATCTTATCCTGGACAAAATCAAAATCATTAACGTCGAAAAAGAGCAGGTGACCGTTGAGGTTGATTCCACTATGATTGAAATTAAATTAAAAGGGGACGATGAAAATGAAATTTTCTAAAAAGTATCATACTGTTACTGTATCAAGCATTATCATGATAGTTGTCGTTATGTTTCTAACCGGTTGTGCCGGTGGTTCGATTTTTAAAAAAGAGGGAATGCAGTTGCTGCGGTCGGGTGATTTTGATGGAGCTGTTAAATATTTTGAAGACGCATCGAAAAAGCATCCTCAGAATACGGAACTACGCACATTATTATTCAAGGCTAAATTGAACAGTTATTATTACCATCTGGCGCTGGCCAGGAAGTTCAAAGAGGCCGGGAAAAAAGAGGAAGCCGTCAAGGAGTATCGCTTTGTCCTGAATATTTTCCCCGATAATAAACGGATAAAGGATGAATTGGACATCTATTTGGGAGTTAAAAGAGAAGAGAAAAAGGCCTTTGAATCTGCCATTGAACCACCGGTGAGGTTGAAGGTGGACCCCACCGAAAAAATCACTTTAAATCTTAGAAATACCCCCATCAAACAAATATTTAAAATGCTGGGTAAATCCAATAATATAAATTTCATTTTCGATAAAGATTTCAGGGATTTTGTCTATACCATAGAGATAGAAGATATTGGGTTTTATGACGTCCTGAATCAATTATGCATGATTGGGAGTGCCGAGTACAGGGTGCTGGACCCCTCCTCCGTATTGGTATATCCTGATACGACCTTTAAAAAAAGGACTTTCAGCTTACAAGGGGTGAAGGTGTTTTTCCTCTCCAATATAAAAGCAGAGGATGCCAAAAAAATGGTGATGACCCTTTTCAGGGATCAACAGATCCTGATCCAGGAAGATCCCAACCTTAACAGCCTTATTATTAAAGGTACCAGCAGTGCTTTAAGAGATATCGAAAGATTTATCCATTCCATTGATAAAGAAAAGAGCGAAGTGGAGATCGATGTAGAAATACTTGAATTGAACCGGAGTTTAATCCATTCCATTGGGGCCGATTTTGGAGACACGCTTTCAGCGCTTTCTATGGGTAAAATAAAGGATGACGGCACCGTCAGCACCAGTCTCAATGTAAATGACCTGGGAGATACCAATTTCTTTATCACCCTTCCATCTGCAGCGCTTAATTTCCTGGAGACCGACAACGATTCCAGAATTATTGCAAAGCCCAATCTAAGGGGTGTAGATGGCGAAGAGATCAAATTTATGGTGGGCGATGAGATTCCCATTCCCCAGATGCAGTTGCAGGCTGGTGCCGCAGGGGGTGTCAGTAATATTCCTGTCACTTCCTATACCTATAAGAGTGTGGGGGTGGATGTTAAAATAACTCCCAGCATCCACCGGAACGGTGGAGTGACCCTGAAAGTAAAATTAAAAATGGACTTTATTACCGGTTACAGGGGAGACTTTCCCACGTTAGGTAAGAGAGAACTGGAGAATATCATCCAGTTAAAAGAGGGGGAAAGCAGTATCATTGGCGGCTTTATTAAGGATGAAATGAGAGGGGGTGTAAAAGGAATGCCAGGCCTGGCCAAATTACCGCTGCTGGGAAGACTGTTTGGTATTACTACAAAACAGCTTGATCAGAAAGACCTTGTGTTTTCCATTACACCCCGGATCATCCGATGGGTGGATATTAAGAAGGAAGACCAGGCCGCCATATGGTCCAATGCTCAAACCGATCAGAGTTTGCGAGAGCCTTCACCCCCGGGTGTCAGGGCGCCTGCAGTGGGCCGCGGCGAAAGGGGGAATGCTATCATCATCTCTCCTCAAAAAAGAAGAGTAGCGGTGAATGCGGTTTCTTATTTCACACTTCGGGTAAATTCAGCTTCTGACATCTCATCGCTTTCACTGGGTGGGTCTGTTTCTGGCGGTAGAGCCGAAATTGAGGAGTTAAAAACCGAATTCTTCGGCGCTAAAGACAATGCTAAAGTGCTAAAAAACATGTCAGGTGATTCCTTTGACCTGGGGTATACCTTTGAAACCAGACCCATCAAGAACAACGTCATCGCACAATTGAAGATAAAATTTCTTGAAAAGGGCAATTATACCCTTTCACTGAGTAGTGTCAGCGCTTTTTCCAAAGATAGGAAACAAATCGACCTTACCACCTCTTCAGCGGAAATTGAGGTTTACTAATTATTTAATAGAAAGTAGAAGCTGCGTTAATTGACCGTTTAGCTGGTGGAGTAAACAATATCATCCTTTCATATTCGTTATTGTTTACTCCACCAGTAATTGGGTAGGTAAAGTTACTTTACCGTTTCTTTTAAAGCTTTCCCGGGTTTAAAAACAGGGACATTTTTTGCTTTAATAGTGATTTTTGCCCCGGTTTTTGGATTAACACCGGTTTTCTCTTTCCTGTGAGCAACGGCGAACGTTCCGAAACCCACCAGGGTCACTTTACCTTTGGTTTTTAATTCACTTGATACTGTTTCGATAAACGCATTTACCAATTTTTCAGTATCGGATAATTTTAATTTTGCCTTACCAGCAATCGCTTTGACTAATTCAGTTTTGTTCATTATTACCTCCGGCTACTATTTTATGTAATAAAATTCTAAATGTCAAGTTATAATCAGCTTTTTTGGCTTTTTTTTTTATTTTAGGTAATAATTTTGTCGAATTTGCAAAAATTTTTTGACTGAATTTGAAAATTGAGGGTGTTTTTGGTTGACTTTTTGAAATGCATTTCATAAAATAAAACATTAAATTTTAATTTAAAAGAGTGCTTATTATAAAATGGTTCTGGTACGATGGATGTTGATTTGAATTTAAAAGATGGAGACGTTGCTCACTTAAAAGAATCGCTAAAGAAGAAGCGTCTAAAAATTTCCAATAAAGAGATCAAAGCCAAACTGGATAAAATTGAAAATTCCCAGGAGATATTCCCCCCGGAGCTTCAGCAGATGTTATTGGTTCAACTGCTGCACGGTTATGAAAAGATGAAGAAAAAAGAGGTTATCATTATGGAAGAGCTGGAGGATAAAAAGATACCCCGTACCGTCGTTCTGGGAGCTATAGCAGAGGATTGGCCTGGCATGTCCAATGCCATCCTGGGAATTATTCATCATAACGAGCGCAATGTATCATATATGAGGGGATTTACCGTTGATTATGAAAACAAAAAAGTTGGGATTGTCATTTTATGTTTTCAATTAAATAGCCTTGAAGAGTGTAAACAGTTTAACAAACAGAAGAAGGAGATGGTAGCGAAGATACGGCAGGCAGCTCATGGAAGCAGGGGAAAATACCAGTTTCTTGAGGATGAAGCAATAAAATTCGAAATTTATAATAGGGTGATCAATCGCTTTATGGAAATGTATTCCAATTCTGACCTGATCAAAATCATAGAAGAAAGCGGTGAAATCCTGAAATTTATTTCCTCTCGTTCACGGGAGTACCTGGAAGATAGAGAGGATAAAGACTTAGCTAATTTAATCATCAATAACTACATATATCAGAATAGGATCCGGAGCGGCACTGTTGAGGAAGTTATAAAAATCAAAAATTTTAAAACCAAAACCATGGAATTGACCGGGATTACCTTTGTGTGCAGGGAAGGTTGGTTTTCCATCGAGGATTTTTTAATGACCTTAAACTATATTGTACCGGACCACATTATCAAACATCACATGAGCTTCGTTACGGCTGATGGGATTCTGGTGTATCGAATTGAAATAATGGACCGGAATGAAAAACCCCTGAATGCAAGCCTCATTAAATCCTTTGAAAAATCCATGGAAAAATTAATCACCATTTCCCATAGTAAAAAGTTTTCAAAATTAAAAGCCATTGGTGGATTTGAACATTATGCCCGGGCCATTATTCCATTTTTAGTCGAGGAGCTGAAAAAAACAAAATTAACCCAGGTGTTCATCGATGTGGCTAAGAGAACTGAGTTCTCAATCAACATTAAACTGGTATTGGTAAGTTTTAAATCCAGAAAGAAACGAATTATCGATTTGAGTTCCAAAGTATGTTTGATCCCCGGGATCACCATCAGTTCAGCCATTCCTACAAAAGTTCACGGTGGGGTAGAGATCAACATCCTTCGATTAAGAGTCAACCTGTCGGAATTTAGCTCCGTTGACGAGATTTACGATTCGATAAAAAATATTATTAAGAAGATTTACGGAGACATCCGGGATTTTGACGAAGGTTTCAGGGATATTTATATTAATAAATTGAATCGATTGTTGGACAAATTAAAAAGAATCAATCCCGCGTTGATCAGGGAAATCTTTTTTAATATCGATGAGCTTTATAAAATTGAGATATCTCTCACTCTGATGGGGGAACTCGTTACATTATGTGCTGGGGTGGTTGAAAAAGCCAAAAAAAAACCCGATGCGAAGATTATTTTCGAATACAAAAATATAAAGGATGAGCACCGAACCATCGTTGTAGTCTCTTTTGAGAAGCAGAAACGGTTAATGAGTAAATTAATTAAAGAATTGAGAGATGTGGATCTATATTCTACCAGGATAGAATGGAATCAGCGTTCTTATGTGATTATGGTTTTGAGTAAGGATAAGGATGTGTTGGAGAAAGTGTACATTGAGAAAATAAGAGAAATTGTCAACCTTTTTGTAAAATAGAAGAAACGTCCCTATTATTTGTACCGTATTTTATACTCTGGAGGATCGCCACGTCGTTTCGGCCAGGCAAATATCCCGGTTATTGGCTTTCCGCTTGATACTATGAAAAAATGCGGGTTCAGAAGTGGAACTTTCCAATCGTTCGGTGTAGATGGCTACCTCGTCTCCCATTTTGGCTTCGGAAACAAAGTTGATCTCGAATGTTGTCACTTCATACTCCCTGTTCATTTCTTCCGGGTAACTGTCCAATATCCACTGGATGTATTTGGCATTGTTCACATGATTGTAGAGGTCCAGGTCGCTGTATCGCACAGGGAAAGAAGGCCCCTTCTCCGGTTCGGATAACGTTTGAATTTTTAAGGGTCTTCGCTCCAGGGCCCGTTCCTCTGGGAACAGGTGGCTTTTTTCTTTTAATTCCGTTGGCCGCTGTGGTCGACGTTTCTCCGCGTCCAGCATCAACCAGCCGCTGCTGGCTGCTCCAATAGGTACTGCCTGGTCATCCAAAATCTGGAAATCCCGGTAGGCAAATAAACCCTCTACTCCTGTTGGCCATGTGCGAATGTGAATCTTTTCTCCCCATAATGGGTACCTTTCCACCTTTATCAATAAGCGCGATAACACCCAGAATTGGTTCTTTTCTTTTAAATGGACGTAACCGAATTCCAGGTGATTGGCATGATTGTAGGCAGTTTCCTGCATAAATTTGCTCAGAGTTGACAGCGGCGCCCTTCCGCTGGCATCCACTTCATAAGAACTGATTAGATATTCATCTGCCCATGTCCATTTTTTTTTTGAAAAATCATTGAATATCGACATTGCATCATCCTCTTCCTTTTTTTACGTAATAGAGAACATGATGGTTCAAATAAAATATGAAAATATCCTTTATTTAATCCAAGAAAAGAACATAAGAAGCTAAGAATTTTCTTTCTTATGCTTTTTCAATTCAGGCATCTTTCGTATTACCTGGGCCAGCATTTCTGAAAGGATTCGGTGTGCCTTACGGTTCGGATGCCCATCCCATTTACTGATCTGCATCCGTTGGCCGTCATGTTTTTTGAAGTATTCCTCCACAGGAACGATATGCATCCCTGCTTTTTGAACCGCTGCCTCAGCAATCTGTGCAATTTGATAACTTCTTCCTGAGTATATTGGGTGCACGTGAAAAACCACCGCAAGAATCGGATGGAACCCATTTTTAACCACAAAGGAATTCATAAGAAGGAGATCCTCAGCGAATCGGCCCTGGTAATTTTTAAAATTTTTCAGGATATCACCATAGAAATCATGGCGTACTCCAATTCGAATCAAAAGTTGGTCGTAAGTTCGTTCAAAGAGCTCTCCCACATATGTCTGGTGAAACAGGCGAAATTTGATATAATCAGGTAGTGGAAAAGGCCATCTGCGGTTATTCTTATACTGACCAACCCCAGAAGGAAGAAAATCATTTAGAGAAATTCCATATACGATGAGATCGGGCTTGAGTATGGGTGCAAATTCAAGAACTATTTTGGCAATATCACGGCTTTGAAATCCACAAATACCGAGATTAAGTACCTCAGAATGATATTCTTCAGAAAGGATTCGTTCGAGGGTACGTCCGTATGTGTTTTCCTCCTCCACACCGTGACCATAGGTTAGCGAGTCACCCACAAGCATGATGCGAAACACATCATTTTTTTTGGGTGGAAATGGTTCAATGCGGCGCATCCCTCGTTTGTTATGAATGTGAAGTATCCCATGCCAGTAATAGGCTGAATGCGAACCTTTGATATTTGCAGGTCGTTTTTTCCATTCATTCGGGATTGTTAACGTTTTAGCAGTGGCGTCCCCGACAACGGGTGGATAGAACCACTGATGCAGGAACAATGCTAGCTCGATCAGGCAAAGGCATATCATCAAAGTGCCTGCCATAAGGATCAAATTGGTGAAAGCCGAAAGTTTCCTTTTTCGGCCTAATTTAAGAGAAATCAAGAAGATTGTCTCTCGGACAGCCAACAAACCAAATATAATTGTAGTGGTAAGCAGGATTATTAAAATAATACCAAATTGGCGCTCCCAATTCTCAGCAAGGTAAAGAATGATGAGGCCAATGTTTATGCCTACTAAATATCGGAGTAACCGATGTTTATGTTTATCCATTTTTAGCTGTTACTTATTCGCAGTGCCCATTCTGCCTTGTCTACTTTTGGGGGTTGGTATTCCTCGAATTTTTTGAGCAGTGCGTCAGGATTTTTTTCAATCAGCATCATTGAACGATGTTCCCCTTCAATGAATTGATGATTAACCGCATGATCCAGGAATTCCACCAATTTGTCGTAATATTGACACACATTCAAAAGGCCGCAGGGTTTTTGGTGCATGCCCAGTTGAGCCCAGGTTAAAACTTCGAAGAATTCCTCGATTGTCCCCAGTCCACCAGGTAATGCGATAAAACCATCAGAGAGTTCTTCCATAAGGGCTTTTCGTTCGTGCATTGAGCCAACCACTCGTAGGTCTGAAAGTTCAGTAAATGCCACTTCCTTTTCAACAAGTTCTTTTGGGATAACGCCGATTATTTCGCCGCCGTGCTGGAGGATGGCATGTGCAATTTTTCCCATTAAACCAACATTTCCTCCGCCGTAAACAAGTCCGATATTTTTATTGGCGAGCGTCTGACCCAACAGTACTGCTGCCTGGACATATTCTGGCTTTACACCCAGGCTTGATCCACAGAATACGCAAATTCGTTTTATCTCTCTACCTCTCATTTATCTTAAACCGCCATATGCAATAATAGTCGGGATTTGTTATGTCAGGCGGACAACTAATAACCTCGGTTTCAAATCGTTCATCGATGGTTTTGGCAAACAATCCATACTCTACGATTCCCACTGATTTACAGGGAAAATCTTTTAAGCCCTTTCGTCGCCTGGCTGATTGGACACGGCAGGTTTTGACCCGGTATTCCACGGTTTTATCTGCCTCATTGACTATAATTTCATCTTCATTCAGGCATGAATACAACCTGAAGGAGAGTGCTTTTTTCAATCCCTGAGTACCTGAATTTTTTCCCAGTTCCAGGAACTCGATGAGCCGCTGGGCTTCGATCACAGTAAACTTTCGCCAACTTTCGGTATCCATTTCAATGGCTGTATCCATACCGTATTTTTCCTCGATGGATAGAAACCAGCAGCCGTCATGGGCCAGCCAGTTTTTAGCATAAGTCTTTGTCAATTCGAATAAGTCTTCCTTTGACAAATCTTCAATTTTTTCAACGTCTTTCATAACTTCTCCTTATTTTTTGAGAGCCCATGTTATAACGAACACACAGAAAAACACAGAAAGTTTTTGTTTTATAAATAATGTTTTTTTCTGTGTCTTCTGTGGGCCCTCTTTATCCGTGTTCATCCGCGTTTATCCGTGGCTAACATTCTACATATTGCGGCGATATTGACCACCCACCTTGTACAGGGCATCTGAAATCTGGCCGATAGAACAGTATTTTGCTACTTCCATCAGTTTCTCAAAGATATTTTTATTATTAATAGCCACCTGTTGAAGTTCATGCAGCAGTTGTATGCTTTTATTTTTATTTCCTTTGTGTAAATCAGCCAGCATTTTTATCTGGTATTCTTTTTCCTCTTTGGTGGCGCGGATGACCTCACCCGGGATAACCGTCGGTGAACCTTTGGAGTCCCGGAATGTATTCACCCCAATGATGGGGTATTCACCGGTAAATTTTAGGTGTTCATAATAGAGGGATTCTTCCTGGATTTTTCCGCGTTGGTATCCGCTTTCCATAGCCCCCAGCACCCCGCCTCGCTGGGAAATACGATCAAACTCCAAAAGAACAGCTTCTTCCACCAGGTCAGTGAGTTCTTCGATAATAAAAGAACCCTGGAGCGGATTTTGACATTTCGCCAGGCCCAATTCATGATTGATAATCAATTGAATCGCTATGGCACGGCGAACCGATTCTTCTGTTGGGGTAGTAATCGCTTCATCGTAGGCATTGGTATGCAAGGAGTTACAATTATCGTAAATAGCGTACAGACCCTGGAGAGTGGTGCGGATATCATTAAAATCAATCTCCTGGGCATGAAGCGAACGGCCCGAAGTCTGGATATGATATTTTAACATCTGGGAGCGGGCATTTCCTTTATATTTAAGTTTCATTGCTTTTGCCCAGATTCGGCGTGCCACACGGCCAATTACCGCATATTCCGGCTCCATTCCATTGGAAAAGAAAAAGGATAAATTAGGGGCAAATTTATCAATATCCATACCCCGGGACAGGTAATACTCTACTAAGGTAAAACCATTGGAAAGTGTTAAAGCCAGTTGCGTAATAGGGTTTGCCCCTGCTTCTGCAATGTGATACCCGGAAATCGAAACCGAATAAAAGTTTCGAACATTGTTCTCGATAAAATACTCCTGGATATCCCCCATCATTCTCAGGGCAAATTCAGTGGAAAAAATGCAGGTGTTCTGGGCCTGATCCTCTTTTAATATATCTGCCTGAACTGTGCCCCGTACCCTGCATATGGTTTCGGCCCTGATTTTCTCATAAATTTCTTTGGGCAGTACCTGGTCACCTGTAACACCCAGCAGAAAGAGACCCAGACCATCATTGCCTTCGGGTAATTCACCCTGGTACGAGGGGCGTTCGACTCCCTTTTTTTTATATATCTGGTCAATTTTTTGTTTGACTTTTTCTTCCAACCCGTTTTCTTTGATATAAATTTCACATTCCTGGTCAACAGCCGCATTCATAAAAAAAGCAGCCATAATAGGGGCCGGGCCGTTTATGGTCATAGAAACCGATGTTTTGGGGTCTGTCAGGCGGAAACCGGAATAGAGTTTTTTAGCATCATCCAGGCAGCAGATGGAGACACCGGAGTTGCCGATCTTCCCATAAATATCAGGGCGTCTGTCCGGGTCGTCACCGTACAGCGTTACAGAATCAAAAGCAGTGGATAATCGTTTGGCTGGTTGGGCTATGGAAACATAATGAAACCGTCGATTGGTTCGTTCTGGCCCGCCTTCCCCGGCAAACATCCGGGTGGGGTCTTCCCCTTCTCGTTTAAAGGGAAACACACCTGCAGTATAGGGGAATTCACCAGGCACGTTTTCTTGGAGATTCCACTTCAGGATATCTCCCCAGGCTTTGTATTTGGGCATACTGATTTTAGGAATTCTATTGTGAGACAATGACTCCACATGGGTATCGACCTTGATCTCTTTGCCCCGGACCTTGTATACGAACAAGTCATCTTTGTAAGCCTGGATTTTTTGCTCCCATTCTTCCAGGATTTTTTTGTTCTGGCCCTCCAGTTTAAATGTCACCTCTTTATATAGAGCTTCCAGATGTTTTTTCATTTCTTCCCGCTGGGCCCTGGGTAGATCAGTGGTTGTTTCTTCCAGGGTGTCCAACGCGTTAATGGACTCGTTGATGTTGTAGAGTTTTTGTGCCACCTCCCGCTGCTCTTCCACCTGTTGGTTGTAGTTCCGGATAGTCTCTGCGATTTCTGACAGGTAACGGTTTCGGTGGGGTGGGATGATATATATTTTTTCAGACATCCCTTTTGTGATTTCAAATTTCGACTTTAAGTCAGCGCCGGTTTTGAAGACCACTTTATCCATAATGGTCCTGTACAGTCTATTCACACCGGGATCATTGAATTGAGATGCAATGGTTCCGAAAACAGGGAGATGATCATCCGTGACCGATTCGTTCCACAGGTTTCGGTTGCGTCGGTATTGTTTTTTAACATCTCGCAGTGCATCCAGCCCACCCCGTTTATCGAATTTATTCAGAGCAATAATATCGGCAAAATCCAGCATATCGATTTTTTCCAGTTGGGTGCTGGCCCCATAGTCAGGTGTCATCACATAGAGACTCACATCGGAATGGTCGGTAATTTCTGTATCAGACTGGCCAATGCCTGAGGTTTCTAAGATAATAAAATCAAAACCTGCGGCTTTTAAGATATTCACTGCTTCCCGCACATATTTTGAAAGGGCCAGGTTGGATTGGCGGGTGGCTAAAGAGCGCATATACACTCTGCCGTTGTTAATGGAATTCATGCGAATCCGGTCTCCTAGCAAAGCACCACCGGTTCGACGTTTGGAGGGGTCTACGGAAAGAATTCCCACGGTTTTATCTTTAAAATCGATCAGGAACCGGCTGACCAATTCGTCGATCAGGGACGATTTTCCCGAACCGCCAGTACCGGTTATTCCTAGAATCGGTACATTGACTTTCTCTGCCATTTGATGGACTCTGTCCAGGACTTCTTTGGATTTTCCAGGAAAATTTTCTGCAGCAGAGATCAGGCGGGCAATATCTTTTGGGTTTTTTTCTTTGATTCTATTTATTTCTTCATTTAGATTTGAACCGGTAGGAAAGTCGCAAATAGAGAGCAAGTGATTGATCATTCCTTGAAGTCCCATTTCACGGCCGTCATCGGGGGAGTAGATTCGGGTAATACCGTATTCGTGGAGTTCTTCTATTTCATTGGGCAGGATCACACCGCCGCCGCCAGCAAAGATCTTAATATGGCCGCAGCTCGCTTCTTGGAGGAGATCGTACATGTATTTTAAGAACTCCACATGACCGCCCTGGTAGGAAGTCACACCAATGGCCTGTGCATCTTCCTGGATAGCACAGTCTACGATTTCTCTTACGGAACGGTTGTGTCCCAGGTGGATCACTTCACAGCCAGAGGATTGCATGATGCGACGCATGATATTAATGGCAGCGTCATGACCATCAAATAATGAGGCTGCGGTGACGATGCGTATCTTATTTTTGAGTTTGTAAGGCTCTATTTCTTTTGACATCATTCACTCCAGAATGGTTTATTGTTTTTTACTGGTTATTTATTATAATCTATTAATGGATATTGTGCAACATTTAATATGCCTCCGGCGGCCAGAAGCCTTTTTTTTTACAGGTGACAGGTGCAGGTTACAGGTCGCAGGTGGAAAAGCTATACAAAACCCAAACAAACTTTTATAGGCTCCCCGCGCCGCGGGGTCCTGGACCTCCAAAAATTTTTTATAAGACGGAATGGGCATTGGATAACATTTCATTCATTCATTCCTATTATAAAAAGCAGGCGGCGCCCGCAGCCATGCATTATCAACCACAGGTGTTGACAAAAAATGAGCGATTTCATATGATATGATATTGCGAGGTAAAAACAAAGAATGAATGAATCGGAATTAAAAGAAAGGATTAAAAAGGGCGAAGATTTTCACACGGAATTTAAGGAAACACTGCTGGATAAAAATAAAATTATAAAAGAAATTGTCGGCTTTGCCAATACGGATGGGGGGCAATTGATTTTTGGAGTAACAGATGAGGGGGATATTTCAGGAATCGAAAATGTAGATGACTCGATGAGAATTATTGATGACCTGGCCTATCAACGATGCGAACCACCGATTTCGGTTGTACAGGAAACCGTTAAAATTCAAAAGAAAATCATTTTAATTGTCAATATCCCAAAGGGCACCCAGCGTCCATACAGGACATCGAGCGGGCAATATTATATTCGCTCCTCAAATCGCTGCAGACAGGCATCCAGGGAGGAGCTTTTGCGTCTTTTTCAGTCCGGAGAAAGTATCTATTTTGATGAGACAACGGTTCATCGTGCAAATCTTAAAGATATCCACATGGATTCCTTCGAAGAATTTTTACTAAATTACCTGGATATCAAAGCAAATGAATCGGAACTTGAAAACTATCTAAAAAACCTTCACCTTGTAAATGGAAACAACATACCTACTGTGGCTGGTATTTTATTTTTTGGAAAGAAACCGCAATTTTTCTTTCAAAGCTCACGGGTTATCTGTGCTTATATAAAAGGAAAGGACCTGTCAGTGGCTCCATTTGACAAGAAGGATATAACAGGAAGAATTCCTACTATATTAGAAGATACGGAAAAATATCTTAACCTGTACCTCAAAGAAGAGCATATCATTAAAGGATTCGAGCCGGAAATAAGAAGGGAAATCCCCCTGCCTGCATTAAGAGAAGCTTTTGTCAATGCAATTTCTCATAAAGATTACACGGTTGGCGCACCCATCCGTGTCATCATATATGAAGACAGAGTTGAAATCAGGACCCCTGGTAAGCTGCCAAATACAGTGACCATCGACAGCATGAAAATCGGTGGCTCTCATATACTAAGGAATCCCACCATATATAATTTATTGTATAAGATGGGTATGGTAACAGACCTTGGAAGCGGTGTGCGGCGAATTATTAGCCTGGTTCGCGCCCATTCCCAAAAAGAAGTCCTACTCCAGGAAACGGCCAACGAATTCATCTTAACAATCCCCAGGCCTTTTCCTCAACCTTAACCTCAACCTGAGTTCTCAATATTATTTCAATAGGTTTGCCGAGATGACCAACCGCATAATTTCACTGGTTCCTTCATAGATTTCCGTTATTTTTGCATCCCTTAAATATCGTTCCACATCAAATTCCTTTGTGTAACCGTATCCACCATGAATTTGGATTGCCTTTGCTGCGCACATGGAGGCAACCTCAGAAGCTTTTAGCTTGGCCATTGCCGCCTCCTGGGAATAACGAAGACCGCGGTCCTTCATCAGTGATGCCCTGTAGTTTAACAACCATGCCGCCTCGTACTCTGTCCACATATCCGCAATCATCCATTGGATGGCCTGGAAGTTAGCAATAGGCTGACCGAATTGTTCCCTCTCTTTGGCAAATTTAATGGAATCCTCAATAGAACCCCTGGCAATACCCAGGCCCTGGGCCCCAATGCCCAATCTTCCGCCGTCCAGGGTAACCATAGCCACTTTAAACCCTTTATTTAATTCACCCAACAGGTTCTCTTTGGGTATGGCACAATCTTCAAAGATCAACTCAGTGGTAGAGGTGGCATTGATTCCAAGTTTGTGTTCATGCTTCCCCACTGTAAACCCGGGGGTTCCTTTTTCAACGATGAAGGCACTGATACCCCTTGTTTGTTGCGCTGGGTCTGTTGAGGCACAAATAACAGCTACTTCGGCTTCTTCTCCATTTGTAATAAAATGTTTGGTTCCGTTCAAAATCCATTTATCTCCATCAAGTTTAGCAGTGGTTTTTAAATTCCCGGCATCGGAACCAGCGCCTGGTTCGGTTAAGCCAAGGCATCCAATTTTTTTACCGCTGCACATATCGGGCAGGTATTTCTTTTTTTGCTCTTCGGTTCCAAACCTGAAAATCGGATCGACCGCTAAGGATGAGTGGGCAGAAACGATGACACCGGTGGAGGCGCAGTATCTTGAAATCTCTTCTACAGCTATCATATAAGAGACAAAATCCATGCCGGCACCACCGTATTCCGGTGGATAAGCAACACCCATAAGGCCCAGTTCACCTGCCTTTTTTACTATTTCTTCGGGGAAAATTCCTTTTTCCTGGTTTTCCCGGGCCACCGGGCCAATCTCTTCCCTGGCGAATTTTGAAACCATTTCCTTCATCATTTTTTGTTCTTCAGTCAATAAATAATCCATATTTTTCTCCTTATTCGATCATTCTTATCATATTAAATAACCTGTTTTTTTCTCTTTGCTTATATTTCTGTTTGTTTTTACAGCCGCTGCTGCTGATGTTGAACGTTCATTAGCACTACGAATGAAATTGGTATCAGACTGCATTTTTTATTTTAGACAAATATTATAGAAAAGTCAACAAGAATGCTTTAAAATAAGTAATTCTTGTTTTGGAGTGATTGAGTAATGGAGTACTGGAATAATGGAAAGAAAGAACTAACCGTACAAGAACTTTGGAAATGGTACAAAAATTCTTAAAAACTTGTTTGGTTTTGATACAAAAATTTGAAAAATTTGTTTGGGAATTAAAAAGGTGACAGGAAAAAATGGCTTCTTTCCCCTTTACCTCTTTTCCCCTTTTCGCTTTCTAATACCTAAACAATGATTGAGAATTTGTCTCCTTTTTAATGAAATGAATCTAAATATGGGAACAGGCGGTGCCAGTTCCCTACAGTTCCAGCTTTTACTTGCTCCGTGGTTTGTAGAGGGCTGGCATTGCCTGCCCTTATTGTAAGGAAAAATTAAGGGTCAGGCAAAGGCAAAAAAACTTAAATTAATTCTAATTCGATTTCAATATTGTTTAAAAGGTTTTTTCTATATTCCAACCTTCTGCTTTTAGAAGATTTTTTCTTCTTTCTTTTTTTGGGCGGCTCAAACAAAATATCCTCCCCCTCATACAATTCTCTCACTTCTACATGTGAATAATTGGGGAAAATCTTATCATCAATCGGATCGTGAACAGGAGTTGCTATTCCTTTATATCTTGATGTTAGAACCGTAAAGGAATAGCACCCATCCGTCATATTTCCATTCTTTCTAAGCCTGACATGCACGGGTTTGGAAAATCTCCCCCAGTTGCATGAAAAATCCGGGAATCGAATGCTGTTAACCTCTATGATACCATCTTCACTTAAATCTTCTCTGCTGAAAGCATGATATAATTTTTCATCATCCTTAAATTCACAGGTAGCCAATTTCTTTCGCTTGTTTATTTTTAGGGCTTCCGGGAATTTACTATTCACTACTCATTAAAAAGTTTTACCATTTCAAAGAAATTCTCTTTTTCAATGTCGGCAGATTTTATCACCTGGTTATTTTTTGTCAAAATAGCCGCAATATCCAGGTTATCATTATAAACTTCAATTTCCAATACTTTGTTATTGTCGAAATTTTTATACTTCAGATAGATGCCTTCTTCAATACTGACAGCAATTCGTATTGGAATGATTGAGAAGTCTTCATATAAAGCCTCAGCAACCTTCCCGGCTAATTTTTTACAATCATAATTAGGAGGGGCAATTCCGTCAGTTCTCCATCTTTGGGGTAATTCAAGCGAATGAATCCAACCTTTTAATTGTTTAACCACAGGATCAAATTTTTTTCCTTTTCTTGTCATTAAATCTTTAATTGAAAGTAAGATTGCTCTGTCGTTTATGTTCTCAATACTCTCATGCAAAAATGATTTAATTTCAACAGTGGTCATTTTTTCACCAGTTTAAATATAGTATTTTTGTTCTTTATTGTCAACCTTATAAGATGGAAAGTTTTAATTTTCACGAGGAGCTTTAATATTACTTCCAGGCAGTGTCCATTTTCTTTTTCTCGTCTGTCCCTTTTTTAAAAGGAAATGGATTTTTTCCTGGAGATATTTTTTTTTTGAAATCAGGCTTGCGATTTTTTACACGTTATGGTATCTAATGATTTAATATATAAAGGAGTAGGGGCGAATATGAGCAAAATAACCATCCTTCATCTGTCAGATATCCATTTTAAAAAGAAAAAAAAGGAAGAAAACAAAGCCTTCCGCCAGACAGTGCAACAGCGGCTGATCGATGCGGTGGAGGCCCATAACAAGGAGTACGGCAGCCCGGATGTGGTGGCTGTGACCGGCGATATTGCCTTTTCCGGCAAAGAGCATGAATATAAAGAAGCAGCGGGTTTTTTTGATAAATTAAAAAGAGTATTACCCGAAGGCACCGAATTCCTCCCGGTCCCGGGCAACCACGATGTGGATCGAGACCGAATAAGGAAATGGTTCTCTCTTTATCGAATTGTTAATGAAAATGAATCGGATGAATTTCTTTATGACAAAGATGGTGTGAAGGATTTTGTGAATGTGAAGTTTAAAGCCTATCTGGCCTTTGCCCGACAACTAAACCCGTCAATTTATAAAAACGCAGCGGATTACTTCTGGGTAAAGAAGGTTGAAGATAAGGGTATTTCTTTCCTGGGCCTCAACAGCGCCTGGGCATCGGAAGGAGATAACGACCGCTTTCATATTGCCCTGGGTTACCGGCAGGTGTTGGATGCGCTGGAAAAGGAAGAAGTAAAGGAGATTCCTAACCGTGTGGTGCTAATGCATCATTCAACGATTAACTGGCTCAAGGACTTTGAAACCGGCAGCACACGTGTGGAAGTGTTCCGACAATGCCAACTCGTGCTGCACGGCCACACCCATTCGGATAATGCACTGGTTTTTAAAGACCCGGGAGATGCCTGCATTTGTCTCGGTGCCAATGCTTCCTATACGGGTGAGAAAGAGGGATTTATCGGTTTCCAATTTATGGAGGTCGAATATATTAAGAAAGGTATAAGGGTAAAGGTATGGCCTTACAAATGGGAGGCCCAGCGGAACGAGTTCGTACCGCACCGGGAGCGCTGGCGCAGCCAGGAAGGAAAAGCCTGGTTCGTGATCGAAGCCGTGGAACCGGCGAAAGAAAAGAAACTGGATGATACTGCTTTGCTGCAGGTACCGGAAGATTACAGGAACTGGGTGCGGGAATTTCATTCCATTCTGCCGATGGACCAACTGGCCCGCAAAGGAGAGGTGGTTTTAATCAGCCTTCCTGCGGTCTATATCCCCCTTGAAACCGCCAATCCCTTCCATAAACCCGTTGAAGAAAAGGATATGAAAAAAAGGGATAAAGGGGGTGAAGGCGAACCCAAAGAACCAGCAGCGATTGATATCGAGGAATTGATGGGGCGAGTCAATTGCTTACTCCTGAGAGGAACAGCGGGTATGGGAAAAACCACCTTAATTAAACACCTGGCTTACAGTCTTACTCATGGTTCCGGCCCTGAGACACTCCGAGGATACCTGCCCGTAATGGTATTTTTAAAAGACCTGTGGCCGATTTATGAAAGTAAATTAAAATTAAAAGAGGACCCACCCCATATAACCTTTGCATTGCTTTTAGAGGAATATTTTGAGAAACATGGGTGTCCGCTGTCCATGGAGATTGTGAATCCTTACCTGTCGCAGGGCAAAGTGCTTTTGCTGCTGGATGGGTGGGACGAAGTACCGGAGGCAATACGAGATGACCTGGTGGACCTGGTGCACCGGTTTCAATTTCAATATAAAAACAACCGGTTTTTAATGACTGGCAGGCCCCATGGTATCGAAGGTCGGGGGTTGCTGCGCTTTGGAAAATATCTCCGGGATATCGAATTCCTGGACGATAAAAAGAGTCGTGATTTTATTTCCCGGTGGTTCCGGGCGGTCTCCGGTCAGGCAACGGGTGTTGGAGAATTGACCGCAGCCGATATGATTACTGATATCCAGCAGCATGAACATGCGGCCGTGTTTACCGGGAACCCTTTGTTATTGACTGCTCTTTGTATTTTTTACCTGGTGGGGGGCAAACGCATCCCGGACCAGCGGGCGGATCTTTATGATCGCATTGCTGCCAATCTTCTTTTTCGCCGGTTCCATGACCCCGGGGATAAGGATAAAGTGAACCGGGTCCGGGAATTTCTCATGGTCCTGGCCTTTACCATGCAGACACGGAATACCAGGAGTATTGAAGCCTGCGATGCTGCGGAGCTTTTGCAGCAGAATCACCCGCCAGAACAAGGCGAAGAACTGCCGGCTTATAAAAAGCGGATGGAGGCATTATTTAATGAGATCGAACCCATGTGCGGTTTGTTAAATCGCCTGGGTAAAGGGGATATTGAGTTTGCCCACCTGACATTCCAGGAATTCCTGGCTGCCAAACATATGTTGGACAGGGATATCGACTATAAAAAATACCTGGAAAATTCCTGGTGGAAAGAGACCCTTTTGCTTTACACCGGGTTAATGAACCTTGATATGAAAACGCGAAGCAATGATATCGTTCGTGAAATGATTAACATGGATAAGTCACCGCGCATCCAGGTGTTGGGGGCCCAAGCCCTTCGGGATTTCCAGTCCTCCAAACGGGAAGAGGCAGTGGTTCAATTGGCAAAAGAAAAATTGCATGCTATTATCGAGTCAGGTGCCGCACTTCAAGAGCGTTTCGACGCCGGGGAGATTCTTGGTACCCTGGGTGATCCTCGAATTAATGCCCTGTCACCACCCATGGAGGTTGTGGAAGCCGGTGAGTTTATCCGTGGTTCAGATGAATCTGATGAAGATGATGAAAAACCGGAGCAGCGTATTTATCTGGATGAATTCGTGATCGGCAAATACCCGGTCACCAATCAAGAATTTAAAATGTTTATCGAGGATGGAGGTTACAAAGATAAAGACCTTTGGACGCCGGAAGGGTGGCAGTGGCGAGAGAAAGAAAATATTTCCGAACCCTGGTACTGGCATGACCGGAAATGGAACGGTCTAAACTTCCCGGTAGTGGGAGTCAGTTGGTATGAAGCGTCTGCTTATGCAGAGTGGTTGAGTGCAAAGACAGGTCATCGATACATTTTGCCTTCTGAGGCCCAATGGGAAAAAGCCGCCCGGGGCAGCAGCGGCTTTTTATACCCATGGGGCAAAAAATGGAAAGATGATCATTGCAATTCAGATGAGTGTGGATTGGACCGCACCAGCCCGATGGGCATATTCCCAAAAGGTAAAAACCCGTACGGATGTTTGGATATGGCGGGTAATGTGTGGGAGTGGTGCTCGGATTGGTATGAATATGATTATTATAAAAAAAGTCCGGATCGAAATCCCCCGGGCCCCAAAATTGGCACGAACCGGGTGTTGCGAGGCGGCAGTTGGGTCAGCAACAGCGGGCTTGCCCGTTCTGCCTACCGCTTCAGGTTCGAGCCCTCCAATCGCGACTACACCGGCTTTCGCCTTGCCCGAGGTCAAAAAAAGCAGGGGAGGGGAGGTTTAGGAGATGAATAAAGCAGGAGAAGCCCGGGCCGAGCAGACGGAGCGGAGCGAAGTCGGTGAGGTCCGGCAAAGGAGCAAGTAAAATGAAATTCGAATTTTTTTCAGTCCCGGCCTGCAGCCCTGAACAAGGGCAGCAAGAGCTAAATGCATTTTGCGGCAGCCATCGAATCGTGTCGATCGAGAAACAGTTTGTTCCCGACGGTGAGCAAAGCTTTTGGGCGATTTGCGTGTCATACCTGGATAATGGAAAAAAAACAACTGCACCGGGAAAGAGTAAAGTGGATTATCGTGAAATCCTTGAGGATCATGAATTTGCAATTTTTGCAAAACTTCGTTCCTTGCGTAAGACTCTAGCCGAGCAGGAAGGGGTACCTGCTTATGCCCTTTTTACCAATGAGCAATTGGCAGATATGGTCCGGGGCCGGGTCACCTCGTTGTCTGATATGTCATCGATTGAAGGTATTGGAAAAGGGCGATTGGATAAATATGGGAAAGAATTTCTTGAAATTTTGCGAGAAGAATTTGCAAAAGGGGGCGGCACCCCCAACCCATGATGCCATCCAGTAGACTGAAAAGAGTGGGAACGGTGAAAAACGTTGGTTTCTTTGCACGTTTTTGCAGAGTATTAATATAAAATAACAGTACCAATAAAAAAAAATAAATGAAACCAGTAAGAGTTAATATCCAGGATACAGCCGATTATGATAACCTGGTGGATGCAGTGGTAAAAGCGGCTCGAGGCAAACGGTTAAGGCCGGATGTCCGGTGCTTTTTTGAACATTTTGATAAGAATATAAATAACCTTCGAAAAGATATATTAGAAGGAAATGCCCCGTATGGATATTATACGTGCTTTACGATTTACGATCCCAAAAAACGTACCATACACGCAGCCTGCTTTGAAGACCGGGTGCTTCATCATGCCTTAATAAACGACGTTGGACCGATTTTAGAACGTGCCATGATTCCATGTACCTTTGCCTGTCGTCCCGGGAAAGGGCCTTTAGCAGCTTCCAGATGGGTACAACATTGTATCCGGCGATTTCCCTGGTATGTGAAAGTGGATATCAGAAGATACTTTGATTCCATCGATCAAACTCTTTTAAAAAAAATACTGAAACGACGCATAAAAGGAGATGAGGTTCAAAAACTGATCGGCCAAATTATCGCTAGTTATTGGGAAAGCCCCGGGAAAGGATTACCTATTGGATCGCTGACATCGCAGCATTTTGCCAATTATTATTTGGATGGCCTTGATCGATTTATAATGGAAGAGCTCCGCTGCTGTGCGTATGCCCGTTATATGGATGATATGATTTGGTGGTGTTCAGACAGTCAAATGGCAAAAACAACGTTGGTTATGGTTAAGGAATGGGTTTCTAAGAATCGCCTGCTGTATTTAAAAGAGACCTGTCAAATAAACAAGAGCATTCGAGGTGTGACGTTTTGTGGATATCGAATCTTGCCCGGGATGATAAGGTTGAGTAGACGCCGCTGCAGACAGTATACGGCTAAAAGAAACCAATGGGAAAACGCATATCTTGCAGGCTTAATCGATGAGCGTAAACTTCAATCGGCATATGCCTCTGTATACGCAGGCACGGCCCATGCGGACAGTCGGGAATGGCGGAAAGAACAACTTCGCAAGTATCCGCCAATCATACTTTAATAAAATGCAATATATAATATAAAGGGTGAAGGTCAAATGGCACGAACCGGGTGTTGCGAGGCGGCAGTTGGATCAACAACAGCAGGAATGCCCGTTCTGCCTACCGCAACAGGAACGAGCCCTCCAATCGCAACAACAACACCGGCTTTCGCCTTGCCCGAGCTCAAAAATAAAGCCGGAAGGCACTTTTTTGACCCGACCTTCATCCAGTCTGCATATGATATTTATAATTTATCCAATATGCAGCAAAAAGAAAGTGGTCCCCGGTATGTTAGTAGGGTTGAGCGGATGCCCACCGAACGCTTGCCGGGTGACCTAATCTTTCCACTGGCGGCCATGGGGAAAAAGAAAAAGCAAATGATGATGATGTGGTTTGGAAAAATTTAACGGTATTCTGCATTCTCGCCTGTCCCGTTTTTTTCCTCCTTCAAGGGTTGACAAAACATTCGATTGCAATTATATTAGTTGCGAGGTAAAGAATGAGACAAGACAATCTATTAAACCATATTACCATAAACTCAAAGGTCATGGGGGGTAAACCGGTGATTAACGGTACCCGTTTGACAGTCCAATATATTTTAAAACTTCTCGCAGACGGATGGTCGTTCGGCGATATAAAAAAAGAATACGAGGGAATTTCGGATCAAGATATTTCTGCTTGTATTCTTTATGCTTCCGAGGTTTTGGATAATGTTGAATTTATTCCACTGCGGGAGGCAATGTAATTGAAATTTATCGTAGATGAATGTACCGGTGACACAGTCGCTAAATGGTTAAAAATATCAGGATATGAGGCTTATTCCGTATATACAGAAAATAGAGGCGCAGAAGATGAGTGGGTCCTGGAAAAAGCAATAAAAGAAAACTATATTGTAATTACAAATGATAAAGATTTTGGAAAACTTGTTTTCAAAGGAGGGAAAGGACATCGAGGGGTTATATTCTTGAGATTGCAGCGGGAATCAACTGAAAACAAAATAGAGACAATAAAAAGAGTATTAGAACTGTGCCGTGAAAGACTTTCTGATAGCTTTATTGTAGCATCAGAAGATTTTGTACGTATTTCAAAGAAATGAATTAAAAAGGTGACAGGAAAAAGTGAAAAAAGTGAAATTAATCATGAGATGGGAAAAGGTAAAAATGTATGATTAGGGCATTGAAAAGAGCTGATGCCAACTGTCAAAAAGGTGATATCACCTCTCAAAGAGGCTTAATCGCTTAAAAAAGGGTCAGTATCACCTGTGAAGGTAATCGTGAACGACAGGAAAAGAGGCGACGTCACCTCTCAAAGAGGCTTAATCGCTTAAAAAAGAGTCAATATCACCTGTGAAGGTAATCGTGCACGACAGGAAAAGAGGCGACGCCACCTCTCAAAGAGGCTTAATCGCTTAAAAAAGAGTCAGTATCACCTGTGAAGGTAATCGTGAACGACAGGAAAAGGGGCGGCGTCACTTGTATGGGGAGAGTTTTAATTATTAATAAGCAGCTTTCGTTTTCAATTGACTACTAATTATTGATTATTAAAAATTCAAGGGGATCGATTATCAGCAATCAATTGGAACGAAGAAAAGATTCTGTCGCCCGGATGGAGGGGGAAGGCATTAAAAATTAAAAAAATTTTTTTTTTTTTTTGACAAAATCGAAATTCCATGGTATATATTATCCTAAATATTGAAGTGATTAAAATTCATCAAAAAAGGAGAAAGACGATTTCGTCCTCAAATTTTAATCTTTTTACAATACCTGTCAACGGAAAAGTGATAAACATAATAGAGGAGTTTAATCTCAAAAAAAATTCCAATGCGAATCAAACTATCTCAAAAAAACATTAAAAATCCGTTTATAGCAAAAATCCAGGAGTTAAGCGGACAGAACCTTCTTGAGTGCTACCAGTGCGGCAAATGTTCCGCTGGCTGCCCTGCTGTTTCCCAAATGGATATCCTTCCCAATCAAATCATCCGCTATTCCCAATTGGGTTTAAAGGATGAAGTATTAGAATCAAAATCGATCTGGATTTGTGCTTCCTGTATGACGTGCAATGCACGATGCCCCAAAGGGATCAACATCGCAGAAGTTGTTGAAGCGTTGAGACAAATTTTACTGCGCAAAAGGAAAGATCATGTCAAAATTGAAACGCTTTCCTCCGAAGAAAAGGTAAATGTGCCTCCTATCGCTCTTATCAGCAGCTTTAGAAAATTTACATCTTAAATCTAAATTCAACAAGTATGACGTTTAATTATAATTTATTTTATTTCAATAAAATCAAGGAATCAGAATGAAAATAAGCTATTACCCGGGTTGTACTCTTAAAAATAATGCGAAGAATTTTGAAGACTCTACGTTATGTGCGTTGAAGCATCTCGGTGTGGAAGTGGATGAACTGTCACGATGGAACTGCTGCGGTACTGTTTTTTCACTGGCAACTGATAATTTGATGTATCATCTCGCCCCAATACGAAACCTTATTCGAGTCAAAGAATCGAACTCAGATAAAGTAATGACGCTGTGTGCAATGTGTTATAACACCCTGAAGAGAGCCAATGAACGAGTTAAAAATGACAAAGAAAGCCTGGAAAAGATAAATGAATTTATGTATCGCGAAGAAATCAAATATGAAGGGGATGTGAAAGTCCTTCATCTCCTTGAATTGCTCAAAGATGAAGTGACATTTGAAAACATAGCAAAAAAAGTGGTAAAGCCTCTAAATAATTTGAAAATAGCGAGTTATTACGGGTGTTATCTCGTTCGTCCCAGGGAAGTTGGATTAGACGACGTTGAAAATCCAACCATCCTGGAAAAATTAATGGCGATTTTGAGTGCAAATCCCATTGATTTCCCCTTTAAAACCGAGTGCTGTGCTGCATATCAAACGGTTGACAAGCCAGAGATGGTGGCTGAGAGGACCTTTCAGATTCTTACGTCTGCTCAAGAACAAGGTGCTGAGATTGTTGTTGTTAGTTGTCCTCTTTGTGCATTTAACCTCGATCATCGTCAGAAGGAGACCATCCAGAAGTACCCCGAATTCAAGCATATGCCCGTTCTCTATTTTACACAGGTTCTGGCTGTGGCGTTGGGGTGTCTGGAAGAAGAGATAGGGTTGGACCTTCATTTTATAGATCCAAAACCTATTTTAAAAAACAAAGGATTAATAGATTAATATCAATAGATGAGGAACACATGGTTTATTTTGGTGAAATAGAACCCATAAAAGGTACCATTCATATTGACAAAGAGAGGTGTAAAGGATGTGGTTTCTGTGTGGAATATTGTCCAAGAGATGTCCTTGAGCTCTCAGAAGAATTCAATAAAAAAGGATATCATCCTCCTTATGTAAAAAATGAGGATGAGTGCTGTTATTGTCAACTTTGTGAGACGATATGCCCTGAATTTGCTATTTTTGTCACAATCAAGAAAAAGGAGGAAAAAGGTGAAAAAGTTGAAAGCAGACCCTAAAGGAGTTTTAACCGGAGCTCACTATTTGGATGGAGATTATGCGTTAGCAGAAGGAGCCCTCGCTGCCGGCTGCCGTTTCTTTGCCGGTTATCCCATTACGCCCTCCACTGAAACGGCTGAACGATTTTCAGAAAGAATCCCCACTGTTGGAGGGGTCTTTATCCAGATGGAAGATGAGCTGGCCTCCATTGCAGCTTTAATTGGTGCTGTCTGGGGAGGAAAGAAAGTCATGACAGTGACTTCCGGTCCGGGTTTTTCCCTGATGATGGAAAATATCGGACTGGCCTGTATTCAAGAAACGCCGCTTGTCATTGCAAATGTCCAGAGAGGCGGCCCCTCCACCGGGCTTCCCACTTTAACAGGACAGCAGGATATGATGCAGGCTAAATGGGGGTCACACGGAGATTATGAAATTATTGCACTCTCACCCGATTCCCCACAGGAGTGTTTCGACCTCGCCATCGAAGCGTTCAACCTGTCGGAAACATACCGGGTTCCCACGTTTATTATGACTGATGAGTGCGTTGGCCACATGCATGAAAAAGTGGTTATTCCACCGGCTGAAGAAATTGAACTGGTTGAAAGGAAATGGTACACCGGACCAAAAGATGAATTCCTTCCCTATAAAAACGATAAAGACGGAATCCCTTTTATGGTTAAGGCCGGTGACGGATACCACTTTCATACAACAGGATTGACTCATGATGAAAGGGGTTATCCTGTTATCAATGCAGAATGCCAGGATGTGCAGGTACGTCACCTGGTAGAGAAAATAAGGAATAATGCGGATAAAATCATAAAACTTGAAGAAAATGAAATCGATAATGCCGAAGTCGTGGTTATTTCATACGGCATCACCTCCAGGGTGGCGGTAAGGGCTGTGCAGCAGGCCAGGAAGGCAGGTATGAAAGTCGGAACCATCCGGCTGATTACAGTCTGGCCCTTTGCCGAGAAACGGATAAGAGAACTTGCAAAGAAAGTAAAAGCCTTTGTTGTTCCCGAGATAAATTATGGACAGATGGTTCGTGAAGTGGAGCGCTGCGTTGAAGGTCAGGCCAAGGTTATTAGCGTACCTCACTGCGGCGGCTGGGTTCATGATCCCAATGATATCTTTAAAGCAATCAAGGAGGCTTCAAAATGAGTTTGAATGAAGAAGATCGTCTTGAAGAAAAAAACCCTCTGGAAGGGTTACTAAGAATGGACAGGATTCCACACATCTGGTGTCCCGGATGCGGAATAGGTACTGTTGTGACCTCCTTTGCCGAAGCATTGAAAAAAAGCGAGGTCGATCTTGATAAGGTTGCTGTTGTGTCCGGGATTGGTTGTACAGGAAGGGTTGCCGGTTATGTCAAGCTGGATTCGTTTCATACCACTCACGGCCGTGCTATTCCTTTTGCAACGGGTTTAAAACTGGCCAACCCGGAGCTAAAAGTAGTGGTGTTCAGTGGAGATGGGGATTTGACAGGAATCGGAGGCAACCACTTCATCCATGCAGCCAGGAGAAACATGGACCTTGTTATAATATGTGTCAATAACTTCAACTATGCCATGACCGGAGGTCAGGTTGCTTCAACGACGCCTCTTACAGCGAATGCGTCTACTGCCCCTTATGGTAATTTTGAGGGCGCTTTCAGTCTTCCTTATCTTGCAGAAGCCAGCGGAGCAACCTATGTGGCACGATGGACAGCCCTTCATTTAAGAAGGGTAACCAAATCCATCCAGGAAGCGCTTGGCAGGAAAGGTTTTTCTTTCATCGAAGTGATAACGCCATGTGTCACCCTGTATGCACGTAGAAATCGCCTGGGTGACGGATTGAATCTTTTAAAATATTATTATGATAAATCTGAAATTCAACATAATGCAGATACAAGAACCCTTGATATCAGTTATCAGGGAAAACTCATTGTGGGTAAATTTGTCGAAAAAGAAAGACCGACTTTTCTTGATGCCATGAATGAGCATCTGGGAAGAGTTCTGGGAGATGATTACCAATTATACGGGAGAATTAACAATGACTGATATTCGGTTTTCAGGTTTAGGTGGGCAGGGAATCGTTCGCTGTGGTCTTATTACCGGCAAGGCCCTTTCCCTGTTTGATAATAAACATGCAACCATGACCCAAAGTTTTGGCCCGGAAGCACGAGGAAGTGCCTGTAGTTCTCAACTGGTTGTCTCAGAGGATCGTGTTCTTTATCCTTATATCGTAGCCCCGCAAATACTTGTCTCCATCTCACAAGATGCTTATGACAAATATGAGCCGGACTTAAGGGAAGATGGGATCCTTATCATAGACAAGGACTTAGTAAAGCATAAACCCCCCAGGGGAAAAATGAAAATGTATGCCATCCCTGCCACCCGATTTGCTGAAGAATTAGGAAATCGCATCATAGCAAATCTTGTGATGCTGGGATTTTTTACTGCTGTGACTAAAGTTGTTTCTCCAGAAGCAATGAAAAAGGCCCTTCCAGGTCTGGTACCAGGAAGATTTCTTGAACTTAATATCCGGGCATTTGATAAAGGATATAATTATGGTGAAGAAATTTTAGAAGAAGAGAAAAAAGGGAAAAAATGAAAAAAACAGGTGTTTTTATTTGCCACTGCGGCATAAACATAGCAGGAACAGTGGATGTGAAGAAAGTGGCTGAAACGCTTTCCAAATATCCGGGAGTCGCTCATTCGGAAGAATATATCTACATGTGCTCAGACCCGGGTCAGAACCATATCATAGAGGCCATTAAGGAGAAGAACCTGGATAACGTCGTTGTTTCTTGCTGCTCCCCCAGTCTTCATGAAACCACCTTCAGGAACGCCTGCAAGTTGGCAGGGATCAATCCTTTTTTGTGTGAAATTGCAAATATACGGGAACAGTGCAGTTGGGTGCACAAAGATATGGAAAAGGCAACAGAAAAAGCCATAAAAATTACCAGGAGCACGGTAGAAAGAGTCCGCAGAAATGAACCTTTAGAGCCGATAAGTGTACCTGTAACCCGACGAGCGCTTGTTATTGGCGGTGGAATTGCGGGAATCCAATCTGCCCTGGACCTGGCCAACAGTGGTTTTGAAGTCATTTTGGTGGAACGGTCTCCTTCCATTGGAGGCCATATGATTCAGCTTTCTGAAACCTTTCCTACACTGGACTGTTCCCAGTGTATCCTGACTCCAAAGATGGTGGAAGTTTCCAAACATCCAAAGATTAAACTGATGACCTACAGTGAAGTACAGGAGGTTTCAGGCTATGTGGGAAATTTTAAGGTTAAGATTCTGAAAAAGCCCACGTTTGTTGACCCGGATAAATGCACCCTTTGTGATGAGTGCACAAAGGTTTGTCCGGTGGTGGCGCCCAATGAATTTGATGTGGGATTAACCGGACGGCGAGCGATTTATATTCCCTTTCCCCAGGCAATACCCGCATCTTACACCCTTGACATAAAGAACTGCCCCGGTCTTCTGCCGATTGCCTGTGGAAAATGTGCCGATGCATGTGAACCGGGTGCCATTGATTATGATATGAAGCCTGAGATGGTTGAAGAGGAAGTTGGAACCATCATAACCGCTACCGGGTACGATCTATACGATAAAGAAATAATGGCAGAATACGGGTTTGGGAAATATGCGGATGTGCTGGACGGGCTTCAATTTGAACGGTTATTATCAGCCTCAGGACCCACAGGTGGAAAAGTCCTCAGACCATCCGATCATAAAGAACCAAAAGAAGTTGTTTTTATCCAGTGTTCCGGTTCCCGAGACCCTGAACTGCATTGTGCCTATTGTTCGAAAATTTGTTGTATGTATACTGCCAAACATGCCATGCTTTATAAGCATAATGTTCATGATGGTCAGGCTTATGTGTTTTATATAGATATAAGGTCTGGAGGAAAAGATTACGAGGAATTTGTTCAGAGAGCAGTGGAAGAAGATGGCGTCCTTTACCTTCGTGGAAAAGTGTCTAAAGTCTTTGAAGAAAATGGTAAAATAAAAGTGTGGGGTGTGGATACCCTGACGGGAAAACATGTTGAGATTGATGCGGATATGGTTGTTCTGGCCATGGCTATGCGGCCTTCAAAAGGAATGGATGAACTGGCGAAGAAACTGAAAATCGCCATGGATAAGGATGGTTTTCTTTCAGAAGCCCATCCGAAACTTCGACCCGTGGAGAGCGTTACTGCCGGTATGTTCCTTGCAGGAGCCGCCCAGGCCCCGAAAGATATCCCGGAAGCTGTGGCCCAGGCCAGTGGTGCGGCTGCCAAAGCAGTTACTATTCTTTCACAGGAAAGACTTTTTCATTCCCCTGCTGTGGCTGCGGTTAGTGTAAACCTCTGCACCGGCTGTGGAATGTGTGTCGATGTGTGCCCTTATGAAGCCCTTACCCTTAAGGATGGAAAAGCCGAGGTGAATGAAGTGCTTTGTGAAGGATGCGGCACCTGTGCAGCCACCTGTTTAAGAGCAGCTATTCAAACCAGGAACCTGACACCTTTACAGGTCCATGAAATGATAAAAGCATCTGTTGGAGGTTGATAATGGCAGAAGAATTTGAACCCAAAATTGTCGCTTTTCTCTGCAAGTGGTGTTCGTCGGCAGGTAGTGATCTGGCAGGTGTCTCCCGGATGAAATATCCACCCAATGTGGTCCCCATTACAGTCATGTGTTCGGGCAGTGTATCTCCTCTTTATATTCTATCTGCTTTTAAAGAGGGAGCAGATGGGGTCCTGGTTTCAGGTTGTCATCCTGGAGACTGTCATTACATCAAGGGCAACTATTATGCCCGGCGGAGAATTGCTTTAGTAAAGAAGCTTTTAGAGTATATCGGCCTCGAACCCCAACGCTTTCAGATGTCCTGGGTCTCTGCTGCAGAAGGGAAGAAATATACTCAAATTATCGAGGATTTTGTCAATCAACTCAAACCACTGGGTTCTCAAACCAAGCTCAGGAGAAATGTATAATGGTAAATCTCGAAGACCTCAAAATGGAAGCCAAACGAATCCTGGATGAAGGAAGGGTAAAATACATCATCGGTTATCAAAGAGGCACAAATGGCGTGATGTCAGTGCCGGCATTTATAAAAAAACCTGAAGATGTTGAAAAATTGATATGGGATCCCACCTGCATTTATAATCTTACCCGTTTTCTTGTGGATGAAAAAAGGAGAAAGGCAAGGCAAAAGGAACCCGATCAACGGCCGGTGGGAATTATTGCAAAAGGATGTGACACCCGGGCCATTGTTGTATTGCTTCAAGAAGAATTCATAAAACGGGAAGATGTTTTTGTATTCGGGATTTCTTGCGAAAATACCGGGGTCCTGGATGAGAAAAAAATCGCTGAAAAAGTACAGGGAAAAAAAGTAAAAAAGGTTGAATTTGGGGAAAATAAAAATTTTATTATCACAACAGAAAACGGCAGCATTGACGTTAGTGCAAAAGAGGTTCTTGCTGAGCGATGCCTTGAATGTAAAGCCAATTACCCGGTGATTGGTGATATTTCTTTTGGAGAAAAAGTTGCATCTGGTTTAACCCAACCTTTCCTATCTTTAGAAAAAATGGAATCGTTATCCGGAGAAGAGAGGTGGCGTTTCTGGGAACAGCAGTTTAATAAATGTATTCGCTGTTATGCATGTCGTTCTGTATGCCCCATGTGTTATTGTGAGGAATGCGTGGTAGATACGATCAATTTTGCTGTTACTGCAGACACATCCGCAGAAGAAAAGGCTCAAAAGATAAAATGGGTAGAGAAATCCCCTGTCACTTCAGAAAATTTTATCTATCACCTGGTCAGAGCCATGCATTTAGCTGGACGCTGTATTGACTGTGGGGAGTGCGAGAGGGTCTGTCCCGTGGAGATACCCCTCCGGTTCCTGAATAAAAAATTGGAAAAAGAGGCCAAAGAACTCTTTGACTATGACGTTGGCTTTGATCCTGAAAAGCCTTCTCTTGTCTCCTGTTTTAAGGATGAAGACCCAGAAGATTTTATCAGGTGAGGCGTGAAATTATGGAAAAGATACTGACAAAACAATCCTTCCCGCAATGGGTAAAAAAACTTAAATCGTATAACGTATATGCTCCTGTCAAGAATGATAAAGATAACCACTGGAACTATGAGACCATTGATATGAACGATCCAAACGTTCTCGATTCGAATTATTTAAACACGGTTCTCTCTCCCAAAAAAATCATCTTTCCTCAAAGGGAAGTCTTTTTGGAATTTGGGTCTCAAAATGAAGAAGGTTACGATATCAAAGCGACCCTTCCTGATGAGGAATTATCGGTTTTCTTTGGTGTTAGACCTTGCGATGCCAGAGCAGTGGCCCTGATGGATAAGGTTTTCAGCGGGGATTTTGAGGACGTTTACTATTGGAAAAGAAGAAAATCAACCACCCTGGTGGGATTGGCTTGCAACACCCCTCCGTCTCAAAACTGCTTTTGTCTTTCGGTGGAAGGATCTCCATTTTCTAAAGAGGGATTGGATATACTACTGGTGGACTTAGGCGATCGTTATTTTGTAGATTCCCTGACAGAAAAAGGGGATCAATTAATAAATGTGGCCAAAGAGATCTTCAAAGAGCCAGGCGAAAAAGATAAGTCAGCGGTGAAAAAAGCTCAGTTAGATTCTGAGAAAGAAATTAACAGGCAGATAAAAGATATAAAAGAGATTCCTCTTAAACTCAAAGAGATGTTCGATTCTTCCTTCTGGGATGAAGAGTCTCTCAGTTGCATCCGGTGCGGTATTTGTACGTATCTCTGTCCAACCTGTCACTGCTTTGATATCAGTGATGAAGTGATCGCTACCTCTCCTCTGAAAGGGAAGAGGGTGCGAACATGGGACAATTGCCAGTTTCCTGATTTTACCATGCATTCTTCAGGACACAATCCCAGACCTGATAAAGCATCACGTTTGCGTCAGAGAACGCTTCATAAGTTCCAATATTTTGTTGAAAAATACAATCATTTTATGTGCACTGGCTGTTCAAGGTGTGTTTCTAAATGCCCGGTAGGGATAGATATTATAGATGTTCTCAATAAGGTGAATCATTATGAATAGTATGAGTAATGAATATATTCCAAAAGCGGCAAAGATAATCGATATTAAAGAGGAAGTCGGTGGTGCCAGGGCAATTAAAACCTTCAGAACCCGGTTTATTAGTGAGAACTCATTTTCTCATCGATGTGGACAATGTGCCATGCTCTCTGTGTTTGGCAAAGGAGAGTCCATGATATCCATCTCATCGACACCTCTTATTAAAGATTACCTTCAGTTTAGTATTTTAAAAATGGGTCGAGTCACCACTGCTCTCCACGATATGGAAGTGGGTGAAACAATCGGAATCAGGGGCCCTTATGGCAATGGTTTCCCCATTGATGAGTGGAAGGGAAAGAATCTCATCTTTATTGGTGGGGGAATTGGTCTGGCTCCCATCTGGTCCGTATTGCAAACCGCTTTGGGCAAGAAAGACGATTTTGGAAACCTCATGTTGATCTACGGATCCAGAACATCAAAGGATATCGTTTTTAAAGAAGAACTGGAAGCGCTTCGAAAGGATATGACCGTTCATCTTTCAGTTGATGTTGAAGAACCCGGTTGGGAAGAATTTGTTGGCTTTGTACCCAGCAATGTTAAGGATAAAGCGCCTTCACCTGAAAATACAATAACAGTGACGTGCGGTCCACCCATCATGATTAAGTTCGCTATAATGGCACTCAAGGAATTGGGATTTGAAGACCAGCAGATTTATACAACAGTTGAGAATAAAATGAAATGTGGAATTGGTAAGTGTGGAAGATGCAATATTGGTCCGCATTATGTATGTAAAGATGGCCCCGTCTATTCCTGGGCCGAATTAAAAGATTTGCCTCAAGAATATTAAAGGAGAAAAGGAGATAAGAACAATGGCAAAAAGTAAAGCAGCCAAAAAAGACCCTGAAGTACGGAAAAAGGAAACGTCTGCAGAAAAAGATATGGTAACGGTTCTAATCATGGGACAAGCCTATAAAGTACCGGCTGATGCAACAATAATGGGTGCAATCGAATATGCCGGTTACCAGATAAAGAGAGGTGCAGGATGCCGGGAAGGTTTTTGTGGTGCCTGTGCCACTGCTTACCGCCTGCCCAATGATTATAAAATCTATACAGGACTTGCCTGCACAACACTTGTCCAGGAAGGGATGTGGCTTTCTCAACTGCCGGCTGTTCCTGCTCAAAAACCCGTTTACAATATTAATGAATTAACACCCAATGTAACTGCTTTTCAAGAGATTTACCCAGAAGTGTTCCGATGTGTTGCATGCAATACGTGCACCAAAGCCTGTCCCCAGGACCTGGAAGTGATGGATTACATTCAGGCTGCCATGAGGGGTGATATTGAAACAGTAATGGACCTTTCCTTTGACTGTCTCTCCTGCGGCATGTGTGCCATCAGGTGTCCTGCAGAAATTGTTCAATTCAATGTAGGAATACTTGGAAGGAGACTCTATGGAAGGTATTTATGTGTGAAAACCAAACAGCTTGATAATAGAATCAAAGAGGTTAAAGATAATAAATTTGATAAAGAATTTAAAGAATTAATACAGATGAAAAAAGAAGATTTGAAAAAGAAATATTATGAAAGAGATATGGAGTAAAAAAAAAGGAGTGCCAGATGTATCCAGAATATATGACACCATCATTGAAAAAAGTTGCCCAAACCAGGAATAAACGGTTTGAGCTTGAAAAGACAGGAAAACCGGTTTTTCCTCCCATGAGTGCTGAGGAAAGAGAAGAAGTCCTGCAGAAATTTCATCCGGACTATAAACCCGATTCAAAACGCAAAATAAAAATGGGTCCTAATAAAGGTGATATTTTTACAGCAGAAGTGGCTGAGATGCTGGAATCCCATTCGAGGATAAAACCGGAACTTTTTGATTTAGACAAACCCGATTATGAAACAGATATCTTGATCATTGGCGGAGGCGGTGCCGGGTGTGCAGCTGCAATTATTGCCAGGGAAAATGGAGCAAAATCAATCATTTCCACCAAACTCCGTTTAGGTGACGCCAACTCAATGATGTCACAGGGTGGGATGCAGGCTGCTGTCACTGCCCAGGACTCTCCCACCATCCACTACTTAGATGCCATGGGCGGCGGTCATTTTGATAACAAACCCGACCTGGTTCGCGCCCTTACAGAAAATGGACCCGATGTTGTCAAATGGCTGGAAGACCTGGGTGTTGTCTGGGATAAAAATGAAGATGGGTCCCTGGTGGTCCGCCATGGAGGTGGAACCTCCAGGATGAGGATGCATTCTGCCCGTGATTATACCGGTGCCATTATCATGCGAACATTGATGGATGAAGTAAGAAATCATCCGGGTGATATTACCACTCTTGAATTCATGCCAACCGTCGAGTTAATCCTGGATAAATCTGGCAAATGTGCAGGCGGAGTCCTATACAATCTTGAAACCGAAGAGTATTTTATCGTTAAAGCAAAGGCCACCATTATTACCACCGGTGGTTATGGTCGCCTTCATATAAGGGGGTTTGATACCACCAACCATTACGGTGCCACCGGGGATGGCCTTATCATCGCTTATCGTGCAGGGGCAAAGCTTCTTTTTATGGATTCTGTCCAGTATCATCCCACGGGCGCTGCTTTCCCCGAGCAGATCGGAGGTTTCTTAATCACAGAAGCCATCAGGGGAGCCGGAGGTCAGCCTCTCAATAAACATGGAGAACTTTTCGTTTTTCCTCGTGAGCCCAGGGATGTAGAGAGTTCAGCCATTATAAGGGAATGTGTTGAACGAGGGAATGGGATAAAAACACCCAGTGGACGTCTCGGGGTTTGGCTAGACTCTCCCCTTATTGATATGCTGCATGGTGAAGGGTATATTAATAAACAGTTTCCTGCCATGCACCGTCAGTTCATCCGTTATGGAATAGATATTACAAAAGAGCCCATGCTGATTTACCCTTCTCTTCATTATCAGAATGGTGGAATCGAGATAAATGAGCGATGTGAGACAAATATTCCCGGTCTTTATGTCGCTGGTGAAGCGACGGGGGGCGTACACGGCCGAAATCGTCTGATGGGAAACTCTGTTCTTGATTATAATGTTTTTGGAAGACTTTCCGGAGAATATGCAGCCAAATATGCCAAAATTGCCAAACTGGGGCCTCTCTCATTGGATCATATCAACAAATATGAGGAAGGGTTTAAAAAAGAAAACATAAAAACCGATCGAATCGCCCCTGTGCTTTTGCCCTCTTACACCCCGGAGGATGTGAGAAAACGTCAACTCACTGCTCATTACGAAGGCACAATCAGGTAACCAGGATTTATTTGATTACCAGGATTAAAAAATAAAAAGCAAACGATAGCGAAGATATTCATTTAAAACCTATAATCCATAATATCGACTTCTCTCCGCCCTTCCCCTGATTTTTCCCTACGCACCTACGCAGCTTTCCCTCATTTTTCTCTTTACATTTATTTTAAAGATATGATTGAAAAGAAGAATTTTCCATTATATAATATCTATCGAATGAATGAAAATGGCAAAATTTAATTTAAGATAGGAGGTTGTAAAATGTCGGAATTGAATTTAAAAACCGCTTCAGGAGATATATCTACATTTAAAAAAATTGTGTCCAACGGTATTTCTGAGGAACGGAAAAAAATTGAATATGCTTTAGAAAGAACAAATAATATAATAAAAAAATATGAAAAAGAACACCAAATGTCTTCGGAAGAATTCTTACAGCGCTTCCAGGAGGGTGAAATAGATGAGAATAGTGAAATCTTTGAATGGTGGGCCGAATTAAAAGTAACAAAAGAACTGGAAGATAAACTCCACATTGTAGAAAGTATTGAAATATGTCAGTAATATCGGACTATATTTTGCATGTAAAGAAAAAGATTGAGAAGTTTCCTTGCATCCTTTCCGATAAACTTATTATCGATAATAGGGGGGATATAGTACTTTATCTTAAAGGAGAAATCGTTTTTACGAATCACTTTGAACTTCATTTCAAAGAATATTTTGTTTCGGTTCCTGAATTCAGGAAAATTGCTTATTCTTATCATTATCAGGACGTTCAAAATGAAATGATTTTTAGATATGATAATGCTGAACACCACCCGGAATTGGAAACGTTCCCTCATCACAAGCACATTGGCGATGAAACATTTCCGTCGGAGGAGTTTTCGTTAGAAAAGGTATTGGAAATAATAGTAAATCAAATAAAGTAACCAAACTGCCACCGTTGAACCTTAATTTCTTTTTGACCCTGGGGAAGGTGCTTAAAAACATCTGCATCTTTGCATGTTCCGCTTTTCGTTTTTATTAATATTTTTAATTTTTACAGCCCAAAATATTAATTTTATCAATTCTGAACTTGAAAATATTAATATTTTAGAGCAATATTTTTAATATATTTAATTCCGCTGCAATGAAAATACCTAAATTTGGGAACAGGCGGTGCCAGTTCCCTACGGTTCCTCTCGGGCGCATGAGATGTGTAGTGGGCTGGCACCGCCTGCCCATCCTTTAGCTTCTTCAATCAGGAATTAATCGGAAATCATAATGGTTGAGTATCCTGTCCAGGAGTTTTACGTTTAATGGTGAATGTAAAGGTCCATTATCTTCAAAAGATAAATCATCCATTATATGTTTTCTGTCATAGAGTGCAACCGCCTTTTCCGACGGATCATGACGCGGGCGGTACAGCAATCCATCAGGTGGTTGTGGATGTTCCCATAATTTTAATGACCATTTTTGAGATATTTCATAATCACGGCCAGAACATAATCGATTGTCAGCTCCAATTTGAGCCAATCCCTTACCTGTTAAATCAACAAGATTTAATGTGGGGTTGTATGTTACTTTAGCAAGGCGCCTTTTTTTAAGGTCGGTTTCAGAAATCATCTTAATTCCTGTTAACCATCCATATGTTTCAATAAATGCACACTCTTCAGAAAACCCCAGGTAAAGTATCCCAAACTCTTCGCCAGGCGCATTGAACCGATGTGTATTTTCCCTATTAAATGTGATGGGTGAATTTTTTTCCCAGAAAAAGCGCCAGAATGGTCCTTTTATTTCTTTAATTGGAAGATATCTTTTATGAAGGTCTGGAGGTGGATCTGGATGTGCGTCAATCCCTTTGGGCTTAGAGGGCACCTTGTTCTCCGGTCAATTTTGCTGCTTTTATAACCTCCTCGGTATCTCCTTTCCGTAAAAACTCAATTGGGCTCTGGTTGTCGAGAAATTCATTTTTATTTAACATGAATATCATTTTCATCCAGGGATCAAAATGCTTAAGTTCTTTTATTACTTTTTCAAAACCCTCCAGAACGCCATTATCGTCAAATTGCCAAACAGGGTAAAAATATTCCTTACTACCTGATAATGATACAGCGAGAAGTTTGTTCTCTCGACGGCGTTTATCCACAGCCTGCCGGGAAATCCTGAGAATATTTCCAACTTTTGAAGAAGAAATAACCCCTCCTTCCATATTCAAAAGTTTTTCTTTTGCCTCCAAACCCTTAAGATGATGTTGGGTAAGTGGATGATCTAGAATCAGCTTACTCATTTCATACTCAACGCTTTTATTAGATAGCTCAACCAAAACATCTGTATTGGTTGTGCTGGCTGCTATTTCTTGTAATGACTCTTTTTCTAAAGAATTTAGAATATCTGTAATATAGGGTATTGTTCTCAGTAAGATCGTTTCTTTTATTACTGGATAATTATTAAAGTCAATTCGATTAAATAAGGTTGAAATTATATCTTCTGAAAATCGATTGTATCTTTCTTTTTTTAGTCTTTGCACTTAAACCTCCTAAAATAGGTTTACCATTTATTATATAGCATTAATTTTTTATTTTGTCAACCTTTTTAATCAGAATTTTTTATTCCTGGTTGACTGTTTGATAAATTCGTTTTATCATTTTATTGGTAAAAAAAGAGTTTATTAAATGAGAAAAGAATGTATACATAAAATGGATACTCATTTGTTTGTGTCAAAACGATTAAGGATTGGAGGGTAAGTGTGTATTATTTTGATGAAAAAGACTTGGATGAGGCTAGATATGAATGCAGTGGGACGGTAAGCTCCTATATTCAATCCGAAGATCTGTCGGTAATGGATATGAGTCAATTTATCCTTGAGAGCCTGAGTAATGTACTTTTGAATTTTATCCCAGAAAGCCGGATTGAGCAAACCAAAAAAGAAATAGTGACCTGTCTCGCCAAAGAAGGCGATTGGAACGGTGTGTTGGATATCCTTGACCGGGCTAAAACAGAGGTGACAACAAAAGATATCTGCCTTCTGTCCACGAAAAAGGTTTTGGAGAAAATTTTAAGTCGGATACGTGAAAGGAAAAGCAGTCGTTCCGATTATCCGGAAATAAAAGACACAGTAGAACTGGAGAATCGAATCCTGAAAAATTTAAAGACTCTAGACGATATTCTGGGAGCGTAGCATTCCAATTATTTAATCCGGCGGATGAAGGGTTCGATGATTGCATTGACCTCATCAGCCTGCAACATCGGTGCCATATGGCCGCCGCTGACCCAATGAAAATGGCAATCCGTTAGATAATCGACCAATAATTCGGAAACGCGGCGCGAAGCAAGCGGGCTTTGGCGCCCGGCAATCAGACAGACAGGACGTTTTATCTTGCTGTAGTCCTCAAGGGAGAGGGGCTCTTCCATTAGTGCTTGAAAACCCAGTGGTAATTTTTTTGAACCTTTGGAGAGTAAGTCCTGCACTTCTTTTGGGTAGTTTGAGAAGGTTCCAGCACCATTCCAATAATCAAGAAAAAGTTCTGCTGCTGCAGCGTATTTTTCATTTTTTATATAATTATTTACGACGGCTTGCAGTTCGCGAACTTTCTCCAGCACTTCTTCTGTTTCCGGCAATAGATGGTATGCAACAGGTTCAAAAAGAGTTAAACTGCGAATTCGCTCTTCGGCTTTGTAACAGAAACGCAGTCCCACAGCACCACCATAGGAGTGACCGACCAGGTGAAACGGCTCACCTGGAGGGATGATGCCATCTAAAAGGGATTCGATCAATGTGATTTCATCACCGAGGCTAAAGGACTCTGTATGACTCGGGAAAGGGGAGTCGCCATAGCCATAAAAATCAACGGCAATCATCAAATAATCGCTGCTCATGGAGTGCATGAGTTTGAACCACTGAAGTTTTGAACTCATTGCGCTGTGAAGCAGAACAACAGGGATGCCTTTCCCTATAGAAATTATATTCATTTTTTGAGTTCTCATCGAATCATTTTAAAAAAAATGGGATCAAATTTCAATAGTTGGATGCAATTTAGAGCCCTGCACTCTTAAATATCGCTTCTGCATCCTTAACATCTTCTTCTTTTATTAATAGCCGGATCCCTCCAGACGATTTATATATCGGTCGTAAATTGTCAAAATACGCTGCCGAGACGATTGCCTTAATCCCATATGAATGAAGAAAGCCTTTTGCCAATTCAGCTTCGGCTTGATTGATATAGGTCTTGAAAGTGACTAAATTTGCATATTCTGACTGTAATTCTGGTAGTGATTCCGATTCGGAGGATAGATCATACACTAAAGGAATGTGACAGTCCGCACATTGGGTTATTCCCTCCATATATTCGCTCTTACATTTCGGACAAAACACGACGCCCCTTACCTCCTACCTCTTAACTCTTCCCAATAATGGTTGATATAATTGGCATACAATCGATATATGGGTAAATGTGCTGAATCTATATTTTTAAAATTTTTTTTATAACTGGTAACTAGGTTCAGTATATCTTTAGGATTCTCACCCGGTTCAAATCCCCTGAAGCGCTCTTTAAAGGGAGTGATTTTTTTTATATTTTTATCGATATTATCCAAAATTTTATCGGTTTTAATCTCCTCCCCTTCAAAAGCATCTAATATAGCCTGGGCAACAATATTAATTGGTAAGATTTTTACCAGATCTAGGCACCGCTCACGAGTATAAATGGCTAATTCCTTCCTGCTTTTGTCCAAATGATCGGCTAATTTTATTGGTTCCCCGAAACTGATATATAAATCCCCTACATGCTTGAGCATTTTGAAAGAATCGAAGACTTTAAGGGTTAGGGGTTTGGCTCCTGTCTTCCCGACCAGTTCATAGTCTTCCCTGATTTGGGAATAATCGGTATTAAAAGGAACAATATATACGTTATGAGGCGTTAATTCTTTATACTCTGCAAGTAATTTCTCTTTATTTTTTTCGTACTCCAGTACGGCTTCGAAAGCAGTGGGGAAAAACTTCCCGTATTTCCCCATATCCGGGACATTTCTCCGTGTACCTTCAGGGTACATAACTACATCTTTGCCGTTTGCGATATAGTAAGTAATATATTGTTTTAACTTTTTTGATGATTCAATCACCTCTTTTCGGGTTGTGGGTCGTTTCACCAGGAATACACCGGCTTTTGTAGCCAATCGCTGGAAAAATTTTCCCTTGATAAGGTTATCTCCCATCCCGGTAAATGGTATGGGCAGTCCGTGGAGATATATGGATGCCAAAACACCAGTGGTTTCCCATAAACTTTTATGAAGCCCGGTATATAGAAAGATAACATTTTCTTTTTTTAATCTTAATAAATAGGAGATATTTTCCACATGGGGTCTTGATAAAAGCCGGTACCCGGTAAGAGATAAGAACTTTACCCAATTATGAATCAGGATATCCTTCTTCACAATTTCTTCTTTCGACAATCCAAACATTCGTGCGTCTCCGATTTTTAAATTGAATTATAACATTTATGGAACGTTTTTCAAAATGGAAAACTAAATTTTTTAAGGATTGAAATTTTGCCCTCACTCTGTTACTATTCTACCCTGGAGGTAATAATAATGATGAAGAAAAAAATATTCCGCCATATCTTAGTACTTTATCTGGTAATCTTTATTTTTTCATTCTATCAATTTGCTGTGGATACCGACACATCGAAAGTCGTTTCAGCCAAAGATGTGTTAATGACTCGAACGTGTGCTGAAGTAGTCGTCAGCCCGGATGGGCAATGGATCGCCTATACTGTTAACACCCCTCGGGACGCCAACGATAAACCAGGACCTGCCTATGGGGAATTGTATCTTATTTCTACTCAGACCCGTCAGATAAAACCCTTTATTACAGGAAAAGTAAGTATTAATTCTCTACGCTGGCATCCTGACAGTTCTTCCCTGGCGTTCCTAACCCGGCGAGGATCGGAAGCCAAAACCCAGGTTTGGAGAATCCCTATCTACGGTGGTGAAGAGGTCCAGGTCACAGATTGGGAAACCGGGGTGCAACGCTTTGAATGGCATCCGAAAGAGAATAAAATCGCCTTTATCGCCACCTCCCCAAAATCAAAAAAAGAAAAAGATCGGGAAGAAAAGGGATACCAATTTATTTTCTACGAAGAAAACCTCAAACACCGGAACCTCTATTTAATGGACCTGGATAAAAAAGAGAGCAAAAAAAAGGTAAAACAAATAACCACAGGGAAAACGGTCTGGAATTTTGTGTTCAGTCCGAATGGTGGAACCATTGCAGCTAGTATATCACCTAAAAATCTGGTGGACCACAGGTACATGTTTCAGAAGATCTACCTGTTGGATTTAAAAACCGGGGGACTCAGCCGGTTAACCGATAACCAGGGGAAGCTGGGGAATTTCGAATTCAGTCCTGATGGTTCTAGAATCGCTTATACTGCTGCCCTGGAGCGAAAAGATCATGCCGTGAGCCAGGTCTATGTTTTCGATATTAAAACCAAAACCCAAAAGAACCTGACCATACCTGAGTTCCGCGGTCATGTGAACCGGGTCATGTGGAAGGATAAAAACACCATCATGTACCTTTCAGGTGAAGGTGTGTGGCCCACCCTCAGCCAGGTACCTGCGGCCGGTGGTAAACGAAGGGTTATTTTAAATGCCCAAAATACCGGTGTTACTTTCAGGAGAATCAGCTTTTCAAAGGATTTTAAACATGCCGCCTTTGGCGGAAGTGCGCCCCACATCCCGGGTGACCTTTTCTACCTGAGACCCGGTGAAAAACCAGAGCGGTTGACGACACTGAATTCGTGGATAGCCAGACGAAAACTGGGAACTCAAAAAGCCATCCGTTATAATGCTCGTGACGGTTTGGAAATCGAAGGGATCCTGATGTTACCAGTGGATTATAGGGAAGGTCAACTATATCCATTAATTGTATCGGTTCATGGTGGCCCGGAGGGTCATCTGTCCATGGGTTGGCCTACCCGGTATTCCTCACCTGCCCAGGTGCTTGCAGGCAAAGGTTATGTGATCTTTTACCCCAACTACCGGGCCAGTACGGGATACGGTGTAAAATTTGGTCTTGAAGGGTATAAAGATCCTGCAGGAAAGGAGTTTGACGACATTGCTGACGGTATTGATTATCTGGTCAAACAAGGCATTGCCGATAAGGAGCGAATCGGTCTGGGAGGTGGTTCTTACGGCGGATATGCTGCTGCATGGTTTGCCTCTTACTATACCAAATACGTACGGGCAGTATGCATGTTTGTGGGCATCAGTGATATCATCAGTAAACGAGGGACCACAGATATTCCTTATGAAGAACTCTATGTACATTCTGGGGATCCCCTGGAGAAGATGTGGAAACTGAACCTGGAACGCAGTCCCATTTACTGGGCGCATCAGAGTCGGTCTGCGGTGCTCATCCTGGGCGGCACTGACGATACCCGAGTTCATCCTTCCCAGAGCCTGGAATTTTACAGGCGTTTGAAAATGAATGATCATCCGGCAGTGCGGCTGGTGCAATACCCTGGTGAAGGGCACGGCAACCGAAAACAACCCGGACGCATCGATGTCTTGTACAGGATTCTTCAATGGTACGATTGGTATGTGAAAGATAAAAAACCGCTGGACGGTTCCATGCCGCCGCTGGATATTAATGAAAACTACGGGCTAAAATAGATCCGTCATCCGTCAAAAACACGAAGAAAATAAAAAAAATAATAAAAAGTTTTGTGGGGTTCAGGGGTACGTTCCGCGTTTTTTCCAAAGAGAGTCACTGGCCACAGGACTTCCAAAAACTTTTTGTAAAAAGAATAAATAGTGCCTTAAAATTGTGTGCCAATATAGAACACATAGGTGGTATACATATTTTGATGGGAAATTTAGGGCCAGCCAAATGTAGAATATCATTTGAATTTGTAGTAAAATATAGAGCATGGATACGAAGTTTAGTGAAAACGAAACATTAGAGCTAAAAAAGTCTACTTCAGAATTGAAAGAAGCAATCGTTTCGATTGTTTCAATTTTAAACAAGCACGGATTCGGTGAACTCTATTTCGGCGTAAAAAATGATGGGAAAATTGTCGGGCAGGAGCTTTCCGAGAAAACCTTAAGAACCGTCTCGCAATCCATTTCGGAAAATATCGAACCAAAAATCTATCCTGAAATAAGTATCGTTAAAATCGAAGATAAAAATTGTATTTATGTGAAATTTTCAGGGGATGAAAAACCTTATTATGCATTTGGAAGGGCCTATAAAAGAGTCGGCGACGAAGATAGAAAATTAAGTGCAAAGGAAATCGAAAATATTATATTGAAGAAGCACGCCAAAACAACCATGTGGGAGTCTCTATTCTCTGAAAAAAAGATCGATCAGCTAAATGAAGAAGTAATTAAAAAATTTGTGGAAAAAGCCAATGCCGTAGGGAGATTGGAATTTAAATATGAAAATATGGAAATTACATTGCGAAAACTTGGTTTGAGTGAAGAAGACCGGTTGCTAAATGCAGGGGAAGTCTTATTTTGCGATGAAAATCTTCTTGAAGTGCAACTGGCGATTTTTGCAGGTAAAGAAAAACTGACATTCTTAGATATAAAGCAGTTGAAGGGAAATATTTTCGATTTATTGGACGAATCGGAATTGTATATAAAAAATCATATTAAGTGGCGGGTGAAATTTGGGAAACTGGAAAGAGAAGAAATCCCGGAAATACCGAAAGAAGCTGTAAGAGAAGCATTGGTTAATTCTCTTTGCCACAGGGATTATAGAATACCCAAGAGCAATGAAATTGCAATCTTCAAAGATAGGGTCGAGATATATAACCCCGGGGATTTTCCGGAAGGTTTGACTCCACAAGATTTTATAAAGGGGCGCGAACGGTCTGTTTTAAGGAATCCTTTAATTTCACAAACCTTATTTTTCTCAAAAGATGTTGAAAAATGGGGTTCAGGATTAAAAAGAATTTATGAAGACTGTTTGAAAAGAAATGTTAAAGTTGAGTTCAAAATTCTAAAAACAGGTTTTCTGGTTATTTTTTATAGAAAGGATGACAAAACTTTTTCAACGCCTGGTGAGGCGGTAAGTGAGGGGATAAATGAGGGAATAAAAAAGTTGTATGATTATATCGAAAATAATCCCGGCCATCGAACCGGTATGATATCAAAATCGCTGGATGTGCCTGAAAAAACAGTCGAACGTTGGTTAAGAAAATTAAAGAGTGATAATAAAATCGAATTCGTCGGCAGCAAAAAAACCGGCGGATATTATTTAAAAGGAAAGAATAGAAAGAAATGACGATAAAAAAGTCTATTCCCAAAGAGTGTGGATGAGGTAGCAAATGAAAAGTGAGGGAATAAATGAGGGATTAAGTGAGGGAATAAAATCCAGGAAAAACGAAAATGACTAAATACAAAAAAAAAGCGATTTACGTCACTGCTGCCTTCCCAATAATTATTATACATTATCTCTCCGGTATATTTACTTTAAGATTGAATAGCTTTTGAGGGCTCACCGACCTTTGATTGAGGGAAGAGAGTAAAGATTGAGATTTTTATCCCTTAATCTCAACCTTAACCTTAGCTTTAATTTTAATATGAAATAAAAGAGATGGGCAGATCGATATCCTCGCCAAGCTCTTCTCCGGTTTCCTTGATGTCTTCGTCATCCTCTGCATAATACCAGTTTACTTTTACATCGCCCTGCGTTTGATGATACTGTTCCAGGATTTCTAAGATATCGAGAATACATTTGGTGGAGCTTGTATTAAGGTAATTTATCCGGAGATTCAATAAAATTTGATTTTTGACCTGGGAAATATAATCTTTTATCCAATTGATAACAGGTCCAAAGAAATCAATTGCATTTTCCGGATATGAAGAACCGGACATCTCCAGAATTCCCGTGTCTTTGTCAAAATCAACTTCCATAGTATGTTTGGTTTTTGCAATTTTCAAGTTATCCATCTTCTTTCTCCTCCTGGATTTTTACAGATAAAACCAAAAAGGAATTCGTGCCGTCAACAGGAGTCACGTTGTAATAAATGGGATTCCCAGACTTTCGGACAATATCGATTAATCCAATACCTCCGCCTTTTTTCCCTTTTTCTCGAGATGATTTAATCTGTTTTTTATAGAATTTTTTCAATGCTTCTTTATCCAGGCTGTTGATGGTCTCGCAGTGCTTAATTATTCCAGGAATCGACTGTTTCTCCACCAGGTTACCGGATGTGATGGTATACGTTTTATTATCATTCGTCACAACAATAATGCCAGCTCCGGCAATGGTGGGATGGTTATCTAAATGAACCCTTTCGGCTGAATAATGTGCAATATTCTGGGCCATTTCAATAAAAACGGAAAATATTTTTTTTACTATATCAGCCCTCCCGGATTCCTGGGAGAATTTGTGTTTGATCAACTCAGCCATCCCAACCAGCATATCCTGGGATATTGCTCCCTGGAAATCCAGTACAATATTACGTTCACGCATTTTTTTATAATATTCCAGTAGTTCCGGTTCAGACATCTTTCTCCTCATACGGTATGTTTCTCTCTGTTTTCATTTTTTTCATTTCATTTTATCACATCAGAATTTAAATGTCGATTTTCTTTTTTTGTTTTTACCCCGGTTGGGATTAAGGTAAGGATAAAACGACGCAATTTTTCCCCTTTTGTTTTCCGGAATATAGGGCTTCATCCGCTTTTTTTATACAGGTATCGATATCCGATGTACCGTTAAATTCACTAATCCCAAAGGTCATGGTGACGGAGAATTGATTTCCATTAAAGCTAAAGGCGTTTGCAGCAATTTTTTTCCTGATCCCCTCTGCCACTCGTTTTCCTCCGTTCAGGGGGGATTCGGGAAGAAGTAAAATAAACTCTTCGCCTCCCCATCGGCCGATGATATCTTGTTTTCTGACCATTGATTTCATCAGTTTCGAGATATTTACAAGAGCAAAATCGCCGCAATCATGTCCATATTGATCGTTGACAGCTTTAAAGTCATCGATATCGCCTAGCACCACGGCAAAAGGTTTCCTGTTGCGATCGAAACGGCCTTTTTCATGATGGAATTTTTCAATAAAATCCCTGCGGTTTGAAAGTTTGGTCAACGGGTCTGTCCTGGCCAGGGCTTCCATTTTTTCATATGCGATGCGTAATTCTTCCTTTTGTTTCTCTATTTGCTCGTTCGCCAAAAATAATTTCCTCTGGTTTGCATCCCCAATGCCAGTTATTTTAATGGTTTTTTTAAGTAATGCACTGTATTCTTTACCCAGTTCAATGTATTCTTCACGTAATTTATTTTTTGAAATGGAATGGTTCTTTTCTATTTCTGCAACGTATTCAAGCAGCTGGAACTCTCGTAGATAGATTTCAGCGGCACCTGATATTTTTTTTTCTTTTTTCTTCATCTGCCCTATTATACTACAAAATAAAATAAAAAAAAGCCCCAAAATAAACCAAAATCCACCGCCTGAAATTTGGTAATCGGTGGATTTCAGGTTTATTCGTGTATTGCTTTTTGTGATGGGTGTGTTAAAATATCTGTTAAAAAATGGCTGCAATATGTTGAAAAGGAATAAAGTGAATGGAGATATCTAATTTTGCTTTTATCGTAACCAATGATTGTAATTTTAACTGCTCCTACTGCTATCAAAAAAAAGAAAAGAAATATATGAAAAATGCGACTATTGAAAAAGCCGTCGCGTTTTTTTATCCCTTTTTAAAAGAAAGAGAAGGGGAGATTTATGTCGTTTTTTATGGAGGGGAACCGCTGCTTGCCTTTGACGCCATCAAACATGCGGTATTTCTTATACAGGATAAAAATAAAGAAGAAAAAAAAAAGTTTGAGTTTTCTTTAACCACAAACGGCAGCCTTATCACCGATAAGAATCTTGAGTTTTTTAATCTCCATCGATTCTCTATTATGTTGAGTTTTGATGGAATGACCCAGGATATTGCCCGGAAACCCGGGAGCCTGGAGCCCACCCGGGAACTTATTCAACGCATTCAAAGGTATCCGGGCATCAAATTTTCAACCAACAGTGTGTTCACCCCGGCGACCATTGCCCATTTTTCTGACTCACTCCAGTATATTATCACGTCCGGTGGAAATAAGATTGAGTACAGTCTTTCTACCATCGAACCATGGGACCTGGCAGCCCTGGATATACTGAAGGAAGAATTAAAACGGTTAACAGACTTCCTGCTTCTATATTATAGGGAAAAGGGAATCATTCCAGTGACCTATTTCCGCCCCCGGGAGGGAAATCCCAAACAGGGTTTCTTTTGCTCTGGTGGGAGAGACCGTATGGCCGTATGTCCGGATGAAAACCTATGGGGATGTTATCTTTTCCACGACTTTTTAAGAGATAAGCAAGAGAGCAACGATTATTGCAATTACTCTTTTGGGAATTTGGATGACTTTATGGAGAATCATGATACCATTTACCCCAGGATTCTTGACAACTATTCTGTCCTTAGCCAGGATTGTTTTTTTACGGAAAAGCAGTTTTGTTTTCTTTGCAAGGAGAAGGATCATTGTGTCGTCTGCCCGATTAGTGCTGCCTATTCAACCTCTTTTATTGGCAAAATCCCCCCCTGGATTTGTTGCATTGAGAAGATGCAGAAAAAAGAAAAAGAGAGGTTCCTGAGAGAGATACCCTAATCCACTACCTGATTTTTAGAAAATGGTGGATTTGGTGTTCAATGTTCAAAGTTCAAAGTTTATTTCAAAGTACTTAAAAAGGTTAATTATTCTTTTAAGCTCATCAACGTTGAACTTTGAACCTTGAACCTTGAACAAATTCACTGCCTGTCTTGGCGGTGGATTTTGGGATATTTTAACACTTGATTTTTTTTGCCTGGTGCAGTATGATAAAGAATAAAAAATTACGAAAAATAAAAGGAGGTCATCATGCCACCATTAAAAGTCGCAAATATCCAAAAATGTTTATCTATTTTAAAAGATTTTCATAACAAGGTGCCTGTGGACGACAGCCATAAAGAATTAAAAGAACAGGCCGGAAATGCTTTAGACCATCTTTCACAACTTTTCAGTGGAGAACCTGGTTATTTTGAATTAGAGAAGGGCCCATGTAAAACGGACCCAAGGCTTAATTAGAAATTAATAACCCTATCAGAGTTTTTTTATTATATAGATTATATAGATTTATTAGATTTTGTGGAGATGTTTACTTGTAAATGAACACAGAGTTAAAAAAAGTTTTGAAACTTTTATTTCTTTTCTATCTCTTTTTTGTAGGGGTATCTTTAACCTTGACAGCATTAGACCCTCAAAAAGCTATTACTCAATATAAACTGGATATATGGACAGTGGCGCGAGGCTTCCCACAGAATTCCGTACTTGTCATTGTTCAAACCCATGATGGTTATATCTGGACAGGAACATTTGATGGGCTGGTTCGCTTTGATGGGGTCCGTTTTAAGGTGTTTAATAAGAATAATACAAAACAATTAAAAAGTAATGTCGTCAGAGCTCTTTGCGAGGATCGAAACAGCAACCTCTGGATCGGAACGGATGAAGGGTTATCCTGTTTAAATTCAAAAGATGGAAAATTTACAACCTATTCCCCAGAAGAGGAGCGAGTCCTTTATGAGATAAAATCCATTATCGAAGACCAAAAAGGATCCCTCTGGATTGGAACCCTTAACAGAGGAGTCACCTGTTTGAAGAACGGCAAATTCACCACCTATACCACCAGGGACGGGTTGGCAAGCAATGTCGTTCGCTCGATCCATGAAGATAAACGAGGCAACCTCTGGATCGGCACCAGAGCCGGGATTACAAAACGGACTCCATCCGGTAGGTTTGTCAGTTTAACCAAACCAGTCGGTTTGTCAAGCAATTATATTCTTTCTTTTTGTGAAAAAAAAAATGGGGAACTCTGGATTGGCACCAATAAAGGCCTGTACCGGATGAAGGGCCAGACCTTTACCCATTATGGAATAAATGATGGACTACCAAATCCCAAAATAGTATCTTTGTATGAAGATAGCGACCAAAATTTCTGGTTAGGGACAGATGGAAGTGGTTTGGTTCGAATGAAAGATGGAAAATTTCACAGGTTCTCCCCGGATGATGGGATGGCATGCGGCTTTGTCTATCCCATTTGTGAAGACAGGGAAGGCAGTCTCTGGCTTGGGACCCTTGATGGGGGCTTGCATCGGCTGAGAGACACCAAATTTACAACTTACACCACCAAAGAAGGATTGGCTCATGATTATGTCAATTGTATCCATGAAGATCGGGTTGGGAACATCTGGATAGGTACGAATGGAGGTTTAAATCGGTTAAAAGACGGGAAATTGACCCTGGAATTAACAACCAGACAAGGGCTTTTAAGTAACGATGTTCATTTCATTCTTGAAGATAGGAACGGAGGTTTGTGGGTCGGCACCAAAGAGGGTTTGCACAGGTTTAAGGATGGAAAGGTTGCCACCTTTACGATGAGAAATGGACTTTATAACAAACGAATTGATTCTCTAATTGAGGATAAGTTTGGAGCTATCTGGATAGCCTCACAGCAGTATTTGAGCAGGTTTTATAAAGGGAGATTTACAGCATTTCCAAAAAAAGAGAAACTTTTTAATCATGACATTTGGTGCATACATGAAGATCGAGAGGGAAGTCTATGGATCGGTACTGGAGGTAGTGGTCTTCATATACTAAAAAACGGCAAATTCACTACTTACACCTCCAGAGAGGGGCTGGCGGATAATTCTGTTATATGTATTTATGAAGACAATGATGGAATCCACTACATCGGCACCGAGGGAGGTCTCAGCCTGCGGATGAAGGAGACATTTACAAACGTTACGACTCAAAATGGTCTTATTGACAACCCCGTAAATTACATCCTTAAGGATGATGTGGGGAACCTCTGGCTGGCCGGTCGAACAGGAATTTCCAGGGTTAGCAAAAAGGAATTGATGGAGTTTGCCAGTGGGAAAATCGATAAAATTCACCCGATTACATACAATGAACGGGATGGAATGAAAAGCCGATGGTGCAAGAATAGTGGTGAAAAAACGCGGGATGGGAGACTCTGGTTTGCTACGAATAAGGGAGTCGTGATGATCGATCCCGCCAATATCAAGAAGAACACGCTCCCCCCTTCGGTGATTATCGAGGAACTTATAGTGGACGGGGAACAAGTCGATATCAGCGGTTCGTATTCCCTGAAAGGAGATCCATTGGTCATCCCACCAGGAAAAAAAAGGCTGGAGTTCTATTATACAGGGCTGAGTTTTGTAAAACCCCGGCAAATGAGATTTAAATTAAAATTGGAAGGATATGACCGGGATTGGGTCGATGCGGGCAACGCACGCAGCAACATATATACCGGCCTTTCACCGGGAAAATATACGTTCAAGGTGATTGCCTGCAACAGCGACGGAGTCTGGAATCGAACCGGGGCTTTTATCTCTTTTTATAAAAAACCCTATTTCTACCAGACCACCTGGTTTTATATTTTTATGGCCCTGATTGTCCTTCTTACCGTATTTTCTGGATATTGGTTCAGGGTCAGGCAGTTGAAATCCAGGGAAAGAAAACTCACCAAACTGGTGGGATTGCGCACTCAAGAACTTAACGCGCAAACCCTGGAATTGGAAAAGGCCCACATCAAGCTTCAAATGTCCAAGCAGATCATCGAGGAGAAGAATCGAAATATCCTGGCAAGCATCCAATATGCCCGCAAGATACAGCAGGCGACTCTCCCCACTGATGACAGAATGAAAAAGGTATTAAAAGAGTATTTTGTCATATATAAACCCAGGGATATTGTTTCCGGGGATTTTTACTGGTTCACCCAGAGCGGTGACACATTATTTATAGCTGCTGTGGACTGTACCGGTCATGGTGTCCCCGGCGCCTTCCTCTCCCTGATTGGAAATATGGAGTTGAATGAAATTGTTAATGAAAAGTTCGTTTCCGATCCTGCCCAATTCCTTTTATATATGCACCTTGGCATTCGGAGAACATTACAACAGGAAAAAGGAGAAAACAAGAGTAATGAGGGGATGGGAATGGAAGTGGGGTTGTGTATGATCGATTTGAGAAAAGGCAAGCTAACCTTTGCCGGAGCCAAACGCCCTCTCTATTACATAAAAAACTCGGAATTTTTTGAAATCAAAGGTGACAGGAAATCCATCGGGGGACGGCAAAAAAAAGGACAACCGACATTTACAAACCATGAAATCGATATTCAATCAGAAACCATTATTTATTTAACCACCGATGGATGTGTCGATCAAAACAACCGGGAAAATAAAAAATACGGCTCCCTTCGATTGAAACGATTTCTCCAGGCCAATGCCCACCTCAGCATGGATCGGCAGAAAGAAGCACTTTTAGATGAATTAAACGCCCACCAGGGGACCGAAGAACAGAGAGATGATATTACAATAATCGGGATAAAGTTAAAGGTTAAAAGTGCCTAAACCAGACATGCCGGAACGCGACCCTAAGACGGGCTTGTCTGGAAATTACAAATTCCAATATCCCAAATTACAAACAATCCTGAAAGACTTTTAAGAACCTTTTAATATATAAATAGAATTTCAAAGAGGTCTTTTAAGTTCAGGTTTGTAATTTGTATTTTGGGATTTGTAATTTAAAACGTCTCTCACTCATGGTCAGCCATAATGGAAATAAAAATATCGACAAAATGTTGGTAGATAATTTTTGGTAAGCGCCTAAAGTGAGCTAAAGTGCCTAAAGTTGAGGAGGCAATATAGGCCCGAGCGCCATATACCTTTTTAGTTTTAAAAGATATCGCGCCTACGGCGCACTACAACTTTAGGCACTTTAGGCACTTTTTACTTTAGGCACTTCTTTTAACGGATAATATCGGAAAGGGTTCCCTTTAATTTTGAAGTTTCCATCTCCAGTTGAGAGAACAGGCGGCTGGCTTCCTGGAAATCTTTATTGTCCATAGAAGATCTTTCCAAATGGGCAGCATAATGGGCAAGCCTTTCAGCCCCGATCATAGAAGCCGATCCCCGTAAATAATGTGCATGTCTTTTTAATTCATCGAAATTCTTTTTCGATAAAGCCACATTCAGTTTCCCCATGATACCGGGGATTTCATCGAAAAACATCTTGCAAAGTCTATGAAAGAGATTCGCATCCCCACGGAATCTTCTGAGGACCGCCTCTTTGTTTAGATGTTTTCCCACTTTTTCCCCTTCTATATTTTTGCAGCTCTCGATTTCAGATGAGTTCTTATTGTCTGTCTCTGTAGGGCAAATCCCTGAAATAAGGCGGAATAACTTGTAAAGGTCAATCGGTTTGGTAATAAAATCGGTCATCACATGTTGAAACGCTTTTTCCCGATATTCCGGTAGGGAATGAGCAGTCATGGCAAAAATAGGAATATTGGGGTCGAAAGTACCTGATTTATCGGCCCTGATGCGGCGTGAGGCTTCAAAACCGTCCATCTCCGGCATCTCCACATCCATTAGAATGAGATCGAAGGGATCTGATTTTAATCGCTCTAAAGCCTCTCTCCCATTAACAACGTGAACCACTGTGTGGTTTAGTTTTGATAAAAATGTGATTGCCAATTTTGCATTCATGAGGTTGTCCTCGGCCAACAAGATTTTTAAAGGTTTTCCCGGTGCGTTGGTCAAGTCTGGTTTTTCCAGGTGGGCGGCAGCAGCATTGGGATTCCCCGGGTCAAAAAGAGCGGTAAAAACAAATGTACTACCCTCATCCTCCTTGCTGTCCACGTTGATGGAGCCCTCCATTAATCCCACCAATTGTTTGCATATAGCCAGGCCGAGTCCAGTCCCACCATATTTCCGGGTAAAGGAACTATCTGCCTGGCTGAATCCTTCGAAAATTTTTTTTTGCTTATCTTCGGAAATCCCAATGCCCGTATCCCGAACCGAGAACATCAGCGGAATTTTATCTCCCGATACTTCGATACCACCTCTATCTCCACCTGTATCTGCATCTGCTTTTTCTATCTCAACCTTTATTTCTCCATGGTTTGTAAATTTGATTGCATTGGCCACCAGGTTTATTATGATTTGCTTCAGCCGGACAAAATCCCCCTTTAAAAATAAGGGAACGTCCCCTGTAATTTCATAGTCTAAGCCAAGCCCCTTTTCGTCAGCGCTAATCCTCAACATTTTAATCACCGAGCGAATGGTATCCTCCAGGTTAAAATCGATATGTTCAAGCGTTAATTGCTTGGCTTCAATTTTGGAAAAATCAAGGATATCATTAATCACGTGTAAAAGGTTTTGGCCGGCTTCTTTAACAATTTCCATATAATCCCGCTGTTCCCCTTCCAGACCCGTTAAAAGGGCCAATTCCGTCATTCCCAGGATAGAATTCATTGGTGTACGAATTTCGTGACTCATTTTTGCCAGGAATTCACTTTTCGCACGGTTCGCCCGGTCCGCCTCTTGTCTTGCCCTTTCCAGTTCTTTGTTTTGAGTCTCTATTTTATCATATGCAGCAAATAATTTTCTCTGGTTGCTGTCACCGATCCTTGTTATTTTTTCAGTCTTCCGGAGTAATTTCTTATATTCCTTAACCAGCCCTTTGAACTCGATTTGCCGTTCCTCGGCTGTGAGATTGCTTTTTGTTTCCACTTCTTGTGCATTTTCCAATATTTGAGATTCATGCTCATACACATTAAAATCTTGTGACCTCTTACCCGGTTTTTTCCTCATTTTTTACAACCTGGTTTGAAAAATTTATTCTTTATCCCAGAGGTTGACCTTTTTCAGCAGGCGTTCAAGGTCTTCCATGCCAAAGGGTTTCTCCAGGAATGCATCGGCATTACAATCCATTTCCAGTCTGTAGCTGGATTCATTGTAAACCGCGCTCATCGTTATGACCTTTACATTGTCGAGCTCGGGATCTTGTTTGACCAATCGGCACAATTCTACTCCGTGAATCCCTGGCAGCAGCAGATCGCAGATCAATAGATCAGGTTTTTCCTTTTTCACCAGTTCCAGGCCCTTTTTCCCCTCATCTGCGCTGAAAACCTGGAACCCTGATAGGGATAGAACCTTTTCAGCCAGCATGGTGGTTTTTAAATCGTCGTCCACCACAACCACTCTTTTACTTTTACTCATTCTAGCCTCCAGGCTGCCATATATTATTTCACATTTTATTCCAAATGCAAAAATATATAATATATATATCACATTTTTTATAAAAAGAATAGGTGATAGATCAAGGAAATCTATCGTACTCAGGTCAGGAGGGAAAATAGTACAATAGGGAAGAGTTGAAAAATATCTCCTCCTCGTCGAGAGATACTTTTTCCTAGAAAATTTTCCCTGGATTGAGTACACGGTTCGGATCAAATACTTTTTTAATAAGACGCATCTTTTCTACAACATTTCGGCCGATTGTATCCACCAGATATTCCTTTTTTAAGATACCGATACCATGCTCCCCTGAAACCAATCCACCCCTGTCCCTGGCATCGTCATGCAATGCTTTCCTCACCTGCGGATAAACTTCCTTCCATTGGGATTCAGGGATTTCTTTCCATTTACCTTCTATATAATGTGCCTTCAGGGGCAATGTATGCAAGTTGCCATCCGCAGCATGTCCAAATGTCGGCAGCCACATTTGGTATTTACGGGAAAGTCTGTGTACCGTATTCACATGACCCGGTATCGCTGATGGAGGAAGCACAATATCAAGGATTTCAATGACATATTTTTTTATGGTTTCATATATATTACTTCTTATCTCAAGAATTTCTCTCTGCTTTTTTTTTGTATCAGCAACAAACACATCCCGAGCACCAAATTTGCTGCATAGTTTGCCGATCTCTTCGGCAACTTTAAGAACTTCATCATCACTGGTTCCATCTAAAATGATCATTAAATGAGCCTTACCTTCCTGGCAGGGCCATTTCTTGTTCAAAAAATCCTCTGCAACCTGTATGGTCTCAGCTTCTATAAATTCAACAGCCATAGGAAGAATCCCTGTTTTTGCAAGAGCAGGCACAACCTGAATGGCATTTTCCAGGTCGTAAAAGGGAGCAATCAATGTAATCTGAGCTTTAGGAGGAGGAAGAAGGTTTAAAACAGCTTTTGTTACGATTCCCAGTGTGCCTTCCGAACCAATCATGAGGTGAAGTAAACTGTAGCCTGTACTGTTTTTTAATAGTTTTCCGCCCAATTGAATGATCTCCCCATCCGGGAGAACGACTTCAATGCCTTTGACAAAATTCCTCACCACCCCGTATTTTACCGCCCGGGAGCCTCCGGCATTGGTTGCAATCACTCCACCAATAGTTGCACTTTCATCACCGGGGTGGGGTGGGAAAAACAGGTTTTCCTTTTCTACAGCTTCATAAAAATCCATTAATCGCACCCCTGCCTCGGCAACAGCCATCTGGTTATCACAGTCAACTTCTATTATGTGGTTCATACCTTCTAAAGAAAGAACAATTCCTCCTGGTACAGGAATACACCCCCCGCACAAACCGGTTCCACCGCCACGTGGAGTGACAGGTACGTTTGATTTATTCGCCCATTTTAATATTTCGCTTACCTGATGAGTATTTACAGGTCTTACTACAGCCAACGGTATTTGACTGATCTGTTTGTCAGGAAACTCATCATGGGAATAATCAAGCATTTGCTCTTCCTGGGTCAGAAGGTTTGTTTCACCCACAATCTGATATAATTCTTCGAGCTGATTGGAAAATTGTTTTTTCATGAGAAAATATATTAGAGTTAATATTGGAGAAAGTCAATAGGCCAATGAGCATTTTTTTGTTTTTCAAGGCATTATCGACTTAAAAATGTAAAAAAGGAAAGGCAATATTGATAAAAATTCTAAAAAAATATAAGGCAATGTTACATTTTCCTTTTTTCTCACGATTATTGATATATTATTTTCCCATATTTCAATATACTGTTGAGAAAACCACTTCTATCCTCATCTTTAATCAAAAGCACGGGGTCGACCCTGGTATCGATCCCACGGATTAGATGAAACAATCGAGCACTTTGTTCCAGGTAATCGTTTTCGATATTATCCACCACTATCGCAACGTCGATATCACTGGATAAATTTTCCGAACCCCTGGCATAGGATCCGTATAAAATAACCATTTTAACCGGCATCTCTTTTCTAACAACGTCAGCGTATCTTCTTACCGTTTCAACAATATCTCGATCCATTTATAAGCTCCCTGGTATTTTTGTTTCTGAGCTGTCCTTTTTTTCAATTTATTTCATAAAAGTATTGACTATAGATATCAGGCGCTCAAAGACTCCTATATGTGAATTCTTCATTTAATAGAATCAATATGCAGCTCCCAGGTTTCATCTTCTGTTTCTACTAACTGGTAGATATTCCTATTATTGATAGTAAACGGATATAGCGCAAATATATCGATGGTTTTCAAATCAAGATATATTTTATCTAAGAGTTTCCCTTTTAAATCGATAATAAGACATTCGGTTTTCTCATTGCTCCTTTTAAATGTTATAGCATAGATCTTCCCATCATTTATCTGCATATTCCGAAGGGCTGGGTAATATTTGGGAAATTGGATGGGTTTGATTGCATCATAAAGCTCTTTTAAATGGGGATTTGTCTTAAAATATTCTATAATTCTTCTTCTATCTTCTTCTGTAACTGGCAGCTTTTTATAATTATAATTGACGGAATATAACGTTTCGCCGTGGGAATCGAAAACCCGTATATTAAAATCCTTTTCCCAGGCAACAAATAATTTATTGTCATAAGCAGCATATAATCGGGATTCCTGTAATACTTTAAATCCTTTTCCCAGTCCCTGGAAATGATGCTCTATTTTGAATACTCCTTTTACCTTGTTTAAGTTTGAATCGTAAATATCGAGTCTCCAGTACCGCTTCCCTTCTTCTGTGGTCAATGTCTGTGCCGCAAAACCTTTCCCCAACGGTATGAATCTATCTGAAAATGCGCCTACTTTTTGCTCGGTTTTGAAATTTCCATCCTTTGAAAAAAAGGATACTTTGTTGAGGCTGTTCACGACAATGTTTTTTGTTTGGACATTGATTGTCAGGGGAGGATTCCCGCTCTGGCGGTTTGCCATGAATTCTTTCGGTCCTTCACCCCTCTTTCCGAATTTTGTCTTCATTTTGAAATTCTCAAGGTCATATATGTATATACTGGTACCTTCGGTTATATAGACCCGGTATTTATCGACCTCAATCGAATCCGGGTTGACAAGTTCCGCCAGAGTAACACGTTTCCCGGGAAAAACAGAAACGGTTAAAAGAACCAATAGTAAAATCAAAAAAAATCCTTTCATTTTTTTCTCCTTAATGATTATTCTGTATCAGTATAACTGCATATATATATTAAACGGTAGAAAGTTAAAAAAGGTTTACACCGGATTTATCCTCACCGGACTTTCTATTTATACAGCATCCCATCCCCGGCGTTGTCCACACAGAGGACCTTTGCCCTTTCACTTTTATTTTTGATTTTTCGACAAAAACTTCGGCACAATGCTTCCGATCCCATGGGTAAGAATTTTGTTACATGAAGTTTGGCCTTTGCAGCAGTGTATATTTTCTTGATCGCCGCTTCCCTTTCCGGCCCCAAACCATAAGGAGTGCTCATAATAAGAAGATCAATCTTCATCCCTTTTTTAAAGACATAATCGATTCCTTCTGAATGGATGTCTGTTGGAATATAGTCGTTTCCTATCTCTGGAATCCATAAAATACCAAGTTCATCTATATTTATATAATATCCCTGGTTCCCACCCCACCCTGGTAAGGCACTAATCGTAATGCTGCCGAACCTTTTGTTCTCACCAGGTCTTAAGTAAACATCATTTTCCAGTCGATTTTCAACGTATTTTTTCGAACGGGGATCCATTATATAAACAATGTCTTTGAGTTTCTTCTCCATCTCAAATACGGATTGGAATCGAAGTACAGGATGGAAGAAATACACCTTTTGTCCTTTTAGCTCCGCAGGATTAAGATACCCATTGGTAAGGGAAGATGTAGCTGGTCTTTTCCCTTCTTCCATGTAATTGAATACAAAGAGTTGATTTTTTGTTTTTACTGCCCAACTACCCCCGCGTAACTTCAAAATATAGGCCCCCTCTTTCTTGAGTTTATTATCGGGTTCGGGCTGTATGAAGGAGTTCCTCTGTTGCTTGAATATCCTGGCTCCCTTTCCCAAAAGCATGTCTGCCACTGCCTTATGGTTATACTTTACAGCATTTGCCAGTGGAGTATATCCCTTATCATCTCTGGCATTCACTTTAACTCCATGTCTCAGAAGAACGCCTGTAACTTCTATATGGCCATTGATTGCGGCCAGATGGAGGAGACTCCTGCCAAAATCCCGCTCTTTGACATTTTTTTCAGCCCCGTGTTCGATGAGAAGTTCAGCAATTTCTGCATACCCTCTCTCAACTGCGATTTGAAGTGGAGATCTTCCTAGAAAGTCCAGATAATTAAGCTCCACTCCGTATTCCAGCAGCATTTCAACCATCTCTTTATTGCCGAGGTAAACGGGTACGTAAACCGGGGTTATCTCTGCGTTACATTTAACTTCCAGGTCTGCACCCAATGAAATTAACATCTCCGCAGCCTTTTTTTGTCCACTCCACATCGTCCAGTGCAAAGGGGTGGCAGCACCTACAGCCCTTGCATTCACCACTGCTCCACTTTCGACCAACAGCTTGATTAACTCAATATGCCCTGCAGAGGCTGCAAAGTGTAAAGGTGTCCTGTCACCGCTGTCCGAGACTTTTACCAAAGCACCCCTATTTATCAACAATTCAACCAACGATTTATAACCGCGTATGGCTGCATAAAAGATAGGTGTGCGTCCTTGGTCATCTTCGGCATTGACCAATAAAGGAATATCTTTTAAGAGAGATTCCACTTTTGCTTTATCTCCCTGCTGTGCTGCTTGATGGATTTCTGAAGCAGATGCAGTCAGTGTAAAAACAAATAAAGTCATGCAAAAGGCAATGATAGTTTTAATCATAAACATGGTTCTGGCTCCTTTTAAAAGCGTAAACGCATTATAGAAAAATAGTTTTTAATCACAATCTTATTTTAAAGGATATTTTGTAATAGTTCAATAGATTTTCACGGTTCCAGGTGTAGGGGCGCGATTTATCGCGGCCAACGCATTGGAATTTTGTTATTTTTCTGGTATTATTCATTTAAAAATAACCTGGAGGAGGTAAAATGAGTCATAAAAAACAATCTCATTTGGGAGCATGGGTCGTTGGGCTGCTGGTATTGGCAGTGGGTGTGGCATGGATACTAAATAATATTGGCATTATTGATTTTCCTGTCTATAATTGGTGGCCCTTGATATTAATCGTTATCGGTGTGCTTTACTTGATTCTTCATCGTCGAATGACCGCGCTTGGTGGGTGGTTTATGATTATCCTGGGAGCGATATTCCTGTTGACCGCTAACAATATCGTGGAGTGGAAGTTGATATGGAAAATCTGGCCGGTGATATTGGTCTTTTTCGGACTGTTAATTATTTTTCAAAAGCGCCGGATAGACAAAACAGCTGAAATCGATCACGAAGATACAGAGGAAGGCCCTGAACCAAGTGGAGATCGAATCCGCAGGTCTTCCATTTTTGGCGGTATTACAGAAAAGGTAAAAAGCAAAAACTTTAAAGGAGGTATTATTTATACGGTATTTGGCGGTGCATTTATCAATTTACGGTCTGCAGAACTTAATGAGAAAGGGGCAGTCCTGGACCTTTTTTCCACCTTCGGTGGTATCACAATACGTCTCCCCAAATCATGGACGATTGAAGTACGAACCAACACCGTTCTAGGGGGCGTCACCAACTGGACTCGCAACAATGAGGAAGCCAAAGGAAAACGATTGATTATAAATGCCACCTCTACTCTCGGAGGAATTAGTATAATAAATTAACCTAAAAAACCAGGCTATTCTTTAAGATTCTGCTTATATATAGGAATCAGTCGAGAAAAGAAATCCATGTATTGAAGGGTTTTAAAATCAGGGTAGGTCCATTCCAGGGACACCAATTTCTTCTTTTTTATCACATACTCCATATGAGCATAAATACCTTTACTCAGCGGCACCCGGTGATAATAATTCTTGGTGGTGGCGATAATCACATTGGCATCGGATAAGTAACCAGGATCAAGGTTAACCACCCGATTCCCATTGATGGAGGTCTCAATTTCAATCTTATTGGTATGGATTTTAATGTCTGGCAATTGTTCCGGAGAAATTAATTTTTCAAAGGAAATAAACCGTCGGTACAGCGGCGATCCCATCTCCTGGTTATAGTAAGTGGTAAAATCAAAAGTGAATTCTCCGGATTCCATGTCTACAGCAGAAAAAATCCCTTCCAATTTTTCCCTTGTTTCTTCGTAAATCTGGCTGCTGCTGTAAATAACTCCTGAAAAAAGCTTCACCTTCCTGAACTTTTTTTCAACACCCATCAGCACTCGCTCTCAATTTTACTCGTGTGCCATGCGAGTTCTTCAAAATCTCACACGCTACTCAATTATCACCAATCTACCATTGATTAAGGCTGCGGTTTTCTTCCCGGAGGGTGATTCTTCGTACTCACTACCTTCCAGGGAAGGTTTGGTATAACTGAATTTATATTCATTATCCATTTTTACAATTTCACCGTTGTAGGTGGAGAAATAGGCCTCAGATACATCCCCACAGGTAATAATATCATTCAATCCCATTCGAGTTCCTACTTGTTTTATTAAAAAGGGCCTCAGCGAGATGATTTGTAGTCCTCTTCCGCCGAAATACCTTTTTTCTTTATTACCACTGACGTTCAAAACGTAGACCATCTGGTGTTCTCGATTGTAGAGAACGTCCGCTACGTTCTTTGCCAACCTGGTGTAAATATGAGAATCATAATTATATAGGATCAATTCCTTTTGGGTTTTTGTTACCAGCATCAGTTCCTTCTTTCGAGGATTGAAGTCCACAACTGTTATTTCCGCATAATTCCCCTTTCCCAAGAACATGGTCTCATCGACACGCGTCATCTGGTTATTGTAACTATCCCAGACCATCCCCTGAAAGGCATTATTTAAATCGGAAAGATAAATAATAAAAGAGCCTAAATCCCTTGGAAAATGAATCTTTACCACTTCCGTAGAAGTGAGATCCAACATTTCACCTTTTACAATTAATGCCTGTATTTGATAGTTAGAGCCATAGGCATCGGCAACCATTGCATACTTTCTTAATCCTTTGATGGGTGGAACGACTCCGGTCTGCCTCATATCCTTTAGTCGTTCCAATCTTCTGGTTACAAAATTATATTTATATATTGGGAAAGGGTATTTGGGATAAACGGGTTTCTTTTGCCCGTATAAAGAGACTTGAGAAAAGGGTGATTCAAAAGCCAATGCATTGATCTTACTGTCAGTGACATAGGCCAGTGAGCCAGTATTGCTAAATCCCACTAATACTGAAGCCATATTCAGAGGGCGGCCAAAAATCGGGGCTAACCTTAAACTCCTGCCTGATAAATCAATGGCATAGAGGTATACGCTTTTATTTTCTTCTGCTGTGGATGAAAATATAATACTTTTACGATTTTTGGAAATAAAAATTTCCTGCACCTTCCCATTATATGTCATCTCTTGAATAATTCTCATTTTGTTCAAATCAACAACAAATATTTTCTCCCGTTCACCACTTTTCCTGGTAGCCACGACCAGTACATTTTCATCGGAAATCCATTTCATTTTTTTTACATCAAAGAAAGGCAGAAAACGATACTCAGGAAATTTATATTTTCCAGGAAATAATTCCTTTAAACGCTTAATCTCTATCCCAGCTAATATCGACCTGTAAATCCAGTTCTGGACATTACCCTTCCCGCTCATCCACAAATGGTAAAGCCCCAATAATAGATTGATATCCTTATCCCATTTTTTCCTGGAAAAAAATTCATATAAATAGTTACTGGCCTTTTTATCTTTTAGTTTTACCAACACATGGGCGTAGGTTTTTATATAGTCTTCATTATAATCCTCAAATTTTAATCCTTTAAGTATTAATCTGGCTCTTTGGAGATTATTCTGATTCAAATTATATTTTGCCAGTAATAATTTGGCTTCAGTGTTATCCGGATTGGTTTCAAGGGCAGCTTCGATATATTGCCCCATTTCATCCAACCGATTCAGTTTAAGCAAGGCTCTGGCAGTAAGGAAATTAAAATAGAAATTATCCGGTGCTTTTTCTGCTTCCCCCTTCAACAGATTCAGGGCAATTCCCGGTTGATTGACTTCAAGATGCAAACGCCCCAGTAAAATCTTGTATTCCGGCACAGGGGAAAGTGAGAGTGCACGATTGAAGTTTTTTTCTGCCATAGGATAATTCTTTTTTTTCAAGTACTGCATGCCTAAACTGAGATAAGCGGGTGAAAACCCTGGATCCAGTCGGAGGGCCCTCATCAGCAGTTCATCCGTGTTGGAGATCGCCATTGTAGAGGTCGATAAAGCTATCCCCACAAGGGCAGTAGTGGATCGATGATTAAAATTTAGGTAATCTTTAAACTGTTGGGTAGCCTCCTCATTTTCTCTCGCTACTAACAATTTATACCCGTTCTCCAGGGTAGGATTGGATTTCTCCTGGAAGAAAAAATTAAGATATCTCTCAGCCAATGCCTGGTCTTCAATCAACAGGTAAGCGATACCTTTGCAAAAATTAACGTCGCCACGCCCAGATAATAATTGGGGTGCCAACACCAACAATAACAACGCTAAACAAAAAATAAACCTTCTCATCTTAACCTCTTAAATTTATTATACCACATTTATTTTTTTATTCAAACATAATTAAAAAAAAAGACTCACAATTCGCTCAGATTGAGGGAAAGCAAAGAGGAACTTCAACCTTAACCTCAACCTTACCTGACTCATTAATAAATTACAAAAAGATTTATGATATAAAGCAAGATAAGCATTAAGGCATTGATAGAAAAGAGATTCAGGATTTTTTGTTTGGATCGGCGCACCACTGCGAAAAAGAGGATAAAATTCATCAACATGGCAATGATTCCTACAGAAACATTGGAGAGGGACACAGAACCAAATATCTCGCTTTTGATATAAAAGATATCAATAAAAAAGACAATGGCCACATTAAATAAATTACTGCCAGTAATATTTCCCAGCAGCATATCAAAGGCCCCCATCCTGGCAGTGGAAAGAGAAACCACCAATTCTGGGAAAGAAGTTACAAAAGCGAGAAAAATGACCCCCACAAAAGAATCATTCCAATGCATAAGTTGAGCTATCTCTTTACCTACAACCGGGAGATAAATCCCCACGGCGATAATGATAATGGAAGAGATAATAAATAAGAGCACCTCTTTTTTTAAGTTTAGGTTGGCAAATTTCGTTTTATCGTGGTCTTTAACTTTTCTTTCTTTAAAGATGATATGCAAGAAAAATATATAAAGAATAAAGATTAAAACAGAAAAGACACTGACATTCAGAATAGCCAGTTTAAATTTAGCAGCAATGGCCAGGGTCAACACATTAATCAAGATGAAACTGAAGGCCATTGGTAAGATATTGATTTTACCTTTCAATTGAAAAAAGTTATTTTTCCTGAAAGCAACATCAATGAGAGCGATGATTAAAAGGTTGAAGATGCAACTGCCTATAATCTCGCCCATGGCGAGATCGGGTGAATCGACTATGGTTACAGCTGAGATGCCAGTAAATAACTCAGGGAAGGAGGTAACAGCAGAAATAAAGACAACCCCCATAAAGGCTTTAGCCAGACCTTTTTTTTCAGCGATTATGTCTGCGCTTTTGGCGGCACTGGTGCCAAACACATAAACCAATACCAGCAGCCCGAGAAATTTTCCCCATATCACAAGTGCCATTTATAAACCCCAATTCAACTTTTCATTTAAAACTCTAAAATAATTCATTTTTTTGGCAACAATCATCTTCAAACTTTTCCTGTAAAGGCTGACTTTAAATCCATCACTAAAGGCCATGGGAACGACTTTTTGACCATCGACTGTCATAAAGACCTCTGCGTTTTCAGTTCTCACGGTTACATTTATCGTTGAATTGGCTGGTACGATAAAGGGTCGGAAGGTCAACGAATGGGGGCAGATTGGAGTAATGACAATTCCGTTTACTTCAGGCGTTAGGATGGGGCCCCCGGAAGCCAATGAATAAGCGGTAGAACCAGTGGGGGTTGAGATGATAAGACCGTCTCCACTGAATACAGCCACATGCTCCCGATCAATTTCCAGGTGCAGTTGAATAATTCGTGCAATATTTCCTTTATTGGCCACCACGTCATTCAACGCAACGTATTTTTTTCCTTTAAAATCAATCTCCAGGAGTTTTCGCTCAGAAATATTTGCGTGCCCCTGAAATATATCGGTTAAACTTTCTTCCATCAGATCTTTGTTCAATTCTGTGAGGAATCCGAGGTTGCCCAGGTTGAAACCACCCACAGGGATTTGTTCTTCCACTGCGTGAGTGGCCACGGATAAAAAGGTGCCATCCCCGCCAATCAAGATAATTATATCTGATTGACTGGCGATCTTATCTCTTGTTATGTTACTGGTTGCACCGATTAACTCGGCAGCGATTTTTTCAAGAACCACCTCAACCTTTAATCGTTTTAAAATTTCAACGGCCTTTTTCAGGTAGAATACCACCCCATCATGAGGCTTTACCACTATACCGGCTTTTTTATATTTCAATTGCATTGGTTATTATTTTATCATTAATAGAGGCTTTTTTTCCATACTCCAGGAGAAAAAAATATTCCTGGTTGCCTTTTTGTCCTTTGACTCCAGCTGTTGTAAAGCCTGTTACCGCATAATTTAACTGCTGAATTTTTTTTTTTAGTTCCAGCAGAATTTCGATTCTTTTTTCTTTTTCCCGGATAATACCGCCTTTTTCCACCTTTTCTCTTCTGGCTTCAAATTGGGGTTTAATCAGTGTTAATATCCTGGCGTTTTTAAATGCAGAAAGGGCCGGGAGAATTTTTGTGACGGATATAAAAGAGACATCCATGGTGATTAAATCCGGTTCAAAATTGATATCCTCTTTCTTTAGGTTCCGGGCATTGGCTTTTATTAATGTCAATTTTTTATTTTGTTTTAATTTATCGTCTACCTGGTGGATATTGACATCCACCCCAGCCGCAGTTTCAGCACCCTTCTGCAGCATATAGTCGGTAAATCCGCCGGTGGAGATACCGATGTCCACAACTTTTTTTCCTTTCACATTTATGGAAAATTCGTTAAAGGCTTTTTCAATTTTAGAGGCACCCCTGGATGCGTAGGGATATTTTTCTTTGATTTTTATAAAATGATCGGCAGTCACCAATGTATCCGCTTTATATACCACCTGTCCATTCACCAGGATTTCACCTGCCATGATAAAGGCCATTGCTTTTTCCTTTGTAGGCACCAATCCCCGTTTTACTATTTCTGCATCCAGCCGGTTCTTAATTGCTTTGAAAGCCATTTTTGATTTGTCCTATTTGCCAGGTGTTAAGCCAACGATGAAGTGTTTAATAAATTACTTGCGGAACAGTGTCATTTAAGATTGGCAGCAGGACAGGTGGGTACTCCACACGTGTTCTGGTTTGGACAAACAGGTGGGACATCGGTTGATGGTGGTGACGATAATGATGAACCTTTTGCTATTACAGCTCCTGGTGCCGAAATCAATTTACTGAGATCGGTTGAATCACAGCTAGGACAATTCACGTTTTTTATATCCATGCTTTTGTGCAGGATTTCACTGGTGGTCCCGCATTGATTGCATCTATATTCGTAAATAGGCATTCTTTTTTACCTCACTATTAAATAGAAATTTCTATTGATTTTAATTTCTAAGTTTACCATTTTTTTCTTTAACTGTAAATCCAATGGTTGAGTAAGGGTGTGAGACAATTTTATGATAGCCCTCATCTAATCGCCCGATATTCCCAATAATCCTCCCATCGATTGCTGAAAAGACAGCACCTTAATGCAATAATATTATTTGCTCCTTTAACAGTC
>Ga0180438_10000481_pt1 | contig 78055 bp, 103 predicted proteins | sample SS_ome_12_FD_132455 | JGI IMG/M metagenome (GOLD analysis project Ga0180438, IMG submission 132455) | Hypersaline lake sediment archaeal communities from the Salton Sea, California, USA - SS_3_D_2 metaG | ecosystem: Environmental > Aquatic > Non-marine Saline and Alkaline > Hypersaline >...
TGCAATTTCTCTATTGAGAGAGAGAGCAGAGAGGATGCGCTATCTGTTTGAACAGCCGGAGGGGAAGTCCAAGGATGAGGTCATGACAGCACTGAATTCATGGGCAACAAAGTGGAGCAAGGGGACAGGGTTCGGCTTCCTAACCTGTGGAAGGTGTGGAAACACAGCGGTGGAAGGCGATATACCAAGGGGCAAAGAAGCAGAATGCCCAACATGCGGATACACGGGGTGCAAATGATGGATTGGATGAACCCAACAGAAGAGATGACCGAGGCGAGACAGATTGGCTACAACGAGGGGCGCGAAAGCAGGGACGACGAGGTGAAGGAGCTTGAGGCTCGTGTGATGGAGTTCGAGGAGAGGGAGGCAGGGTGTTGTCCGGAAGATGTGGGCTTCGAAGAGTACATAGCCACGCTGGAGAAGCGACAGACAAAGTACAAGGTGGATGGCTGGAACAACTTCTGCCGGGTGTTCGAGATGCCTCCGGAGTTCCCGAATGACTTCTGCTTCGGTGGTGGCCAGCCGGTGATGTTCCAACAGGTAGACTGGTTCAATCCCATAAGCGGCTTGCCGCAGCCGGCGGTTGATAAAGAGACCTGGAAGGAGAACGTCGGAGAGATCCAGGTGGAGGAGTTCACCGAGCAGCAGCTACGCGAGAAGGTACTGCCATTCATCCAGGAGAAGAAATACGTTCACGAAGGGCGCCGGTACATGGTCATCTTCAGCTTTGGTGCCGTGATTGCGTTTGTGGGCGGAAAGGGCATTGTGCCGACTGACATCAAAAATGGGTAGGGCTGCATACCTTCGCAGGCCCAATCCTTGGAGCGAGAAGAGGAGAAGAGCAGCTCGTGCAAGGATTGAGAGGCAGAAGGCCGAGGCAAAGAAGACTGGTTTCTTCGACAAGGACGGAGCTGAGATCGAGTACGGAGACGTTGTGGCCTCGATGGTGACCATCAACTTCGAGGCGTTCAGAGGATTCTCGTTTTCCACTGAAATAGTGAAGCATGGTGAGCCGCGGATGTTCGATGAGGACTATGAGGGTGGTCCGATCCTTGATGGGGTGTATGGAGCTTGCCCACTTGAACACAGAGATCCAGAGGAGTTGAAGAAGCTCGACGGCGACACCGACCTTCGGAAGTTGCATTCGTACTTCCTCCAACGGAAGAGAGAGCTGGGGTTGACCTGATGGCGAGCAAGAAGCACGACGACCTGGTGGACGTGGCAAGAAGGTGGCTATCGAAGCCGTGGAGAAATGCAGGGGAGGGTGGACATGGAGCTTGCTCGGTGATCTTGACGGATATGACCTCAGCAGCGTGGGAGACCCCAGATGCCATTGGATGGCACGTTGGGCGTTCAACGCTGGTTGAGGTGAAGGTGTCCAGGGCAGACTTCAGGAAGGACAAGGAGAAGCACTTCAGGAGGCACCCAGAGATGGGCGCCGGCGACTTCAGGTTCTTCATGACACCGAAGGGGTTGGTCGAAGTGTCCGAGTTGCCAGACAAGTGGGGCCTCATAGAGGTGGACGAGAAGGGAAAGACTCGGGTCAAGAAGGCTTCAGAGAAATTCGATGTGGACAAGGGCCAGGAGGTGGACATGCTCCTCTCCTTGCTTTGTCGTCTCAAGGTTCCCACCGGTAGGCACGTCCGGATACGGGCTTACAACATCGACGATAACCAGACGGAGCCACGAGCCACGGTGACGATGCAGTGTGTGAGACCGGGCCTCGATGGTTTCATCGACTCATTGACAGGCGAAACAAGTCGCAGTGAAGCGGCTTCAATAAAGGCAGCTACGAAATGAATGATAAAAAGCAAGAAAAACGGGCAGTTGACCACAGCACAGGGAACGTAGAGGTAGAACTTCTCACGAGCAAGCATGAGCATGTGACTCGTGTCGATGTTCCTCCGTTCATTGATATGCCGGAGGTCATAGTCTGGGGCGGCAGAAGCTTCAAGCTGATCGACGGAGAGACCGACGACTACTGCGCTCGGTACGCAGAGGTGTTCTCTTACACCGTGATTCCAGAGCTGTAGGAGCGACGATGAACTACTCCTACGTCAGAGGCTGGCTTGTGTACTACGACGGCGAGTTCTGGAGGTACCAGGACAACGGGAAGGTGGTCGACGATGATCGCCCTTGCAAGCGCTGTGGAGAGAAGCCAACCGAGGAAGGGTACGACGCCTGTAAAGGTCACGTGAAGGGCGGATTCAGTATCTGTTGCGGACACGGAGCGCACGAGCCAGTCCGCATCATGGCGCAGGAGCAGATTGAAAAGGCAATCAGCGCACTCGGATTGGTCTTCGGAGAGAAGGAAGGGATGGCTGCGTTGGCGAGGGTTCTCGGAGTGAGCAGATCACAGGTTGGACGCTGGAAGAATGGTGTTCGACCACGGCAGAAATACATCGACGCAATCTGTGAGCTGGCGGCCACAGCGGATGAGTTTGTGCGAGTGGCGACCGAGGGAGCAGAGAGAGTGCGGAAGTCGCTGGAGAATACAAATGGTTGAACTTAAAGAGATAAAGCCGAAGACGCTCAAGCATACCTGTATATTTTGCGGATTCACAATGCTCGCGGTGGAGCCGGCGGACCACGATTTCTTCCATGCCCACTATGCGGCATGTACCGAGAACCCGATGAGGGTGGTTGTCCAGTCATTCAAGAGGTCCACGACGAAGGAGGGCAGGGCAGTGGACAAGGCGGTAGAGATCCTTGAGAAGGCGCTGGAGTGGGGCATCACATCGAAGAACTTCGACGGTGTCAAGTGCATGGAGACAACCAAGAGGGCGAAAGAGTTCCTGGAGGACAGATGAGCGAGAAGATCAGAAACATGACCATCGGAGAGCTTGTTGAACTCGAAGAAGAAATCAGCAAGATCTCGACGATAGGAGAATGGAAGGAAGTTCTGAGAAAGTTCCGTGACAAGAATGACCTGGATGATAAGTCAGCGATAGCAATAGGGAATTTCATCAATAGAGACGGAGTGAAGAGTTTTCTTCGAAAACACAAACAAGGAGCGAAAAAATGAAGAAGGTCGACGAAGGTTTGGAGAGAAAAGTGTTGAACGACATAACCCTTGGACAGGTAATAGACCTGGCCTTTGAGATGGAGGAACGAGAGTACAAACGCGGAGAAGATGACGACAGGGAACACGAGGGTGTCCGGGTGGCAATCAACTGGAGAGAGGGAGGAGAGATCGGCTGCGCGATAGACCTGTACAGGGAATGCCCAAAGGATCACAGAGAGGACGTGCATGTGCTTTGGGATAACTCCAAAGATGGACAGAGGAACTCAGACGAGAAGAACATAGACGAGCTGAGAGAATATTTCAGGGCGTCAGGCTGTAGTCTGCGCGAACAAGCGGACATGTTGCTAAAGACGAGCGTAACCCACTGAAGAAAGTTGGGAATTGATGGAGAATGAACTGAGAGTAATCACGCTATGGAGACCCTGGGACCAGGCGATCCTCCATGGTGGGAAAGACATCGAGAATAGGGTCTGGCCATTGTGGGAGAAGCTGATTGGCAAGACCATGGCGCTGCACGCCGGCAAGAAGTACGACCAAGAAGGTGCGGACTGGATGATCGAGAATGGTCTGTACATACCTCCGAGCAAGGAGGAGTCACCCACCGGAATCGTTGGCACGTTCAAGGTGGTAGACGTGACGCAGCAATCCGATAGCCCATGGTTCTTCGGGCCTTGGGGCTGGGTCGTCGAGGAGGCCGTAGCTCTTCCGGAGCCGATTCCGTGTCCTGGGAAGCAAGGAGTGTGGACGGTACCCGATGAACTGGTCAAGAGGGTGGTCGGCCAATGATGTTCCTGGAGCATTTCGTCATGTCTTTCCTCGCTGTGGAAGCGTTCGTGATGGTTGCAGGTGGGTTGGTCTACGGCACACTTCGGCTATGGATGTGGGCGGATGACTGTCTTCGATGGCTATTCGACCCGGATGATATTTTTTAGGAGTTCAAATGGCAGAGGTAAGAATAGAAGGCATATGCGAAGAATGCGGTAGATTCGGCTCAATATTCGGTGTGCTGAGACCGGAGTCCAAGTTTCTGTCGAGAGCCGTGGTGATCAAGTGGAGGCATCTCTGCGAGGTGTGTCTCAAGAAGACATCCATCTACGTAGCCAAAGACGGGACGCTCAAGCACAACTTGGTGGGGCATGAGGAGCCGACGTACTCGATACTGAAAGACAGGATGTAGGAGAACAGATGGAGCATCAACACTACATGGAGCTGCTCGAAACCCACCGGAAGGGAACGAAGACAGCCATCAGCAAGGCGACCCACCGGATGGTGATGAGAGAGGTTCCGTTGACGGCGGAATACGTTGCCTACGTCCGCGGTCCCTACCCCAGCAGGTTCTGGGATTGGGTATGGAGGAAGCTCGGTGGGTGGCTATTCAAGAAGGCTGGGTTCGAGTGTGTGTACCCAGGTGACAAGGAAGGCACGATGATCACCCACTGCGGCAGGTGCAGTTCAAGGCAGATGGTGGTTGTAGGTGAGAACGGTAGGTGTGAGGAGTGTGTCAATCCTTATCGCTGGGTCCATGGAGAGCTTGAGTGGCTACACGGAGAGACACAGGAGCCGTACCGCCCGCTTCGAAAGTGAAGAATATTCGGCGAAGGCGGATAAAACCCCGGCCTGAGACAGCACATGGCCGAAGAAAAAAGCAGGTTTGAGATGGCGCATGACAAAGACAAGACAAAGGTGGAAGTGAGAGGCCGAATCATCAGTTCGAGGAGCTGGCCGAACCAGGTGAGCATCCGCGGTGCCGACGGCGAGGCAGACATTCGCTCGGCTCTCACAGAAGCCGGGTTCCAGGCAGGAGATGAGATTGTCATCACCCTTGTATCCAGGGAAGAGCGAACCGACACCAAGCCCAAGTTGAAGCTGAGTCATGAAGGTCGCCGCCGAAAAGTCTGGGTGGAGATGTATGGAGACGACGATGATCCGATAACCACTTGGGAGGAGTTCAAGACCTTCACCGAGTGTTCGCGGTGCGGAACCTGGCAGGAAGGCCAGTGCGTTTGCTACGCGAGATAGAGCAGGCAAGCGGCAGAAAGAGAATGGAATGAGTGAAATTCTAAAATGGGAAAAGTTGGATGTCGAACACAATCAGGCTGATGAGGTACATGGCTGCTACATCCATCCGGATGACGACCTCCACGCGATGGAGGTGCTTCGGATAAAGGGTGCATGGTATGTGTACAACGTTCTGTACATGGAGTTCGTCACAGAGCGAGAAGGCACCGAGGATTCACCAACAAGGGTAGCCGAGTTCAGCGTCCTCGAAGAGGCGAAGAAATTCGCGGTGAATAGATGGGCAACAGAAGCGCGGAAGGACTATGGCGATTTGAAGGATGCCATGGATGAACTGAACGAGCTGGTCAGAAGCATTGAGACTGGCGTCCGAAAGTACAAGATAGCCATGGAACACCTTCTTGAAGACGCACAAAAGAATACATAGGTCCACATGATTCTATGTTCAGTAGTTAGGGGTGGAATACGATGGAATTCAAAGCACTCGGTTTTAGCATAGCCTTCGACGATGACGGCTTCTCAGGCACCCTCCCAGACGGAAGGGACTACTGGTTCAATCAGGAGGAGGGCTATCTCTACATCTGCCAGTCGGGAAACAAGGACATGGCTTGGCGGTGGAAGGGCGTGAAGGACAGCTTTGCTGCGTCGATGGCTTTGTGCAAGCATCTGGAGCGAGAGCGTTCTCCCATGACGGTGGAGCAGATTGTAGAGGCGAGGGAGAAGGCGAACGACATTTCTACGAAGATGTCTCAGGGGAAGGCGATACTTGCAGGATTGCAGCGTGGTCTTCACCATCGTCATTTGGAGGCAGTCACGGGTTTGAAGAAAGGTGACAGGGTTGAATGGCAGGGGCGTGAGTACGAAGTCCTATCGTACCAACTTGGGCACGGCAGTGACGGATTCAGGCGTGCTTGCACTCTTAAGTGTCGAATTGTTCGTTTAGACGGAGAGCTTGGGAGCAAGACAATCACCATCGACGGAGGATGGACGAAGGTTGAAGAGCTTGAGAAGGACTACGGAGCTTACGGCATGGAGGGATTGCAGCTTGTGAAGGGAGCGAAGGATGATTGAACTCAAGGGCTTCAAGGGAAAGATTGAGATAGGTGGTGTAGAGAGGCGTTTCGACATAAAGGGCGTTTCGACGGAAGAGGCGAAGGTGCCGCATCACTTTGTTGTCGAAAGAGACGGAACGACCAAAGCGACGGGACTCATCGTGGATGACGTGAACGAATCAAGCGGCGCTGAGATGGCAGAGTTCGTGCCAGGCACCTTCAAGATGGAGGAGTTTCAGGTTACAAGAGGCGAAGCGACGCACGATAAGGAGTTCTACGATTGGGCGCGTAAAGCGATGGGAGACCAGGTGGAAGACCACATCGAAGCGACGGTGGTTGAGGGAATGGCGGAAGGACCGGTGCAAGCAGGCGAAGTGGTTACAGCGGTGAAGGAGAAGACGCAGACGACTATCGACCTTGCTCCAGATGGAACGGTCATTTCGACGAAAGAGGAGATGGTGTTCAGGCTGGTCGATGGAGATGAGTGTCGGTGCAGAAAGCCATGGGCGAAGGATATGAACCCGGTGACGGGCATGGCGGTCTGTGGAGAGTGCGGAAAGACGGTCACGGCGAAGCGTCTCTGTGAGTCTGGTGGAGTTCAGATGGCACAGATTATCGACATCTAGGAAGGCCCTCGGCATACCACTGAAAGTGGGTCGACACACCCACTGGACAAGATTCTCCGAAACAGCCATAGTTTGGACGCTTGCATTTGCAAAGAAAAGTTGTAAAAGCAAGAGCGACGTTCTTTTGACAAAAGTCTTGTCAAAGATGCATGAGAGCGGTAAACTTAGGCAAATGGTGCAACAAGGGTGATCTGGTATGCCATCGAAAAAATCTGGCAAAGGAAGCGGCAGGGGAGGCAAGAACCGAGGTTCGGGTAAGCCCCCGAAGAAGGGTGGAACTCTCCCCAAAGGCAAGGGCCGCAGAGGCGCACAGGCCAAGATGCCGCCAGAGAAGTACGAGAAGATGTGGAAGGCGTACTGCGAGAAGCAGGAGATCACGCACGCGGCCAAGCAGGCAGGGGTTTGCTACAAGACGGCGAAGAAGTACATCGACGGCCCTGGTGACCCCAAGAGACAGATGCCTCCAATCCATGAGCGTTGGCAGAAGATGGAGTCGGACTCCCAGAACAAGGCAGACAGGGAGCTGGTGAAGTCACGGGCGAACAACCTCAAGATCGTCCGGCTTGCGAAAGCCAAAGTGGCTGAGAAGCTGATGGGCAACTTCGACCTCGACAAGATCTCAGAGGACAAGGTGCCGGCTGCGCTCAAGGACCTCATTCAACTCGAAGAGCGACTGCTCGGTGGCGACGATGTGAAGATCGGCGTGAGCGACCGCTCGAATGAGCAGAACCAGTTCGATGGCTGGACGGATGAGGAGATCGCCGAGTTTGCACGCACCGGACTAATGCCAGCACATGCTGAGGACGGTGAGGATGCAAGCACAGGAACAAAGTAGCGGCGGCTCCCTACACCCAGGCTATCGTCCTCCCAGGCGGCACTTACCGGTCGTCCAGATGGACAAGAAGGCTCTGCGTAATGCTTCCCCACAGCAGAAGAAAAGGATGGCTGCGGGCGTTGAAGAGCTTCGTAGGAGAGCAGCGCAGAAGAGCTTCGGTGCGTTCATGGAGTACGTGTTCGCCGACCCGAAGTCCACTGAGCCACTGAGACAGCAATGGTTCCACGATGAGTGGGACGAAGCATGGTCCACCCACCCGAGAGTCTCAGTCATAGCCCCACGTGACCACGGCAAGACAACCCAGGTAGTCGGCAGAACCCTGTTCGAGCTGGGCAACGATACCAACCTCCGAATCAAGATTGGATGTGCAAGCGACCCCAGGGCGATGGAGAGGCTGTTCGAGATCCGGCAGCACCTCGAAACGAACAGACGCCTACACAAGGTGTTCCCTGGCCTGGAGCCAGACCACGACGCCGAATGGTCCAAGCACCGATTGGTAGTAAAGCGTCGAATCAGACATCGTGACGCATCCATCGAGGCAGCGGGTATCAACATGAACGTCACCGGTGGTCGAGCAGACCTGCTCATCGCTGACGACGTGGTTGACCGCCGGAATGGGTTCTCGGCCAAGGAGCGTGAGACGGTCAAGCGTGCCTGGTTCGCTGACTGGTCCAACATCCTGGAGCCGGATAGCCGTGTGTGGAACATCTGTACGCTCTGGCACAAGGACGACCTGAACCACATCCTGATGGAGAACCCGGAGTACAAGACGCTGCTCTACCGGGTCGGCGATAGCTTCGGGAGTCTCTGGCCGGACAAGTGGTCAGAAGAGCGCCTCCGGACGAGGTTCCGTGAGATTGGTTCGCTTGAGTTCAATAGAGCATTCCGGAACTACGTGGTTGACGATGAGAACGCTCTGATACGTGACTACTGGTTGAAGTACGAGGATCTTGGTAGCCTACCCCAGTTCATGGAGCGGCTCGATGACCTCGTGTTTTTCAGCTCATACGACACCGCGGTAGGCGTGAAGGAACACAACGACTATTCGTCAGGATGCATCATCGCTGTCGACAAGGAGCTTGGGTTCATCTACGTGGTGGACGCATGGCATGGCCACCTCACTGTCGGGCAGCAAGCAGAGGCGGTCATCAAGGAGTGGAAGAAGTTCCTACCGTTCAGGATTCTGATAGAGAAGGTCGGCCAGTCCACCCTTGATGAGTGGGTGCTGAACAAAGCGCCGATGTTGAGAGGTATCGTTGAGACAACATCCCCCAAGGTGTCGAAGTTCCACAGGTTGCAGGCTTGTACCCCGCTGATGGAGGACGGACGTGTCATTTTCTCCTCGCACCTCAACCCGAACGGCGCCGATTGGTCCCCGGAGAGAGGCAATCTGATAGGCGAGCTGACTGACTTTCCGTTCGGTAGGAACGACGACATGGTGGATGCTTTCTCTCAGGCGGTGAATGGCGCAAGGCGATACTTCCTTGACGCATGGTCCCCAGGAGGCGAGAATGAATTCAGCATCGGCACCCAAGAAGACACCGGTTATTTGCTATGACACGAGCAATGGTGCAGCCTTCACCAAGGTGCGCGATGGCGATATGGAGGTCACCATCATGGTTGAGTCCGATGACTTGAGATCGTTACTTGGAAAGTCGTACGTCGCGGTAGCCACAACGGATGTGTTCGTCGATGACAGGGGCTGGGACGCAGTGATCGGAGACTGCCTTGCCCTTCATGGTGGTACGGAGGTCAGGGTGAACGATCACGAGCTGGAGGACATCCTCTCCATGATGGATGAGGCCACCCTGAGCCTCGACGATGACCCGCTCTTGCCGTTTGAGGTGAAAGACCCATACTACCCACCGGTTAGAGTATCGATGCCCCTGAGTGTTTTCCGTGAGCGTATGACCCTGGTCCGTGAAGGCGGTGGGCCACGCTCCGGCAAAGAATACACCGACTGTGGACACGCCAGCATGAATGAGAAATGCCTGTCGTGTTTCGCTCGTTGGTGGCGCGGGAAAGCCGCAGAGAAAGGTGTCCCATGGGAACAGGAGAACCAAGACTCAGACTGAAGGAGAAGGTAGATTTCTCCAAGGCGAAGAGCAACTGCAAGCGTTGCCACGGAACAGGTGTCCACGGATACCGAACCATGGATCTCCCGAGTGGAGAGAAGAACGTGAAGGTCCCTATTGTCTGTCGGTGTGTCTCACGAGCTGGAGGAATACAGCAAGACTCATTCGACAAGATCCTCGGCGAGATACAGAACGACCTGGATACAGGGAAGTTCGCCGAGAACCTGGTCAACGACATCGGTAGGCTTGAGAAGTCGGACCAGGAGAGAGCAATCGAACAACTCCGCGTGCAGAGCCTGCGCACGGATATTGACCAACAAGTAAAGACAGCACTGGTCGAGGCGGTTCAGCGGATAGAAGCCAAGGCCAGCCAAGGAGGAGAGCGATGAATCCCTTCAATCATGAAGTAGCGTGGCCGGTAGATGGCAACGGAGATTTGGCCACAGGTGCCGGCGAGCGCCTGAGAGTCAACCAGCTCGAACACATGGCGTTCGATTATTCCAAAGATGCCACGGCAGACATGCAAGGTTCCCTTCAAGCGTCGTTTGCAGGGTTGTCATGGGATGACATCCACAACCTGGCGGCGAGCGGCAACGGAACTATCGACAATGCGTACCAGTTTGTGCGCATCAACATCACGAATGTCGGCACGGTGGGCCAGGCTGACTCGGAGCTTCGGATTGCCGGGAAGAATAAGTAATGGCCCCCAAGAACAAGAGGAAAAAGCCATCGAGGGCTGAGCAGCTTCAGAAGGCCATCGAGGCCAAGAGAACGACTGTTCATGCCCTCATGGCCAAGGCCAGGGTGCTGGCCGGCGCAGCGATAGATGAAACGAGTGCGCTCACCTCCATGTTCGACGATGAGGAGGCATGGGGAGACGCCGGAGCCGTGGTTCCACCCTACGATCCGGAGAGCTTGCTCAACTACATCGAGCTGTGTCCCCACGTGACGCCGAACATCAGCGCCTACGAGCAGAACATCGAGGGCTTCGGGTATCAGTCGGTACCGATTGAGCCTTGGATGGCTGACCTCAGTAGCGAAGATGCAGAGAAGGCGGTTCGGGCAGCTCTCGAAGTAGAGATGTGGATGGACGCCCAGGAAGAGGCCCTCCAGCGTGAGTTGGAGGAGCAGGCGAAGGCCGCTGGGAAGAAAGCCAAGAAGAGCAAGAAGTCCGAAGAGGACGACGACCTCGACGAAGAGACCTCGGAAGACATGGAGGTTACCGACGAAGAGGTGAAGGAGAAGCTCAGCGAGATTGAAGATGCCCTTCGCCGAGAGAAGTACGTGTTCGATGCGTTCTTCAAGCACGTCTGCTCAGAGATGTCGTTCATCGACCTGCGTAGAGCGGTGCGCTCCGACTACGAGAGCCACGGCTGGGGCTGCATGGAGATGATCCGAGACACCTACAAGAGGTTGAAGCGCCTCAAGTACGTGCCGGGTTACACCGTGCGTCCGCTCAAGGACGAAGGCAAGGTTGTGGAGGTGCTGGAAGACGACTCCATCACTCCAATCTCGGATGGACGAGAGATTAAGGTGTTGCGTCGATTCAGACGTTACGTCCAAAGAGTGAACGGCCAGAAGATCTACTTCAAGTCTCCCGGCGACCCGAGGGTTGTGTCCCAGAAGACCGGCAAGGTCTACAAGGACGTGGACACCATGGTCCGCAAGGAGACCAAAGAGGGAAACAATGGCAAGAAGGATATTCCGCAAGAGGCGAACGAGCTGCTATGGATGGCTCAGCACTCGCCCAAGACGCCGTGTCCGCCGCCACGCTGGATAGGCAACCTGCTTGCCGTACTCGGTACACGAGAAGCGGATGAGGTGAACTACTTCTACTTCAACCGCAAGGGCATCCCGCCAGGGTTGTTGTTCGTATCCGGAGGTTCGATACCCAGGCAGCTCAAGGAGCGTATCGAGGGACGCCTCGCCAGTGAGCTGTACGGTACCGACAACTTCCACAAGATGTTGGTGGTCGAGGCCACTCCGATGAAGACCGAGCCGGGCGTGCAGCCTCAGTTGCCGCAGCTCAAGTTCGAGTCGTTGTTTGGTAGCCAGCACACGGACCAGTTGTTCTCGCAGTACGATGTGAGGAATTCTGACCGCATCGGCTCATCCTTTCGCTTGCCTCGATTGCTTCGTGGTGAGACGAAGGACTTCAACCGTGCTACGGCTCTCGCGTCGTTGAGGTTCGCAGAGCAGCAGGTGTTCCAGCCCGAGAGGGATAGAGTTGACTGGATTTACAACAAGTACATCGTGCCGGAGATAGGCGTGAAGTACCTGCTCTTCAAGAGCAATAGTCCGCCCACAAGGTCGTCAGAGGAGATCACGGAGATTGTGAAGGCAGCAGCACCACATGGTGGACTAGTACCTTACGAGATCCGTGAGCTTATGGGAGATGTTCTCAATCGTCCACTCGAAGAGATTGAAGAAGCATGGACCAAGCAACCCATGACCATGACGCTGGCCGGTCTCACGTCCGGTAGTGCAGCGGGAGGAGCGGATGCGGAGACGCAAGGCGCACTCCAGGAGTTGGACGACCGAGTAGCAGACGTAGAGAATCGTGTAGGAGAGGCCCTCGCCGCAGAGTTGAGAAGCCTTGGCTACGACATGGACGTGACAGCGCGACTTATCGATAGACCAGAAGGCGGAGACGATGACATCGAATCAGAAGACGGAGCCAGCGACGAGTAGGTTCGTAGTCGTTGAGGGAGGCACCTCTCTTGCGGCAACCGGCTTGAAGCATGGCCAGATCACCAAGCACCCGACGAAGCCGATCTGCTTCTTCAAGTGTCCGTTCTGTCACTCGGTGCAGTTCCACGTGTCGGAGGTCATCGGTCCCGATGATGCTCCCACAGTGAAGCAGCCGTTCGTGTGTGGTTCAGGCACGTGCATGAAGTGCGCGATGTCGTTCCGGATACGTGCCGGCAAGCTGACCGACGTGAAGAATCCTGAGCAGAGGAAGGCCGAAGAGACCATTGTGCCGACGTCAGCAAAAAGGTCCGATGTCTCGGAACGACTCGCCAAGAGAATCAAGAGGCCGCCGCAGATCACCAAGGACATCCTTGAGGAGAAGAGGCGCCAGGCAGCAGAGATGAACAAGTAGATGATGGCCCAATATGCCAGGGAAGCGCATGGTTACGTGACGCTTCATCCGGTTCTGCGAGTAGGCAGGTCTCTCAAGGAGGCCCTGTTGCGCACCAGGGCTTCCACGGTGAGCGTCAGCAAGGTCATGGGCTATGGTCTACTCATTCCATCGCTTGGCATCCAAGGCGGTGTACGGCTCAATGTAGCCTCGGTAAACAAGGCTCGGCTGGCGGCAGCGGCAGCGGCAAAGACCCACGGCAAAGCGTATCTATGTAGAGCGGTGGCCATGGGTGGCAAAGGTGCGCCGGTGTACGAGGTCATGGACGAAGTGGTGACTCTCAGCAGCGCACAGGCTGCGAGCCAGGACGTTCTCATGGTCGCTCCGAACGGCGTGCTGGTGAACAAGGCGCTGTCGTCGAACAACCCGAGAGACATCACACGCATGGCGGAGAAGCTCGCCGGTCAGTTGAGAGGTCTCGACCGGAAGTTCATCACGCCATACCTGGAGAGGATGCTCAAGGTTCTCGATGTGAACTGGAGCAACCTGTCTGCGGCTGACACGGACAAAGTGTTCACTAGAGCGCGGAAGGTGATGAACAAGCTCCGGTTGCAGGAGATCATGCCCACGTGGTCGGCGAAGGTGTTCACCACGGCCAAAGGTGTAGCCAAGGATTCCCGGAAGGTGGTCCACGAATACATGACGGCCAGGGTTGGGTTGTCGCTCAACCAGGTGGACATCGACGCGCTACGAGCGCAGGCAGCTCAGACTGGGTGGTTCTTGCGTGACCAGTTCGGCCAACGCTCCGATGCTCTCACAGCCAGGGGCAGGGCCATCGTGCAGCAAGGCATGAGGCATGGACTCGGACAGAACTGGATAGCCAAGGAGCTACAGCGACAGCTACCGGACATGTGGAAGAAGTACGGTGCCAGCTACGCCCGTGTCGTCGCCGGCGTCGCGGTCACCAGGGCCAGGGCCTACTCCGATGTGAGCGGGTATCGAGATGCAGGCATTGAGTATCTGGAGGTGCAGGCTATCCTTGATGAGCGCACCACGGAGATATGCAGGGCGCTCGATGGAACGATTGTTGAAGTGGACGTGGTTTACAACCAGCAGATGAGAGCGCTTGAGATCGACAACCCGGAAGACATCCGGAAGGTATCCCCCTTCATGGTGGAACGCAAAGATCCCAGCGGCCAGCAATACATCGAGACGATGAACGGTTACAGGGTTGCAGACGTGGTTCGTTCTGGCATGGGCCGACTCGATGACCGCGGTGAGTTCAAGTTCCATCGACTTGGAAGAGACCTCACGAACGTCGGTGTAGGTGTGCCTCCGTACCACTACAACTGCCGGTCGACGACGGTTCCGAGGACGACGGTGATTTCCGTTCCAAGAGGAATGGTGGCGAGGGCAGCTCCGGTCATGCCAAGGCCGAGACCCACAGCACCGTACCGGCCCACTACCAGGCAAGGATTCGCCCCGTCTACCACCTCACGAGCTACCAGGCGGGATTTCCAGCGGCCACCAACATACGTACCCCGAACACAGGTTACGAGGGGCAGAACCACGATAGCGGGACAGAACGACCCGGTGCTGATGGCAGCCCGCCTCGGGTACCCAGCAGAGATGGTCGGAGTCGAGCCAACGATTGCCTACCGACGCGCCATCAAGACAGGTGGCTCAGAGGCAGCAGCGGCGAAATGGAAGCTCGACCCGAAGAAACTCGATGAGTTCGAAAAGAAGGCAAGGTGGCAACTTTACAAGGGAAAACGACCTTCTCCAAACGTTGGTGGTAACGTTCCCGTAAACGTTGGGCCTAACGTTGGTGGTAACGTTGACCCCAACGTTGCCGGAGACCTTTCCCAAACGTTGCAGAGACTACGATTGGGTGGTAAAGATTTAGCTGTGACCATGCGTATCAGCAAGGTCACCCCTGAGAGGTTGAAGTCAGTAGTCCTTCATGAGGCGGAGTTTGGAGCGAGTAGGCTCTACTGGATAAGAGGACTAGACGAAGCATCGTCGTTGCGTATGAAATTCGACTGGGCGAAGGTGAAGATGAGTGCGAATGCTCTCACAGCCCTTCGGAAGGCGAAAACGCAGGATGCGATACGCAAGGCGCTCAAAGACGTAGAAAAGGCAGGATTCTTTAAGAGGAAAAGAATATCGCCAAAATAAAGAGTTGTTTGACAGCTCAAGCAGGGTTGAGGTAACGTTAAGCCATGACACACATTTTTGTGCCACATCAGTTCAGAGCGGGCCGTGGAGAATTCTACAGGCTTGCCAATGACCTCGCGACAGACGAAGAACAGGCAGCGGCGGTTCTGAATGGGTTCATCAGAAATCTGAAGATCTCGTTCATAGAAGATGCACGCAGAGAAGGAAAGAACCTAGAACAGATCAAGGGCAAGATTACAGAAGCAGAGAAGAGGCGCCGGGTCGAAATCATCGCTATGTGGTTCCGCCGCTTGCGAGGAGACTACGGCTTCAGCGCCATCCGAAGCGTCGAGCTTTCTGGTAAAGCTCTGCGTGCAGAACTGGATGGAGAAACATTTACACCGCCCGTAGAGCGAAAGCTCTGGGCGCCGCATTAAGGAGACCATCATGAACGAGCAACTGCTCAAAGTCGTGAAGCGTCAGTCTGAGCTTCTGGCCAAGATGGAGAGTGGAAAGCTTTCCAAGGCCGAGAAGAAAGAGCTGACCGCACTGCGCAAAGCAATCGATGCGTCGACGGGAGCGGGCGAGGACAGCGGCCCCACCACACGTATCACCACCATGAAACTGTCCGAGTTCCGTGAGCATACCGAGAAGGAGATCGCGGCCCTCGCCCAAAACCCCGATGAGACTCGTGCCAAGATTTTGGCCAAGAACGTCGAATCGGTCAAAGCGTCTGGCAAGACCAACCCCGACGATGAGGTTGGTGTAGAGGTTCTGGTAGAGCAGTCGGCAGACGACCGCCTTGCCAACCTCGAACAGCTCGTGCGGGACCAGGCCAAGCGCATCGCCGAACTGGAGAAGGGTGAGGATGACTCAGACGACTCCGACTCCGACGATGACGACGACTCCGACGAAGAGGACGAAGAGGACGGCGACGACGATTCCGATGATTCCGAAGAGGATGAAGGGGACGACGCCGAAAAGAAAAAGAAGGCGAAGAAGTCCAAGAAGTCCAAGAAGAAGAAGACCAAGAAGTCCGATTCCGACGACGATGACGACGATGACGAGGAAGACGAGAAGACCTGGGAAGGTTGGGGTGGTGACATGTCCCCACGTTCCAAGGGAGCCGTTGCCGACTTCCAGATGGCGAAAGCCAACTGCGAAGACAGGGACCTCGAAAAAGGCGTGAAAGCGTCCGTAACGCCCGGCGGCAAGGAGTAGTCCCATGAAAGGGATCGGCATCTTTAAAGGCAAAGTCGGGTCCGAGGATGTAGCATTCTTCGGATGCGATGATGCCACCTTGCTTGCAGAGATCCACACCGAGGCCAAGGCCATGGTGGGCATGGAGCTGCACAAGGAAGATCCGCCGGTCGGGACTACGGCTCGCCGTGTCGGCGAGATATTGGTCCACTCTGTCGATGACGATGAGACCTACCAGGTCCAGTCGGAGAAACCTGAGACAGGGAGACGACCAACTGGTTCGCCCGGAGGATGGGCGGTTCAGTCGCTGGTGTTCTCTAAGGACAAGTTCACGAAGGAACAGGCGAAAGCCTGGATCAAGGAACACAAGCAATTCGTCGATGCGGGAGTCGATGAGACCGACACGTCGTACAGGTTCCGCCAGTACGACCCCGGCTACTTCGGCAAATACCGCACGTTCGACTTGGCGGACGGCATCAAGGCCATTTATGGCCAGATTGCCAAAGAGAAGCGTGAAGACGCTGACGCTGAGAAGGACATCGCTGCTTCAATCGCCGATCACGACGCTGTGAAGGCATTGAACGAGCGCATTCTGAACAAGGGGCTGACGCTCTTTGAAGAAACCATCGAGAAGGCAGAAGAGAGTGAAGAGAGGTATATCCTCGGACTCGTTCTCGAACCCAACGATGGAGAGGAAGGCGCTGACTACAAACCGGACACCCAGGGCGACATCTACTCCGCGAAGGCTGTGCGCGACTCTGCTCACGGCTTTATGGAGAAGTACGGCCAGATTGACCTCATGCATTCGTGGGATGCTCTGAGTGAGGGCGACGTGGCCATCCTGGAGTCCTACCTAGCCCCAGTCGAGTTCACCATCGGCAAAGGCAAGGATGCGTACAAGGTCAAAAAGGGAACGTGGCTCATGGCGCTGAGGGTAAAGAACGACGAGATCTGGAAGGCCATCAAGGACGGAAAGATCGGAGCGTTCTCCATCGGTGGCAAAGCACGCCGAACGGAGGTGTAACGTGACAACTGCGAAGAAGAAAGATCCCGCCGTTGCCCGCCTCGAAGAGATCGACACCATGTTCGTATCCCTGGTGGACCGCGGCGCAAACAGGCAGAACAAGTTCTTCGTCGTCAAGGCCGACGGCAAAAAGCCGGAGCCGGTAGGCAAAGGCGTGGCGATGGAGCTTGGCAAAGAGGCGATGGAGACGCTCATGGAGCGGTTCCAGACCCTCAAGGATAAGATGGACAGCGGCTCGCTTTCCCAGGACGACATCAAGGATGCGTTCCACGGTCAGTGGCAGCTCGAAGAGCTTATCCGCCAGGCAGTGGCAGTGACAGCAAAGAGCGATACGCTTGCACTTTCCATCGAGAGTGTGTTGCCGGCGCTGAAAGAACTTGCGAAGCAGGAAGACAACTCGGCTGACAAAGCCACTTGCCCGTACTGCAACGCTCAAGTCGAGCCGGGTGCGTCGATGTGTCCGAAATGTGGCAAGCCCCTCAAGGCAGGCCAAGGCTCGGATGAACAGAAGGCCGCCCAGAAGGACAGAGCAGAGAAGTACGGAATAGAGATCCTCGCAGAAGAGAAGAGTCACGTTGTGGCTCCTGCGAAGTCTCCCACGACCGAAGAGCTGTACGGAGATCCCGTCAACTTCCAGTTCCCCCTGGGGTGCGAGAAGGATGAGACCTCCAAGGAAGTCGTCGGTACATCGTTGCTCCGCTTCAAGCGGAATTATCGCGAGTACGAAGAGAAGAGTCGTACCGTGGTGGCAGCGCGTATCGTGCGTGCGGCACTGTCCGCCTCGGTGGTGATGGAGCTTCCGGAATCAGTTGCGAAGCTGCTCCCGGAGGATCTGCTGGAAGAGTACAAGAAATCCCAAGCCGACGGTTCATCCAACGGTTCGGACGACAACAGGGACGCCAAAGGGAAAGACGATACCGACATGTCTTCCTGGCTCGATGAAGCTGGCGGCAAAGTTCAAAGTGTGCTGATGGACGTGAAAGTCCGCTCGGCCCTTGACGCCCACTTGGAGTCCGACGGTGTTGAACTCTCAGCAACGGGTAAGAGAAACGTGCGTGTCGGAGTTGGAGGAGGCGCACCCTCCGGTGACAATGGGGATGTCCAAGAGCTTCGTGAGAAGAACGCGAAGCTTGAGGCTCAGCTCAAGAAGGCTCGCAAGGAATTGCGTGTCGCCAAGGCAAAGCTCATCAAGTCGAACGCGACTATCGGTAGCTCCACTGCTCTGTTGACCGGAGAAGAGGAAGCCGAACTCGCGGTAGGCAAGGGCAACAGCCTGAGCTGGGCAGGAGACTTAGCCCAAGACGTAGAAGAGGACGAGTAGGAAAGGTAGAAAGGTAAACGTCAAACACCGATTACGGAGGAAACAATGGCCAAGTCCAATAAAAGCATCATGAACAAGGCGGACATGATCGTCGACGATCTCAAGAACGACGGCGGTTATCTCCAATCCGAGCAGGCGAAGAAGTTCATCAAAGACCTCATCAAAGAGGCCACCATTCTGCGCCTGGCAACAGTGTACGGAATGAAGTCGCACACCAGGCTGATCGACAAGATCGGCATCAACGGTCGCGTGCTTCGTCCCGGTCACAGTGGACGCGCTCTGGGCGTGAACGACCGCACCAAGCCGACCACCAGCCAGACCACGCTCACCACGGTACTGTGCCGTGCTGAGATGCGTCTGAACGACGAAGTCCTCGAAGACAACATCGAGGGCGGGTCCTTCAAGAACACCGTCATGTCCATGTTCGCGGAGCATATCTCCCTGGACATCGACGACATGATGTTGAACGGCGACACCACGTCCTCGGACGACCTGTTGGCGCTGTTCGACGGCGCTCGGAAGCTGGCCGTCACCAACACGGTAAACGTGGGTGACCAGCCCATCGACAAGACCGTTCTCAAGAAGACGGTCAAGGCGATGCCGAGCCAGTACAACCGCAACCGCGCCAAGCAGCGCTTCCTCACTTCCGAGGATGGGGAGCTGGAGTACCGCGACTACCTCGCTGACCGCGCCACCGTGCTGGGAGACAAGTTCCTCCAGGACGAGGCTCCCGTGCGGTACGCGAGCCGTGCGTTGGTTCCCGTGCCGGTCATGCCGGACAACACCGGAACCAGCAGCAAGTCCACGGACATCTTGCTGACCGACCCGAAGAATATGATCGCCGGGTTCTGGCGCAAGGTGAAGGTCGAGACCGACCGCGACATCACCGCCGGCGAGTGGATCATGGTGGCGAGCGTGCGTCTCGGCTTCCAGTGGATGGAAGAGCGGGCAGTCGTCAAAGCCTACGACGTAAGGACGCAGGAGTAGGCGACTGAGGTGAAGGCTGGGGCCTCTCCGGAGGTCCCGGTTCTTTCCCGTTAACCTTCAACACGGAGAAGTACGATGGCAGAGATTAAAACCAACTTCGGCTTCGGCGGTGCCAATGTGGTACCGAGCGGCGCCCAGGGGAAACCCACCCTCGCACAAGCGTTGCGTGACATCGCCGACGACCTGGCCAACCTCCAGGTAGCGGAGATCACCAGCCCCGATGCGACGGACCTCGCCACAGCTCTTACCCTGGTCAACGAGATCAAGGGAGCGCTGAATACGGTGGCAGGAGAGACCCTGCTCACCACGAAGGGATAGTCTTCGACTGTCCAGGACTTTGGAACTGAAAATTTGAATCTCGGCCAAGCCGAGAGGAGGAATGTAAGATGTCACTCGGAACTGTAACTGTCGGAGATAAGGCGGGCCAGAAACGCGCTCCGCAATTCGTTGATCACCTCCAGTTCGCCGGAGACGGTGCCTACCCGTCCGGTGGAACCGCGGACTTCCAGGAGTACGTGCAGGCGGCATTCGGCGACAAGCGCGAAGTGATCGGTGTCCTCGGTCAGGACTGCGGCGATTTCGTCCCTGTCTATGACAAGGCCAACGACAAGCTGAAAGTGTACAAGCGCTCGGACGGCGCGGAGGCCAGCGGAAACCTGTCCACCACGACGTTCAACATCTTGGTGTTCAGCTACTAGGCCGCTGCGATAAGCAGGCAATCGCGGGTGAATGGCGGCCTGAGACCCGTTGAGACCTCTGGCCGCCACTCCCCCCTTTGACGTTTTTGAAAGGAAATCCCATGTTCTATGCCGTACGACTCAAGGAGTACGACCCCCGGAAAGGCGCGGTCAAGCTCACGTACATTTCAGCAGCGCTCGGTGCGAAGTACGTCGCCGGCGAGGGAGACCAGCCGTCCAACTTCTCGATCATCGAGGAGCGCAAGGACAAGAAGCATCTCCTGGAAATCGCGGAGCTGAAGAAAATCGAGCAATTCGACGTATTCGAATGTGAGACCCTCGAAGAGGTTCACAAGCTCATCAAGGCCGAGGTAAATGCCAGACTCCTGGAAGGGCGTCCTGGCATCGCGGCCAAGGTTGCCGGAGAGCCTACTCAAATCAAGGAGAAGACTCCCAAGCGTGACCCGAAAGAGATGGCCAAAATCTTCAAGCCGATTTCGGCAGCGGAAGCTGCGAAGAAGCTCGAAGAAGAGAACGAGAAGAAGGCCAACGTTCCACCCGAGAATCCGGAAGATCCCGATGGTGACGATGATGACGACGCCTTCGGCGACGAAGGTGGAGATCTCAGCGAAGACCTCGGAGCCAGCACAGGTGGACGCAAGCCGTCGACTGACCCGGAAGACCCGGAAGGCTCAGAAGACGGTGGCGAGGAAGCCTTGGCTCTTCGAGATGACGACGTATTCCCGGAATACGACGACATCACCGCGACCCAGATGAAAGAGTTCGCGGACAAGTACGAGATCGAGTACCCGTCGAGGGTATCGAAACACGACCTCTACGAGCTGCTCAAAGGAGCATTCGGAGTGGCCGAAGAAGACGAAGAGTAGGAACAAACCTACTTGAACCACGACAAAGCCGCTTGAGGGCAAGGAGAAAGACATGAATGAGAACAGGAACGCCGAGAGACAACGGTCGAGCAACGGCGGAAGACCTTCAACGCACAGGGAGGTCAAGGACCTGGCGTTTGCTGGGTATGTGCATCTCAAGGGCGTGACGCTCTTGAAGGCATCGAAGAAGGGGGGAGACTTCACGTTCCTCTTCGACGATGTGGACGGTGTTATCGAGGGACTGAAGATTGAGTACACCAACTCGGCGGAAGCGCGGTTTGACGCTGCAATCCGTCGGCTGAAACGGCTGTGCCACCGGAGTCTCAGTGACTAGGCGAAAAGGCACAGGGGTATAGGGGATGGGATTTCCACGCAACCCGCTGACCATCGTGAGGGCAGATGCTCTCTATTCGCGAAAGCGAGTTCAGGTAGAGTGTCTGTCCTCCGATGAAGTCGGAGACCCGATGGCTGCGAGGGACAACCCTGTGGATGGAGTGTGGAAAGTTCACCGATCCGACCCATTCGACGTGACCCGAATGCCAGCCTTTGGTATTCTTGTTGAGAAGACGTCGACAACGACAGGTTGGATGCAACTATTCGGTCCCATTGAAGGGATATACAGCGGATTGGAGCTTGGAAGAGTGTATTTTGTTTGGAGACCAGGGAATCCACCGACACAAGTTCCGCCCACCGCTGGGCCTTCTGGGTATGCGATGGTTCAAGGAATAGGAGTAGCAGTCGCCGAGGACATCTTGTTGTTGACCGGTGACTTGCAGATGACAATGAGACACTCGTAAGGAGAAGACATGACTGAGGAAAAGACAGAACTGAGGATGACCGAGGTAGAGATGGCACGCATGGAGCTACATGAGGCTCGTGCGAATGGACAGCTTGCTATTGTTGAGAAGCTTCAACTGGCAGAGAAGTTGCTCGGCATCGACTACCGTGAAAAGGTCGCCGCCAACCGAGCAAAGCAGGCAGATGCGCAACGGTCCATGACAGAGGCCCAGGAGGAGGGTCGGGCTGTAATCGCGGGACTCGAAAAGAGGCTCGGTATCAAATTTGACGACTACGTTCTCCAGGATTCTGGAGAGCTTAAACACAGAGAAGAAATCACCGGTCCTCCAGAAGAGGACGAAACGGACAAAACGACATAATCCGGACGCCCGGATAGAAGGAGGACATCATGGCCGAGAGGAAATTCGTTTTCATCAACCCGACGTACGGGTTCCACGAAGAGTCGGACCCCACGACGGACACCATCTCACTGGCTGGCTTGGCCATGTCGGGAGACATCCAGATGACTGGCGGCTCGGAAGTCACGGGACTTCCGGCAACGCCGTCAGGGGCCACAGCAGCGGCCTCCAAGGCTTATGTAGACAACAGTCTATCCGGACTCAAATGGAGAGACCCAGTGGCCGTCCGGGAGGTCATCAATGATGCCCTGTCTTCCCCCCCTGGATCGCCAAGCGATGGCGATGCCTACATCGTAGGTTCGTCTCCCACGGGTGGATGGTCCTCCTTCTCCCAGGGTGACCTGGTTGAATGGGACGGAGCTTCTTGGAATCTCATCGTTGCCGGCGTCGGTGCAGAGCCTGCTGATGGCCTACGAGTCATCGTGACCGAAGGCACCGCGGCGGGTTCGTTCGTAGGCGAGGAAGGCAACATCGGTATCTACGATGCAGGAGGAGACTCCTGGTCGTTCAACACTCCGGAGGATGGCTGGGCTGTTCTCATCAACGGCGAGAACGGTGTCGACGAGAACACAGCATGGACCTACGACACGGACACGTGGGTGCAGTTCTCCGGTGCTGGCCAGATCAATGCGGGTGCCGGTCTTGACAAGAGCGGCAACACCATCTTCGTGGGCAACGGAGACGGAATCAAGGTCAACGCAGACTCCATCGAGGTGGAGGTTTCGGCGACCAACCCAGGTTTGGAGTTCGAGGGAACGTCTCCGAACAAGACCCTCGCAGTTCAGGTATCGTCCACCGGCGGTCTCCAGAAGACGGCCTCTGGTGTCGAGGTCAAGCTCGACGACACGCCAGACACCCTGGATGTGGACGCCGACGGCCTGAAGGTTGTAGGTCTCCCCTCTCTGTTCAAGATCAATGACGTGGCGGTAGGCTCCGACGTGACGGCAGCCAACCTGGATACGCTCACCGACGGCAGCAATGCGGATGCCCTGCATACGCACACCATCGCCGCGGTGGACGAAGCCAAGCGCGTCGAAGACACCCACACGAACAACGTGGCGGTGTCAACAGGACAGGTGGTTCGTTGGAGCGGTACCAACAACGAGATCACCCCGGCTGCGAACAACAGCGCCCCCAACGCCCGAGCTGTGGGTGTTGCACGTCAAGGCGGCGGTGGTTCGCCGGCGACGTCCGAAATCGTCAAGCATGGTGTGTGCGCCGGTGTTCTTTCGAGCGCAACGGTCAACACTCCGTACTTCCTCGGCTCCGCTGGTGCGTTGGTCACCTGGGGAAGCATTCCGCTTCCGGGCCGTATCATCCGAGTGGGCTACGCCATCAACGCGACCGACCTCGATGTCCAGATCATGGACCTCGGCTGGCGGCGTGCGTAATCAGCGGGTGATGCATGACGGATCGCGTTCAGGTCGTCAAATGGGAGAGTCCGTCTAAGGGCGGAACACAAGAAGATACCGTCCCGACGGAGATCAATCCCAACGAAGACGGCCTGGACGCTCGCGCCTTATTCATCCAGAATGACACCTCGGAGGATGAAACGGTTCAAGTCACCAGGAACGCTTCTGGTGACATGGTGTTCTCAGACCAGCAGGTCGACCCTATCACATTGAGCGAGATACTTGCGCAGGCGCTGAACGTGGACGTCATCCTTTGCGATGATGTCCTTGCGGAGGTGCTTGTAGATGACGTGACAGCCAATGTGCTGATCGACCAGTAGGCGGAGGAGCGAATGAAACATAGCGAAGCATCTCTTGGAGCAAGGCACGCACCCTCCAATTGGGAGTATGCGAACCAGACTGCTCGGGAGGGCGCCACTGGTCTGGTAGCAGCGGACGTAGGGAAGTTTGCACGGCAGCTTGATGATAACTCGACGTGGATGCTCACCAATCACTCGCCGGTCACCTGGACAGGTGTCGGCGGCGGAGCGCCTGCGGCACACGCCTCGACACACAAGGGAGACGGCAGCGATCCTGTTGACAATGCGACGACCTCGGTCAGCGGACTCATGTCCAGCTCGGACAAGACGAAGCTCGACGGTGTAGAAGATGGAGCCGACGTGACGGATGCAACCAATGTGTCCGCCGCCGGCGCCGTCATGAAGTCGCTGTACGACCTGAACACCATTTTGGCAGCGGACGCGGACAACAATCCGCAGCCGCTCACGGTGAACCCGAGTACGTTTGTCGGACGGAAGGCCAGCGGGCCTATAGCGGCGATGTCTCCGGGAGAAGCCAGGACGATTCTCAACGTTGCCGACGGAGCGGATGTCACCGGCAGCAATGCTCCACAGGCGCACGCTTCGTCTCACCACGATGGAGGCTCGGACGAGCTGGTAGTCGAGGCCCTGGCCACGGCGGGAGCGGTGGGGACGGTTCCAAGGGCGCAGTCCGATGGCTCCCTTGCCATGGAGGCCCTTGGAAGTCTGGTGCAGATGTTCCAAGGGAACGATACAGCAGGAGGCATGACGGTCGATGCCACTGAAAGGCATATCGACTGGAACAATGAAACCATCAAGGATACGGCGTTCACACACAGCACGTCCACGAATCCGGATGAAATCACCGTCAACACGGCTGGATGGTACAACGTTGAAGTAGAGGTCAACGTTGTCACGACGGCTGACACAGGGGCGATGCGCTCCAATCCGATGGTGAAGCTGCAAGTTGACACTGGCAGTGGGTTTGCGGACCTGGCTTACGAGACCATCGAGTATGTTCGAGAGGACGCATCGATCAATCTCGGCGCAGGGATTTCTATCAGCACGTTCCATGAGTTCAGTGCTGGTGACAAGATTCGTGTGGCTGTTTACTACGAGGACTCGTCAACGACGGTTGCGTCCACAAGGGCCAACGGTTCACGCATCCGGATGTCATACATCGACCGTACAGGAGCGGCCTCCGGGACGGTGGACAACCTCAAGGACGTCGGCGATGTGAGCGCAGCAGCTCCAGGGCCTGGTGCAAAGCTGTTCTTCGACACCAATGATTCCACATGGAAGAATGAGCCGCTTCCTGTACTGGCCTACGGAGAAGTCATATGTGAGGACTGGTCGCCTTCCTGGGCCGACCTTTATGCTCACGGACCTATCTTATTCGCCAACACGAGTTTGGCTGTCACGGGGCTGGTAGGTAACGCTACGGTGGCAACCATCAACGGTCTTACACCGACAGCGAACGATTCCTACGTGGTGACGAACTCAGGTACAATCACCCTTGGTTCGGTGGCGGTCACAGCAGGAGCCATTGTCGTGTTTAATGGCTCAATCTGGGTGCTGGTGGCGCCAGGTGTGGGCGGATACGTGATGAACAGAATCCGTGCGCAGCTTTCGACCACCACGGCTCTTATCAGCCCGTACACTGATGGGGTTGATGACGGAAAGGTGATGTGGTTCGACGGCACGAGCAACACTGGTATAGAGACCACGCTCGATGTAACGATCACTCTACCGGCGACTTCAGGGTTGCCGTCGCAAGACGGTATGATTCGTCGACTCTACCTTGGAAACCTTGGTGGTAGTGGTGGCCACCTGCATATCGATATTGCAAGCAACGGCACGTTCATTGACGGCCTCAAGTCGCTCGACGTCATAAGGAATGGCGAAGCGATTATGCTGGCGGCAGCAAACGGGTCGCTGTCACAGCCATGGGTAAGGATCTCAGGATTGGAGGACCATACTCAGGTGAGACGCGCTGCGACGTGGGCTTCGACGAACTTCACGACGGCGACGGCGTTGCCGTTCGATACGGTGGATAAATCCGGAAACTCGGACATCGCCGAGTGGACGGTATCTCCGAACCCATCACGGATCGACATCAACTACACTGGGCATTACCACTTCTCGGGTATCGCCAATATCGACAGCACCGGCGGCATCACGTGGAACCTTGAATGCTACTTGAGGAAAAATGGCACCACGGAGATCCCAGGCACGAGAATTAGAACAGGGAACTACGGGTACGAGGACCAGGCCATTGCCTTGTCCGTATTCGGAATTGACCTCGAAGACGGCGACTACGTTGAATGGGTATTCCAACAGACGGATCTCACCGGAGATCTGTGGTCGGCGACCCTTTCGGTTATGTGTCGCCACTAGGGAGGACGAAATGTCCGCAGAATACGTTTATCCAGATCTGGCGAAGGTGCCGTGCCTGAACTACATCCGGGCGTACATAGCGAAGTCGGAGATGACGGACAAGAATATGACCGACATCTCCTACCATGTCGATGAGCATTGGTTGAAGGTGTGGTTCGGAGCCTCGTTATCGGCGGCGGACAAGGACCTGTTGGACGGTATCGTTGCTGACAGCCTTGGGATGAGGGTCATCAAGAAGACACGCGAAGCCATCATGGCTGAGATTCTCACCTTGGCGAGTGTGGACCCGGCCCAGGTTGGCAGGCTCCTCGACGCGCTGGACAACTACACGTCGATGGCAGTTGCCCTAGACAATTTGAATTATTCTCTCGCTCGGATGCGTGTGCAGAAGGTCTATGCCGATGGTGCGATCACCGAAGCGGACATGAACCTTGTGTTGTCGTGCATTCCGACGTCCGATTATGAGGAGGTTCCAGAATGAGCAACAGACCACTTGTGTGCTTGACGGCCTCGGACACCTGGTACGGCAAGGCCATCAGGGGAGTTACTGGTAGCAACGTCAACCATGCGCTGATCGTTTACTACAGCGAGGCGCACGGAGGTTGGCAAGCTCTCCAGACGGACCAGCGTGGGCTGGTGGAGGTTCCGGCAGAAACCGTGAAGCATTCGTACATCGAGTGCTACGAGTTCCCGGATCTGGACCTCATGACAGCTCTTCCGAAGTGCAGAGATTTGGTCGGCGATTCCTACGACTGGGCAGGGATTGCAGGCTTCCTACTGAAGATCGCCTCATGGCGGCTCTTCGGTCGACGAATCGTAAATCCTCTCCACGAGAAGGGCGAGCTGTTTTGCAGTGAGTTCGCTGCGAGGTACTTGCAGCTCGTGGACGGAATGTACGATTGGATGCTGAAGGTGAAGCCCTCGGGCATGGCACCTGGTGGCAAAAGCGAAGAACTCGGAGTCCCCTCGTTGCAGGAGCTTCTCCAAGTTCATGCTGGAGTCACCCGAAAGGACTGTCCTTTCTAAGGATGGGGAGCAGTGATGAAGAGAAAAGAGAGTCTGGGGTTGATGACCTGCTCAAGGAGTACATCAAAGAGATCAGGCACGAGAGGTCGAAGAGAGGAAGTCCGGGAATGGCACAGGGATCACATAGCGCACCACCACCGACGGAGGGGCAAGGGTGGGGGTGGGTAAGAGATGAACTGAAAGAAAAAGCGTCGAAGGATTACGTAGAAGGGCAGATAAAAGCTTTGGAAGCACTAATTCAGGCCGTCAATAAAGAAGGAGAGGAGACAAAGAAGATCGCCCTCTCTGGAAGGAATAAAGCGATGGAGCCACATCAGTGTGCCAGAAACAAGACCGTGGACAACCTGGTCTTTGATTCGGAAAAAAGGAACACGCGAGTGAGAGGCATCATAGTCACAGTGATCAGCGCGATTGTCATCACGGCAGGAACGCTGACCGGATGGCTGTACTCTCACAAGGTCCTCCGGGACGATGTGGACGACTTGAAGACAGATGTCGCAGGGCTTCAGGGTGGCATGACCAAGGTGGTCAAGTCCCAGGAAGCCATGCAAGAAGCTTTGGAGCAGGACGCCGCTGCTGAGAAACTACAGCAGAAGCAACAGATGGAAGATTTCAGAGACGCACTGAAAGAGGTGCTGCTGGAGGTGAAGGAAGAGGACTCCAGCAACAGGCGACGACGAAGCAGATGAGCCGCGAAGTAGAAATAGGCGCTGATGTCATCGACCAGTTCCCGGTTTGGTCAGGGAACGGCTACGACAAGAAGAGCGGCGAGACGGTGTTCGATGTCACCATCTGGAAGGATGGTGAGCGCAAGAATCTGTTCCCGTATCTGATAGAAGAGATAGATGCATCAGGGGAGTACCGCTGGCAGTTCCGTCCGGATGACGTGGGTTTCTGGGTCTTCGAGGTGAAGATCCCCTACAACCAGGATGTGTGGGCCGGCGAGTACCGCGTCACAGCAGCGCGACTCAAGGTGAGAGCGTCGATGTCAGATGACAACACGACGACTCGAATCCTCTTGTGGGTGGAGGTCAACGGAAAGCGCAGAACAGACTGGACGAAGGTCGAGGCGATCATCCGAGACGAAGACGGCACGCAAGTTGTTGACCTCGGAGAGAACGTGACGCCCAATGCGGAGGGGGTCTACGAGTTCGAGACGCCCTCGACGAACCTTGACTTTCACCGTGCGTACACGGTGGACGTGAAGGCAACGAGAGGCACCACGGAGTGGGATGCCAATGTCGGCTTTGCGAGGATTTGATGGCAATCATTTCGACAGAGTTCTGGCTCATCGGGGCGAAGTTCTCCGGTCAGCGAGATCCGAGGTATCGACCCCACATCGAGACCGCGGTGGATCTCAAGCCAGAGCCAACGTCGAGTACGGACTTGAAGCCGACCCCACACTCAGGAGTGGATGAGGCAACAACGACAGCAGAAATGAAGCCTATCCCGACGGCGGCAACCAACTTGAAACCTGACCCGAGCATTGCCCGGAGTCTCAGGCCCACCCCGCTTGGGGCAGATGAGGAGTAGAGATGGCAACGATTAAAATTCGGTGGGCGGTGATAGAGCTGACCAACGTCATGTCTTTGTTCGATGTACAGCGAGTGTACCGTTCAACAGACGGAGTGGACGGAACCTACGTCGAAATCACCACGCCGGCGACGCGAGTTCCGCTCGTTGCAGGAGTCACAAACTACTTGTACGACGACACTACGGGAGACCCGGCGTACTACTACAAGATTGACTACTACAACTCAGTGACGACCAATGCGTCAGACAAGTCGGACCCTATCCGCGGCGGGTTGTCCGGGTACATAGATGTGCAGGACATCCGAGACGAGGGCTTCACGGAGACGGCTATAGCAGACCAGGATGTGATTCGCGGTATCGAGATGGCTACGGCGATGATCGATAGGGCAACCATGCAGTGGTTTGAACCGAGAACCAGGACGTTTAAGCTTGACCAGAAGCGGCAGTACGATGAGCTACACCTGGACATCCCGATCATCGCCATCACGAAGCTGGAGGTGAACGGTACCGAGGAGGACCTCACGAGCTTCGCTGTTTACAATAGGCACCTCACTCAGGGGCTGCTGAGTCCGGACGACCGTGCGCATCCGCACCTCAAGGTGAAGGAGCTGGACCCGACGGAGAGGTTGTACCCACTGTTTGGGCGTCCCTTCCTTCGTGGCCAGCAGATCACTACGGTGGAGGGTGTGTTCGGGTACACAGAGCTTGGCCCGAATGATCCCATCGGCGAGACGGAAGAGGGGAGCCAGATTCCTCTGGCCTACGGAAGTACGCCGAAGCTCATCCAGCACGCTGCCAAGTTGCTGACCATCCGGTACATGTGGCCCATCGGAAGCGGCAAGGGCGATGACTTCGCCAACCGCGGTCGAATCAAGAAAGAGCAGACCGAGGACCAGATGTACGAGATGCAAGCCGTGTCCGGCTCCTCGATGGCCCCAGGTGCAAGCGGAGCCACCGGAGATCCGGAGGTTGATGCCATCCTGTCGTCATTCATGGGTCCGGCACGTTTCGGAGGCGTGTAATGAGAGGCCGATTGATACAAAAGTTCACCCTGGTACTGAGGAAGCTCGACACCAGGGCGACCGCCGATGTTGCCGATGGCGGGTATGACCCTCAGTTCCGGAGCCTTAAACCTGTCCCAAACGGGACACAGACAGGCGCCAGCACGAGAAGAGAGCAAGACGCAATCAACATACCCTGTCAGATCAAACGGCAGTTCTGGGGCCTTCTGGAGCTTCTCCAGAGTGGCAAGGCGAAAGACTCCAACATCGTGTTCATTCTCCACATGAGCGATTTGGAGAGCCTCGGTCTCAGAGACGGTACGACAGGCAACGTCAACATCAGTTCAGGAACGAGGATCGACAAGGTTCTCAACGAGGACGGCGAAGTGGAATGGAGCTTCGAGGGTCCGCAGCAACTGTTCGTGACGGCGTGTACTCCGGCGGGACACGGCCTGAACTTCGCAGGTGTGTCGAAATTCAACCTGTGCAGGCTGATTTGCAGGCCGAGGAGGATGGGGCAATAGATGATCCGGATGGGAGTACAGGCCACGGGAGCGCAAGCATTCGTGGCCACGATGCGCGGCACGAAACCTCAGTTGCAGCTCGCCATGTCCAGAGCGTTGCGGCAAGAGGGGCAGGAACTGGTCCGGATCATCAAGACCGGACTGCGAGCGCAGGCTCCAGGCGGAGACAGCATCAAGCCAATCAGCCCGATCACCATCGCGCTTCGAGGGGCAAGGGGCAAGGGGTCGAAGCCTTCGTCCAAGGCCCTCATGGACAGCGGCGAGATGTGGAGGTCTGTGAAGCTCCACGTTCTTCACGGTGGGATGTCAGTTTTTGTAGGTGTCCACAGGAACACGATGACCAAGGGCGGGAAGTCCATGGCCAGCATCGCGGAGATGCAGGAGTTCGGTACCAAGAGCTACAAGATTCCGGTGACGGCGAAGCTCAGGCGCTGGTGGATGGCCATGTACATCGCCGGCGTGTTCAGTGCGCCGTTGAAGGATTCGACCTCGGTGCTAAATCACAAAGGAATCTCTCCACGACCATGGCTGGTGCCGGCGTACAAGGTCTGGTCAAGGGAGGCTCAAGACTCGTTCGCAAGGAGAGTTGCTCAACAGTTTCCATTATTTCGGTGATGGTGATAGGATAAAGCATGGCTGTACCAACGATTACGTCAGTTTTCCCGGACACGGGGTCCACGATGGGCAAGAACATCGTGCTGATTCAAGGCACGAACTTCAAAGTGCCGGTGCATCCTGTGGACCCCGAAGAGCAAGGCCCAGCGCAGAAAACAGTGAAGGTTACGTTCGACGATGTAGAGTGCGAATTGGCCGACGCTTTCACCGATACGCTCATCAGAGCGAGAGTCCCCATTTACGCCGGATCGTTCGATGTGACATACCCACTGTCCCAGGATGTGCGAGTGGCCAACCTGGACGACAGCGGCGTGGAGATTCCAGGAGAGAATGCAACGCTGGCCGACGGCTACTCAAGGACCCAACCGGACCTCGTCGGGCAGGAGTACCTCCAGCGCGTGATACGAGAGTTCGTCCTGTTGTTCCAGCGGCATGTTTTGAAAGGCACGTTCCTTACAGTGGAAAGGGACTACGCCGAAGATCCGGACTCCCAGGAGACGCTGACGGCGAACCTTCCCTCCATCCACATCCTTGGACCAACGACCAGGAGAAACGGCCTCTACGAATGCACCAAGGAGCCGTACGAGGAAGACCCGGTCGATCCCAACGCCTACTTCAGGAACCAGCGACCCGTGACAAGGGATCTGGAGTTCAGGATTCGTGGATGGGTGGACAACACGAACCACCTGTTTTCACTGGGCCAGGCGGTCGAGGAGATGTTCAATATCGTCAAGTGGGTTGAGGTGGACATTGACAAGGATGACCCTTCGAAGGGGTCGAAGCAATATGAATTGGACATACTTCCGGATGAGCCTGTAGACTACGACGTAGATGCGGCTCTTGACGACTTACGAAGTTTCCAGGCGCGTTGTGTAATCAGAGGCGTGCATATTGCACCGGAAGCTGGTACCATAATCGAGAAGGGTTACATCATTTACGCCAACGACGGCGAACCGTCCGTCGAAGTATAGGGAGGAAAGCCCCATGGCGACAAAAGTTTATCAAATCACCAATTTGAAAAAGAAATCTCGTACGTTTGTGATCCCCCACCGCCCTTGTTGCATCAAGGCCGGAAGGTGTGGATGTATCAACGGACAACCGCGTTCTCTGCATCTCTCTGCCGAAGAGGTGCGTGACGATATTCCGGAGGAATACTTGTTCGCTCCGGACATTGTACAGGCCAAGAACGGGAACCCACCGACCATCAAAGTTACCAGTCGCGAGGTCAAGAAGGTCGAGGAAGCAAAGGCACCTGCGCCGGCGGACAAGGACGCGAAGCCGTCCAAACCAGGAGCGCAGACCTCGGGTAAGCCCACGGGCAAGAACGACGACAAGAAGAAGAGCAAGAAGAAAGATTAACCATCAACCCCCAAGGAGGGAGCTATGGCATCGACGGAATTTCTCTCGTCGAAGGTCGTCATTCTCGAAGAGGAGCCAAAAGTTCCAGCGATTGCCGCTTTGGCAAGCGCCGTAGTGCTTGGCTGCGGCGTCACCGAGCGAGGTAAGATCGCGGACGCACAGCTCTCGACATCCTTCGACCAATGGGTAGACCTGTGGGGAGGCTTCACGGCAGACGCTGATTTGGCGCTTGCATCGTACGGCTTCTACCAGAACGGCGGTCTATTCTTTTGGACGGTGAGAACCGTTCATTTCACAGACATCAACACTCCGGCATCGGCAACGGCAGCCGCATCCACGGGAATGCTTCAGACAGCAGGCACCGCGGACTCGGCTGGCAAGGTGACCGGAACCAACGCTCTGCCTGTCCCACTGGAGGACGGTGACACATTGGACATTACGACGGAACTCGGTGGACCGACGACCGCGACGTTCAATGGCGGAACCGGAAAAGCCTCCACAGGTGGAGCCGGGCCGTACAACCTATCCGGAGGTGAGACGGTCATCGTGAAAGTCGGTCCCGCAGCGACGGCGCCGACTCAGACGCTCAGCATCGGCGCAGGGTTCATCGTCACGCCGGGTTCGGCCACCAGGGCCGAGGTCGCAGCGGCCTTGAATGCGGTGATCAACGGCGCGAAAGTGACCGACGACACAACCGCAGTGAAGATCGAGACCGATCAAGCAGGCAGCGGCGCTCGCCTGGAGATCATCGGCGGTACAGCGCTTGGCGTAGCTCCGTTGCTCGACTTCACCGTAGGCGTCTATGCGGGTACCGGAAACGTAGCGGACCTCGCCAATCCCACAGCATCCGAAATCGAAGCTGTTGTGGAAGGTGCGGTGTCCAACGTGGCCGTGTCCCAGGAGTCCGGTGGCGAGATGTCCATCGAGACTCTGACTGTTGGCGCGTCGGCGTGGGTACGTGTGGAAGCCACTTCCACCGCTGACGGCAAATTCGGGTTCGACAACACGCAGCACACCGGTGCCGATGCGACTCCGGAGGACACGCTGAAAGTCGACGGGAAGACTCCCGGCGCGTTCGGCGACAAGATCTCCACCGTGGTTGCGGACGCCACCAGTGGCACGGCAGCGGAGTTCAACTTCCAGGTTCTGTCGGACGGTGTTGTCACGGAGACCTTCCCGAATGTCACCATGGACGACTCGGCAGCGAACTACGTCGAGAAGGTGGTGAACAACGCCAACTTCGGCTCCAAGCTGATAGCGGTGACCGACCAAGGTCTTGCCTACTCCGCGTTGCTCAAGCGACCGGCGAACGGCACTTCCTCGACGCTCACCGGCGGTGACGACGGCCTCACGGGTATCGTCGACATCGACTACTTGGGTTCCTCCGCCGGGCCGACGGGATTGCACTGCTTCGACCGCGTAAGCGGTGGTCGCATCTTGATCGTCCCCGGAAAGGCGACGCCGGCGATTCACCAGGGCATGTTGACCTACGCCGAGACAACCAGGCTCGGGTCCATGTTCTGCGTTCTCGACCCACCCGAGGGTTACACCGCCGAGCAGATGGTCACCTACGTGGAGACTACTGCGTCGCTCCTGGAGCGTTCGGAGTTCGGAGCCATCTACTGGCCTCGAATCAAGATTCCGAACCCCTCGACGGCGGTCTTCGGTGACGACGATGCTATCGCGGTGGCACCGTCCGGTCACATCGCGGGTCTCATGGCTCGCAATGACGGCAGGAACGGTGGTGTCTACGAGCAGCCGGCTGGTACGCTCTCCAATTGGGGAGTCATCTCCGGAATGCTCGGAGTGGAAGACGACCCCGGCGGCGCCGAGGAACATCAGGTCCTCGACGAAGGCAAGCGGGATCTCATCTACCCGAAACGCATCAACCCGATCACCAAACTGGAGGGAACGACCTGGCACATCGACGGTTCCAGGACCCTCAAGTCGACCGGGAACTTCCCATCGGTGGCGGAGCGTCGCGGCGCTATCCACATCGAGCAGACCATCAAAGCCGGGCTGATTGTTCTCAAGCATCGCCCGAACAACAAGGCCAACCGCGCATTGGCCAACCGTATCATCACAGCGTTCTTGCTTCGCGAGATGGCGAAGAACGCTTTCAGAAGCACGAACCCGGACGAGGCGTTCTATGTGAACACTTCGGACGCCATCAACACTCCGGCGGACGAGTTCGCAGGCGTGATGAACATCAAGCTCGGCTTGGCTATGAACAAACCGACGGAGTTCATCCCTGTAGTTGTCTCCCAGGACACACGCGCCTACGTCGAAAGCCTTGGTGTGTAAGGAGGGAAGACAATGGCAACGCCAGTAAAATTCGACAAGAAGTTCGAGTTCGTTGTCGAGATCGAGGGCATCGCAAGGGCCGGACTCAAGACCTGCTCCGAATTCGCGGTAGAGTTCGAGAAGGTTGTTCATCGAGAAGGCAAACGAGCGCACCCACATCAGGCACCCGGCAATGTCACGTATCCGGACATCACCATGGAACGTGGCATGGCGGACGACTACGACTTCTACAACTGGATGATCGACTGCTACAACGCTGCGGCGGGTACCGGTCAGCCGGAGCCGACGCTGTTCCGCAACGTCGACATCGTTCAGTTGGACCGTGATGGTGAAGAGTTGGCACGTTACACCGTGTACGACGCTTTCATCCAGCGGTATTCGGCAGGAGATTGGGACAAGGATGCTTCCGAAGTGAAGATCGAGAGCATCGTCATCGCCTACGACCATTGGAAGAAGGCGAAGGTCGCCTAGCCAAGAAAAAGAACAGACTGGAGAGGCCACCCCTGGAAACGGGGGTGGCTAATCCTTAGAAAAAGAGCAGTTTTAGAAACAGGAGAAGAACAGTGAGACAAGCAGAAGTAACACTCCCGTCCAGGCTCAAGATGGTTCTACGTGCGCTCACGCTGCGCGAAGAGAGCATCCTTGCGTCTACCAAGGGAAAGAGAGCTGAAGAGGCCCTGAATCAGGTTTTGGCGGCGTGCTGTGTGGAGATCACGGACCCAGGTCCGTACGAGAATCTCGGCACGAGGCCGAACTGGATGAACATGCTTCAGGGAGACCGGTTCGCAACGATGTTCGAGCTGCGGATGGTCACCCACGATGAGGGGCATCTGTACGAGTTCCGTTCTCAGTGTCCGTATTGTCGCTCGTTGAACACAGCGGAGGCGAACCTTCGCGAGGAGTTCTCGGTGCAGTCGATTTCGGACGAAATGTTCGCGGCGGTAAAAAGCAAGACGCCATTCACCGGCGAGGTGGCCGGCAAGAAGGTTGAGTTCGCTCCCTCGTTTGTGAGGGACATCACCAAGGGTCAGAAGCTTCGCAAGAAGTGGCCTGAGAGAGCGATGGCCGTTGCCCTTTGCCTGAGACTTACGTCCGTTGAGGGCGTGCCGGACCACCAGATCATCAACTGGCTGGACGGCGAGGGCAAGGGAGGATTTGAAGGAATTACGTCGGCAGACGCGGAGGTGCTTCGGGATCTCTACGACAAGTACGACGTCGGTATCGACACGGAGGTGGAGCTTGAATGCCCGGAATGCCGAGGCACATACGAGATTGACCTCCCTTTCGACGACAGCTTCTGGTCCCCAGCCCGTGGAGCCAGGAAGCGGAAGAAGGAACGCCGCCTTGGGCTGGCATCCTCGGAGGAACCTCAGAAGGAGACATCCTCCGACAACGATTTGAGCTAGCTTGGCTGCCTTTGTTTGGCAGTGGGCTATCGATGCGGTGGGGTGAGACGCTTGATGTATCGCTTGATGAGGTCGATAAACTACTTGATATGATCTCGGAGGCGCGTCGAGCTGAATACAAATCCGCATTTGGAAAATGAGGTTCGCGAATGGCGATGAATCAATTCGGTGCGGGTTTTACGATATTTGGTAGGGATGCCGCATCTCCCGTCTTTGCACGAGTCGCCGGCAGATTCATGGGCATGGTTAAAACGGTCGTCGGAGGGGCTGCCACCATGAGCAGCTCCCTCGGCGCCATGGCCATCGGAATGAAAGCGAGACAGATCGGGAAGGCTATGACCGGCTCGATCACCGCGATGTCGGATGCAGCGGCGACGTTTGAGCAAAACCTTGCCGGAATTGGAGTCATCACAGGGGCTACTGCCAAAGAAATGAAGGGGTTGCACGATGCCGCGCTCGATGCGGCTATGGCAACCCAGTTCAGTCCAGAGGAGGCGACGGAGGGCCTCCAGAACCTCGCTGCGGCAGGTCTGAGCGCAGGGGAAGCGGTGGAGGCTCTCAAGCCCGTCCTTGACCTTGCCACAGGCTCGCTGGGCCAGCTTGGCCTGGCGGAGGCAGGAAATGCCGTTGTCGGTACGCTCAAGGCGTTCGGCATGGAGGCAAGCAACGCAGCCGTTGTCACAGACAAGCTGCTCAAGATCACGCAGCTCACGAACTTCCAGGCCAGGGATTTCGATGTCGGTCTCTCAAGGGCGGCATCTACGGCGAAGATCTACGGGCAGAACCTCGACGACACGCTCATCACCATGGGTGCGCTGCGGAACATGAACGTCGAGGCGAGTGTTGCGTCCACCTCGCTGCGAGAAGCGTGGCGACGAATGGCCTCCGATCAGAGGGCGCAGCAGCTCATCACACGCAAGGGCATTGACATCTTTGACAAGCGCACCGGCAAAGCGCGAGAGTTCATCGACGTGATGTTCGATGTTGCCGATGCGACGAAGAAGATGACAGATAAAGAGAGAATGCGCATGGCCACCTTGGCCTTCGGTACCAGGGGCATGGCCGCGTTCAACGCCATTGCCCAGGCGCAGAAGACAATCACCGTCAACGGCGTGAAGCACAACCTCAAGGGAAGGAAGGCCATCGCGGCACTTCGCTTGGAGATGATGCACGCTACCGACGCGATGAGCGACTTCAAGCGTGAGTCCCTTGAAGCGCAGATTGGTATCGAGGGAGTGGGAGAGGCCCTTCAAGGCTCCACTGGCGCAGCAGAGAAGTTTCGAGAGGAGCTGCTCGATACGCTCAAGGGCCAGCGCAAGTTGATTGAAGGTGCCAAGGAGGGTCTGCTGACTGTCCTTGGAGAGGCCGCGGCAAAGGTGCTGAAGCCGCTGTCGAAGGTGGTTTACACGATCATCTCCGGAATCGCCGGGTTCTTGAACACCATCCCCATGGAGGCGCGACAGGTAATCATCGCGTTCATCGGTGGCCTCGGCACGCTGATCTCGATGGTTGGTGGCCTGTTCATTCTCAAGGGCATCATGAGTATGCTCGGTGTTTCAATCGGCGGACTGGTATTCGCTCTCGTGAAGTTCGTCCTGGTACTGGCTCCGCTCACCATCCTCTTGGCAGGTCTCGGTGTCGCAGCGTACGCAGCGTTCCGAGCGTTCAAGAAGAACACGGGTGGCATCGGCGACTCGTGGGAGGACATGGTCAAGAAGATAAAGCTTGGCTGGAGAGCTGTTGTTCAGATCATCGGGAAGGGTGAGCTGAGCAAGAAGATGAACAAGGAGCTGAGCAAAGCAGGGAACGAAGGCGTCCTTGGCTTCGTCAACGGCTTCAAACGGTTCGTCGAGCGCATGAAGGCCATGTGGGAAGGTATCAAGCGAGGATTCGACGAAGGCGTTGCGGCTCTATCGGAGTCGAGCGCCATGAAGCAGCTCATTGCGACGATGCAGACTCTGTTCGGCACCTTCACGGGAGATGCGGAGAACTCAGCAGCGGTGCTTGCTGACTGGGGAGAAAAAGGCGAGGGCCTCGGAAAGAAGCTTGCGAGCTTCGGAGAGATTGCCCTGAAGGCCCTGAACCATTTCATCAAGTTCGGCAAGAAGGCAGTCGAGTGGATGGCCAACCTCACAGCAGAGGATGTCATCAACGGACTGCATGAGATTGCGGAGGTCTTTAAGACCATCTGGACAGTGTTGAAGAAGATCGGACAGACAGTGGCTGTCGTGTATCACGCCATTCGAGTGTTGGTGCTGTTCGTGAAAAACACCATCGGTGGCATGGTCAGCAACTTCGGAGATATGTGGACCGGTCTATTCGGAGACGAAGCAGAATCCAAAGCAGCGAAGAAGCGAATTCTGTATCGACAGCTCAGAGGTGTCGAAGGAGCGTATGGAGAAACCGGTCGCGCCGGCGTCGATCTTGGAGAGGCTGGAGCAAAGCTGTTTGGCAAAGAGGATGAGTACGCAGAGACAGCGGCATTGTCCAGGGCGCAGCTTGAGCGACAGCGCAGAACAGGTGCCATGAAGGAGATGTTCTTCAGGATGAAGGCAGGTGATGAGATTTCTCCAGATCTGCTTTCGGCGGCAATGGGTAGAGACATTGTTAAGGCTATCAAGGATGCGAAGTTCTCAGTGAAGGTGAATGCTTCCGAGTTGAGAGGCGCACTCAAAAGCGATGCACAAGAAGATGCAGAGACAAGCTTGGATACCGACATCCCGGTCTCTGAGTTTGGAGGTTACTAATGGCGGAAGAGTCACCTAGCAACAAGCCGCAAAATCCCAACACGTCGGGCATTGCGAAGAACTTCAGTGATGCCTCCAGGGGCTACCTGAAGAACATGCTGCTCAAGCCGGACATAAGCAAGCTGGTGTCCGACACGATGAGGTTCATGTTCTCTCCGAAGCAGGTTAGCGAGAAGCTGAGAGCCAACTACCAGGACTTCGCTCCGGTAGGAATGTCGGGAGAGTTTCAGAGCTTCAGAAACACTGTCGGCCCGGTTATTTCTTTTGCGCTGTACTGGAACTCTCTCATGTACGTGAAGGACACAGGTGTAACGCTGGATGAGGCACACGACTACGTAGAGGCGTCGCGTCGTTTTCTGGAGGCAAGTGTGTTGCCGGCGGCGGCTCCATCCGGAGTTATCACAGGAGAGACAGCACCGTTCATTTTGTGCTTACCAGGAATTCTCACGCTTCGAGTGAAGGTCCAAGACGTGAATATCACGTTTGACCAGCTCGACCAGAAGGACAGATTGCGCGAGGTGAGAGCTACAGTGTCGTTTAAGGAGGCTCCACTCGGAAGGATCACCATGCAGGATCATCTAGAAGTCGGCATGGTACGGACGTGGGGAGAATAGACCATGCTTACGATTTACAGCCGGTACCGGTACTGTGAGCTGCATCGAGACGACGACGATGTGACCTATCTCACGGAGCCGGAGCCGATAGAATACTCGGACCAGTTCGATAATATTGTCCACATCGCCAAGGAAGGCGATACGTGGTGGGGCCTGGCACATATCTACTTCGGCAACATCGCTGACAGATGCCGTCTTTGGTGGGTCATTGCAGAGTTCCAGCCAGAGACAGTAGTTGACCCGACGTTGAAGATTGAGACAGGGGTCAAGGTGATCATACCCTCGATGCGGTACCTACGACTGAGGGTATTCGACAACGACCGCAGAAAGGATCACTAGTGCCATTCGGAGGACCCCAGGTTATCATCCAGCTTCTCGACTGGGATGACGGAGACGAGGATTGGTACGGGACATGGCTCGACATGCTCGAAATTCTCGACAAGCGCCTTGTGGCTTTCACGTTCACGGACCACGACGTGAAGATGGACAAGGCAGTCCTGGAGCTGAAGAACGACGACTTCGCACTGCTCGACAACCCGGTGTTTGTGAGAGGCCAAAAGCTGCTTATGACATGGGGATGGCAGGGGGACATGGCTGTTCCGAGGCGCATGATCGTGAAGAAGGTGGTCGGAGGAGCGACGCTGAGAGTGGTATGCCATTGCACGCTTTCGGAGCTGGATAGAAGGAAGCAGTATCGTATCAACGAAGGCATGACTGACTCGGAATACGTGGCGCTGGTTGCTGCTGAGTATGGGTACCAAGGCACGCTACTGCATCTTGATGAAACGACAGAGGTGAGGGAGGCTATTGTTCAGCCGAAGTGGATGACGGATGCCAGGATGCTTCGGAAGCTTGCGAAGAGGAATGGTTTTCAGTTCTACATAGACGGCTCTGGGCTTCACTGGAAAGCCAGGAAGACCGACGTTGACCCGGCGAAGACGTTCATTTACTCGAAGGACCCTCACCGTTGTTTAATCCTGGAGCCTCCGGAAATTGAAGCGAACATGACCAGGGGAGTGGCCAAGGTTCGCGTTCTGGCAAGGGACCCGTTTACGAAGGAGCAAGTGATCGCGGAGGTCACCGACGAGAATGCAGACATGGTGAGTCTCGGAGAAGAGGATGAGTACGGAGATCCGGATGCGTCCGATGCCGAGATGGGAAAGAGAGCGGCGCGGATCACGAAGGTGGACGAGCGACACGGTGGTTATATGACCCAGGCCGAGGCCGATGCGGAAGCAAGGGCCAGGTTCAGGGAGACAGCGAAGAAGAAGTACAAGCTCAAGATGAAGACCATTGGAGACCCGAGGATTGGTGGCAAGATGGTTATCGACCTTTGGGGCTTCTCGGAGTCGTTCGATGGGCTGTATTACATCAAGGTTTGCGAGACAGAGATCTCAGACGGGAGATTTGTACAGACGCTCACGTGTCGAAAAGACTCGTTGAGAGAGGTCAAGGCAACGAAGAAGAAACAGAAGCGCGGCAAGAAGAATCCGAAGGGTGGAGCGCAGCCACCCGAGAAGCTAGATCCGAAGGTGCTGATTGGAGAAATGGTCATTCGTTACAATGACGAAGGCGTTCCACAGCCGGTGATGATCTACAAGGAAGACATGAGCCAAGCTACAGGCAGGGAAATGACTCCGGACTGGTACGAGCTTGCGAATCTACCGGAGCATGTCCTTCAATCGTTGGCAGATCAGGGAACACAATCTGTTCTGCCGGATGAGTAGGAAACAATGGGTGGACCGAATACAGGATTTGACGGCGACAATTTTGAGGGATCTGGTCTCTTTGGCTTGTACGCCGGGATAGTAGTAAACAGAGACGACCCGGAGAAGCTCAGCCGAGTCAAGGTAGAGATCCCAGGGATCATCGACGGAGAGTCTGCATGGGCGCTTCCGGAAGGAGGCGGAGCAGCACAGTGGGGCAAGAATGCGGTTCCGCCACTTGGATGCGATGTGTTTGTGCAGTTCGTGAACGGCAGGGAGAATAGACCGGTGTACCGAGCGGCGGCACACGGAAAGCCTGGAGGAACATCGGAAGCGTTCCCAGAGCATGAAGCTCCGGATGTGAGCGTCTTCGGCATCGGGCCGTTCAGGCTGGTCATCGACAATAGGGAAATCGAAGGGCAGCCGAAGACTGCCAGGGCGAAAATAGTCAGAGATGTCAACGGTACAGAGGAAGACGTGGCGTGGGTAGAGTTCAATTACGATGACAACTCGATTCACATCTATGCCGACTCGGCCATTGGGCTTGAGGCAGCGATCATCGATCTGAATTCGCCACAGGTCCAGCTCAACGGTAGGCAGGTGATGCCCACCAGTAGGCCGGTGAACTAATGGCATTCCCCCCAGAATCACTATGCATCGAGCTTCCGGACATCCCGACAGTGGATGACATCTGCTTCCCAGGAGGGTTCTGCCTGAGCTACATCTGGGATGCCATCGGAAAGATACCGACAGCGGCGGACATGAACATGGACTTCTTTTCGCAGATTGGTCCTGCGATGTCCTTCTTGGCTCCGTTGTTCTCTGTCTTGGATACGGTGCTGGCGATCTTCCGGTGCGTGAAAGCCGTTCCGGATGCCATTACGTCGCTCGACCCCTCGGAACTGTTCAACTGTATGCCGGCGCTTGCAGAGCTGATTGACAAGCTGCTCGACCTGCTTCCGTACCTGAGCCTTCCGAAGATGGTGAAGGCGATCATCAACAACCTGGCGGCGCTTTTGCGTAGCATCGCCATGGAGTTCGAGTATCTGAAGAGCCAGATACAGCGAATCATTGACCTGATTGACCGCGCTGCGGACCTCGGAGACGTGAAAATGAACGGCTTCTTGGTCTGTGCGCAGGACAATACGAATAAAGGAATCCTCTCCACGGCGGAGGCCCTCAAGGGCATTGGAAGAATCATATTGCTTGTGAATATTCTCATGCAGTTGTTCGGTGGACCGGAGATTCCTTGCTTTGGAGACCTCATTGAGGGCAATATATTGGAAGGTCTCGACTTTATTATCGATCTGCTCCTGGAGTTGGCCAATCTCTTGGCGGAGATTGCAGACTCGATACCAGACCCAGACTTCGCTCTGACGCTGGCCCTGGGAGAACAGAAATGCTAATCTGGAGACATCATGGCAGAAGTCGACAAATTCGGACACGGGATTTTGTTCCCGTTTGTGAGGGATGAGAAAGGTGATTTCGCCAACGCTGGCGAGCTGGATTGCCTGTCATCCGACATAAGTATGCTTCTTGGTGTCATTGGCCCAAGCGTAGATGGCCCAGGTGAGTTGCCGTTCGCGACCGAGCTTGGTAGTCGCATTGTGGAGCTGAAACATAGGCAGATTCACAGCGATCTCACCAACGCGCTTGCGAGTCAGTACACTGGTGAGACGATTCGAAGGTGGGACAACCGTGTTCGAGTCGGAAAGACCACGACACAGATTCTAGACCAGGGCGGCCAGGAGAACATGCTCCTGGTGAAGACAGTCGTAAAGCCGGTTGGATACAACTCAAACGAGAATACGATAGTCTCCGCCGAGGTGGAGCTGGAGGAATAGATGGCAATCTTCCCATCCCCATATGACAACTATTCGAGTCGAGACCAGGATTCGATTGAATCACGGATTTTCGATTTGATTTCAAGTGTTTTCCCGAAGTGGACGAACAGGCAGAGACACAACTTCGGAAACATCCTCGTAGGCGGGTTTTCGTTCGTCGGCGACTTACTCGGGTTCTACCTCGATAAGCTTGCGAGAGAGACCCGATGGATGACGGCCAAGATGCGGAAGAACGTCATCGCCTTGGCCAAGCTCATTGACTACAAGCTGCCTGGTGCCGGCGCTGCGACGGGAGACGTGAGGGTCATCCTCAAGAATGCGTCTGCTCTCAGCGGCACAGTCAATATCCCGGCAGGAACGATCATCCGGACGGTGGAGGTGACGGACCCGGTGAAGGGAGAGCTTCAGGCAGATCTCAACATCGTTGTCGCAACGGGCGAAATGACAGGCTCGTGGGAGCATAGCCTCACACAGAGTCCGCAGGTGGTAGCAAGTTCCGGACTTCCGGACTTTTCAATGTACTTGCCGTTTGGTCCCTACCTGGAGGACTCGGCGTCGGTATCAACGCCTACGCAGTCCCCATGGGAGGAGGTGGACAATTTCCTCCAAAGCAGGCCGACGGATCTCCACTACGTCGTGGGTGTAGATCATCTTGACCGTGCAACCATCACATTCGGAGACGGCAACCAAGGGGCTATCCCTGTTGGCAACGTGACCGTGAATTACAAGACCGGTGGAGGTATCGCAGGAAACTTGGAACCAGGCGCGTTGACGGTAATTGAAGGAAACTTCGTAGACTCCAGCGGAAACAAGGCATACGTCGAAGCGTACAACGACGCAGACACGTCCGGAGGAGTTCCAAGGGAGGAAGTGAGCGCATCGAAAGTGAATGGCCCGGCGAGTCTTCGTGTGCAGACCAGGACGGTCTCAAGAGAGGACTACGAAATCAACGCCAAGCGTGTTGTAGGGGTTGGTCGAGCGCTGTTCCTCACGAGCAACGAACAGACCGGTATCGCCGAGAACAGGGGAAGGCTCTACATCATACCCTCCGACGGAGGAACGCCGTCCACGGCCCTCAAGAACGCCGTGTACACGATGTGTACAGAGACCTACCCCAACACCACGACGTTCCAGTTCGAGGTGTTGGACCCGGTGTACAAGACCATAGACACGGAGGCGTGGATCTACCTGGCAGAGGGAGCAGATGCATCCACCGTGAAGACAGCCATCCAGGAGGCCCTGGAGGACTACTACGAGCCGATGATGGCGGACGGTACCGAGAACCCCAATGTGGACTTCGGCTGGTACTACAAGGATGCTGACGGCAACCCCGCCGGCGAGATCGCATGGAGTGACATCTTCAACGTGGTGAGAGACGTCTCTGGAGTCCGTAAGGTGGAACCGACGAAGTTCCTCTTGAACGGATTGCAGAACGACGTGGCCATTGGGAATTGGCAGTTCCCAGCGAACGGCTCGTTGACTCTTATCAACGGAGACACAGGGACGGCAATGTAATGGCAGATCCGATTGACAACGGTGACTTCTCAAACGCAGGTGCAGCTCAAGGTGAAGCTGCTGACTGGACTTGGGGACACGTCCAGGCCCAAGGTGGCTGGGCGCTGTTCAACGAGGCTCTACCTGCGTACGCCGCGTCGATGGAGAGCTTCGAAGCAGGCTGGGATGACAACGAGGACTGGATTGACGAGCTTGAGAATCTGATTGCGGCAGTCTTCAACGAAGGTGGTGGCCAGTACGAGTCGACCCAAGAGAGCTTCGAGCTGTGGGACGGACTCCCGTGGAGGGACGATTTCACGACGACGGCGGCAGAGTGGACCTCTTGGTACAACGAACTTCACGGAGTTACGACATATCCTCTTTCGGAGGAGTCGTTCGATGAAGCATGGCTGAATGAGCCGCTGTCCACGGAGGCAGGCCCCAAGTGGATAGCAGGAAGCACTATGGGAGGTCGCCTGTTCAGCGATGCGCTCACGTTTCCGCTGATTGTTACGTCCAACAGGAACAAGATGTGGCTTTTCCGTGTCGATGATCTCGACATCATGGAGATGACGGTAGCCGCAGGAGAATACAGCACAGCCGCCGCGCTGGCCGCTGCTCTCGACACAGCTCTCGACACAGCGTTTGGCGCTGCGACGAAGTCGTTGCAATTCGGTTCGTCCGGAGACGACATGATCTGGCTCGGCTGGGATGGAAGTGGAACTCACGCTGAGAATGTGTTGCTTTGCCATCCGGGCGACGACAGGAAATCAAGAGACATTCGTGAGACCATCGGATTGAAGTCGCTGAGTCCCACGGGTGGAGCTGGAACGGTGTCTTTGCCGTTGGCCATTCTGAACACCTTGCCGCCGGCGTCGCTGTCGACGGAAACATGGTGGGTAGATCAGTGGTCGCAGATCAGATACACGATAGAAACGGAACCGCGGAGTCTCTACGACTTCGCTCTTGAGTATGCGAGAACCCCGGTGGTCTTCGACGACCCGGCAGACCCGTCCTACTTTGAGATGTTCACTCTCACGGGATGGTTTGGCGCAGGCAAGGTCTGGAAAGACCGTTACGACCCAGGGGATCTCACAGCAGCAGTTTTCAACGATTACGGGACAGGGACTCCGACGACGCTGGAAAGCTTCGAGGAGCTGTGGGACGAAGAGCCTTTCCCGTTCTAGGAGGATGAGATGGGATACGCTGATTTCGCAGACGTTGGGTCATCGCTCTCAGAGGCGTCGCTTGCTCGCGGTGTGACAGCAGGAATCACCCCGCCGCCAGGCGGAGGCTCTTTTGTTTACGGGTACAACTCCCTGGATTCAGATGTTGTGGGCGCACACGGCAAGTACGTCGACCGACCGGGGTTCACCCCCACCGGCAGCGGTCCAGCCACGGCGGACGGAGGCGGAGTCATCGCAGGTGTTCTCAAGAGGTATGCATCGTCCAACAACACTGGCTTCACGCCGATGTTGTTCTTTGCCCTCCAGGGGTCGCCTCCGACAGTGAACGACATGGCATACATGATCGCGCTCTCGAACGAGGACCCGTATCGGATTGTCCTTGCGAAAGGTGTCCTGGCGGCAGGCGTTCCGGGAGACGGAGAGGACATGACGGTCCTACGCCAATCCTCGGAGCAGTTCAGCATGGGCGATGATCTGTATCATCACGTGCGACTCGAATGCATTGTGCAGCCGAATGCCGATGTGAAGCTCGTGGTGGAAGGCAACGACCTCACTGCCCATCCGCTTGGAACGGCTCCGGACTGGCAGCCGATCCTCGGCATGGACGATTTCATTGACGACAGGCTCCAGATTGCCACGGGAAGCGCTCCGCTGCTCGGTGGGTACTGCGGGTTCGCGTTCGCAGTGAACAGGGCTTTGAACCGCCGAGGTGCCTTCGATGGCATCGAGGCATACAGGAACGACTAATGACCGGATCGGGTGGATCTCCCACGACGCTGGGAACGTGGTTTGAAAAGGGAAGAGGCGAGACCTCTGGACGTATCGAAGTTCCCAATAGCCCACGCCCGGCGCTTCTGGTGGCAGGGAATGTCGAGACATTCGACTTCTCGGGCAGTATCGAAGAGACACTGTTCGTGGAGGTGGGTGAGCTTGCGGCCCAGAAGATCACCTTCCCTGATTCAGTGTTCGTGTCTCCTGCGGCGGCTACTTCGGCAGAGGTTATTGCGAGGATCACCTCGGAGCTTGAAGGGGCGAAGGGGGTATCCATCTTCGGCGGAGGTCTTGGGATTGAATCGGACGATTCAGGAAGCACCGCGAGAATCAAGGTCACCGGAGGAACGGCGAATGCCATCCTTGGCTTTAGCACGGATGAGGTTACGGGTTCAGATGTGAGCTACAAGTTCGTGCTGGGCAACGTCGACCCAATTGTTGCGCAGTTGACGATGGACGACTATGCCGAGATAAAGCAGGTTGTTGACCTGGACGGTGTAGACCTGGTCGGTGCAACGATTCAAACGAGAGGAACGCCAGGACACACCTACACGGACCCTGTTGGATTGCAGGTGGACGACGATACACTGTTCTTTTTCCCGATGGACAGGGACATCAAGGGCGCGACGAATGCCGTTGCAAGTGGATGGGATCTGGAAGGCGTAGGAGAGATTGAGGCAACGGACGAGGACTATGCGCCAGTTGGACATAGAACGAAGTGCAGGTTGTTCCCACCGAACAACCCGGTAGGCTCCGGATCTGCGAAGCTCATCGCCTCGAACACGCCGCAGTACAACACCGCGACACAGAACAGGTACACGCTTCAGTGGTGGATGAACCTGGACCCAACTGGAGCGTACACTACTAGCTGGGGAGTAGATTTCCCCTTGTTCAAGATCGGCGGTGGCATCAAGGGAATCAGCCAAGGAGGCGGCATCGAAGTGTATCTTCTTGGGCAAGCTGGCGTCGGCGCATTGAACTGGTACATAGCTGTGACCCACTACAGCGCCACAGGTGGTTCACACGGAACAAGCCTTGTTTACATGATTGCACCACAGTCAGGGTGGAGGTTCTGGTCGATTGTTTTCGACGCGACGTTGCCTGCCATGCAGGAGTTATCTCTTTACGAGGGTGCAGGAGTCTTGAGAGCCAATAACGGCGGCTTGTTCAACGATCCTATGGAGCCGTATCCGGAAGACTGGGCCATCGAAATGGGAGACCCTTCGTTCTTTGGGATGCTGGACCAGGTTCGATTGCAGAAGACTGCGAGAACCCAGTTGGAAATTATAGACGACTACCAAGCTTGTGTGGTTGACCCGGCGTCCTACGATATGGAGTGGCAGATGGCAATGCGCATCGACGGCACTCCCTATGTTCAGCGTGCCATTGGCGACACGGAGAACCGCTTGTGGACTGACTTCAGGGCGCCTGTCAGGCGCGTTACTAGCTCGCGAGAGGTGGCCTTGCGTCTCCAGCTCGCTCAGAAGGTGTAGCAATGGGAACGATGCCAAAAACAGGGATTCGGACTCCTGCGGAGTACACAGATCCTTTCAATGTAAATTTTGATGACGAACACGCCACGGACATCGACAACTGGGTGGACGCCAACGCATCGGACAAGCTGCTTACCCTGGTGAAGACAGGAACCTTCGCGCTGGACGCGGCTGGAAATACACTCCACTTCCCGGAGTTCAAGATCTACTCTGCGAGGTACGGAGACAACCTGGTTGTGAGCGCAGGGTCAGTGGCCATGAACAACGGCGAGATCGTTTACGTGGCCAACGTCCCGAGACCGTTCAACGGCAACACGCTTGCGCTCGTAGCAGGTGCATGGCCAACGGCTGCTGATGGCGCGAGAGATGTCATCCCGGTAGCTGTGAGGAACGGCACTCAGCTCAGAGTGCTGATCCCTGAGATGAAACTCTCGGTGTCTCCGAGGATGCCAGACGGACGTGTTGACATCAGCTCGACCACGACGATTGACATTGCCGACAACGGCAAGGCCATCGTTATCGAGTCTGGGTACACGGCCACGCTTCCGGCGGCACAGGAAGGGTTGAATTTCTTCATTGCGAGCCAGGGACCGACGACGCCTGGAATTCTCGGAGTGCCGGCGCCTGGCCTTATCGGTTCGTACGGAAAGTTCTACCCGACGCCGTGGACAGCCATCCAGATCCCGAACCAGCCTGGGTATCTTCATGTGTCGGCGCAAGAGGTGTCTCCTGGTTCGTGGATGTGGTTCATGGCCAGTTGCGACATCGCTATCATCAACAATGCGGACACGAGCATGGTGTTCAACCCCTCGGTGGGAGACTATGCGAGGGAGTCTCATGAGCATGTTGCGAGCCAGGTCACGCCATGGGTCGATGACCCAACGAGCGACGACTCTCCAGAGAATGCCAACAACCTCATTGTGACGAACGATGCAGCGACGGCGAACCTTACCCATACGCTTATCAATGGAACGACGACCCAGAGCGAGGGAGCAAGAATCAGGTTCGTGCAAACGAATGCGACGTACTCGATTACGGTGAAGCCGCAGGCAAACGACTTGCTGCTTTGCCCGGATGGATTGGACACAGGCGATTCAGGAACACCATTCGTTGGACTTCGCTCGAAAGAGCAGTATGCAGAGCTGACGGTTGCGCTGGTAAAAGACACCGGCGGGACCGGGTCGGTGTGGGTTGTTGAATCGATGCGAGGATTATGGGAAGACGGTGTGTCTGGGATGCTGTACCGAGCTATGACCCCCTACAAGGACAATCGTAGCTCAGCAGAACAAGTGGTGGTTCCCGCCGGTGGCAATGTTGCTTTTACCATTGAAGCAGGAAATATCAAATCCGGCATCATGGAGCTGGTGAAGCTCTCGAAGGTGAGTGGGTTGTCCACGGACATCGTTTTCGAGATTCTGGACCAGACCGGCGGGACCATCTTGTATCAGACGAACAACGTAGATTTGCAGACTGCGGACTACGAAGACAGGAACCAGTGGTGGCTGGAGGTCAACACAGCCGGGGACCTGGCCTGTGAACTGAGAAACAATGACGGTGCGAACGCGATCACCATCGACGTTGTCGTTCGCCTCAAAGGAGATTAGAAATGGGACTGCCAACCCTTCAAAAAACCTGGAACTACGACGTTAACGAAATCCGAGATTTTGCTGCGGCGACAGACATCGAACGCGCTCGCGCACTCCTTTTCTACATGAAGGAGCAGTTGGTTGATTCTGGGAAGTGGGCTGTAGAGGCGTCGAGTGACGCTACGTCGTACAAGAATGTGGGCGACGCAGACCCGGACCTCTGGATCGACAAAGACGACCTGAACAGGGGTTCTACTACGAGATCATGGTGCATCCTTTACAACTCTACGCTGGGAGTATCGTTGTGTATCGATATGCAGGCGTCGTACGACTACCAGTGCGACGTCTACCTGGTGAAGGGACACTACAACGCTGATGGTCTCACCACCTCGAAGCCGACTTCGGCGAACACAGAGATCACCTATGCGAATACGTCGTCAGCGCTTGGGAGAGATGGAGGATCGACTCGCGTGGTATTGCACTCCATGTGGTCGACAGATGGAGAGTGCTTCAGGTTCTACGCGATCAGCAACGGTACCAACCCTGGCGTAGCAGCTTTCATCTTGGAGAAACCTTCGAATGCTCCGGATGGCTGGACGAACCCGATTATCTTCGACTGGATCGGTGACTCCAACGATGAGACGTGGCCGACTCTTGCGAGGTGGTACACTGGGCTGAACATCTATGCGGAGGTCAACGGATCGATACACCAAATGTATGCGACCGGTGAAGCGTGCGCTGATGGTAACGAGCCTATAACTCAAAGGGCAGACTGCAATCCTTCGGACCTGGATACTGGTGGAGGGTACCTGTTGCAACCGATGGGCTTGTACGGAAAGGACCCAGGGATCAAAGGAAGCAACGGACGTCTTACGGACATTTGGTGGAGGCCCATTGAGATGGCGATATTCGACACGCTTCCGGATGATGGAACCAGGCAGTTCATCGCCGTTGGGAAAGTGATCTGGCCGTGGAACGGTTCAGTCCCGGTTTGGGGGTAAGACATGGCTGAGTGGGATGGAAGATCGATTGACTACCTTGGAGCGGACGCAGACAAGGAAGACTTCGAGACCAAACAGTACGAAGGGAACAAAGGCTTTGGCCTTGGCGACCCAGGAACCATCGACGGCGGTGGAGAGGAGGTTCGGCTGGTACCGAAGCTCATCCGTGTGACGCCGTAAGGAGAAGACGTGGCGACAGTTGAACAAATACTTGCTGCTCTGGAAATCGAGAACGTCGAGTCTCAGATCCAGGATGGTGGGTTTGCTGCGATAATGAGAGACCCGCAGCCCGACGAGTCGGGCATGGCTCCGGATACGGATATACGAGTAACGCTTGTTGATCTGAACGGAGACCCGGCGTCGATTCCGCCTCGTGTGTTCAAGATGTACGTCGAAGATGTGGAGGTTCTTTCCTGGGATGGAGCTTCGGCTACTTGGGCAGGGCCATGGACAGGGACAGTCACCCAGTCGGGACCGACAGACCCTTACGTGTTCTACGACATCGTTGCGCAGCAGACAGCGCCGCCGCAGTTTACGAGTGAGCAAGAGGTCGATGTCAGAATTGATGTTGGAAGTAGCTCGCTTGGCTGGGGACATGGTTCGTGGGGACATTTCCCATGGGGACACAGCCCGGCGGTGGCGGGGTCGTCGCTTCCGTGGACGTTCACGATTGCAGATGTTGATCCTCCGAGCCTCGTGTCGGCTACTCCTATCGACCGCATGACTCTGCGGCTTGAGTTCGACGAACCGATGGCCACCAGTGGGGCAGGGTCTGCGTTGAACGCAGATGCGTACACGATCACAAGGCACAACGTGACGCCGACGCCGGCGGTCAACCTCCAGGTGGTGAGCGTTGAGGCCGTTGCAGGCTCGAACGATGTGCAATTTGATTTGACCTTTCAGTGGGAGCAGACCCCTGGATGTGAGTATCAGATTGATGTGAGCAGCACAGTAACAGACAAGGCAGGGAACGCGATCCAATGACAACGACAGCGACATTCACAGGGTTCACGCCTCCAAAGCCACAGGGAAGGTTCTTCGATCTCTGGAGGCAAGTGATTCCGCAGAAAGCAAGGGAGAAGGATGTCACCAGGGCGTTGCGGAGAATCGTCAACTGTTGGCAGGAAGTTCTCGATCATCTTCTGTACGACCTGGACCTGTTCCCGGAGCAGTTGGGAGATCCGGACAAGGCAGACATCGACGTAATCCGGCAGATGCTCAGAGACATGGGTAATCCATTTCAGGACTGGACCGAGCTGGAGCTGACAGAGAACCAGGAAAAGAAGTTGCTCCGGTATTTGGTGGCTATCTACAAGCTCAAGGGGACAGACATCGGCATCGAGAGCGTAGTGTTCTTCCTGCTCAACAAGACCGTGAGAGTTATCCCCTACGCCGTAGAGGGATGGTCCCTTGGGGAGGACGAGCTTGGAGAGGCCGGTATCGCAGAGGTTGTGTCGCCGGCGGGAGAGCCGTACGATTTCAGCGGCCTGACCTGGCCGCTTGATCTTGAGATGCTGGTCGACAAGACGACCACGGAGACGGTGGAACTCAACATAGGAGACGTGGCAGACCCAGCGGCGGTAGAGACAGAGGAGATCGTGGTGTCTCTCAATGCGCAGTTGCTGGGTGCAAAGGCGAGGTCGGTGCATCCGGGAACCCATGGTGTCACCATTTCAGACGCAGAGACCTTCAACCTGGTGGGCGGAGAGACCCTCGTGTTCGAGATAGAAGGGCAGTCGTACACGGCGGTGTTCAGGCCGTACGACTTCGTGACTCCAGGGACGGCCACGGCGGACGAGGTTGCAGCCAGATTGATGTTGACGGCTCCGAGTGTAATCAACGCCCAGGGCGCCGAGATCCAGGGAATGAGTGGCCGTAGGGTGCGCCTGGCGACGATCCAGCGAGGAATGACAGCTACAATCGACATCGTTGGAGGCACAGCGGCGGCGATTCTCAACTTCTCGCCGGCGACAGTTGCCGGGGTCGACACAAGCAACCTGGCCATCTATTCGACCACGGTTGGAGAACATGCTGAGATAGAGCTTCTCGGAGGAGATCTCTACGACGCCATGGGGTGGCAATTCGGTGAGGACGCAGCGGCGTCCGGAACCGGTGGAACAATACTAGGTCCGAGCGAGAGCGCGACTTTGTATTCATTCGACATTGAGACGGATGACGTGCTAACGTCGGAAGAAGAACAAATAATTCGGCGTATTGCCGATTACATGAAGCCTGCACACACCCACCTGATTCAGGTCAGAAGCTCCGAGGAAATAACATTCCCGGACATTTGGGTGTTGGGCGAGGCAGAGCTGGATGTGACAACAGAGCTTCACGCCTAGCAGGAGGGTGGCATGAACCTTCGAGATTGGTATTACAAACAGATTGTAACTCAGGGAGACCTGGATGAGGCTTTCGAGTGGGCGGAAGATGCGGACCGCGAAATCGTGATGGATCTCGGTTTCAGTGGAATCGTCTCGAACTACACGCCGACCGAGACTCCGACGCCGGGAATGGCCATCAGGGTCGGCGGCCCAGGTGTGGCATTCGGTAAGAGTGGAGAGCGCATCCAGTTGGTGAACACGGAAGACGTTGACGCCTCGGTGGATGAGTATGGCTCCTCGACCGCGGTGGCGTCGTCCGGAAACGAGAAGTACATCTCGTTGTTCGTGAGATTTGCACGCAACGCCCAGGACCCGGTTGTGGATGGGAACGGTGTCGAGGTCTACACCCGGCAGTACGAGTCCTACACTCTGTTCATCAGGCAGGGTGCGGAAGCTGCGGTTGGGGCAGCCACGAAGCCGGCCTTGCTCGGAGATGCGTTGCTCATCGGCGATGTTCTTCTGAGCTACGGCCAGACGGAGATCAACACGGGAGACATTCTCAAGGATCGTCGAGAGGACTTTTTCCGTGAGACGTACTCCACGCTTGGAGACAAGACGTTTGGCGACGTGCATTCTGCTTTGCAGGATCTGTACACGGTGCTGGAGTCTTGGAGCGGCTCGTTGCCGTTCACCTTCGGCCAGCAGTGGGCTGGTTCGGTAGATGTTGCTGGCCCGGCGCCGCCGCCGAACACAATGCAGAAGGCTCTTGACGCCATAGTTTACGACCTGGCGAAAGTGACGACTGACTCCGGACTCAAGAAGATCGGTGCCGAGGGGTACACAACGGGTGGAAGCCACGTCACTTGGGGCGATACGACAGCGTATGCGGCATTGGTCGCCACAGCGGATGCCATCGACGGACACGTCGCCGGCGGAGCGCCGAACCACGCAGCAACGGCCATCACATTCTCGGACGAGACGTGGATTACAGGAGCTACGGTTCAAGCAGCGTTTGCCTCCATCGTTACTGCACTTGCCAGTCAGGTGAATGGTACAGAGGGAGCGTCAAGAATTGGCGTGTCTGTTCATGACTACATGCCGTCGGGAACTCTTCAGGCTGGACTAGAAGCGATCATTGAAGAACTTCAGAAGCAGCCGGCGACTGGAGCTTCAGGATCAGACCAGGTTGGCGTGAAAGCCATCTCGGTGACATCCGGAACCCTTGGTTGGGGGATTGTGCAGAACACGTTGACGCAGTTCCTCCAGTCTCTCATCAACATCATTGGAGGAAACAGCACAGCAAATGACGGAGCCTCCAGGGTTGGTTTCTACGATGGAACCACGCCGAGCGATGTGCGCTCAGCGCTCCAGACTCTCCAGGCCGGAGTTACCAACAGCGTTGCGAAGTCTTCGAAGGACTACCAAGGCGGTGGACTGCATGAGCAAGCTGAGTTGATCGTGAGGCAGGGGCGAGTATCCATGCTTCCGAAGAACCTCGGTTACTCTGGATTGGCGTCAAATATATTCGGAGATGCCCACAGCGGGTATCCATGGCTGGGAGAAAATGCCCACGCTCCGGACTCTTCATATCAATTCAAAGACATTGGGATCATGAATCACGACTTTGGGGATGGGTATGGAAGTAGGCCAGGAATAGTTTACGTATACAGCACGGGACCGACAGGAAACAACTTTGCCCTGCTGTACGATCCACACAACAAGAGCGCAGGTCCGGTCATCAGCACGAATATCTACGCAAGTGCAGGGGTGGCAGCATCGGCAGCGATCTGTGACGGGTCTGCTCTTGTGGTCATGTTCGACGATGATACGTTGCGCAGATTCGCCATTACGGGTGGAGCATTCGTAGAAGACACGTCGTTTTCATGGCCTGTGAGTTTGCCGGCAGGCGGTGTTGCGAGCGACCAGAAAGATGCGCTTTGTTTCATTGGCGGAAGCAACATCTTCGTGGTTTGCGGAGCGCTTGCGATGAACGCCGCCACAGGCCCGTTTATCATCTACAACAAGGAAGGAGTGCAGCAGAGCGAAGGGCCAGGTGGCAGAAGCAGCGCAACGGAGTACTCAGATGGAGGTATTTGCTACGACGGTACGGATGTTTACGTGTCGACGCTCGACGGAACCACGGCAAGAGTGTGTGCGGTAAGCACAGCGAACTGTGCGAACGGTGGTTCCAACGGACCGTGGGCGCAGTCGGGCAACACTCGTGTTCGCTCTTTGCTTTGGGATGGTCGAGCGATCTGGGTACCGGCGAGACTCCAGGATGGAACCACCGCGGTGCGCCTTGGAAACATCGTCGATCCCTCCGGAACGCCGGATTACAACCCGCTGGAGTTCAAGCTGGCTTACACTGGTGGCACATCGGCGCAGCATCATCCGCTGTACATGGTCTTCGACGGAATGAACGTCTGGTGTCAGAGTGAGGACGATGACACGAACGACTATCTGTACATCGAGAAATTCCCGGTGATGAGGGTCGATGATAAGAACGACAACAAGGAAAGCTCGGAGGTCTTACGCCTGGTTGACGGCTGGGCTTCAGGATCTTATGCGCCGGCGAGAATGCTCTTCGATGGAATCCATATCCATGGAGCGTTTGCGAGAAACGTCGACGATACCATCAGGGTGCCGTTTATAAACCACCGATAACCTGGATACTTATCCGCCATCCACCAGAAACCTGCTTGAAGTCCATGTGAGCGTAGGCTTGCGTATCCAACGTGTACGCTGAGATAGTTCTCCCCTTTATCCTCATATTCAAAACGCGAGAACGTCCAACACGATACATCCGGGAATTTGCGGCACTGTAATTCCTGAAAACCATACGTACACAACGACTTAGGAGATACAGCCTGATGGAACAACGGTCACTTCTCGATGCATATCCGGATGTTTCCGGATGCCAGCCAAATACCATGCCAAACAATGTGAATAATAAAGCAAAACATGCAAAAGAAAAAAATGCTTTAAAAAACAAAAATAACTTGCAAACGCGGGCAAACATGCTAGGTTTAACTTATGAACTCAAGCACACCAAAACAAGAGAGCAAAAACATGAGCAAAAATGAACTGATAGAAAAAGCAAGGCAAGCGCATTCATCCAGCCCAATCCAAGAGGGTGTTGTTGTCTGGGGCGGACCCAAACACAACGTTCTGGGCAAAGTCACAAAGGTGGAGTTCTGGAAGAACTTTCCTCATGTGATGGTGGAGATAGAGCATGGCGAATCGATTGGACTTCGCGGTGTGTCAATATACAACGTCAAAGACTGCGAAATCTTTGAAGAAGTGGTGGGTGCCTAAATGTCGAACCAAGAGAAAAGAAGCTTCACGATTTGGAAGTTCACGGGTGTGTTCAACAGCAAGACTATCGAAATAGCAAAGCCCACTGAGCCGGAAGAGGAGAGATTCCAACATGGTTTTCAGACCATACTGGGAACGGTGGAGGCCAATGATAAGGACGATGCACTACGGATCTGGAAAGAGAGATCATTGAATAACAGCCAGGTAGCAGCATACCGCTGTCCCATTTGCCTGGAGGATACAATCGAAGAGAATGCCGGGCGAGTGTGTCCGGTATGTGGCGGATACCCGGACGAAGCAGGCGGGTGGAAAGAAATCTAAGGAGGAAGCCGATGACGAAGACAGAGACAATCAAGGTTCTGAATGAAGCGCTGACGGACAAGGACATGAAGGAGCATCTGCTCGGACACTTCGTGGGCTGGTCGCTCACCGGTGTCAGCACCACGAAGACGGAGGCCATCAGGGTCGCCGCGGAGTGTGGCATTGCAGAATTCCTGAAGGTTCCCAACATCACACCGCCATGTGCGTATCTCAGGGCGGTCAGGGACCAGACCACGGGAGTGTCGGACACGAAGCAGTTCGAGCCGATCCTTTTGGAGAACAATGAGTTCAAGCAGGTCCATGCCATCGTGGAGCGCTCGGTGGTCGAAGCGGCACTGGCGAGCGGACAGATCACGAGAGAAGAGACCGACGCTGCGGACTTCGTGGCAGGGAAAGAGGCCCACTTCGATGAGGTGGTTCGAGTTGCTTTTGACAAGAAGAAGTACAACGCCGGCGGCGTGACAGCGGAGTGCTTCGTTGCAGGAAACGACAGCGACGTGGCCAACGAGATCTTCGAGTCGTACAAGCAGGCGTGTGACACCATTCGTCCCAACGATGTACGGATCGCCTTCCAGCGAGCGTTCGAAGCTTGGGACGGTGTACGAGTCATCGACCACGGTGGAATGTGGTGGATTCCTTCACACCGAACCAGCGAGGTAGAAGGCTGGGAACGATTCCTGAAGGCCCTCGGTGGTCAGCCGGTCATCATTCCCATCTTCAGCACGGACAAGGCGAAGGAGACCATGAAGCGCATGGTCGAGAACAGCGCGGTGCAGCAGGTGAAATCTCTCAAGGCCAAGGTCGAGAAGTTCGATGAAAAGACCAGAGAGTCCACCATCGAGAAGCGCATGGACGATCTCAAGAACCTCCGGACGAAGTTGGAGGTCTGGCGCCGCTACTTCGAGGTCGAGACCAATGACATCGCGGAAGCCATCCAGGACCTTGAGAAGCAGGGTGTGGACATCATCATGGCTCGCTCTTCCCAGTCCGAACCCGCCGCGTAAAAACACCGATTCCCTTTAATTATAAAAAAACGTTTTATTTTTAAAAAATTACTTGCAAAAGTAGGTAATAATGTTAGGTTATATGTATGAACTCAAACACACCAAACAAATTGGAGGAAATCATGAGCCACGACGAAAATATCCAAAGCGCAATGGTAGCCCTTTTCAATCTCGCAAACGACGCCGTGAACGGCATGGAAGCAGACGAGCTTGGAGAAACGGTTCAAGAGATAGCCGAACTCATGGAAGAGGGAATGGGGACCACGGTCGATAAAGCGGTCACCTTTGAAGATGCCGGCGTCATGACGTGTCAGCAAGGGATTGTTCTTCGCAATGCTGACGGCTCCGAGTTTCAGATCACAATCGTTCGCTCAAGGTAGCGAAATCATAAAGGAAAGGAACAAAAAACATGAGCAGTGCAATCGAAAGACTCGCAGCGGTGCGTGAAGAATTGAAGTCGAAGTTCAAGGAGAGGGAGCAGGTGGTCGATGGTCTATTCATCGCGCTGATCGCCATGCAGAACGTTTTGCTTCTGGGGCCTCCGGGAACAGGGAAGTCACTCCTGGTCCGGAAGTTCTACGAGACGATCACCCCAGACGCGATGGGTGATATGGCCAAGGGTGGTTTTTTCCAGTTCCTCATGGGCAAGTTCACGCTGATGGACGACATCTTTGGGCCGGTGTCGTTCGAGGGATTGAAGAAGGACAAGCTCAGAAGGGTGACGAGTATGCGTCTTCCGGAGGCGTCGGTGTTCTTCGCAGACGAGATCTTCAAGTCGTCGCCAGCTATTCTCCAGTCGTTGCTGATGGCGCTGGAGGAGCGAATGTTCGTGAATGGTGATGGGGCTGAGGAGATGCCCCTGGAAATCACCGTGGGAGCGTCGAACGAATACCCAGACGACGACGAAGGGCTGGAGGCTTTGTTCGACAGGTTTACTGTTCGCTTCTGGGTGGAATACATCTCTGACAGAGACAACATGGAAGCGCTTCTTGTGGACGGCGTGAGCGACATCGAGAACCACCTGGAGGATGGAGACATCGAAGAGCTTCGCGAGATTGCCGAGACCATCCCACTGGAAGGCGTTCCAGTCGGCCTCCTGCTGGATGTGAAGGCGGGAATCAAGGACGCAGGGTTCACGGTGTCAGACAGGCGGTGGGTCAAAGCCAAGGCCATTCTGAGAGCCTCAGCGGTAATCAACGGTAGAAAGCACATCACACCGGAGGATTTCAGGGCGCTGTCCAATAGCCTGTGGGACCAGCACACGGACAAGGACAGAATGAGCAAGGTGATTGGCCTGGCGGCAGACCCCTTCGGTTACAAGGCGCTTGCTATCTCCGACTTGGCAGACGCAGCGGTTCGGAGTCTTCCGGATCTGGCCCTGCTCGAACAGAAGCCAGCCCATGAACTGGTGGCGGATGTGACCAAGGTGTCCGGACAGCTTCAGGACATGAGGAAGAAACTCAACCAGTTGACGAAAGACGCTTTGGACGCGGGAGTGGATGCTCCTCCGCAAGTGGTAGAGGCGTGCAAAAAGGTGGATGGCGCCATGAGCCTTTGCGAGAAACGTTCGATTGAGCTGATTCGCTCAGGGAGCTAGTCATGACCCACGTTTATCAGACATCGGAATTCCAGGAGGCGCTGTGGAAGGTTCACGAATCTGGTGAACCGGCGTCGAGGGAGGCCGTGGCCAAGGGAGAGGGCAAGTACGACAACTTCGATGACTTCGCTGCGGAGGTCTTCGCCAGGGCGTTCACCGGTGACAAGGTGGAGCGTTCGGAAGAAGTGGCAGACCATATGCGATGGGCGCAGAAGGCTCACGAGGCCCTTGGTATCGGCGAGGGGAAGGCTCTCCTGGAGCGTTGCGAGGGAAACAACTGGTGGGCAGGCATGGCAGCCACGAGCTTCATGAAGTCGTTCATGGAGAAGGTTGCCCACTCGAAAGAGAAGGTGGAGGACCCCACGAAGGACGAAGAGGTGGCAGAGTACCTCCGGAGGTTGGCGGTCACACAGAAGGATGAGGCGCTGAAAGAGAGCATCGAGCAGCAGGCACAGCAGGCTCAATCCAGGGCAGACGCAAAGAGAAAGCACAGCGTTGATGCGGGAGACCTGATTGATCCTTTGGAGGTCAGGAACGCAGCACGCGAGGCGGCGATCAAGGTCAACGAGGCTATCGACGCGGTAGATACGATAATCGATGGAGTTGGCCTGGCCGCCGGCGAGGGACTTCATTCCGGGAGAGATGGACGGAACAATATGGGTAAGAAGTTGGCGAAAGTGGTCGCCAACAACCCCAGGATCTTCAAGATCATGGAGCTGGCGGGTCGCCTTCGCAGGATCGCGGTGAACAAGCAGAAGTCGAAACCGAAGAAGAGCCACGGATGCTTCACAGGTATCGAGATGGGAGCGGACTTCAGTAGGGTTGTGCCGAGCGAGATGATGGACGCGATGGACCCGGTGAGAGAGGTCCTTTTTGCACGGAAGCTCATGAACAAGTCGCTTCTCCAGTACGAGACAAAGACCAGGGAGAAAGAGGCCAAGGGGCCGATTGTGATGCTGCTCGATAAGTCCGCGTCGATGAATGCCAACGATGCGGACTCGTGGGCGGCGGCGGTGGCTATGGCCTTCATGGAGATCGCAGCAAGGCAGAAGAGAGCGTTCTGCGTGATGATGTTCGGTGTGGGAGTTGTGGGAGAGCTTGAAATACTCCCTGGGGAGTACAGCGAAAAGGTATCGAAACTCATGGAGATCGTCGGACGGAAGGCGAGCGAAGGCGGCACATCGTTTGAGGGGCCGATCACGAAGGCCGTAGAGAAGGTGAAAAAACAGAAGGTATTCGAGAAGGCTGACATCGTGATGGTGACGGATGGAGCCTGCCATGTGACAGACCAGTGGCTGATGGGGTTTGACTCTGCGAAGTCGTCCTTGAAGTTCAGCTTCTGGAGCATCCTGGTGGGAAATGCCGGCGGACAACACACGGTCGAGAAGTTCAGCGATGATGTTGTCTTCCTGGCCAATGCGATTGCGGATGATGAGAAGATGCATCACCTGTTTGCGGAGGTTTGAGATGAGCGAATGGATTGTCACTCCAGGCGGCAAGAGAATCCGGAAGGAAGATGTCGACCTGGAGGAAAAGAGAGAACGAGAGAGAGCAGATAAGGCGGCACTTGCCAGAGACCAGCAGATGAAGGCCAAAGTGAAGAGGGCCAACGAACTTCTTTTGGAGATGAAAGATCTGTCCGAGAAACTTCTGGAAGGCACGCTGCCGAAAGGTAGCAATGTCGAGGCCATGAGCAGGTGCGCGGAGAACGCCATGGAGGCGATGGAGCTTGGAGAAGGCACTGTCATGGAGCTTCAGATCAATGGTGCGACTGCGCTCATCATGACACGGATTGTGAGATGGAGTGTTGAGAAGCTCGGGTCAGGCCCGGTCTTCATCAGCATGGGAATAGGAGGCGACGCGTGAGAGACAAAGAAAGATCATACTTGTTGCAGCTCCAGACGCACATGGTGAGCTGGATTGAGAAGTTTGATGCGCTGATGAGCGCCGGGAAGGAGGGTGAGGCGATCTCGCAGGTGGATGCTATGCGAGAGCTGATCTCCGACTCCACGCGAACCAAAGCGACTTTTTCAGCCGAGACTATCGATAAGCTAGAGCCGCTCTGGGACACCGTAGAGGCTCTTCGCGAGGCTGCAACAACACACAACGCTGACAAGGCGAACGAGGCTACACGGGCGGTACTGAAGGCCGTAGAGCCATTCTGGCCGTGAAACACAAAGGAGTTTCACGTGAAACGGGTGGGTGTTTCACGCAGACTTTAAAAAGAACAAAAAACTTGCAAAAACAAGTAATGTGAGTATTATAAAAGAAAAGACACAAAACACAGCAACACGGGAGACAACATGAGCAAACAGCAATATCCACGAAACGCGAATCCGAATACATACGCGAAGTGCATTGTGAGGGACGCAGCCGTTCACGGGACCATTGGAGAGACGTTGGGTAAGCCGAAGAACGAGTACGAGCCTTTTCATCGCGGAGAGATCGTGGAGGTGACACGCTTTGTTTCTCCTCACACGATGGCCATATGGGACAGCGCCTGCGGACACGAGCTGTATGTATCAACGGTGGACTTCGAGGTTGTGACATCGCGTTCCTCGGAGCCGCAATCAGTAGGAGAGGTAGCAGAAAAAGAACTCAAGAAGATGGAGGAAGAGGGCGGAGTTTTGCCGTTTCCCCCTTTTGGTCAAAACGGACAAAACGACAGATAGGGACCGTGAAACGTTTGACAAATGAACGTTTTTGGTAGAATGTAGATGAAAGCGGAATGAGAAAGAAATGGAAGAAAAAGACATGGCTGGCGGAAAAAACAAAGAAAGTGTGAATGTAGCGGCACGTGTGAACATGCTGCTCACAGCAAAGGGTATGAAAGTTTCGGAGCTGGCCAGGGAGATGGGGCGCACTCCTCAGTCACTGGCGCACTTGCTGAAACGGAACGACCCTACGACTTCCCAGATGGCGGAACTGGCGAAGGCGTTGGACACTGACATTCAGATGCTTCTTACCCCGGTCACGGCGGAAGAGTACGGGAGGTTGATGCTAGACAATCTCTAGCGGACTCCTTGTTCCTGGGAGCCGCGGACGTGCCGAGTCAAGTCGGTTTGAGTTCCTCCTTCACTCTTGCCGACTCAGCCTGCCACGCTCGATTCGATGCGTCCGCCGCTCCCAGGAAATGCAGAGAACAGAAGGGAGAAACAACAGATGGGACGTAGAAAGCGACTTGGATCGCACACCCCCCGTATGCTCGAAATCTTCGCAACATGCCGCAAAAAATATGAGATGGCCCACGTCAACGGACTGCGGAGAGCAGGTCGTGGGAAGCTCTCATTGAAGGAGCTTCTTGCGGAGCTGTTTCGAGCGAGAGACATCGCCATCGCGATGAGCATCGCGGATGTGCCGAGGGTGATGAACACAGCGCTGCACATGTGGAAAGCGCAGGTCACGCAGGAAGGGTTCAACCAAGAAGAGATCCGAGAGATCTGCGATGAAGCCAACAATATCGCGGCGTACTACCACGCGACACACCTGTCGGAAGATAGGAGGCTGTCGTTCAAGCAGGTTGAGGCGAGTAGACTCAGGAACACCAAATCGAAGAAGCTCGAACCGTTGGTCGGTCGCATCCTCGAAGGCAGAATCCTGAACCCCAAAACGCGAAGACAGAGCATGAGCAAGGTGGCGATTAGGTTGGACGGTGTGGTGATGCACGAATGTTCGACCGGAATGAAGCCGGCGCTGCTTGTGAGGTACTTCACTTCGAATCCGAACAGGCAAGAGGTTGAATCGGAACTGAGAGAGCGAATAGATTGGAGACCTCACCTCTGGCTTGCGATGCACCTGCTCAAGGTACCCATCGACAGAATCGTGTTTGATGTCGTAAGGACAAAAGCACCAAGAGAGCCGAAGATGCTCAAGTGTACAAAGTGTAAGGGCAAGGGGTGCGAAGAGTGCGCAAACACAGGCGTGGGGCTGCCCAGCTCGGAATCAGTTGATACGACCCTTCGCGTGTGGTCTTCTGCGGTTTTGAAACATAAACACCTTGACACCGACAAAATAAAGGAGAAGTGTGGAAGGGTAATCGACCGTCTGAAGGTGAAAGGCGAGACCTTTGCCTACAGGTTCGAGACTCCAGTTTCCCCGGCTGGCGGAGTTCATTGGGAAAGGGAAGCTTGGGAGGTGTTCTCTGACATCAAGCGGCAGCGGAGGAGAGAAATCTGGCCGAAGAACATCGGTGCGTGCAAAGGAGTTCACGGTCTGTGTTCGTTCCTGCCTGCCTGTAGAGAGGAAGATTCTGAATCAATAGCCTGGTACGTGAAGGCGGACGACAAGTATCCAGGCGAATCAAACAGAAGGGAAGTCGCCGAAGAGGCGGCAAAACTAATCATGGAATGGAACATGAAGGAGGCTGAAAATGGGGGAAGCAGCGATTGATATGCTCCACGAACAGTGGGTAAAGCGTCGTCGTTCAGGTCTTGGTGCATCGGACATGCCGATCATCGTACTGGGTGAAGCGTATGAGCAGAAACCCATAGACGTGTATCTGTCCAAGATAGGGGCAGACATGGGGAACCAGGACCAGAAGATCTTCGAGCGCGGCCACGCACTCGAACCCCATGCACTCGAAGCGCTGAGAAAGAAATCAGGGCTTGAATTGGTAGTCCCGCAGACAGACGAAGAGAGGTACGGGAAGTTCTGGTTTGCTCATCCAGAGCAACCATGGATGTTTGCCAACCTCGACGCTTTCGTAGGAGACCCAAGAAAGGAGATCGCGGAAGCGAAGAGTGTCTGGGCGTACAAGTACCAGGAGATCAAAGAGCAGGGGTTGAGTGAAATCTACCAGATCCAGGGGCAGGCGCAGATGGCTGTCACGGGTGCCTCGGTCAACCACTTCTCGGTGTTCTCGGCTGAGTATTGGGACTGCCTGTACTTTCCGCTGGAGCGAGACGAGGAGATGATCGAGATGATCATCGCCAAGGGCAAAGAGTTCTGGGAGAACCATGTCCTTCGGCAAGAGCCGCCTCGCGATGAGAACTACGTGTACGAGGCGCCGGTGATGAAGATGAAGTCCGGCGAGTACAAAGACATGAGCGACAGCGAAGCCATGACCAAGGCGATGGAGCAGTACGTAAAGGCTCACTGGGCGCACAAGGATGCGGAAGAGGCAAAAGACGCAGCGAAGGTTGTGCTGGCTGGTCTCATGGAGATTTCCGAGGAGGAGGCTGTATCTGTCCACGGCAAGAAGATGACGTTCAGACCGTCGAAATCGACGTCGATGGACATGAAGTTGTTGGTGGCAACACATCCGGAAGTGAAGCCGGCGAAATTCAAGGTGGAGCGCTGGAGCAAACGTCCGTCCTTGACAGTGTACGTAGGGAAACGACCGGAAGCAGACAAAAAGTAATTCTTGCTGGCAGGCAAGAAGGAGGGATTTAGAAAAATGACAGACAAAGAAATCGCAATATACCAGAAGTCATACGAAGGAATTTCGGCAATGCTCAACCAGACGAAGGTAGAGCTTTCCAGGGCGTTACCCAAATATATAGCTCCGGACAAGATGATCAGAGCAGCCTTGACCCTGTGGAGAGGGAAGCCAGAACTTTTGTCGGTGACACCAACATCGTTTGTGGGTGCTGTTCTGGAGTGTGCGCAGCTTGGACTCATCCCGGATTCGATACTTGGACACGCGCACATTGTGGCGTTCTGGAACTGGAAGAAGAAAAGGAACGAGGCACAGTTAGTCCCTGGCTACAAGGGATATGTCCACCTCGCTCGCGCAACAGGTGAAGTCAATGACTTTGACGCGCAGATAGTGTTTTCCAAAGACGAGTTCGAGTTTTCGAAAGGGTCTAAGCGCCACCTTCATCACTCTTGGGATCACACGAAAAGGCATTCTGAAAGAGGAGAGAAGGTCGCCGTGTACACCTTTGTGGTGATGAAGAATGGCGAGGAGCATTTCGAGGTGATGAACTGGATGGACATTCTCGACCATAGAGAGAAGGTGTTGGCGAAGAAAAACATCTATATCACGACAAACGAGAATGGCGAAGAAGTGGCCATAAAGAAGAAATATGATGGCTCCGAAAAAGAAACATCAAGCACGTGGGTTGATTATTTGGACTGGATGGCCAAGAAGACAGTAATTTTGCAAGCCTCGAAACTTCTCCCTCTATCACCAACGTTTGAAAGGGCTGTAGCCTTGGATGAGGCAGCGACGTTTGGATATGATCAGAACTTGGGAGCCACAGTAGCTGAGATTCTCCCGGACATTGAAGAAGCAGTGGAATCACAGCATGAAGTGCAAGATATGGGCGCGACAGAGCAAACAGGCGAAGATCTCAAGGCGAAGCTACGGCAAGAGCAGGAGGAAAAGAAAAACGGTGGCGATGAAAAACCTCCGGAGGAAGAAACAGAAGGGCCGGAAGAGGAGACCGAGCAAGAGGAGACCAAGGAAGAAGAACGGGACTCGAACGGGATGAGCGCAGAGGATAGGAAAGCCCTCGAAGCAGCACGAGAGCGTGCGAAGAAGAAGAACGGCAATGGAGGGAAAAAGAAGGGAGAGCAGAAAGAGCTTCTGCCATCGGAGGAATAGACGATGGGAGGGACGCAGAAGAAGAGAAAGTATCGCAAGACTGAATGCTACATGTGGAGCGACAATCGCTTTCTCTCCATGTCGGATGATGCCAGACAGATTTGGTTATATCTGCTGGGCAGCCACAGAACATCCGATGCTCCGGGGCTGGTCGTTACATCGGTGCTGACCATGGCGGACGATTTGAAGTGGTATGAACGCGATGGAATCAAAAGTTTGGAGAGAATCGAGAACGCCATCCAGGAGATACGAAGGCGGAAGTGGCTGGAGGTTGACTCAGAGGCGAAGGTGATGCTCGTGACCAACTCGGTGAAGCACAATCTTCCGTCTTCGCCGAATGTTGTTACCCACTGGCATCGGTCGTTCATGGAGGTTCCGGACACTCCCCTCAAGTCGAGTTGGTTGAGATACGCGAGAAAAGCGTTGGTGGAAGAACTCGGAGAGGACTGCGGAAGGGTGGCGAAGTTCGATGAGGTACTATACGGGCCGCACTTCAAAGAGTCCGAAATTGCTCAGGAAACGCTGCCACAAATAGACAGAGGAAACGTTGAGGGTAACGTTGGTACCAATGTTGGGGGTAACGTTGGTACCAACGTTGGTGGGAACCTTGACCTAAACCTTGGCGCCAACATTGCCGAAACCAAGAACAGTAACAATAGCAAGATCAGTAACAAGATCAGTAACAAGGACAGTAACAAGAACAATACAAGAGAAGAGGGGCCTGCCAAGGCAAGCCCCTCCGCTACCAAGGAGCGTCTCTCTAAGCTCAATAAAAAACAGAGAGCAGCGTATGACGCGCTGAAGGGACAGAAATTCACCTATGCGAGAAGCGAGGAACCGGTGACGCTGGGAGAAATAGACATCGACATCATAGCCCTTGGCGAGATTCTCGGTGGCAGCGCATACCCAGGGATTGATCCAGTCATAGAAATAGGCAGAGCGGCGAACTGGACTCTTACGAACAAGAGCAAGGCGAAAGTGATGCTGGATCGTTTCTTGGTGAATTGGTTCAACAGGCGTCAGGAGGGTGGGGGAACAAGGGGGTATGTTGCAGATGACGACGATGCAGGCGAATCGGTGTACGATCTGAAGAAGAAGGTGCAAGATGCAAAATAGAGGCGCACCGCAAAGCGAATGGCACGGAGGGAGAATTCCCCCTTACAGTCGTACAGCAGAGCAGGCAGTTCTCGGAGCTATCCTTCTGAACAACAGAGCGTTGAGAGTGGTCAAGAATGTCGTCACGGTGGATTCGTTCTACGTTGAGGCGAATCGCAGGATTTTCCAGGCGATGGATGACCTCGATATGAAAGGAGACCCCATTGACCACGTGACCCTTGGAGAGGAACTTTCCAGCGCAGGCGATCTGCAAAAGGTCGGCGGCATCATGGCCCTCGACAAGCTCACCGATGCGGTGGCAACGGTTGCCAATGTCGACTACTACGCGAAGATCATCAGGGAAAAGGAAATCGTTCGAAAGATGATCTACGCAGCTCAGCAGATTGTAGCCGATGGCTTCAGCGATTTGAGCGACGTGGACACGTTCATGAATGAGTCACGAGCTTCGATACTCGCGGCAACCGCAGAGAGGACAGCGGGACTATCGGCCATTCGTATCGATGCGGACATCGACGAAGTGGTCGAGGAAGTGATTGAAGGACGTGAGCCGGAAGGTCTTGTGAAGACAGGAATCGGAGATCTCGATGATGTGACAGGCGGGCTATACCCAGGACTGATGCATGTGATTGCGGGTAGGCCGGGAATGGGTAAGAGCGCAATGGCGCTGAACATTTGCCTGAACACCGCGTTGTCTCAGAAGAAGTCTTTGTACGTATCCTTAGAGGATGTTCGAAAGTTCCTTTCGCTACGAACACTGGCGAGATTTGCAGATATGGATTTGCAGAACCTCGTGCTGAGAAGAACAAAGCCGGACGACAGATATGCCCTGGAGGGTGCAGCTCAGAAAATAAAGGGACTACCCTTCTGGGTCGCTGACTTTGCAGGCATGACGGCAGATCGCGTCAAGCAGGTGATCACGGCTCACATGGATCTTCACGGCTTGGACTGTGTGGCGATTGACCACTTGCAGCATGTCCATGGAGAAGGTGACAGGCTGGAAGTGGTGAGCAAGGCGGCGAAGCTGTTTGCTGATATGGCAAAGGAGCTGAACCTTCCCGTGATTGCCGTTTCTCAGTTGAACCGCGGTGTTGAAAGCCGTCCGGATAAGCGTCCGAGGATGTCGGATCTGAAGGAAACAGGCGAGATTGAACAGGTGGCGAGGGCAGTGTGGCTCATGTACAGGCCGTCGTATTACAAGCCGGAACACGACGAGCATGAGTTGGAGCTGAACGTTGGGAAGGCCAATCATGGAAAGACCGGTCGCGTCAAGCTTTGGTGCGACCTGAGTAGGATGTTCATCACAGATGAGCAGACCGGAGGACAGGTTGAAGAGGTCCGCAGGAATCCACAGATGCGGATTGATTCTGAGATGACGGGAGGAGATGCTCCCGAACAACGAGGAGATGCAGAAGATGACGACGAATTTGGAGCCTGGTAAAACAATCACTCCAGGAGTGAAAGACATTACGCTTGTCGTCTGCCAGTGCGGAAGCGCGAAGTTCGTGGTCCGCAAGCAGTTGAAAGACTCCGTTGCGATCACATGCGTGAAGTGCAAGGGAGAGACGACAGTAAAGGGGAACATCGCCTTCGCCCCGGTAGACGAGGGAGCCATCAGTGTTGCCGTCACCGAGAAGGTGATCGGCCCTTCGGGCATTTCGACGAGAAAGAAGAAAGAGGTCCCGGAGAACGAGAAGCCAAAGACCCTCGGAGAGCAGGGGTTCAGGCAGTTCAGGTTCCGTATTGGAGTTGAAGCTTCAAAGACGGTTCAAAGGGCGCTGGAGGTGATCCGCGTCATGAACTACGGCCAGGAGGAGTATCAGCAAACAACGTGGCAAGGGTTCGCCCTGGAGGCCATGGCTGCTGACTTCATTGCAGGAGCAGATCCGAGAGCGGTAGCCATCGTAGACGCGCAGGATGAGGCGGTCGCAGCAGCGGCAGAAAAGGCCAAGAAGGAACTTACCCAGCGGCAGGTTCGCGACATCCGGAGGAAGACGCGAGAGGATCTGGCGAGCAAGATGCACGGTGAGGAGGAAGCTCCAGAGGAGAGTGAAGAAGCTGCCCAGGATACCGAGGACGGCGAAGACACGCAGGTTTTTGACCACGGAAGGCTTGAGAGAGCAGTTCAGGCAGGAATCAACGACATTCGAGAGCAAACCAGGGTAGGCGTCGGAACGCTCCAGGAGCTTAAGGGAATGTGGGAGAAGAACGGTGGCTACCTGCTCAGAGTGGATGGAGATGAGAGGACTGTGTCCTCCACTGGCCAGCGTCCGCACGTCTACTTCTGGATGAAGGACGAAGCCGAGGCTGAGTTCGAGTTGTACTACGATGAAGAGATGGAGAAGAAGGACTCCGGCGGAGTGCTGATGGATGCAGCCGTCTCGGTAGTGGAGCTTGTTCCGGCTGGATACTCGAAGTTCGAAACGAAAGACAAGTGGCAGCGACCAGCAATCGCCCACAAGCGCGAGGAGATGGCAAGTGAGTGAAGCAGAAAATACACCGACCACGGGAACAACCCTGAGCAAGATGCTTGCGGATGCAGCATCTGAGGAGCTGACTTCTCTCTTCGCGAAGTACGAAAACGCGGAGAGAGAGAGCGATCACCAGACAGCGGTCAGTTGCCTTGAGGCCATGGCGAGACTCAAGATGAAGATCGCCAAGGACTCGTTCATGATGGCGACGATGGCGGCCAGAACCTTCGGCGTCTCTCAGAGACCAGATGCAGAAAAGCCGAAAGGGAAAGAGCCTCCGATGGTGCCATCGAGGCCCGTTCCGGGAGGCGAGCCGGACTAAGGTGAACGAATAGTTCATTTGTGATAGTATCTTACGAGCAAACAGACAGGCGAAAGGAAGAGCCAATGTTGGCGAAAAGCGCGAAAGTAGATTTCGAGGGCGATGGATTCTCTAAAAGGAATGCCATTGTCTTTGCAGGCCGCGAGTTCTGCATCGGAACGAGAGTTCACCGGTGGAACGAGAAGAGCGGTTTCAACGGATACACGAAGAAGCACGTCCATATCGAGGAAGAGGACCGAGCGACAGGCAAGGTGAAGGTCATCGACTTCAGGGGACCACGGTACAGGCACCGCAGGGCGGGCCTCAAGGGGATAAAGCAGTTCTTTATCCATCACTCCGGAGGCGACGGAAACGGCGCAGGTAACATCTTCAGGACCCTGTACATGTATCGTAATCTCTCAGTCACCTATGTCGTCGATGATGACGGGCAAATCTGGCAGTTCAACGATGCGCTGGATGTCACGAGACATGGTGGGTCTCACAACCAGATGTCCATCGGAGTGGAGTGTTGTCTGTTCCCGTTCCACGACGAGAAGCCGAACTATTACAGCGAGAAGAGAAACAAGCGAACGAACAATCTTCCGCACAAGACGAAGATCGACACCATCCACGGTCAGAAGATCAAGGTGTTCTGCTTCACGGACCCGCAGGTAGACGCGCTTGCCAGACTCGGCGCAGGCAACTGGCTCGCTCTTCAGATCTTGAAGGGGACGAAAACAGACGACCTAGCGCCACCGGTGTTCCCAAGGAACGCACGTGGAAACATCCCACGTACGACGGTGAAGAATCCCAAGGGGCATACTGGCCTGATTGGTCATTTGCAGGTTACACGTCGGAAGCCGGACCCAGCCGGATTCCCATGGGAAGAATACGAAGAGAAGGTTCATGATTACTTCTGGACGTTCGCCGCTGGGAATCAGGAGCTTTACCTGTAAGCAGCTCCTGGCAAGGAGGTTACGATGAAGAGCGAAGTTGTGTCGGTACTGACGGCAGTACTGGTGGCATTGATTTTGATTGTTGGATTCACGTGGGGATCTCAGGAGGAGGTTGCCATGGCATCCGAAGCACAGAACGATGCTCCATGGCTGCAAGAGGAGCCGGAGCCACAATATCTCCACGAGCATTGCTGCGAATGCGATGCGATGGCCGGAGTGGAATATCCAGTAGAGATGCCAGACTCGAAGGTCGATGAATCAGACAGGGCAGAGTACGAGGTTTCCTACGATACGATGGTCGATGAGCTGGTTGTTCTTTGGAATCTGATGTTCGATGACGATGGGGCGAAGAAGGCAGACCCTCGTAGGGAGAAGTTCGACCGCTACGCTGAGATTGTTGCAGACTGGGTGGTCTACTACCAGAACAACGAGACAGATATTGGAGGGAAGCTCCCAGGCCACATGAACGATCACCTGCTCGCCGGAATCATCGTGAAGAAGGAAAGTTCAGTTCGTCCAGAGGTTGTGGGAGCAGCTCCGCGCTTCGAAGTGGGGATGATGCAGGTGTGGGGGGTGGCTCTCGCCGGATACTCCAGGGAGCAGGTGAAGAACAACACGAAGCTTGGTGTGATGCTTGGAGTCAGGTGGCTTGCATCACGTGTTCAATGGTGTGAAGGCGACGAACTGGAAGAGAATGGCTGGGATGATTCAAGTTGGGTTGGTCCGTTGTCCCTCTATGCCAGCGGCCCCCCTGCTCAGAAGAGCAAGAAAGAAAAGACCTGTCGACGTTTCAAGCCAGGCGTCGAGAGGTCAAGAGCGCTTTCCCTCTACCGCGCAAGAGTAGATGCGGAGATGCTGATGTACGGAGATTGAGATGAACGCCAGCTTCGAACAGTTCGCGGATGTCAGAGATGTCCTGGACTTCCTTCTGTCAGTGGCAGACCCGAACGGTGAGAATCATCGGGAGCTGTCCAAGCTCAAGAAAAAAGTCGAAGAGAATGTCATGCTAGGACCACGTTCGAGACGATATATCCAAACGTGCGTCGAGCAGCTTGTTGACAGAATTGAATGTAGGAGAATGCGAGCCTACGACGGGCTTTGCATGAAACTGAAAGGCAAGGGGACATGCACCTTTGTCAACCGCTGGAAAGAGTGTATGGCGTACGAGCCGGCCACTCCCACAGCAGAACCCTTGAAGGAGGGGATTAATGAGTGAGAACGGATTTCAGCCGATGATTCGGAGGGTTGGTCTTTGCGAGAAAGGAAGCAAAGGCAAATTGTTCAAAGTGATCGAGGTCACCATGGGGGTTGGAGACATCCTCAAGGCGAAGGCAAAGATCCGAGAAGTTGTGAGGAAAGAGGGGTTCGACCTCATGTCGCTCAACCTACTTACGGATTCCGAAGCCGGGAAGAGGGGCATCGAATACATCGGCGTAGTGAAGACCAAGGGTGACATGCTCTTGAAGAAAAAGAAAAAGCCGGTGACCAGAGGAGGGAAACCCATCGGAAATCCACAGCAGGGAAGGACGATGGCCCATGCGAGACGTGTTGCTGACCAGAGACGGAACCAGTAGATGAGTAAGTGGTCAGAACTACTCGGCAGCGAAGATGCTGGTCCAGCAATAGATCTCGGAGTCAGGGAGGGACAGCTTCTACCAACCCAACCACCATTGCCGGCGGCAGAGGTTGTGAAGGCGGTCAAGGTGGACGTGAAGCACCTCTTCTACCATGTGGTCCAAGTGAAGGCGATGGATGAGCATGGAGATCGCGAAGAGGATATTGCGATAGGGCGTCTCGTTGCGGTCACTGAACAAGGCGCGGAGATTGAGTTCGAGCGCGAGGCTCACCCAGTGGATGCGGTATCCGGAGAAGTCAACGTGTCACGGTGTGATGCATGTGGCGGAGAGATCCACGGGAAGGACTCAGTGATTCTTTGCTTCTTCCTGTCATCTTCGGGAAGGTGTGGCGCACAGAATGGTGCGCCTGCTTGCGAGTACGAGAGAGAAGGCGACTTCGATAAGTGCAGACTGTGTAGTCGGAAGCTCGCATACCACAGGTCCTGTACTCGATGATGGTGCTGGCTCTCATCTTCGGAGTCGCTCTTATCTGGTTGCTGGGGTTGTCTTTTTCAGATGCGATACGAAGGGCCAATGGGAAGCGCGGCCTGGAGTTCAAGAGGAGAATTAAGTAGATGGGAGTCAAAGAAGACATCATTGCCAATGTCAAGGCGATAGCCGATGTAGGCCGAGACACGTTGAAGCTATCCCTCGGCTCTGAGGGGAACTACGTCAAGCTTGGCGGAGTCAACCGTGAAACGGGCGCGGCATGGAGGCCGAGTCCCTCTGTGATGGAGACCATTATCGAGGGCATTTCGACATGGTTGGGTGGAAATGTTAAACCGAATAACCAGTGGCCAGTGCGTGTTGTAGTCATCTCCGGGAACGTCGTAACAACAGACGTGATCGTTGAGCTTCAACAAAATGCACTGGTTTTGTCTTTACCGTTGCATGGTGAGATTCCCACTGGTACGATATTCATAATCAAGGCCGCGAACGTGACCGGCTGTTCGTTGAATGCGCAAGGCGGAGCGACAATTGACGGACAAGCCACAGTGGCACTCGCGCCATACCAAACAGTACGGGTATACCGCTCAGGGAGCGAATGGAGAACATGGTAGGTACCGAGGAGAGGTACGAGTCCAAAGAGTTTCTCAGGTTTGCGGCGGAACAAGGCGGAGTCTGCTGTATCTGTCGAAAGATACACGGAGAAGTGGTTCCGGCGAAAGAGCGACATCATTTCGGAGAAAAAGGGATGGGGCAGAAAGGTAGTGACTTCAGGGTCGCTCGTCTTTGTCTCAAGTGCCACAAGAAGTGGCAAGGCAAGCGCGGATTCTCATTCACAGTGAACGAAGAGTTCGAGGTGTACAACGCGATGCTGACCGATGCGATAGAGCTGGTGTCAGCCTATGCGAATTACCTTGAAGGACTCACAGCGAAAAACGTGAAGAAAGTTCTTGCCGCCCTGGTGACCGAAGCCAACGACAACTGTGCCAGAGCAGAGATGCAGCAGTGGTTGCTGGAGAACGCTCCAGACAGAATCGAAGATCTCGAATGGATGTTGCAATGGGCGAATCGACGAAGCGGGAATGTCATCGCATTCCTGGCAGAGCCGATGCGTGAGATTTCAGGGTATGTTCCGGATACGGATGGAGGGTGGAGAGGAGCGTACACCTCAATGAGGTTTGTTGCTCAACAAGCTTTGAAGAGGTGTGGACTATGAAGCCTCACCCGATTGAATGGTGTGACCTCACCAAGAATCCGTTCCATGGATGCCAGCACGGTTGCCCTTACTGCTATGCGAGGGACACAGCCGAACGGCTTTCTCACATCCCCAATAGCGGCCACTATTGGCATCTGAGAGAGGCAGGGTTTGATTTCTTCAAGCCGGTTTTCGACAAGGAGAAACTGGAGAAGATGGTTGCTCAGTTCAGCAGGAGCAGGACATCGAAGGTGATTTTCCTCGGGTCGATGGGAGACATTGGAGGGAACTTTGACTACCTGGTTCCGACTCCGGAGCCGACCTACATTGGAGCGTTCTCTGTGAGGAACGCGGTGAGGAAGGCAACGGAGAAGATGGGCAAGCACACGGTGGTGATGCTCACCAAGAATCCGACTGGACTCCAGAGTGAAAAGTGGCCGGACAACGTGTGTCTCGGTGTGAGTGTCACGTCCAGCCGAGATGCCATAAATAGGGTACCTCGACTGATGGAGGTGGAATGTGGCTCCAGGTGCGTGTCGGTCGAACCTCTGTTCGATGAGGAGTTAGATCCGAGTCTTCTTCGTGGAGTGGACTGGGTGAAGGTCGGAGCAGTCACAGGAGACATGCGCAAGCTTGGAATATCGCAAGGGATTGTGCAGGCGGCGAAAAGAATTGTAGAATGGGGCAAGAGTGAAGACGTTCCAGTTTTCATAAAGGCTAACCTCAGAGAGGTCGCTCCGGACGTGGATTGGCCTATGGAGAGGTTAAGGAGGTCCCAATGCAGCTTGTTGAAATCTTACTGACCCCGCTCGTTCTCGGGGTGGCAGCCGGTATCGTGGCCCTGATGTACGCCATCGGCCAGGTTCCGGTAGGAGAGAAACGACTTCGCCAGAAGGTCATCTGGCGGAAGCTGGCGCCGATTATCCCGCTCGTGCTGGGAATCGTAGGCGTCTTCATGCCGGGAGTAGTGGAGGACAGCCCAGGATGGGGTCACACACTCTTGGTGGGATTATGGGCAGGCTTCGTGGCGTCCCATGGAAGGAAGATCGCCAAGAGACTGCTCGTAGATAAACTGAAAGAAGGCTGAAAATGAAAGGGGTTCAGAAGGTTACAGGTTGGTATTCAGGGTTGCCCATCTGGGCGAAGGTTCTCATGGCCATTCCGATCATCTTGGCGGTAGTTGGTGTGGCTGCTCTCATCTTCATGCGCGGCGGTTCATCCGTCAAAGAGAAGAAGAAGCTGAAGGATGGTCATGAGAAGATGGTCGACAAGCTCGTCGAGAGAACGGAAACCAAGGCCGCGGCAATCGATGCCGAGGTTGGGAAACTCGAAGGCGAGCGAGAAAAGCTGCAAGAGCAACAACAGGACGAAGAAGAGACAAGGAGACTGAAACATGATGCGCTGGACAGTGCTGACAGTTTTGATGCTGTCGATGATGTCATTTTCGGCGATGGCCCAGGAGGCCACTCAAGCAGATAGCGGAACGTTGCCGGAGCAGTTCTGGCAGTTCCCGAAGGTTCCGACAAAGACGGTAGACGGAGCCAATTATCGCTGTTTCAACCTCGACGAGTACAAGACACTCGCCCGGATCTACCAAGATTATAAATCGCTGTGGCGGCAGGCACGGCTCATGTCCCTCGAACTATCGAATGTGGATAGACAGTTGAAGCTACGCATGGAGGAGGTTACTCTATGGAAAGAACTGTCCACCGATCTCGATGAGGACAGGAAGTTTCTGTCATCAGCTTTGGACGACGAATACGAGTCGAGACTGAAGCTGGAAAAGTCACAGCGGTTCAGAACGAACTTCCTTTGGGGGGTCATTGTTGTTGAGTCGCTGGCTTTAGCAGTCCTTGGGACGGTGGCCTATACAGCAAAATGATGGAGAAAGAACAAAGAGGACTAGAATGTTACGAGGTATCAAGGTGAATACGGATTGGCAGGCCGTCGAGAAGACCTTGAAGGAGGAAGACATCAAAACGTTGACCAACAAGCTTGTAGTGGGAGAGTTCGATCTCTACTTCAAGCTCGGTTTCTATCCGGTGGAGGGTGATCCCGACGGACGGATGAGGCCGGTGATGGTCGACATCACTTTCACTCGCGCAGGATCGAAAGAGACGTTTGAGTGCGAAGAGTGCGACATGAGAGAGTCGCGCCGCTATGAAGATATGCGTTCGTACTTGGAAGTTGTCTGTAGACAGGCGAGTGCGTTGTTGCAGGCCAACATCTGGACGCTGAACGACTTGAGCGACATGTGGATCATGACGCGGTTCGAGCCGTCAGGTGCTTGCGAGCAGATTGCAGGCATAGCGAAGAGTCCCCTGGACGCATGTGCCAAACTGGTACGAGCGAACCAGGCACGCTGGTCCTTGCAGATGCGGGAGAAAAAAGAGGATGCGGCCTAGCGAAGAGTACATCGAGAACATCCTCGAAGAATGCATGGAGATGCTCGAAGAAGACGAAGAGGTCTTCACCGAGTTTGAACAGGAGTTCCTGAACAGTGTTCATGAGCAATCTGCAAGCAGGTTTCTCACGGACAAACAGTGGGAGACCCTGGAGAAGATCTACGAAGAGAGGGTATGCAACAGCTAGAAGTCAAAGCGAAAGACGTGATGAATGTCTTTCTCTGCAAGGAGAACTGCATCCGAATAGCGGAGCCGACACTCATCGTTTGCGAAGAGGTGGAGGTAGCTATCGTTGAGCCGTCAGAAGGTGGATGGGCGGTAAAGTCGATAGCTTGTACGCACCAGAGTCATGGTGTGAATCCGCGGTTTAAGAAATTGCAACAGAGAATGGACGCCCTTGTGAAGAAGAGCAAGGGTAGTGGTCTCACGCTCACTACACAGCCGTGTGACCGCTGCGACGGGTCGGGATGGGTTTCTGGCGATTCGAAAGAGGCGCAGATGATCATTCTCACCTCGGCGTCCATGGGCAGGTTTAAGGGGATCGATATAGGGCAGCAAGTCTTGAGGAGCATAGTGGACTGTGTTACCTTGGGTGACGGGAACTCAGCTTCCTCAAACCTTCTGTTTGGCGCCCGACCGGAATCCGCCCCGGTCGGGCGCACCTTTGACCCCCCAGAAAAAGAAGCAGGAGAGGAAGATGGAGAACATCAAGATAGTATGCAAGCAAGAAGATAAAGTCATTGGAACCATTGGACTGGAGCCGGGCAAGCACCGGGTAGACTCTCCGATGATCCGAGACAAGTTCGTCCCGGTGGAACAGCGGTACAGATACAAGCAGTTGCCGAGGGACGGTTCCTATTTGAAGTGTCCCTTTTGCGACGGACACTGTGTGATCGTGGCAGACCACGACTACATCGACCACGACGAAAAGAGAAAGCGCGAGGAGGCTACCCCGGTCGAAGTGATTCTCGGGCAGATGATTTCGGTGCAGCAATGACAGAGCGCAATACCGAGAGGCAGATGACCGATGAACTCATCGAGGCCATCCGTAGGTACATCCCAAAGCTGAAGCTCAAGTTCAAGGATCAATCACGGTTCTGGAAGTGCCTACCAGCCAAGCTACGGGAGTCATCGACGACTTTTCCATCAACCATATGGCTCAACACAAAGAAGCGCTACGACGAGCCTGACAAGTACTTGTTCGAGACAATTGCGCACGAGTGCAAGCACGCGATGGACATGGCGAGGGGAGGGTTTCTTTTCTGGCTCGCATACTTGCTCCCGCAGATCCTTGCCCTCGGTGGTGTCCTCTGGTTGATTGCCTATTTTGCGTTTGGGCTGTCGGCATGGAATCTCATCCCAGGCATTGCACTCCTGGGCGCCTTGGCTCCATGGCCATCCCCTACGAGGGCTGGCCGAGAGATTCGTGGCTACTCGATGAACATGCTCATCAAGAAGGCAAGGACAGGGGAGGTTCCAACCGAGAAGAGGATGTACATCGTTGGGTATCTCACAGGCTGGCTGTACTACAAGATGGTTTGGAGGCGTAGCGCAGCGATAGAGATGGTCGATGATGCTGAGCGTAGCGTGGGGCGCGGTACGGAGTGGTGCATGGTCACCAACAACGTGCTGAAGATTCTGGAGCGACACGGCCAGAAGAAAGAAGGTTGGGTGAGTGGAGCTAGGAAAGGTGGTTGAGGGCTTGGCGGATTTCGCAGATAGCATCGTGTCCTCCATAGAACCCTGGGATGGTGTGTCGAATCCGGAGACCTATGTCGCCGAGATCATCAAGGACCTTCGAGTGATGAAGAAGTCGCTCAAGAAGGAAGGTGTCGTGTGGCTCAACATCCGAGACTCATACAGGTACATAGAGCCGGTAAGAGACGAGGGGCAGGCAGGCCGAGAGGAGTTTGCAAGGGGCAACGGCATTGAGGACAAGAGGATCGGCGGGAACATTTCCAACA
>Ga0180438_10000482_pt1 | contig 78051 bp, 108 predicted proteins | sample SS_ome_12_FD_132455 | JGI IMG/M metagenome (GOLD analysis project Ga0180438, IMG submission 132455) | Hypersaline lake sediment archaeal communities from the Salton Sea, California, USA - SS_3_D_2 metaG | ecosystem: Environmental > Aquatic > Non-marine Saline and Alkaline > Hypersaline >...
CCCGGCGAACGGGACCAATGAAGCGTTCTCCGGGTTGTCTGGAAACCTATATGTGATGTGTCGGGGCGCTTATTATGGAGCTGCCCCGGATCAGACAGTCAACTTCGGCGGCTCGGCTTTCACGTACAGTATTCCTTCTGGTTTCTCTGCTTGGGATGCGCCGATTGAAGTTTCCATTACTGAAGGGGTTTCACTCGGGGATACATTCGATGGCAACCATTTTTCTGAGAATCTTATTCAAGGAATCCTTCTCGGAGATACGTTTACTGATGAGCATTTTGTTGGAGCTCTAACCGAAGGAATTCTTCTAGGGGATACGCTTGCTGATGACCACTTCGTGGTAGCATTAACAGAAGGAGCTAAACTCGGGGATACCCTCACAGCCGCACATACGTTTTTCAAGGCTCTTACTGAAGGGGCCAGACTCGGAGACAGTATCGTTGATGAACATTTTGTCGGGGCTTTGTTAGAAGGTATCCTGCTCGGGGATGATATTGGAGCAGCGGGCACTTATGAAAAAGCTCTGAGCGAAGGTACTCTCCTCGGGGATACGATTGCAGACAATCATTATGTAGAAGCCCTGACAGAAGGAATCAAACTCGGTGAGGCCTTAGTTCGAACTCTGGAAGTCACAAAGGCCTTGACTGAAGGGGTCGTTCTCGGGGACGATATTGAAGGCCTGAACTGGACACAATGGCTGGAAGAGAATGCCGAGAAATCTGTCAAACGGTATTACCTAACCCTTACGGGGGATGCAGATGGCACGACTGATATAGAGATTCCGATGAAATCCTTTCAGGGCAGATTGAGGGATGGCGATCCGACTTGGCTGTCTTGTGTAGTCCCAGGAATCGTGATCAACGGGGTTGATTATGCGGCCGAGATTAACGCCCGATCAAATGGGGATCTGAAAGTCGAAATGGCTTACGTTCTAGACGGAGAGGTTCAGCAAAGAGAGACCTTGGTCGAGGTAGATTTCGAAGAGATAGTTTTGTATGAAGGCTCAATCAATGAATCCATAACACTGACCGGGCACAGAACGGAGACATTTGTTCCGAAGACGGTTCTGCTAGACAATAGCACATATTACAGTTTGAATGACGGCAAGATCCTGTATAGGTACCCTGAGCCAGACCTGTTCCTTCGACCAGGGGATACAGTGGAAACCCGATCGGATACATTCACAGTAGGCCTGATCACGTACTTCATTGATGTTGGCCGACCGCAAATGCAGTTAACCGAGGCATAGTATGGGTAAAGGCACGATACAATCTGATCTTGGAAGCGGACATTACTCCGTCGAACTGAACTTAGCGCGCGACGGATATAACGCAACTGTTGCCAGTATCAATGCTCAGATTACGACCTTGACTGCATATATTGCAACGCTGCCGGCTGGGGCTGAGAAGAACCTGGCTGAACTCAGGAAGACTGCTCTAGAGAAACGCCTGACTTATATGGCCGCAAACTTCCCGGCTGATCCCACAATTAATGCTTGGTGCGCGGATTCGACCGAAGGACTGTCAGGAGAGGTCGGCACGATTGAAGTTCCAGGTGAACGAGGTTCAGTCAATATCCAGCCCGGGTATGGTGGCAATGCTGTTTATGATTCTGCCCGGGACGGACAGCTCGGCCATCCGCTGAACAATCCACCGGAAGGAACTTGGTATAATTTGGCGATGCTTCCTGGCTGGCAGAAATGGCAACCGACTTATCGGTATGGAACAATCACAGCTAAGCCAACTGTAGATACGGCAGATGTGACTCTGGATGCAGCCACAAGCAGTCAACAGTCATTAGATGTTAATCAGACACCGACTTTGTCTGATGTTCCGATTTCGTATGAGGATTGCGATGGTGATGCGTTCAGTGTAACAGATGAGGTCTTAGTCAAATTCACGAGTCAGAACTGGGCAAACCCGGTAATTGTGGGCTTTAAGGACAATCCCACTCCTTGCTATGTGGCTCCGACCGTTCAGCTAGGGAACCAGTTTGCGAAGGTTTATCAGTTGCAGCTATCATCCATGTTTGCTTATGGTGGGACAGGAGTGGGGCCGTTCAATTTCTCGGCTTCAGTAGGAACTTTTCTTACACCTAACACGGGGCTCAATCATTCCGTATTAACTGTTTGGCAAGCTCCAACGGGTAGTGGATCTGCAACGATTACCGTGGATGATACGGGTCGGCCGCCTGATAAGGATCAGCATACGATTACGTATCACAACACGCAACAGATCCCGAATGATACTCCGTTAACCGATAACTATTTGGGGGGTTGGACAGGTATTGTGTCCGCATCTACTCAATACACGGGATATGTTTCATCAGGGTCACAGTGGTTCACACACCCTTCCCTAACTCCCGCAATAGGTACGATTAATATCGGGGATTTTGCAGTCATGGGGATGAACCCAACTTGGACACCAGGCATGCCTTGTTATGATCTGTTTTTACCGTACCTTGCAAAAGGGGTTCCCTATATTGCATGCCAGATTATTGATAAGGGGTATAATGGTGGGGTCGGATCTATAAAGACAGAATACAAGTGGTGCGAGAACTGTTCAGGTCAGTGGATAAACGTTTTCAGGGGCCGACCAGTTGTTGGCCGCGCATCTATGTCTATATTGCCAAATCAATTTTGCTAAAGGAGATAATAAAATGGCCGTTCAAGCAATGGTAGAAAGAGCACTTGGTAGGAAACCAGGATATCATCACACGGAGCAGTTAGCAGATGGGATCACAGGAGATCCCGTTGTTGTTCCCCCACTGAACGGGCAACCGGTCACGTGTACAATCAGGATCACGGGAGTGAGTGGCAAGGTTCAGTTCACAACTTCGACCGATGCGGCCGTTGCAGCCGGCACGGCTGTCTGGCAGGATTGGCCAGAAGGAACTGTGACCACAAATACTTCGGATACTCTGCTTGGTCCTGTTACGGCAGTTCGCGGTGTTTCGGTTTCCGGTGTTATTGACTTTGACGTTGTAGTATAACGGAAGGAAGGTGAAACATGGCACTTTGGTTAAGCGAACTAGGAGCAAATGGAGCAGCTGGTGGACTGGCCTGGGTAGATCGGGGAGTTGTTACTCTGAGTGGCGGAGTTCTAGATGCTTCTGCCGGCCCTGGGTTGTATACTGTTGCGGCAGAAACAGGCACGGCGGACAATCTTACTCAGATCACGGGGTTGACCCTATTTGAAGGGATCAGGATCCAGCCTGATACAGGTGATACGATCACGGTCAAGGATGGGGCAAAACTGCATCTCCAAGGGGTCGACTTTCCCATGGATAACGTGAATGACCTGATGGAGCTAACATGCAATGTAGCTGGCGATGAATGTACTGAAGTATCGCGGGCTGATAACAACTAAGGAGAACGCAAAATGAAATTCAAGATCACAACCCTACTGATGGTTGCCCTTCTCCTCTGCGCGTCTTCTGCTTTCGGTGGTATTGGGAGCCCGATGATTGAGGGGAAAGCACTCACAACTACCCTCATGGAAGCCCAGGGTGCAGATGTGGCCAGTGCAAATGCTCTGACCTTGGGAAACGACGGGAATGCTTTCGATATTACAGGCACGACCACGATTAATACTATTGCAACCCAAGGTGTCGGGACTCGGGTCACGCTTCAGTTCGATGGTATTCTTCAGCTTACTCACAGTGCAGATCTTGTCTTGCCAACGGGTTCAAATATCACTACAGCCGCGGGGGATATCGCAGTCTTCTACGAGTATGCATCAGGAGACTGGAGATGCGAGACTTATACCCGGGCAGATGGAACAGCCTTGTCGGCGGATGCTGCCTTGCTCCTCGACGGTTCTACTCAGATGACCGGCCCAGTGAAAATGGCTCAGGGATCTGATGTAGCCAGCGCGAATAATATGACCCTTGGGAATGATGGGAATTTTTTCGATATCACGGGAACTACAACCATTAATACCATTGCGACTAAGGCCGTTGGAACACGGGTCACGCTTCAGTTCGACGGGATCCTCCAATTGACCCATAGCGCAGATTTGGTTCTTCCTACGGGTGCGAATATTACAACAGCCGCGGGAGATATTGCTTCATTCTATGAGTATGCGACTGGTGATTGGCGGTGTGATACCTATCTTCGAGCAGATGGCACGGCCCTCGTAGATGATGATGGGTTGACCTCTGTAGCTGTCCAAACAGGAGCTTATTCAGCCAATGCGAATGAGTGGGTTCCGTGTAATGTTGCAGCAGGCGGATTTACGGTCACACTTCCTGCAACCCCGGCTAATGGAACTCGGATGGTCATAGCAAATGTTACAGTTGCCGCAGGAAATACAAATGTTCTTCAGATCGATTCGGCTGGTGGAGATACCTTTGCGATTGCCGCTGGTCCTACAAGTTTGTATTCAACAGAGTTTCTCGAAGTATATAATCTTCAGTATGATGCTTCAAAAGCAACCTGGGAACTTATTCAAACAGCAGCTCCTTCAAATTATGCTGTTAATTTCCCCGGTATAGATGCTCAAACCCCCTTAACTAGTGCTGATATTTCAGTAGATACAGGAACTCGAGTGCTTACAGTTACCCCTCCCTTAGGATACTTTAATATCGTAGTAAATGGGGATGGAAGAGCTCGGAAGTTTAGAAAGGACGGTGCTCAGGCATTCCCTGCCTTCACAGATACTTCGGGGATGTGGTATTTCTATTTCAACTCCTCGGGAACAGCAACGACCACTCAAACTCCATGGACAGGTGCAGATTTCCATACTAGTGCTCTTGTATATCGGTTATACTGGAATGCTACGGAAACGGGTGCAGACAAATTGGTGGATGAATATGTCGAGTACCATGAGAATGATATCCCGGCCGATACTCACCAATGGTTGCATTTGTATGGAGCTGTCTGGGTATCGGGTGGAGTGATGACCAATAATGCTCTTACTTCAGGAGCACCGGCTGCGGATGGAAGCGAGACAGTTATCGGCCTTTCTACTGTCACGGTGACTGATGACAACCTAGAATATACAGTTACAAATGCAAGTTCTCCCTCGGCTGATTGGGAGCAGGATCTGGGTGAAACGAATGCCGGATCCTTGGATGCAACCAATAGCGGCCAGTTTGAAATCTTCGTTCAAGATGGGGCTGGGCTAGTTACGTATTTGCCTGCAACTCGGTTCCCGTTTGACTGGGGATCAGGGGACAATATTCCTCAGTATATCACTTCGACAGGTACACGAACCGATGTTACGAATACCTATTACATGGTTTGGTTTGTTTATGCTACTCAGAATCCTAACCAGGGCGTAGCCGTCAAGCTTGTTTCGGCTCCAACTGAGTACGCAGATATTACTTCTGCGCGGAGTGTTACTTGGACGACTATTCAGAACACTTATTCGATTCTGAACGATGGGGAGATCCGGCCACTTTACAGGTTGATTTCTCAAGTTCGGCATTCTGCCAGTCCGTATCCGGCAGGGGCTAAGTATACAGCTCTCCGTGAGACTCAGGACTTGAGGAAGGCCGAGGTTACCTCGACCACTGTTGCAACAGGTTCACTTCCTGCTTCATCTGTTACAGTCGTTGCCGCGGGGAACATATCCTCGACGAATGCGCAAGCAGCTCTGGAAGAACTGGACACTGAGAAATTCCAGTTGGCAGGAGTTGCGGGTGGCCAGACCGCGATTGGTGGAACTGCATCAGGGGATGACCTGATTCTTCAATCGACTTCTGATGCAACTAAAGGGCTCTTCGGTTTTGATATTCCAACTCCAACGGCCAAGTATCATTTTGGTCATAATGCTGCTTACAGTGCAGTATTTGATATGTATAGTACTACTAATTCAACGATGGCTGATATCGCGATCAGGAAGAGCTCAAGTGGAACCCTGGAAACGCTTGCTCAAACAGCCGATGGTGAGGATCTTGGAAGCATAAGCTGGTACGGAGTTAAAGGCACTCTAGCTTGGGCAATCGGTGCTAGGATTCGGGTCGCTCAGGACTCGACCACGAATGTATATACACCTGGGGCTTTGATCTTTGAAACATATGAGCGAACAAGCGGCGTAAGAACAAACGCATATCGGATCAATTCATCAGGCGGTTCGAGCTGGAACGTTTCAGCAGTGTCAATAGCGGACTTTGATATGAGGTCTAGTTCTGGAGCCACAGAACTAGCCTTAGCCTCCAATTCATCTGATGCCGATGTTACTCTTTCCTTTGCAGATAATGCTGTAATCGAGTGGAATATCAAACGGGAAGAGACTGGCAACTATTTGGAGATCTGGGAGACCGGCGTGGGGATGTACACGCAGTATGCACCGGGTGGCAATATTGGTTGGGGCGGTGTGACTCCAACACAGAAGTATGAGTTTGCACATACTTCGGATTTCAAGTTTGCTGTTGATCTGTATAGTGTAACCAATACAGACGAGGCAGAAATCGCTATTCGGAAAAACGGGAACGCCACTTATGGTGGTTGGACGAAAACCGTGGATGAAGAGGAAATTGGAGATCTTACTTTCTATGGTGTCAATACGGGTGAGACTGATTGGGCTCCAATGGCTCGGATGCGGGTCGAACAGGAAGGGAATGCAGGGGCAACTTATAACCCATCTAAGCTGATCCTTGAACCGACAAGTTCTTCCGGCTACCTATCTTATAAGCTCGTGCTTGATACGAACGGGCTGTCTGGTATTAATACCGGTGGCAATCCTGCTTATGAGTGGCATGTTGGCGGAGCTAGTGTTTCGAGGATAGGTCTGACGACAGGCGGTTCTGATGATGCAACAATCCACTTCGCTGATGGGACCACGGATGAGTGGGAACTGAAACGAGAAGAGACAGGGAACTATTTTGAGATCTATGAAACAGGGGTCGGCACGCACTTTCAGATGGCGCCTGGCGGGGCTGCGACCTTTGCCAGTACAGTAGATGGGGAGACTGTTGTGAACCTGTCCACGGCTGCTACAGTGACCGTATCGGGTACAAATCAGTTCTATGTAAATAATGATGATGATGCAATCGAGTTTGATCTGCCGGCAGATCCCACGGGTAATATGTTTTGCTTCCGAAACCGGTATGCTCAGGCTATCACGATTGATCCGAATGGAACAGACGTGATCACAATGACCGATACAGCGGCATCGGCAGGAGAGGCTGTAGTCTCAACAGGCGCGGCAGATGAATATATATGCCTGGCTGGTGTGGATACCTCCAACTGGATCGGTATGGGGATCGTCGGAACGTGGGCAGAAGAAACACCGTAAACCCTAAACAACCCCTGAGGTACAAAATGAAAAAGATACTTTGCCTAATTCTGGCATTTTGCCTGATTATCCCAGCTCCATCGTTTGCTCTGATGATAACCGCTCTCACGCCAAGTGGGAGCGGTGCCGAAACGGTGGGCTGGTTAGAGGACTGGGAAAAACGGGTTGAAATCACTCTTTCCAATACCAATGTGGATTCGGAGTTGACCAATTTCCCTGTCCTCGTTTATCTGAGTGCAAGCTCAGGAACTGGAACAGATGATGTGAGTTTTGTCTTTGACGAACTTACATCAGATGATAATCGCAAACGAATAGCCTTAACTTCCTCGGATGGAACCACCCAGCTATACGGGGAGATTGAGCGCTGGGATGATGCGAATGAGAAAGCGTGGATCTGGGTCAAAGTCCCCACTGTTAGTGACTCGGAAGATACCACGATCTTTCTTTACTTTGATGACAATCAGCCTGAAAACACGACCTATATTGGAGACTCGACTGATGACGTAGCACATAATGTATGGGACTCAAATTACGTGGCTGTCATGCATATGGCTCAGGATCCGGATGGCGATGCAACGGATGCCATGAAGGATTCCACGTCCAATGAGAATGACGGTACTCCAACAGGGACCATGACCTCGGCTGATCTGGTTGACGGTAAGATCGGCAAGGCAATCGAGTTTGATGGGTCTGATGATGGGATTGAACTCAAGAACGAAAGTCAGTTCGATTTTGCTACTGAGTCCTTCACCCTGGAAGCATTTTTCTATACTGAGACTGTCGCATCTGGAAATTATGAGATTGCAGGGAAGCACCATGATGCAGATCCTTCGGGTTATTTTATGCGGGAAGATGGAACGAATGGTGATTTCAATGCATGGATTTATGATTCGGGTGGTTATGAAAGTGCTGGGAGTTCGGGCGGAGTTATGTCTGTTCAAACTTGGTATTACGGCTCGATGATGTATGATGCTACAGGCAATAATTTGTATGCAAACTTCAACGGGACAGATTATGGACCGACAGGAAGCGTGCTTTCTCCCGTCGGGAATAATAACCCGTTCACAATCGGTAAGGAAAACGACGGCACAGATTTCCCATGGGAAGGGCAGATTGACGAAGTCCGTGTTTCCAATATCAAACGAACAGATGATTGGTTGAAGGCCAGCCGTATCTCAGGCACGGATGGTCTTGCAAGCTACGGGTCTGAAGAAGAGTATGCAAATGTGTGGTTAGGGAGCTGGGAGAACAGGATTCCTTTGACTATATCCAATACAAATGTCGATTCCGACCTGACCGATTTTCCTGTCCTTGTTTATCTGTCAACCTCATCCGGGACAGGCACGACTGATGTAAGTGCAGTATTTGATGAACTGAAGTTCGACGGGAACAGGAAGAAAATCGCAATCACTTCAGCCGACAAACTCACACAGTTATACGTGGAGATTGAGCGCTGGGATGATGCAAATGAGAAGGCCTGGCTCTGGGTAAAGGTTCCCACTGTTTCTTCATCCGCTTCTACTCTGCTTTATCTGTATTATGATATCAATCAGCCAGACAATGCAGTCTATGTCGGGGATACAACCGAGACGGCTGCTCAGAATGTTTGGGATGCTAACTTTCTAAATGTCTATCATATGGCTCAGGATCCAAATGGAGATGTAGCTGATTCGGTCAAGGACTCTACTTCTAATGCAACCCATGCAGATCCCGAAGGAACCATGACAACCGATGATCTTGTGGATGGAAAAATCGGCAAAGCAATTGAATTTGATGGATCTGATGATGCTTTAGGTGGGATCGGAAACTTTGCCGTTGCAACCGGAACAACAGAAGCTTATATCAATATGACGACCGATATTAGCGGTAATTACATGTGGGTCGGTAATGGAAATGGATCAAGTGATACGGTTTGGTTCAGTGGATTCGTAAGTTCGATTGACGATGTTCGGACATCGGTCTACAATAGCGGATGGACAGACCTTGACACAACAACGGGCGATTGGGAGACAAATACATATTACAGTATGGCAACCCTTTGGGGAACGGGTGGGATGAGCATCTGGGTTGGTGGTGCAGAATCTATAAACAATGCAACTACAACCTTGCCCGCTTCTCCCACGACTGGCTGGATTGCGGACTCATCTCCTAATGGAAATCAACATTTTAAGGGGATCATTGATGAAGTTCGAATCTCAGATATCCAGAGATCTGATGAATGGCTAAAGGCGACTTACTATTCCAATGAAGACGGCCTGATTGCTTATGGATCTGCATCCACTTCGGCACCGGGTTGGTTATCAGGGGAATGGGACAGTCGTATCCTGATCACTCTCGATGATACAAATGTTGACGGATCCTTGGCCAATATTCCTGTGCTCCTGTATATTAGTGCAGCCTCCGGTCCGGGTTCCGCTGATCTGTCTCCCGTGTTTGATGAACTGGCTTCTGATGCAAATCGGAAGAAAATTGCAGTGACCAAAGCCGATGGCGTGACTGAACTGTATGTGGAGATTGAGCGCTGGGATGACGCAAATGAGAAGGCCTGGCTCTGGGTAAAGGTACCCAAACTATATATGAAAGGATCCAATTCACTATTCTTCTATTTTGATGCAGATCACGCAGACAATGATTCCTATGTGGGTGATACTACTGATGCAGTCGTTCATAATGTCTGGGATTCTAACTATGCCCTGGTTTACCATATGGCTCAGGATCCAAACGGGGATGTTGCAGATTCTATCAAGGACTCTACTTCCAACGAGAATGACGGAACTCCTGTCGGATCCATGACCACTGCGGATCTGGTTGACGCCTATATCGGCAAAGGTCTAGAGTTTGATGGGTCTAATGATTATATCTCTGTAGGTGACCATACTTCCATTAGAGTTACAACAGGGCTCACGATTGAAATTGCAGCCAATTTGACAGCCACCACGGACGAGGGTATTATTCAGAAGGGCACGGACTTCAATAACGAGTACGGAGTCTATGCAATCTCAAATGCTGGCGGAGCTTGGAAGCTCAGATTGAATGCTTCAGACACAGAAGGGAATGGAAAAGAGTCCGGGGGATCTGCTTCGACAGGAACCTGGTACTCGGTATTTGGTAGTTATGGTGACCAAACTATGTCCTTGTCCGTGGACACGGCCAGCATCGGTTCGTCTTCCTTCACGGGACCACTGAACACTGACACAAATGCGATTCGGGTTGGTGATTACTGGTCCTCCTTATTCACAATTAACGGGCTGCTTGACGAGGTCCGACTTTCAAATATAGCCCGAAGCGCTGATTATGAAAAGGCAACTTACTATTCCAATACGGATGACCTTGCTTATTACAGCTCGGTAGAAAACGACCCTGATTTCCTGAGCGGCTGGGATCAGCGGCTTAGGATTGACCTGGACAATTCCTTCTTTACCTCTGCCGAGACTGATTTCCCTGTTCTCGTCTACTTGAGTGCGAGTTCAGGCAAAGGGGCGAGGGATGTAAGCTATGTGTTTGATGAACTGGCTTCAGATGCCAATCGGAAAAAGATTGCAGTTACGAGTTCTGATGGTGAGACAGAACTATACGCCGAGATTGAACGCTGGGACGATGCGAATGAGAAAGCATGGCTATGGGTCAAGATTCCAACCTTCAAAACAGAAGGGAATGCCATGTCTCTGTTTTTCTATTTTGACGCAGACCACGCAGACAATACAACCTACATTGGAGACACAACTGATGCAGTAACTCATAATGTATGGAACTCGGATTTCTCAGTTGTCTACCATATGGCTCAGGATCCAAACGGGGATGTTGCGGGGTCTATAAAGGATTCGACTTCCAATGGCGACGATGCGGATCCAAACGGATCCATGGTCACGGCTGATCTGGTTGACGGCCAGATTGGTAAGGGTATTGAGTTCGACGGCTCCTCCCAATATTTGGATGGGATCACAGAAGTCTTCTTTGCTGATGCAACCGGCACGATAGAGGTCTGGGGCAAATGGACAGCTATTGCAGCAAACCGAACACTGGTTGGAGTTCAGAATGGAAGCAGTGATGGAGTCGGAGCTATTCAGTATCAAAATGCACAAGATGCTTTGCGATTGGCCATACACGATGGTGGCTGGGACACGATTGATTGTGTGGGCTGTATTTCCGCAGGAACATTCTATGGTGGTGCAGGAACCTGGGACGGTAGCGGAAAGATACTTTATCTCAACGGCACCGCTGTTGGAACTAACTCAGATACAGGCGGCTCGGTTGGTGCAGCCTCTTCATCAGTCGGTCGCCATTCTGGCAATGGTCCTGAGTATATGTACGGAATAATTGATGAGGTTAGATATTCGACAATCAGCCGGGATGCGGAGTATCTGAAGGCAACCTATAATTCTAATATTGACAATATAGGATATTTCAGCGCAGAAGAAACCCCATAATCTTCTTTCTTGCCGATCCCGAAACCGGAGCTCAAACGACTAATCCATGACAAGGGAGAACAGTTATGCCGAAAGATGACTTGAAACTTAGCTTGCAACGACGGTCAACAGAGAACGGAATCACAAGTGCTAATTTCGAGGCCATGGATGATGTCACCCGGGCCTGGCACCTCTATTCACGGATCAATGCCGTCGGGGGAGCTGTTGAAAGTCTTGTAGATCATCTGTCCGATCACTGTCCTGCTCAGCAAGATGAATGTGTAGACAAATTCATCAAGTTAGAAGCAAAAGTGGATAAGATAAAGATCGGAGCAATCATCTGTATTTCTCTCTCGCTAGGAACGGCAATCGGGATGGGAGTACTCAACCACGATAAAGCAATCGGGATCTTGCTTAAGCTCTTTGCCTGATCCCACAATTAGCCAGGAGACCGGGATATGAAACCAGCAGCAATTGTGATACACCACAGTTTGACAAAAGATTCGAAATCTGTTTCATGGTCAGCCATCCGTCGCTATCACAAACAAACCTGCGGGTGGCGTGAAATTGGTTATCACTATGGAATCGAAATGGTCGGCACAGAACCTGAGATCTTTGTCGGGCGTATGATGAATGAATACGGCGCTCATTGCAAGGACTCGGGCATGAATCGCATTTCACTAGGGATCTGTTTAGTCGGGAACTTTGACGAGGAAGCTCCGCCCACAATTCTCTGGGAGCGAGGGTTAGTTCTAGTTCGGAGCTTGCTCGATCTGCTGGACATTAGTCCATCTGATGTTTACGGCCACCGGGATTTTTCTGACAAGTCCTGCCCTGGGGATATGTTTGATATGGATCAGTTCAGAAAGGATTTGATATGAACCCGGAAATCAGGGAAATTATCCAGACAATCAAACCCGAGATCTTTATGCTGTTAGGCTGGGCGTCAATTGTGGGATTCCTAGCCCTAGTAGCACAGGGGATCATCAGGAGCTATGTGGCGTATTATTTCTTCCTGACGAATGAGCAACTCTGAGTGAACACAAAGGTCCGAGTTCGCGGACACGACGGAGTGATCACGAAATACAACAGGAAGAATATCATCATCCGAGTGGCTGATGGCGTGGAGCTGATTGATATGCGCGATTGGCGAAAGGAGAAATGGGCAATCCTGTATAACGGAGAGTTCAAACGTGTAGCTGATATAGGAAAAGGAGAAGAATCATGAAACCGATGAAGGGATGGAAGACATGGACAGGGGCCGTGCTGATTATTCTATCAGCATTTGCAGCGAAGATCTGTGTGGCATTAACCGTACCTGAGTACGCGGCGGATGCTTCCAATATTTGTATGAAGGCAGGAATGGCTCTCGGCGGAGTGGGCGTTGCTCACAAGGTTGAGAAATTGATGACAGCTCTGAAGAGCTAACAGACGGTCAGGACTAAGGCCAGGAAAGGAGAACCAAAATGAAAGCAATTGTAACGAGACGAATGATTCGGTGGAGTTTGTTGGGCGTATTCATGTTTCTGTGTCTGATCTTCGGGTGCGCACATCTGCCCGGGGCGCCTTCTGTTTGTGATGATATTAAGGGCAGGTCATTGCTCTGCCAAATGTCTGAGCAAAGTGGGGTGGCCTTGGAAGATATTGGCAATGCATTCGTGATTGCGAATGCAGTGGCCATCGGTGAGGGTTTGTATACCAAAGATCAGGCGCTGGACGTGATGCAGGAATTTCTACGCTTCCTAGAGGCTCCAGTTTCATATGTATTTGTCCGGAATACAGTGAAGCAATATACGGACAAATACCCCGGTCTTCTGGTCGTTTCTCAGATGTATGTGGACCGCTTCATCAGTGGGCGGATCATGTATAAGGACGACCAGGAAATTCTCAAGGCTTGGCTGGCTAAGCAAGTCAAAACACTCTCATCCTAAAGGAGGACCGTATGAAGAGGACCATTTTGATTTTGACCTTGAGCCTGCTCTTTGTGGCTGTTGCAACGGCTGGTCCGATCATTGAGGAGGATCTTCTCCCGGAAGTTACAGAGGAAGAAGTCCAGGACCAGTTTGAGATGGAAGGACAGAAACAGAAAATCGATGATCCGAAGTTCAAGAAGATCATCGTCAAGAAACCCGAAAAGCTGGTGAAAACCAAAAACAAGGATAAGGAGGAGCTATGAAAAAACAAATGATACTTAGTTGGGTTCTGTTCCTTCTTTTGGTTTTCTCGGGATCGGCAGGGGCAACCATCACCCAGTTGTATTTCTTTGATGATACTGAAGGCACGACAAAGATGCTCACGGGCACGGGTGATATGGCCTTCTACCACGGGACCGTCGGCAATCAGCATTACAAGAGTGCTAGCAAGGCCTACACAGATGGCGTTACAGAAGGTGCCCCGTATGCAGATAATACACTGAGGTTCCTTCGGACACCGAATATAGATCTGTCAAAGCACTCAGGGAGTCTGTATGCTAGCTATTCAATTTGGCATCAGTTGTTCGAGGGGGATACCCTTCGGGTTATGTCCTGCAAAGATGCCACGACTTGCTATCTGATGGCAACTCGGGAGTGTGCACTCACTTCCAGTATGACATCCTATTATTTCACGATTCCCCAGGACCATAAGACGTCGACCTGGCATTTGCGCTTCCAGCTGGATACGGAATCAGATAATGCAGATGGTGTCTATATTGATGATATCATCATCAGTGACGACCAGAATGCAAATATGACTGCCGTGAATGCTCTTGGTCCTCCGACCACTCCTTGGTGTTCGGGCGGTTGCCCCGACGGGCCTGATCTGGAACCCAAGCTTTTGTCGGGATGGGATAACAAAATCATCCCTTCCAAGGTTACCGGCACACGAACTTCTGTGACCGAGTTCACAACTTCAGATACGATCTATGTGGACTACAATTGCGGGAACACTGATGCAAGTCAGGCTGTCTCTGGCACTTGGCGCTATGGGTTATATCTGAATGATACCCGAATCAAGTATTTCGAACGGACGGCGGACCTTGCTGCCGGATCGACTTCCTATATCAGTGATTCGGATATCGGAACTTTGTCCGCGGGCACTCATTCCCTGAAAGTCGTATGTGATTACGATTCGAACATCGGGGAGGATGATGAAACTAACAACTCCTATACACGGAGTAGCATCACGGTCACAAGTGATTCAACAGGTACTTGGACATTGACTGCCACCCAGCAATGCACTCCGGTTACTCAAGATGATGGTCCTCAGTCCGGCGGCTGTGATTACGATCCGCAGGATCCTCCGAAATGGGACGTGCTCTGCACGAGCTGTTGCCAAGGTCCGATGGGAATGATGTGGAATATCGTCGATACATGGGCTTGTATCGAAAACTAGAAAGGAGATGATACCATGAAAAGAATCGCGATTATACTGATCATTCTCGGTTTGGTTTTTAGCCCGGTAGTCTATGCAAAAAAGAAAGCTGCAAAGGCTACTCCCGTGGATCAGCAGGAAGAGGTCCAGAAGGACAAGGATATTCGACCTGTCAAGGAATCCAAGAAGTCGAAATGAGGCCAAGCTAAGAACTGGGATACGGTCGTAGAACCTAGAAAGGAGAACTGATTATTATGAAACGATTTTTGATTATCCTCTTGGCCTTTGGCCTGATGGCAGGGTATGCTTCGGCAGAAATCACGAAGCTATATTATTATACGGATTTCGAAAGCAATCCGAGCTGGGGCCAGGGGAGTCCGTACAATTGGGAGCTGGCCATGCGGCCTTCTGCATATCCTCAGTATATGGAGAGCGGCTGGTCAGGTTTTGCTCATTACAGCTTAACCGGCCATGATCCGTGGGATACTTACGATGCCAACTATGACACGGGCAGGTTATACTCGCCTGAGATTGATCTGTCGAGTGAATCAGATCCGATCTATGTCACATATTCCATGTATTACGGGATTGCAAAAGATGGTGACCTTCTCAAGATTTGGGTTTGCAATGATGGGACTTGCACACTCAGATTCTCAGCCGAGTGTTCTACCTTTGGAAAGCAAACCAGATTCTATTTCCAGATCCCGTCGGAAGATTATGATACGGATACGCAGATTGCCTTCCAGCTCATTACCAATTCCTCGGGAAATGCTTTCGGTGTAATTCTTGACGATTTCATCATCAGTGATGACCCGCAGGCTGATATGGATGACATAGATAATCTTGGCAATCCCTCGGTCCCTTGGTTCGACGGGGGAACATGGACAAAAACCCTTAGCTATGAATGCCTCCCGATTACTACTGATGATGGTCCACAAAGTGGTAACTGTCCAACAGTAGATGAAATCAAATGGGATATCCTGTGCTACAATTGCTGTGATGAGTTCAATATGTGGCACAGGATGGACCAATGGAAGTGCGTTGATTAGGAGTCAGCCATGAGAGGCGAAATCCGAGACCATAATGGGATCAGGTATAAGGTCCTGACGAACTGGCACCTGTTCCGCAATAGGTATGAACTGCTTGAGCCCTATTTTATTCGCACGGGGTTCATCGGTTATGATATCGAGACGGATCGGGTTAAATTGACCCCTGACGGAATGCTGTGCCTGAAAGCAGGATATACATGGGACGGTCCGTCAGGTCCCACAGTTGACACGAAGAACTTCATGCGCGGATCGCTAGGGCACGATGGGAAGTATGAGCTATTCCGATTAGGTCTGCTTCCTCACACAGGCCGGATCATTGCAGATTTGGAACTTCAGAAGGATTGCTTGAAGGATGGAATGTCAGGACTTCGAGCCATGTGGGTCTTCTGGGGTGTGCATCTGTTTGCTTCATTTGCAGCTCGGCCCACGGTCATAATGAAAGGAGTATGAAGATGAAACTACTGCCAGGATTTTTGATGATAACTGTCCTCGTATTCTCGGGGTGTGGAACAGCCAAGAGGATCGGGCTGGCCAAGCTGGGGATGACCACGACCACAATTGAACTAAGCGAGGACAAGAAGAAAGCAGAAATTGTATCCAAGTCGGATTCAAAGGTCACATTCACGGCGGATGCGAATGGAATTACTGGAGCAACCGTGGATAATCAGGGCCGGCCAGGTTTGCCTGAACGATTGGCCGAATCCCTGGTCAACAGGACCTCGCTTGTGGTCGGATCCGGGGTGGATACCATTAAGCAAGATTCCGATGATTAAGGTCTGGATCCTGTCCCTAGCGGGCTACGCCAGCCCGTGCAAGCGACAGTTTCTAACCTTTTCCCATGGGTATACACGGCCAAGGGCCTTGAGGCCCTTAAAACGGCTCTGAGCGCGTCGGATTATGGGTGATCTGGCCGCGTTCAGAGCCGATCTAGGCACCGTTCTGTTTGGGGGATATATCAGTATGGGTATTCTCTCGGGCGGGCAGGGTGCGTACGTGGGGGAGCCCGGCAGGGGTGTTTCAGGGGTTGGACACCCCTGCCCGGCACACGTTACTTTTTGCGGCGTTTCTTGCCACTTGGTTGACCTTCCTCTTTCTCCTTTGCCTCGGCTTCTTCATCAGCTAGCCGCTTCTGCTCTGTAGCAATTGCAGCTTGGGTCTCCTGCATCTGTTGACGAAGCTGTTTCGACCGAAGTTGCAGCAAGGCCTGCCGGTTCCTCAGTTGAACCAGAATGACAGCCAAGTGCTCATTCTCCTCTCCGAGGTACTGATCCATTTGTTGAATAGCGGTCAACTTGGCCTTCAGTGCGTCGAGGGGTTCTGCTTGACTGATCCCGCACCAAAAGAGCAGGCCGATCAAAGTTAATACTACTAGCATCCGTTTCATATTATTCTCCTTTTGTTTTTGCGGTCCAGGATCTCAACCAGTTCCGTAACAGGGATCGACCTCGACCAGTGTTGAACAGCATTCTCGATTAGTCCCGATCGGGGAACCTCCCCGAGGAATCCGTGACAAAGGTAATCGAAGATGAAATACTCCCGATCTACCTGAAGCAGAACAAACACATTTGCTCCAGCCATCCCGTGCCTCTTCAGCCAGCCTTTTTGGGCCGGGGTGAAATGGTCTAGCCTAAGCGGAGTAGTTGGACGCTTTGGCCATCTGTGAGCATACTTTAGCTCGATCCAGCCCATGGATCCATTCACGGTAGTTGTGAAGTATACATCCGGCGTCCCTTCATCAACTAGGTTCTCAATTCGTTCAGCAATCCAAACAGGCTTCATTCGATTATACAGATATCTCCAAAAACCAGATTCATTCATTTTACATCACTCCAATCTCTTCCCGTGTCAGGATCCACGACAACGGGAAGCTTCAGGGGGATTGCTCGTTCCATCAGTCGGGCCGATTCTGCAAAGGCCTCTTTTCCTGCGGGCGTGTTAGGAACCGACCAATCCAATTCATCGTGGACTGTCAGAAGAGGAAATCCAAGCTCGTCAAATATCCCTGCTTCAGCAATATCAACCATGGCCTGCTTCATGATATCGGCTGCGCTGCCCTGATCGATAGCATTGAAGGCCTTATAACAGCCGGCCCGCTGAACTCCCCAACCGCCCATCTTCTTGGTAATTTCCAGCATCTTTTGTTTGTCTTTCATGGCCGTTACCTCTTTGGCCAGATCAAACTTGTTTGGCTCCCACAGATCAAACCTTCGTTTCCGACCGAGGATAGTTCGGACATATCCTTTCTTCATTGCCTGAGATGAGGCCGTATTCAAAGTTCGCTTCAGGAAGGGGAGCTTCTCATAGTACATTCTGATGAAGCTCTCGGCCTCATCCTTGGGAATCCCGAGGGAAACAGCCAGCTTTGCAGCTCCCATGCCATATATGATCCCGAAGTTAATAGTCTTCGCAGCCTTCCGGCTGATCCCCGCGGTGTCTGCGCACCACTGATGATAATCGAGGGCCCGGTCATTCTTGAATGCTTCCCGAATATCATCTGCTCCTTCCCCGATAGCAAAATGGGCCAAGACCCGAATCTCAATCTGAGAATAGTCAGCCCTGCCCCACAGTTCCCCTTCATCAGGAATGAAGATGGATCTGCACAGAGGACCGAGCTCAGGATCTCGGCCAGGGATAAACTGCAAGTTAGGATTGGAAGAACTGAAACGGCCAGTCACCGTCCCACCCTCGTCTCCCTTGAGCTGGTTGAACTGGCAGTGGATCCGATCCCCGATTACCTGGTCAAGCAAGGATCCTCGAAGGAAAGTACCGATGAATTTGTCGACCTTCCGATAGTCCACAATTAGCTTTGTGACATCAGATCCGTGCCGCTCGAGCCATGTTTGTTGGAAGGATGGTTGACCTGTCTTGGTCCTTGGATAATCCCAGCCTTGCTTTTTGAAATAGCGGCCAATGGACTGGTTTGCCCACGGGTCAATATCGAACTTCGTTAATTGGTGGCTCAGGCGCTTAAGTTCCTGCTCCTTTCTGTCAATGGCCACATGCAATTTCTGCATGTCTACACGGACGCCACGCTGTCTCATTCCGAGCAAGATAGGTATTAAGGCAGATTCCATTTTGAACAGATCTATCAGCCCTTCACGTTGCATTTTATCCCATTGCTTGAGAAAGATCTGAATCGGTTGGATAGCATCAGACTCGGCATATGGGCCGACAATGTTCGAGGGGAGTTTCCAGAGGTGTTCTTGGGGCTTGGATTTCTTGCTCTTTCTGAAGGGCCGGGTCGCTTCCTCGATCAGGTCTTCATTTTTAGTTTCACCCAAATACTCCTGGCATAAACTGTCGAGGGAATAGACCCGTTTGTTCTCATCAATCAGGGGTTCTGCCACTTGGACGTCATAAAATGGACCTGCAACAGGCACGCCCTCTGCATATAACCAGTCAAGGTCATAGAGCAGGTTTGCCCCGATCTTAGGTTGGTTGGGTCTGCACAGTTCTTGCCGGGCCCATTTGAGGACCACTTTCTTATTGAACTGCGGACCCTCAAAATGGCCGAATGGCAAATACCATGTCTGTCCTTCAGGAACCGCGATCGAAATCCCGAGAATATAGTTCCCCTCCCGACGGACACCAGGTCCTTTTGTTGTCAGGTCTTTGTCTCGGGTCTCGATATCCAGCCCAATAGCTCTTGCGTCTCCGAGTCGGGGGAGCTGTTCCGGAATTTCCCAATCTGATTTGGGCTGGAATAAAGGTTGCTGAAAGGCATCCACAGTCGACCTTGAGATTTCCATAAATCCTTTCCTTCTGTCGGGTAATCCTCATCAAAGACAAGGATCGTGCATGAAGTGTTGAGGAGCATGGCCGTACAGATAAGGCAAGGGGCCGTTGTAATGAAGGCCATTTGTATGCTGTAAGGATCCTGGCATTGCAATACAGCATTTACCTCAGCATGTACGGCCACGCATTTATCAAGATCCTGTCCACTTCTGCCGATCCTCGGGCACGATGCTTCAGTGCAGTGGGGCATCCCGGCTGGAATACCGTTATACCCCGTTGCCTTGATATGGTTCCGCTCATTGACGAGGACACAACCGACTTTCCGGGTCAGGCAAGTGGATCGCTGTGCAACCAACTTGGCCAGCTCCATAAAGTATTCATATTGGTCCAGTCTGGGTTTCATTAGAAGATATTCCTGTCCTTCAGATCCCCGTGGAATGCATGCAAAGATCCAAGAAAGTGAGTGAAGTTCCCCGCTTCGATACGGAGTTCTTCTGCAATGTGCTTCATCAGTTGGATTGTAAGGAAAACGTCCGCGCCGAAGAACTTGATGAAATCACAGGATCGCTGGTTGTAGATCAGATGCAGCTTGTTTGCCCGAATCATGAACTGGTAGGTCAAACTGCACGGAACTCTGTCACGTCCGCCCCAGTTCATCATATCCTGGTGCCGATCATACATGGTCATGATGGCCTGCCGGGAGTTCGGCCGAAGTCGGAGTTCATTTACGACATAGCTGATCTGTTCTTGCCACCGCTCCGCGTATGAATAGGAGAACTTGCCGTCACGAAGGAAAGGTTCCCACAATTGCTTGTTCTCTTTCCAAGCTGTGCCGGGGTTCAGGGTTGCCCCGACCGGCATTCCGAACAGACCGCCCAGCCGTTCTCGCTCTTCGGCCTTCAGCCAAGCAGCATTCAAATTGAGGTACTGAATGAGCTCGGACAGGTCTTCATATTTGGTAAGTGTGTATGCGTACCCGAAAAGCTCGATGGTCTGGAAGTCTGGGTTATCCGCAACCTCCTGATCCTGAACCGTGGCCGTTTGGTATCTGATCCCCATTTCAAACAGATCCCGCTCGACCTCTTTCACCATTTCTAACGTGTTCTGATAAATCCTCATTCATGCCTCCTTTTTGACTTTCTGAGGGTTAAGATATAACTTGCAAAACGACTTCATATAAAGACGATAGCATTTCACGGTACATACATGGTCGCCATTATCTAATTTCCACATGGATCGGCAGTTTGTGAGATTTGTCCCGCATTCTGCACAGTATATTTCTTGCTCAGTTTCCATGGGTTCTTTATACCATAAAGAAATTATTCTGTAAACCATTTTTCAAAAAAGGACGCCCGACCAGGGAGGTAGTCTGGCCAGGCGCCCGAACTCGGATCTGGTTGGCGGCGAGAACCAGTCCGAGCTACCTCTTACAAGGCAACCAGCAAGTTTGACAGATGAGCTTTTGCCGTGCCTTGGGTTTGTATCCGTGGGTCTCACAATACCATTTCTTCGCCTCATCGATATAGGGATTCGGGTTGATGACCCGCTGATTGAAGAGCTTCTCCCGGGTTTCCACAACGGGTTTCCCCGCGATATGGGCTGCAATAAGTTCAGCCACATACGTGCAGAACTGAACCGGCATGAATTTGCCGATCTGCTTATAGACAGCCGAATAGGTTTTGAAGTCCCTCAGGTAATCCAGCGGATAGAAAATGAAATCATCCGGGCATCCTTGGATCCTTGCCCGTTCCCGCATGGTCAGGGGATTCAACGTGTCCTCTCTGTAGTGGTTATCGAGAGCAGATCCCCCGCCGGTCATAACGGGGCAGGTATTGTCCAGACAGATCTTCGAATAGCCGGGTTTGAAATGCTGGACACCCTGCTTGTTGTAGTACTGAAAGTTCCGCTTTGAAGGATAATCCCTGATGACCTCTTTGAAGTCGCCCAGGGTCACAACCTCCTTGTCTCGGGTCTCAGCGAAATTGTGTGGGCTGAACCCGTGCAGCCGATCCTTATCCTTCACATGCACGTGATTGATCTTTTTGATGTCCCTCTTCGGAGGTAGTCCTTTGAGCATATGCCGCAAATGGGTAATGTGCTCAAATTCCCCCGGGACAAAAACGAACTTTTCCTTCTTCAGTGCACCGATCATGAAGAACCGCCGACGGAAGAACTGCGAATTGCCGTAATGGTAATTCGAAATCCATTCGGGGAACAAATCGTAGTCGGGCAGGGCCTCTTTCCATTGCTGAATTGTCCAGCCGATCAGTGACTTCGGAAGGTTGTCCTGAACGAAGAACCGTGGCTTCAGGCGATTGACCAGTTCACAAAATAGCGGAATATCTCCCGGGTCTTTCAGCTTAGCCGTCTTGTTCGGCCTGAGGTTGGAATAGGATCCACACTCGGGATGACCCATGGCCAGATCTATCTTCCCCCGAAGAGCACGGATCTGTTTCTCATCCAGTTCATCTATCTTATGGACGAGGAATGCTCCGGGGAAATTCTCGGTGAATGTGTTCCGGCCTTGGTCGTCCTGCCAATGGTAGTATGGACGCCATTCAATATTTCCGAGGACAGTAAATCCTGCCGCTCGGGCTCCGATCAGCATCGAGCCGATCCCTGATGTTAGTCCAATTGCCCTCATAACTATTTCTCCTTCCTGAATACCAAAATGGTTTGGTATGCCGGAACTTTGATATCCAGATCCGGAAACCGTTTGTTGTATGTGTTCATGAACAGGGTCGGCGGATAATGGGGCAGGAGCGCCATACAAACGAACTCCATCCCGAGGCCGAGAAGAATCTCCCCGTACATCTTATGGAGCAGGTACGGGGCTTTGTTCTGAACCATGTCCTTCACGCCGATGCAGAAATGCCCGCCAGCCTTCAGCATGCCCAAGCTGTCCTCATAGATCTGCCGAATGTCGTCCCAATATTGTGGAGTTTCCTTCATCCGGCCGAGACCCTTCTGTTGCAAATAGAACGCGGTGCTGGGTTTCCCGAAGATCTTTTGATGCTGATCCCCGGAGTACGGGGGATTGTTTACAATTAGGCCGAACTTCCTGCGACCGAGATGCTTGCGGATATCCCGTGCGTCTCCATCCACGATGTTCCACTGAATGGACTTGGGGAGTCCCTGCTCCTTCCAGACATAGTTCACATTTGCCTGAGCATACTCGGCAAACTCCAGTTCAACACCGGCTGCACACCTGCCCAGCATCATGGCTTCGACGGCTGTTGTCCCGACGCCAATTGTGGGATCAAGCACCCAGTCTTTCGGTTTGGAAAATTCCTGAATGCACCAGCGGGCAACATGGAGAGGAGTCTTGGCAATATGGGCGAGGTCGGCCTGTTTGTTGTAATACTGCCGGCGCTCCAGTTTGCTATACGGGGTTCCATCAGGACGGATCAGGACGCCGCGGAATGTCTTGGGCTTGCAGAAGTCACAGTTGCAGTGATAATCCTTTGGCGTCCGTTTGAGGGGCTTTACTTCAACAGTCTCAATCTCATACTTCATAATTCCTCCTTATCGTAATGTCTTGTGGATATGCGTTTTCGTTCGGGGTTGTATCCTGTGTCACCCTTCCCGATCGGCACGATTACAGAGAAGCCGAAAAGCAGGGGCATCCCTTCTGCGGATAGGATATTGTTGCAGCAAAACTCGAGCAGGGATTCCATGCCGTGCAGTCTCTCGACGAAGTCCGCTAGTTTCCGCTTTCGGTAATCAACCTCACCGGCCAAGGAAATAGCTTTGAGTATATTCTCCTTCAATACTTCTTCAGGGGAATGCTCATCCATGATCCCGACCAAAAGCCAGGACAGCAATTCCGATCCCTTATAAACCGGGAGTGGTTCACTGCCCTGGATCTTTACCCAAGCTTGAACTCGCATATTAGTACTCGGACCGCTGGCGGAATTTGTTGACGAGGGATTTCTTCAGATACAGCATGGCCACATCCTTCGCATCCAGACCGGACAGGATAAACAGTTCGACCATGAAGTGAAGTGCATCTGCCAGCTCTTCATAGAAGTGATCCCGGTCGGTGAGCATCTGTGTCTGTTTCCAGGGTTTGTTCTTCAGGCAGTTCATGGCTTCGCCGAGCTCCTCGGTCACTCTCCAGGCGAAGTCTTTCAGTCGGGCCTGACCCTTGGCCGAGTCCAGATCAACAGGCACATCGGGCGAAAGGAGTAGGTCATTTGCAGCCTCAATCGGATGGTACTTTTCCATGAGTTCTTTCTGCCGATCGAAGATAGCCTCGAGCATATCTGTATCCCCGAGGAAGTCCAGAATGTCTTCATCAGTTACATCGTTGATGTTCATAGTACATTTCCTCCGCTAATCCTTTGAATTGGTTGATTAAGTGTAGCCGCCAGCTCATTTTGTCCTGACGGATGGCTGGGATCTTCAGGGCTTCTTTCTTCCGTGCTTGTATAGCTTGGGGGACAATATCTGCAAAGGTCTTCTTCAGGATTCGCTTGTTCATACGCCTCTCGTAAGGGATCTGTAGGGCGTTATTCACGACATCCGGGGCTAAGAACGGGCTCCTGAGCTCCACGGTACTGGCCATCATCAGCCGATCCAACCGGGGCAAATGGTAATATACCAGTTCATCAAAGATGTCCGTGTATTGGCTGTCATACTGCGCTATACGACGGTATCCGCCGAACAGCTCATCAGCCCCATCACCTGAGATTGCTACGTCGAATCCTTCCTTCCTGATTGCCCGACCTAACAGATATTGGGGGAGCATGGATCCAAGGTCGACTGGTGTCTGGTTTGCAGCCAATGCCCCGAGCAGATCATCCCCCTCGAGTTCAATCTGCTTCAGTTCCACACCTGAGAAGTCAATGTAGTTCAGCCACTCAGCCTCGTCGTTGTCCACGTGGAACACGGTCAGGGGTTGGTTGGAGAATTCTCGGGTGAGGTAATACACGATTGTGCTGTCCAGTCCTCCTGATACTAATAAGGAGACTGGCACATCTGATACCAGCCGATTCTTGACTGCTTCCTCAATGGCTGTTCTGAGCTCCCGGGTAGGTTGCCGTGGCCATTGGAGATTCTGCCTGAGGATATGCTCGACTTGCAGGTTCTCCATATTCAGGATCATATGGCAGTTCGCTGGGATCTTCATTATGTTTTTGAACGGGGTGGTCTCGGCTGGGTGATAGCCCCATTTAGCAGTGGCCGACATATTGTGCTGATCCCATTCCAGCTCATCAAGGAGCAGCATCAGTGGGAGAATCTCCGAGCAGATTGCTACAGATTCCTCGGCCACCATAATGTATAGGGGTTTCTTTGCAAGATGGTCAGTGAAGATATGGGCGCGCTTGCCCGTGATTCTGCGATGGCCGTCTATATGCACAATAGACCAGAAGCCATCAAACCACTCAAAACTCTGGATGGGAATCCTGCCCATCATCAGATCGTGGACGGCCTCGATATCTGAGGAATAGTCCCCGAACGTTTTGTAGTTGAATATCTCTCCGACGAATAAGGTCTGATCCCGAAACGGTTGGTCAAACTCAGGATCCAATCCTTGAATAGGCAGGCGGACGTGCCCCAGGGAATAGGTCGCGAAATGTTCGGCCCGCGACCTGATCCCCCGATGGGTCATGTGGTTGATCAGGGTGAGTAGATTTTCTTCATGGTTTTTTCCGATACATAGGGCTAATCCACACATCGTGCAATTCCTCCGTTGGCATGGTATCCCGATTGAACCAGAGAATATTCAAACCCGATCGGACCATCCTCATCATCACCCGGTCGTACTGGTAGATGAGACGCAGTCGCTGAGCCTGAACCTTCTCCACATGGTCGGGCAGTTTGTGTGCTTTGGCTGTTATAAGGTGCCCCGTGATCGTCTTGATTGATGGACGACAGAAGACGATGAGAGGATCCTCTTTGAGTAGCCGACCAGTAAAGGACTGGATATCCTCATCTGATAGGAGACAGCCATCGCGGACAATGGGACCATATACCTGCTCGGAAAAGAGTGCGAACCGATCCACAAGGGTCTCTTTCCCGGGCTGTTGCAGATCCAGGACGGAGTCCATACGGCAGAGCAAATCCGCCCTCGATTTCGGTGGTCCCTGGGTCGGAAACAGGGAGAAGCTATCTGGGGCTTTTTCGAGTAGGTACTGCACCAGATAACTCTTCCCTGAACCGTCCGGGCCTTCGAAGATGATCATCTTAGGCCTCGTCCCCCGTTGCCACGGAGTAGGTCTTATCCTTCCGGTTGAACTGAATGTCGATCATGTTCTCCGGCTTGGTTCGCTTGGCGTTCCGGAGAATGGCACAGGCGGTGACCAGATTCTTGGCATCATACCCGGTCCGCTCAATGAGCTCTTCCTGCTTCCAGACAGGCTTCTCATCGAAGGCGGACTTCAGGAGACTGGACTTGGTAATCCGCGGTGCCGGTTTGCCGAGGGCCTTCAGCCCCTCGAAGATGGTGCTGGTCAGCTCCCCTTTGTTCTTCCCGGGGCCGTCCAGTTCGAGGGCCTTCTTCAGGCGTTTCAGATCCCCGACGGACAGTTCAGCGAGGTCTTCCTCTTTCGCGATTTCCATGTAAACATCGTCGGCGCAGATCTCTTTTGCGGCCTTCGCGCTGTTCACGGTTTCCTTCAGTGTCATTTCGTTTGTGTCAATGATAAATCTCTTAGCCATGGTGGGCCTCCTTTTAGTGTTGGGTCTCGATGACCCGAAGTTAGATTTGATGAAAGCTTCCTGATCTTCCACGCTGAGTACTATATCACCTTTCAAGCGCCTTGTAAATAAATTTTTCCGTATTTCTTTGTTATTTTTCACGCAATTACGGCAGTATACGTCCGTCTCTGCCTTGAAGAAGCACCATCGTTTGTTGACCAACCATCCATGGAAGGGACAGTTGAAATCATCAGGCACGAACTCCCGATCAGTCTTCTTCGTGCAGTCCTCGACACATGGCCAGACATTACCCTTAGACTCCCGATGGTAGTATTGCCTGTATGCGCATTCGAGGACGGTAATCTGATCTTCCTCTTTCTCCTGATTCGGACAGATGAACTCGGTCATGGTTCCCCCTTAGATAAAATCCGCCTGACGGCGAGCAATGGCTTTGTCCAGATCCGACCAATTCTCATTCTCCAGTTCCGGGTGATGCTTCAGAATGGCCTTGCGGATTTCCTGAGGATCTCCGTCTGGCCCACAGTGTTTGATGTATTCTGAAATTTCGAATTCGGCGTCTGAACTTATCATTTAGTTTCCCCCTTGTTTGATTGTGTTAAGTGTACTCTACCACACCTGCAAACGTTTGTAAACCCCTTTTTTCATCTTTTTTCAAATCTTTCGATAATTTCCCACCACTTCAGTTTCGGGGCTTGGGGATCTGCCACGGGGGACATGCCGGCCATCAGCTCCTCATAAAGGCCTTGGCTGTAGTCGGGCTGAGTCGGTTTAGCATCAGGCGCATCCGGACCGAATAAATGGTTTATGTTGAGGAAGGCTGCAAAGGTTGCACGGGCTGTTTTATCCAGTTCCGCGCTCAGAGCCGTTTTAAGCAGGTCGAATTTCCTCTGGAGGGTTTCCCCTTCCTTAGGGTTCAACTGGACAAGGACAACCATCTGGCCGTCCTTTTCATGGGACTGGTGCGGCATATTGAATGTGTCAAACTCGCTGCAATAGATCTGAACCAGAAGGAGCTTCTCGAACGGGGTAGAATACGGGAAGATGAATGTCTCCTCATCTTCAACGGCCAGCCTAACCTGATCAATCGTGACCCCGTGCTTGTCCATCAGTCGGACGAGCAGAGCCTTTGCAGACTCTTGCTCGCCCTCGTGACCCATTGCAGCAAGCTTATAGACCTTGCCGAGCTTGCTGAGTAGTTTCTTATCCATTGGATATTTTCCTTGCGTTAGGATCCGCCACGGCCCACATCGAGTTGTAAATCTGGGAGAAGACATCCATATCAAATCCCGGGTCTTGAGTCTCTGCATCAGGATCCGGATCACCGAACAAATTGTTCTTCGAGAAGAATGCTTGCTGGGTCATTTCCATGACCTCTTTAAGCTGAACCCGGAGGGCCTTCTTCAAGAGCGTGTATCGCTGGCTGATTTCCTTATACTGACTCGGGGTCAATTTGATCCTGATCCGCCTCTTGCGGTCTCTGTTTGCCCGGAACTCCATGCTATTACAGTTCAGGACTTTGCAATAGACCTGGATCAAAAGGGATTTCTCCATTTTGTCAAAGTATGGGAACTCGTAATATTGCTCCTGCTCAATCACCTCTCGGAGCTCCTCGATGGTCATGTTGTGAGCGGCCATCAGTTCTGCCAATTTCCGGCCGGCAGTTTCCTTCTCACCACCGATCCCGCGAGTTGCCAAATTGTAGATCTTCTCCAGCCGACTGATCAATTTCTTGTTGTCTCTCATCAGGGTATCCTCCAATTAGCTTAGACGGTTCTCCAGGAGTTCCGAACATCCTGTCTCATTTCTTCCATAACATTCTGAGCTAAGGAAACCTCAGAACCCCACTCACTGTGGGACTCGCACCAGGCTTCCATTTCTCTTAATGCTGCCATCTGATCCTCAGTGGTCCGATGCCTGACCGAACAGGTCATTTCTAATTCTCTCCGCCAGACTCTGTTTCCGCCCTCATCCCAGACGACTGTCATTGACTGCCATTCCTCTTCAGAGACCATGACCTCAACTTCCATCTGGCCTCGGCCTGTGCAGCGCCTGACGGCGACTGTTTGGTTTTCGGAGTTTCTCATTTCAGTTGACATTGTGTATCCCCTTTCTCATTGTGTTTAGAAAGATTATATCACAGAGAAATCTTTTTGTAAACCCCTTTTTTGCATTTTTTGCAAAAAAGTTTTAGGCTGACAGAAACCCGGACTCGCTGGAGCTGAAACGGGACAGCTCAATAGAGACAGATTGGAACTTCCTAATCCGGTCAATGCTGAAGATCACCCGAAGAATCACGCCCTGATATCGTCCCTCATCCTGCTCGAACGGGATCTGGAATGCGATGGATTTCCCCGTGCTCCAGGTCTGTTCTTCTTGCACCTTATAAATACCCTTCAGACCATTGACAGCCCAACCGACGCGGGCTTTCATCTGAGGATTGACCTTGACCCCGAGGTCGCATGCATCAGGGTAAAGACGAACCTGTTTCTTCATCAGGCCTTCTAAGAAGTGATAGTACTGATCCCCGGCGATACTCATTTGACTAACCTCCTCTTTGTGTTGCGGCGGATTCTCCGCCCGATCTTATCAGTGGCCACCCCGCGCTTCCTCAGATATGCGAAGAACTGCCGGATGGTCTTGGATCCTTTTTGGCTGTTGCAGGTCTTGCAAGCGGTGACCAGATTAGACTCGTGATTGGATCCGCCGAGCTCCTGGGGGATCAGATGGTCGAGGGTGAAGATGATTCCATCCTCAATCCCCTTTCCGCAGTATACACAGGCCAGATCATCGCGGACATAAATAGCTTTCCGTTTTTTAGGCCTGATCCATTTCCCACCGTTGTTAGCTGCATTAGCCATTCTGATCTCCCCTATGCTACGGCCTGAATGATAATGGTATGGGTTTCTACATAAGCAAATCCAGTCCCGAGCTCCAGACCAGAATCAAAAGCATTACAGGCTGCATCATGATCTGCAAAACTTGCGATGGCGTGAACTGTATCTTCCCCCATCTGGTTCCGCCCGCCGCGGTATTCAATTACCTCACCTGCGAGCTCTTCTACCTGAATCATGATGTCCAGAATTTTCTCTTCTTGTTGGTTGGTCATTTTGTTTCCCCCTGTGTTATTGTGTTAAGTGTACAATAACACACCTGCAAACATTTGTAAACCCCTTTTTTGCATTTTTTTGAAAAAAGTTTGCACTACTTGAATTTGCCCTGGTCCTTCAGATCCCGGAAGGCCTTATCGCTCGCGGCCTCTCTGTCCATCCCTTCTGCCATCAGCTGGTCCATCAGTTCCTTGTGGATCCTCAGGTTGTGCCTGATCCGTCTATCGTGGGTTTTGTAGTCCCGATTCGTGCCGAGTCCCATGGGTATCCTCCAATTAGGTTTTTGCCGATCCCCCGCCGTAGCAGGGGATCAGCTAATTGTGGGCTTAAGCAGCCTGGCAGGATTCTTCGGCTGCGTCCTCGATCCCGATCAGGTGAGGTCTGGATCCGAAAGCGAAATGAGGATCATCTTTGCTGACGGAGAAGGTTGCGCGGAAATGGATTTTGATCCCGCGGTCAATCCCTTCGCCGTAGTTAGGAGCCGTGCACCATACCTTGCTGTTGTTAGCCAGTTTGACCAGCATCTTCAGGGAGCCGCCGAAATCGTTGTCGCGCCATTTGACTGAGAGGACCTCTCCCTTGACCTCGACCCGACCTTCTGGGGCTGGTCCTTTTTCCTCATTGTCCTCGGCCTGCCGTTTGGCCTCGTACTCGTGATCCCGGGCAACGGCCTGAACGAATGCGGTGATCTGCCGTTCGGACAGTTTGTGATAGCGGAAGAACTTGGCCTGGATATCCCGTGCGAAGGTGTTCCGCATATGGGTGCTGTCCTTGTGCTCATCCAAGCATTTTATAGCAGCCTCTAGCCCCGGGTTCTCGTCCATGATCTTCTGCCGGGCCTCGGCATTTTTCTTGGCCTGCCTCTCTAGGTTGGCGCGGGTTCTGATGTGCTTGGATTTGAACTCGCTGGCATTCGCGAAGCCTAATCTGTTCACGCATACATCGCCGAAGGTAACGACCTCACCTGAGGGGATGTGCTCACAGGCCACGATATACCGAACATTGCCCTGACCGCAGTGCACGCAGCGGTGGATTTTGCTGCGGAAGTCTGGACCATAAACCCTCTCCAGATCAGCCTTCCACTGTTCTACCATGTGCGCGAAGTGATCCATATCCATTCCGAAGTAGTACTCGGGCGGATGGTTGTCGAAATACTCAATAACGCGGTAGTCTCGGGGTTCGAAATTTTTGGGATTGTGTACGGTTGACATATTTTCCTCCTGGCTGTTGGGTTGATGTTTGATTGTTAAGAAAGAATATATCATCAGTACGAATGTTTGTAAACCCCTTTTTTGCATTTTTTGAAAAAAAATTAGGGCCACCCTTTCGGGTGACCCTGATGGGGCTGGCTGGGATCAGTCAACCAGCAGATAGGTCTTCGAGACCCGATCATACTTCACCCGAAGGATCTGATCCTCTTTGGTCCGTTTGGGGTTCCGAAGGATGGCTAGGGCCACGGTCAGGTTATTCTTATCATAACCGGTCCGCTTCAGAAGCTCATCCCGAGTCCAGACCACCTTCTCATCAAAGGCGGATCTGAGCAACGAGGCCTTAGTAATACGGACAGGCTTATCATCCGCCTTTGGGGCCTCATCAGCCTTCGGGGTTTCAGGGATCAGGTCTTCCGGTTTGGTATCCGGTGCCACAGTGTTCTCATCCTCTTCCTCGAGGGTCGGGACAGATTCCATCTCATCCCAGAGCATCTGAGCAAGCTCTGCCTTCTTCATATTGGCAGCTCCCACCTTATTACCGAGGACCTTCTTCAGCTTACGGAGGGTCGGGATGGACAGAGCCTTGCAGAGTTCCTCTGCGCTGTTCACTACGGCCACGTGATCCTGGTTATTGTCATTGCTCTCGATTGCCCCTGTTTCCTTATTGATGTGAACGGTCATTTTGATCTCCTTTCTGTGTTGTGTATGTGGTTTGTTTTGTCTCATGATCTAGCAATAGTATACTGCCAAACCTGTGCCAAAAAGGAGAAAACTGCGAAACTTTTTTCGATGCAAATATTCGCAATGATTCTAAGATGTTAGCAGGCTATGTGTTTCTTTGGGGATCAGGGGATGGGTAGCAGGTAGGCCTGAAAATTCACGTATATGAATCACATTTTTGTAGGAAACGAATATTTGCAATGATCATAAGGACTTATGCGGATTTTGCGAAATTCACGTATTTGAACCGAAAAATCGCAGATTTGCATAAGCCCTTATAATCATTAGCAATATGCACAGTTCACGATATTCTGTTTTTTGAACCCTTTACTATTTCGACAGGATCCAGGTCGCTATCTGATCCTCGGGGCCATATTTTGCATGTAACTCGACCCGAAGACTGTGATCAGAAAAGAAGGAATTGTAATCATGATAAAAGCAATGCTTCGACGGAACCCGTCCTTCGATTCCGACTGATGAAGTTAGGAAGATCAGCCCGTTGGAAATCCGAACGTGCTCTGCAAAGATCCCGGCCAGGTCCTGAGGAGGAACATGCAGAAGGACATATGAAGAGATAACCAGATCAAATGCCCCCTCTGCTTCAGGGATCTGGTGGCCGTCCCATCCATTTGGCCGTTGCCCTGTTGCAGCTAGACAGCACGTTCGCATGGATTCCACAAAGTCATACATGGTCAGCCGAGCGCGGAACAGCAAACCTTTCTTCTCTAGGGCTGAATAGATCCGACCATAGCCAGACCCCACCTCGCAAATCTTTCGGAGAGGTTCCGTTTGCAGCAAGGCGGACAGGTAGTCCAGTTCAATATCATGGGTTTCTCCGCGGTAGGACTTCCCCCGCGCTTCCCAGTATTCTTTCGGATTGTAAGTGGTCACTTTCCCTCCTGAAGGGTATAGGTTTTTGCAGCCCGGTCGAACTTGACTTCGAGGATCAGATCGGGCTTTGTCCGTTTGGGGTTTCTCATTATGGCTAGAGCCGTGTTCAGATTACGAGCATCGTATCCGGTCTTCGTTAGCAGATCATCCTGAGCCCATGTGGGCTGTTCTGCAAAGGCCTCTCGGAGTAGGGCTGTCTTGGTCTTCTTCTTGGGCCCGGTCGGCTGCTTCCGTGGTGGCCGTTTGTTTGCAACGGGTCCTCTGGGTTTCCGATCCCGTTTCCCTGCGTTCGGGTTGCTATAACTGAAGATCAGGGGCACATCTGATGCTTCCCGGTTGGCCAGATCCTCGGCCGTGATTGTCTTCGGGGGATTGTCCTTCGCGTACTGAATCCCTGCACAGATCGGGCAGGACTTGATATGCTCCCAGAAGTTATATTCAGGATGCTTCGGGCATTTGAAGTTACCCACTTTCATATCCTCCTTTCGGTGATGGCAGATCGGACAGTTGTCCTCTTTCCAATCATAATGAGGAAATCCACAGAACTTGCAGAAGTGATGGAACTGGGGATCGAAGATGAACCGCCGTTCTTCAGTCATTGTCTTTGGCCTCATTCTCCCGCTGGATCTGCTTGGCCATCCAGCATATCATAATAAAGAACAGAACTAGCCAAATGAGGAAGCAGGGCATAGTGGGGAATGAGTCCGCGATCAGAATCAGCATACTCGCCCCAAGTGTTGCACCTACCAAAACTTTACCCGCGTTGCATATGAATTGCCGTATCATCCTGTTAGCTCCTTATCCAGAAAATCCTGAAGGACCTGGACAATCGTCAGAGCATCCTCGATTGGGTGATGCATCTGATATGAGATGGAATGGTTTTCATTGTGGATCAGTTTCAGCCACGTGCCGTCTCGATCCTCAACAACCTCTGCTCGGATAGGGTCACGCATCGGGATTCTCCTCGTAGAATTTCTCCCATCGTTTGGACTCGCCCGGCTTGCAGGTCAGATGGTGCTCAACCTGTTCGGGGGATTCTGCATATGCGCCACAGTCATTACAGACATGGACACCAGCCTCTTCGATTTCGGTATATTCCCGTTCGGGGATCTGTTCATCAGGAAAGCAGGTCTCGCACATCGGGTCACCGCATTTCTCTTCCCATTCGCCCATTGATCTAACCTCCGTGGGCAGGATCCGAAGACCCTGCCCTGGTGTCAATTGTGGGTTAAGCAGCCTTCAGGGCTACCATATAGTCGTCAGCGACCCCGTGAAGGGTATCAGTCTGGCGAGCAATCTGCCACAGGCTGGTCTCTCTCATCAGCCGGGTGGCTGCACCGTGCCAGGTGTACAGAGTCGGGGCCTCGGTCTGCGCGACCTTCAGCTCCTCATCATGGCAGGCCAAGAACTGGGGGAATTTCCCCGGGCTGAAGACCCCGCGGTCCATTGCATCATAGGTCAGGACCTTGAAGGCTTCCGATTCCAGGGGGAACTGATTGAGCTCATCCAGCCAGTCCACCTGATACTGGATCTTCGAAATGAGCTGGCCGACTGCCCGATGAGCAACCTCGTGGATCTCGGCCTCATCCAGATGAGCAGTGTGCCGACGGAACTCCAGGAACTCTCCCGAGAAGGCCATGTTAGAACAGACGAAGACCTTCGTGCCGGCTGTGATTCCCAACGCGAAAGTCTTACGGATGGAGTTGCGGAAGCCGATCTGCCAACCGATCTTGTCCGTGCCGCCGTCCAGACCCCATGTGCCGAAGAGGTTATCCCCATCGGCTGCGAGGGAGTAGTCCCGATCCGTTACCACCAGCCCGTGGTCCTGAACTGCCTTGCCCAAGCAATCGAGCACCTTGCCGTGGCTGTACGGGCGCCAGGTTTCGGTGAACTCAGGTTCCTTGACTGCCCTTACCGCTGCCTCACTTACCCTTGTACCGTGTCCGTGTTCTGCGATCCTTGCTGTCATGTTGACCTCCTTATTTAAGTGTGAATATCTGAACTGTTAAAATGAATGTATCACGGAATAATTTCTTTGTAAACCCCTTTTTTGAAAAAAGATCAAAAAAGTTTCAGCCTAACTTCGCGGCCTCTTTCAGACGGTCGATGGCCTTTAGAAGAGCATTGATCTCCCGGTTGTGGGATTTCTTCTCATTATCGGCTGCGATAATATGGTCGGCGATTTCCAGTCTCAGAAGATTGATTGCACGTTCCATTTGATTCTCCTTTCGGGGATCTGCGGACAGATCCCCAGTCGGTTAGTAGATTGAATCCCCATCACAGATGGAGTGGCTCAGGATAACCTCTTTGCAGTTGATGATTGCGGGCATCTGAACGACCGCAATGGGCTGAACTGCCCGACAAGGATCAAACTCAGGGAACTGCACCGAGGCCTGCTCGGGGTATAGGATCCGACCAGACTTCTGAAGGTTGCGAGTGGCTGTTTTGATCATTTCGGATTCGATTAGGTCCTGATTCATTTTCCCCTCCTTGGGGTGCCCTGCCCGAAGGCAGGGCGGTTGAGGATTAGATTGACTGAACATAACCCATTTTGGTAAGTTTCTTTTCCAGTTCCACTCGGGTCTTTGCTCGGGCGAGGTAGCTGATGCTGAGGGAATCCTTAGCATTCTTTGCATACCAGTGTCCGCTGAAGCCGATTCGGAAGATTTTGATCTGGATGAGTTTTCCTTCTCGTTCGTAGTATGGCATGTTTTTGACCTCCGGGTTGTTGTTAGTGTTACCATTTAATATATGCCAAATCTGTGCCAAGTTAGCAGGATTTATTGAGTTATTATTTGCAATCATTTCAATCATTTAGCGATCTGTGGTTTTTGGGTTGTCCCGATTCCTGCTGGGAGTTACAAAAGGATGCAATCTGAATTACATCCTTTTGTAACTGGGGGATCGGTTCAGATCCCCCGAGCAAGTTAGCCAATGTCCCCATTCTCCATTGCCAGCCCCATCTGAATTTCCCCGATCGGTTCTTCAGTATTCATCAGGGTAGCTGCAACCGCCTCACCCTCTGCCGAGTAGTCAGTTCCCTTGGTGGCGAACTTCATCAGTTTGGCAGCGCGCTCGATCAGTTCCTCAGCCTGTCTCATTGCCTTTTTTCGATCTTCGTATCTCATTTTTCCTCCCTGTTTGATTGTTGTTGAGTGCATTGTATACTATCTGCAAACGTTTGTAAACCCCTTTTTTGCATTTTTTTGAAAAAAGTTTGCGGGGGATCAGATCAGATCCCCCGCTTGCGGGGTTAGATTTGTCGGGTGAGTTCTGTCAGATCAGACGGAATTTCGGACTGGGATTCGGTTAGCTGTTTCACAAGCTGGATCAGTTTGTGAATGTCAGGCTGGATCTGAATCAGAACAGCGCGAAGGATACAGGATTCGGCAGAATCGATAGCAAGATATCCTTCGTACAGTTCAGTTGTCAGAGTATCTAAGTCTGATCGGCTGTAGATGGTGAGCAGTTTTTTCATTTGCTCAGGAACGACGGAATCCATCTGGCTGTAGTTTTCAGAGTTGAAAAGGTCTGTCATTTCTTGAATTAGGTCAGTCATTTTTTCCTCCCTTTTGAATTGTTGTTAAGTATACAATAACACATTTCCTAACCTTTGTAAACCCCTTTTTTGCATTTTTTTTGAAAAAGTTCAAACTTTTTTTGTACCACAAAGTGCAGCCATGTCCTACCACACTGTGTTATACCACAAAGTGGTAAGTCGCGATTGGAGCCTGCCTACTTCCTAAAGGTTCGAAAGAAAGTCCGGCAAAGGAAATCCCCTGCCGGAGCAGGGGATCGGGTGGAAGGACGACGGGCGGAGTTGGGGTGGGTTAGAAGTATTTGGCCTTTGCTTCCTCGTAATCTACCTCCTCGAATTCGGGGCCTTCCTGATAGACGAGGAAACCCAGTTTGTCTTCGTGGCTGATGATCAGATAGCTGGTCATGTCTGCTCGGACCGAGGTGTCGTCCAGATCAGAATCAACCTGCTCGCGGAGCCATTCAATAGCATCTGATGAATTCACAAAGTGGTAATTCATCTGGAGAACCTCCTCTCGGTCTTCTTGATAGCAGTTAGGACTTCATGCATCCGGATCGTGGCCGTGCTGATCGTGGCCATATGGGCCGGGCTGTCACCATTGATGATTGTCCATTGGAACAGATACCCTCGGGAACTTGCCCCATAGTCGGGCTGAACCCCATCAAACCGAACTCCCGGTAGCGAGGTACGGGCTTTGAAATCCTGTCCTGCCGTAAAGGCTGCTTTCCCGAATTTGGTCAGGGCTGTATTTTTGTGGCCGTCAAACCCCATCCAGAACATCTTAAAGATAGGGTTGTCTACTGATCTGGAACCATCCTCCAAATCATACGGGGGATGGTCCACCAAATACTGCCTGAGCTCCGAAGGATTAGTATTTCTGATCTGATTGCTGGTCATGAGGATTCCTCCTTAAGAAATAATATGGGCCTCATCAATGTATCCCCAGTAGCTACCAGCAAAAATCTTCGGGGCCAACCCCTTAGCTTTGCAGTCTTCTTCTGAGAATTCATAACCGAAAGTTCCGTCTTCCTCATTTATACTGGAGACGGTTACGATGTTTTCGTCGAGGCTTACGTTGTAGATTCTAACTCTGTTTCCTATTTGCAGTTTATTCTCGGTCATTTTGTTTCCCCCTTGTGTTATTGTGTTAAGAATACAATAACACATCTGCAAACGTTTGTAAACCCCTTTTTTGCATTTTTTTGAAAAAAGTTCAAACTTTTTTCTGAGGACGAAATCCATCGGCCTCGGTCGGCTGACCGGCCAGCAGCTTGCGGAGCTCCTGAGCACAGTGGGAATATACCGGGCCGGATCCGTTCTCGGCCTTATCTGCCCGCTCTGTCCATTTGTCAATCAGCTCCTGAACCCTAACTTTGTCCCGTCGTTGCATGTTCCTAATCTCCTTTGACCTGTTCTAGGGATTTGATAAATCTCATCAGCCCCTTCTCTGTCTTGGGGATCTTCAGACCCCGAATGGCATGGGCTGCTCGTATGCGAAGTCTCTTCAATCGGATTCTCTTCTGGAACTGCTCATCATATTCTTGGATCCTGTTCCGGTGCCACGTGTCCCCTGGTTCGCGGCCATCCGACCGCCGAAACCTGTACTCGATCTCGGGGTCCTCAGGATGGATCTGATGCACGATGAACTGGGTCTTTGTCAGCCGTTTGACCCTGCCCGTATAGATCCGATCCCCGCGGGTGCTGCTCAGGGTTACTCCCACAATTGACCCAATCTGAAGTCTGCTCATCCATTCACTAAGTTCCATTGTAAATCTCCATGACTTTTTGGACTTGATCCTCGGACAGTTCCCGACGAAGTTTGGCACCGCTCAGGATCCTGATCTCTCTGCCTGTCCTCATATTGGTTGCTCGCCAGCCTTGCTTATTCTTCCGGATTTGTTTTTCAATCCGAACGGCTGTCAACCGCCCACTCACCTTAGCCACGTACAGTGCCCCAACTTTGACTTCCTTCTTCAGCATGTTCCTTCCTCCGATTTGTTTCAAACAGATTGTACCACAAAGAAATTATTCTGTAAACCATTATTTTGGGGCCGGCCGAAACCGACCCCGTTTGGTTAGTTAGTAATCTCTACCCAGCCGACCATGTCGCACTGCCAGGCGGTGTCTGTTTCCATATCCCAGACAACGTCCCCGACCGACATGGACGTGTGCTTCAGGCCGAGGCCTTGGATCAGTTCGCGGGCCTCTCCCATCGGGCTCCAAACCTCTCCCTGCATCAGGCGGAACACGTCCCCATATTCTTCTGCCTGGATCTCTTTGACCTGACGGTGTGTCCGTTCTGACAGAACGTCCTCGCGGGTTAGGTTCTTGTCTAGCATGAAGGTCGGTTCTGTTCGGTAGTATACGGTGAATTCTTTCATTGTTACCTCCGTGGGGGATCTGAACAGATCCCCCGAGTTTGGGTTAGGCCAATTCTTCCAGGGCCGTCGCGATGGTTTCAATCAGGTACTCAGGAAGATCTGCATCATCCAGAATATCCGCCCCTTCACATTCCTCTTTGAAATCCTGGAACCGTTCCATCAGGCGGCTTGTGATATACTCAGCCTTTATAATCTGAATCCCTCTCTTTACTGAACCGCAGTTTGAACTGTCATAATGTAGCATTTGAACCTCCTAATTTTGGGGAATGGTTATAAACTTCTGGCTATTTGAACTCCAAGCAATCTGGATTCCGTAATCTCTCAGCACGCCCTCAATCCCGGTTTCCACCCGACCCTTAAGAAAACTGATCCGATCAGCAACCCCTTTCCACTCACGGTCAGGAACTTCCCCGTTAGCAATTCGGTTGCACAGTTCTTCGTAGGTCTGTTGGAAATCGGTGAGCTGGCTGATCTCTTTTCTCATTTCTTTCATTTCGTTTTTGGTCATTTTGTTTTCTCCCTGTTTGATTGTTGTAAGTACACTATACACCATCTGCAAATGTTTGTAAACCCCTTTTTTGCATTTTTTTGAAAAAAGTGCAAAAAAAATCGACCCCGGTTTCCCGAGGCCGATCAGTATTATATTATAGAATATAGTTCAATTTCGTGGATGGAGCCAGCCGAGGTTAGTCCTCCCAGTCTATCCGTCGCCAGACACTTCTGCTCTTTCTGAACCCGCGGCCAGTCTCAGTCTTATTCGGATTTCTCCTCTCGAAAGTATAGTACTTGTGACCACAGGCCAAGCATTTGATTCGCCGACGGATCATAATTCGTTTTGTATTCTTGTGCTGTAGAACCCGGGTCTCGATTGTCTTTATATAGGTAGCGCATTTTGAACAGGGCATCCAGATCCTCCTAATAGCAGAGGTTCATGAATGGATGTTGCCCCTGTCGGTAATACTGCTCCTTAGTGATCCCGACTCCATACGGGATCAGGTATTGCAGATTGCCGATCGTGTTCAGTTCGGGGATTGCTTCCACGGAATAGATCCGGAGGACCTCATCCTCAATCTGTTGGAAGTCATTCACCCGATCAGTGAAAGCATAATACACGTGGCAGATAAATAGCCCGCTGTCATTATTGACACCGGACAAGCAAGCTGCATTCAGCCACGGGATATCATCCAGCCCCGTTTCCTCTTTGCACTCCCGCTGGATTGCTTCCCAGCCTTCCTCACCATCTTCAATATGTCCACCGATCCCGTTCAGTTTCCCAGCCTGCCAGTCAGGCCGATTCTTCTTGACCAGAAGAACCCGAGATGCATCCTCGGTGAATATGAATCCAACTACATATTTTGACATCTCAGTCATGTGCTTCCTCCCTTCTTAGGTTTCGGCGGATAATACGGTTCCAGATCAGGTGGGATATCTTTGAAGACTGTTCCATACCTGACCGGGTTCTTAGCCACCAATTGACTTTGTTGAAATTTATGATACTGAGGATCACCAACAAAATGCGGTTTCACTGCATACCCCATATGGGGCACGTACGGGATCTTCTGTTCGAACCCTCGCTCTTCCCACAAGGCCAAAGCTGTGTTGCAGTAGAATGTAAGTGAGCGAGAATACCCTTTCCATAAAAGGACGTCCGGGTGCTGAGCATATTTCTCCCAGAAGACCTTCTTCTGGATCGGCAAATGGTTCGTGAACTGAAACCCTGTCAACATCCCGACGATCGTGTAAGCATCTCGGCACTGCTTCCTCAGATCCTCATCGCTCAGGATCCGAAGAGAAGCCGTGTATGACTGGTATGGCAGATGGATATTCATCGCATTTCCCTCCAATCGTCTTCGGGGTAGTCCGGCGGATCTGGTTCATCATACTCAGGGTTGCTTACATCAGCATCACAACAGCATGATATCTCGACCCACTGAACATCAACCCCGGGTGCGCCCCAATATTCATAGGATCCTATCCCCACGTCTTCCATATAGAATTCGCATTCCTCGCCGCATTCGTCACAGATCCCCGTGCCACTTCTAACTGGTTGCTGTGCCATGAGTAGTCTCCCAAAGTTTCCGCTCTGTTCTGTTCAGGAACTTCTGGTACTTCCCGCAGGCCTTGCAATACAGTTCCTTGTGCGGTCCGTTATCCCGAACATCCAGATCAGAGCTTCCACAGTCTTTGCAGTTTGTGGGCAGCATTAGCCTTATCCTCCAATTAGGATTTCTTCTTAAGCCATCGGTCATATGACTTGGGCTCCTGTTTTGCTTTTGCCGGGTTCAGATACATGCTCAAAAGGATCGGTTCCCGTCGGACAGGGCACATAGCCCAGGATGTATATGGCTCGGCATGGACGACCTGAGGTCCTGATTTGAACTCTTTGAACTCAAGCGAATTGTGGTTTTTCCCGCAACGGGAGCAGTTCTTGATTCGGATCAGAACGACAGTTTGCTTGCCCTGTTTCTTAGTGCTGAGTACCTCGGCTGATGGTTTATTCGTCGGCATCTGTCTCTCCAAAACGTTTGTTGAATTCATCAACAGCCTCGTTAGCATTTTTGGTCGCGGTCAGGTATCCGCTATCCGTACCGAGGGTCTTCAAAAAGCATTCCATCCAAAGGGTTTCCTCTTTGTTGAAGATCTCCCCATCGCATTCACAGTCGTCCGGATCCGGATCCTCAAGGGACAGTTCCCCTGTATCAGCCAACGGGTGAATGACCTCATCCAGAATTTGCTGGGATAAATCCATTAGCATCAGTTGGACCTTTGCATCGGCCTCCCGGATGTTGTGCTCGGACAGCGCGTGCTCTCCTAGTGAAATGATCATTCCTTGGATCTCTTTGTCTTCCATTTCTTTCTCCTTTCAAAAGCGGTAGTATAAATCGGTTTGCGGTCTGATGATGAACAGGTTCTTTCGGGCCCGGGTTACTCCCACATAGAAGACCCGGTGTTCTGCGTCTGGATTCTGATCCATCCCCTCTTTGGTCCTGAACGAAATATCTGACATGACTGCCACATTGTCAGCCTCTCCGCCCTTTACCCCGTGGATAGTATCGATATGAATGTTCGGCTGTCGAGCGAGGTTTCCCCCGTTCCTGAGGATGGCCTGATAATATGCCCGGCGTCCTGGCGGCATCTTAACCAGCGCGTCGAACCATGGGCGGTTCAGATGAAGGCCCACGTCCGTGTGGCTGATCTGATCCTTGTCGGGTAATGGTAACTTATGGCCAAGGGCTTTGCACATCGTCTGCGCGTCCTCAGCAAGCACCTGCTTGCCCTTCCGCAGTCTTTCATAGGTATATATGGCCACTCTGTCTTTCGGGTCTACAGATCCGCCCGACTTAGTTGTGTACGGATATCCTTGAAGTCGAACCTCGTCAATATATGTGTCAAGCAGGTATCTGTTCCGAGCCAGAAGCAGCCAAGACTCATCATTGAACTGTAACAGATCCGGAAAGGAAACCAGCTCCACGTGGCCTGCTTCCTCTTTCGGTCTGAAGACCTTAGTATACCGGGAAACGATTTTGCTTGAGACGGACTGGCCGACCTGATGAATTGTTTTGGGGATTCTGTGCGACTGTGCAAGGATCTGTTTGGATCCTTGGATGGACAGGAAGGAATCTACGTCCGCCCCTGACCACTGATATATAGCCTGATCATCATCCCCCGCAATATAGATCCGCTGGCAGTTCCGAAAAGCAATCCGGACCATTTCCCACTGTAGCTTTGACAGGTCTTGGGCCTCATCAATGATGGCCACATCCACGGGGATCGGGTCACGATCCAGAACAAACTGCTCAATCATATCAGTGAAATCGATCAGGGCAAACTTCTGTTTGTATTCCTCAAAGGTATCATTGAAATATTTGAGCTGCATCCAGTCCAGATCTCGGCCGATCAGTCGCCAGGTTTCTTCTAACGACTTGCGGATGTTCCGTGCGTATCCGCAGACAAAGTTGAGGGTATCCCCGAGAAGCGAACTGTAAGGATCATCCTCATTCACAAATCCCCTGAACGGGAATCCTGTCAAGTTGGCGATCTCCTTATAATGCTCCCGCTGGATAACCCGATCGGATGAAGCACCTGTCCATTTGAAAGCGATACTGTGCAGGGTTCTGAACCACGGCAGTTCTCTCTGGCTATAGCCAAACTGCTCCATGATCCGATCCCGGCCTTCATACGCGCCCTTCTTGGTAAAGGACACAAAAGCAATTCTGTCGACAGGGGTTCCGCCTTGGATTTCTTCTTCAAGGACTTCTAATAAGGTGGTTGTTTTCCCGGTTCCTGGCGGACCGAGGATGAGCTTATTTTCTGGCATATCTTCCTCCGAGAAGATTAGTCAGGTAGTTTTGTTGTTTCATCAGGCCTCAGGTCTCTGTGCCTGTATGCCCAATATCTACCAAATTTACGAACGGATGTAAACCATAAAGTTCGAGTTTCTGTGCTGATCCCTTCTTTCTTGTGTCTGATATGGGCATGCCCCATATATTCTTTGATCTCTCCTGACAGCATAACCCGCGGCAGATACAGCCAGGGAGGTTCAATCCACATGCTCATCTTATCAGCCACGCACAGTCGGGAGAATCCGACCCCGTGCCGCTTAGCAAGGAAGCGACTGTGATACAGGCAGAACTCGTGCCACTTCTGTCCGAACCAATACCCCATCTTCTCAGCGGCCCACCATGGGTGCAGTTCCCCTTCTTCACCGTCCATGTTCGGGCATTCCCAATATCCCCAGTCGTGAATTACAAATGCAATCCAGAGCCGCGGGTCTGAAGGAAACCCGTACAATTTCCACCAAGCAAAGAAGACACAGATGGGGTGAATGATGAACTGATGTGCTCCAAATAGAATACTCTTCGTTCCGAGTTTCATATCAACCCCTTTTCTTCAGCCAGCCACCGGGGAACTTCAATCGAATAGACAGCTCCCGGAATGAAATCATCTCGGTCATGCTCCTTTATTTGAGAATAAGGAATCCAGATCTCATCCCCCGTGTCAAAGATCGGATCCTCTTCCGCGACCTTCAGAGCATTCCGCCCGACCAGTTCAACCTCAATTCCTACATCCACCCATTCTTCCGATTCTGGATCTCTGTCCATGAATTCATCTACTCGTTTCATTTCAAAATGGCTCCTCTTCCGGCCCATCAGGCCCGAATGGTTCTTCGATTTCTGGCAGGTCAAACTCTTCCACTTGCTTCTCGAACTCAGGCACCCACCAAGTACGGATTTGCTTGCCTTTGACTTTCATTGGTTTGGTTTTGCCACCAATTGACGAGATTGCTTCATATATCTGGTTGGTACTGTATGCAGCAAACTTCTTGCTGCTAAGGTATTTGATCAGATCAGACGACAGGAAATAGGTCTTCTTTTCCTCGGCATTTGTCCACGGTCTCCCCCTCAGCAATCCGTCTCGCTGATCATCCACACCGGACGTGCAGAAAGTCTGCAAATGAAATAAGAACTGTCCTCGAGGTCCTGCATCTACCGGGGCATCAATGATCTCACACTTGTCCAGTTTCTCACCTAACAGACGATCCCAAGTATCAGCCTTCATGCGCGGCGGAATCTTCTTCACTCGTTCCATGCACACTCTGCGAAATCTGTTCTGGTCCATCAGGTCGGACGTGTCAAATTGAATGAGCGTGGATTCAACGCTCATATACCATATAGGGGGATCTGTCTCCAGACATTTCAAAATCCCCATCTTCAACCGAGGCGTGGATTCTGATTGCCCTATTCCAAAGGGCTGAGTCATGCAGCGGTCCCGGTTGCAAAATTCCTTAATTGGTGGCTTATTGCACGTGTAGAAGTAGGTCTTCTTTTTGTGGGGTTTCATCACTTTGACCAAGGTTGAAGACTTGGCCGGCGGGTCAACATACGTTCTGTTTATCTCTTCTAAGTGCCCTTCCCAATCCTCCGGATATTTGAGCTTGCAGTAAACAGCAAAGTTGAAAAGGCTTGCATCTTTTTCCCCTGACTGAACCCCACGTGTGGCTAAGTACTGCAAGCACGGCGGAGCATCAGACAGGGCCTCTACAAGTTTAGGTTCTATCTCCTCTAACTGTTCTTCCGTGACTGATAATTCCCCAGCATACTCAAGGAACTCCTCCAATTCAAGCAGTGGCTCGCCATCCTTATAAGCATAGCGGGTCGTATGTTCAGCCTCGAAATATGGAAGGTTGATCCAGTTCCCTATCTCATCATCGTCATTGATCTCAGTTTGTTTGGGGAATATCTCGGCATCGGGGTGACCGAGTGAGGCTGCATATTCGAACAGTTTGTTCCGAAGGATTATTGCAGAAATCGGTTCATTGAGGAAGATGTACAGGTGTGCTCCGCCCGACTTACTCCGACACAGAACAAGGGGCAACTCCATGCTCACGAGCTGCCTGCTCAATGTCTCAAGGGGCAATTTGTAATCATCTACATCTATCGCGCCCCAGAAGCACGTGCCATCCGGTCTGATCGGAATAATGCCGAGACCTACCTTACCTTCGAGATGCTCTTGCCAGTGTTGGTCGGTCAGGGGCTCGACCTTGGTATAGGCTCGCCCCTGGACCTTTTGCTGAGCAGTCTTCTCAATAAGGTAGATCCCGAACGCATCATCCCGACCCTGAAATAACTCAGGAAAGGATTTCATGGGAAGTCACTAAAACGGAGGTTCGCTGTCGGGAGCATCATCATCGCCTTCGACTCCCTGTGCTCCATCAGCGGCCGCATAATCAACTTTAGCAACCCCACTGGCCAGAAGATCCCGAGCAGCCTTAACGGCCTCGAATTCCTCTGCATTGATCAGACGAGAGAACTCATACTTGCCGGCTGACTTGGAGCCGATCTGGTACCAGTTGCCCTCATCCCCTTCGTTCAGAACCGTGGACAGTTCCCAGACTCCCAGGAAGATAGGATTGTTGACTTTCTTGGTGACAGGGTTCACCAGCCGGCGCATCATCGACATCCACCGTTTGGAATGCCTGATCCCCGTGGATACGAGGGAGAAGATCATCGGACCCTCTTCCAGCCGGTCGGGAAGCAGAATGAAGTGGTTGCGGGATTCCTGGAGGACATTCCCGTTGTCCATGATCTGCTCATTCTTCTCGGAGACTTCCACGATTCGCTGTCGGATCCGCTCATCATCCCCGTGGGACATAACAAATCCGCCGCGATCAGGACGCCATTCGATGAAATCCCGGCCGAAGTGGCAGTTGATAACCTGAACGGTCTTGCCGTACACGTCACCGGTTAGTGTGTTGAAGAAGTGGCCAGCCTTGGCACCATCCAGATATGCGTCGGATTCTTCCAAGAGCTGCGGGCTGTTCTGCTGAAGGATCCGCAGAAACGGGACGGCAAAGGAATCTTGAGTTGCGTCCTCATATCCGTCCTGGCCATATCCTTCCATCTGGGCAACCAGTTCCTGAGCTGCTTTGGTCGCCAAGTCTTTGCCTGCTTGGGCATTTGCTTTCTTCTTTGCCATGATAACTTCCTCCTTATTTGATCTTGGTGTATTTGTATTCAAAAACAGAAACCGAATCCGGGTATTGCTTGCCCTTCTCCTTGAATTCGCCCATGAGCTTCTTCAAGGTTTGTGCGTGCACATCCTCCTTTTCCTTTAGGGTACACTTATCGCGATCTGCGTAGTACCGGTTAACATATTTGACGAACCGCTTGGACGACTTTCGGCCTTCCATGGGGAATAGGACCACGACCTGATTCTTAATCGCGTCCTGGTACCCTGCCCGGATCAGAGCTTCTTTCAGGGCCTCCTTATCTTTGACCGTGACGGACAGTCCATCCTTCACTTCAATCGATCCGCCGCTCTTCAGCGTAAACGATGAAAAACCGAGTTCCTCCATCTTCTCAGGAAGCTCGGTCATTCTAACCTGTTGGTAGACCTGGTTGACCTTGGTTTGTACCGCGCTGATTGTTGCCAGGGATACCCCGCGTTCGATCAGGGATTTGAAAAGCGACGCGACGATTTTCTCATCTGGTCCTGCTTCAAAAACCTTCTGTCGTTCTGCGAGGGCTGACAAACCTTCAAGGTCGGCCTCGGTGACAGACTTCTTGGCCTCTTCATCCATATCGGCGAAGATGTCCTGATCTGTCTTTGTGTCAGCTTTTTTCTTTTTTGCCATGTTACCTCCGTGTAGTTTAAGGTTTGCTACCCGGCTATCACCAACCGGGTAGCTCCGTTGGATCTGCGTTGGGTTTAATCAGCTAATCATAGTGACCACCTCCTTCACAAATCGTTGTTCGGTCGTTCTTAAAAACTGAACGCAGTATAACACAAATAAATTTATCTGTAAACCTCTTTTTTACGCACGGCGTATTCCCCGTTTGTTAGGCCATTTATACGGGTCACCGCCCCTTCCTCGTCTCGGAATACCTAGGAGTTCTAATCTGTGCAGGATACAGTTGCCCGATTTGCTGAACGCCCGGCCAATCTGACTGGCCGACCATCCCCGTTTTTGATACAAATGGACTACAGCCTTAGTCGGATCTGAGTAGCCGAGGCTGGCTGCTACAATCTGTGCATCTTCTGCATACTGCCAATCGCCCTTTCTCATTCCCCCTCCGTTGTTACTCCCCATAGTTAATGTCCTCGAACAGTTCGGGCAGATACCCTTTCACTTCATCTAGCAACGGCCGCATCAGGGCACGCATCTGAGGATGGGCAGCATTGGAGGTCCTGAATTGGAAGATGTGTCTCCATTCTCTGTAGTTGGCCATATGGCAGATCTCAGTCTTGAGGGAGTTCGGCAAAACTTCACGGGCTTGTTCCGGACGCCATCCCCCTGCAATCAAATCATTGTAATCATCTTCCGAGTCCAGACAGGAATAGACCCATATTGCATCCTGCTTTGGAATGTGATTGATTACGAGGGAATCCTCATCCATAGGATCTTCCATTGTATGAATGAAGTAATGTCGGCTCCTTTTGTCCTTTGCAGTAGGATCTCTGCGAAAAATCTGTCCCGAGTAATCAGGCGAAAACCAGACAGGACGGATGAACTCAATATCATCCTTTCCGCCATAGTTAACATACCGAGTGGACTCCTGAGCGAAGGACGACAGGCGGTGTCTGACTTCCTCATGGGTCACTCCGCGGTTCGTAATGAACCGAACAGTCATTACCCCGAACTCAAGCATTGCGTGGTGTCCACGGTCCCTCAGCATGCGCAGAAACTTACTCGCCGAATCATCCGTGATCTTATCTTCAGACTTATAGCAAGTTCTGCCGATTGTTTCCATTCGCCGAATGGCGCGTCCAGGATCCTCTAGGTCTAGAATCTCATACCCTTGTTCAATGATCTTCATTTCTTCTCCTTTCTAATCCCCCAGACTGATCCATCTTGTCCGGGTCATAAGTTAATGGTTCATCTTCCGAGCACGGTTCAATCTTCAGATCCTTAACATTTGAAAGCCCTTCAAACATCTCAGGATCCTTGGTCACGATTCTCCGAGATACCCAATGCTCATCATCCACATCCTCGATGGAAACGGCCAGCTGGCCAGGGCTATCGAAATACAAATCTTCATACTGATGACAGATGACCTTATAAGTTACTGCATATTTCTGCCCCTTTAATTTCACGTGGATATCCCCGTCGTCCGTGGCTTCCCAGTGCTTATTCGGATGTTCCCCCTCTTCAAATTCCAGAAGGAACATGTTCGCACCGTCCACCAGGTGTTCTGTGTTCCCTGTCTTCCGATACTCTTCCACGCACATGAGCACGCGTTCCATTCTGTCCCATTGGGGTTTCCCCTTTGCGTTCAACTTCCCGTACCTGAACGCCCCGATGATCAGCCGGTTGCGCATCAGCTTCTCAAACAGTCCAGACCACTCAGATTCAAGCAGGGCCTCATAGCTGAAATCCTCACCGAATAGTCCAGTCAGGATGTGCTCCCGAATATGCTCAGTCACAGTCTTCATGGTTACTTCTCCTCAAACAGCTCATTTGCGATACTGGTCGGACCTGTAAACACGAGGGCTTTTCTGTTTCGGTCATATTTGAAGCAGCCTTTGTAAGCCCGATTCATCAGGAGAGCCATCCGCCGCATTGGCCGCTCTTTGATAAGGACTATATTCTCAAAACTGGGATCAGCCACCCGCAGCCTGCACACCTCAATCTCAACGATAGGATCCGATTTCCATTTCTCCGTTTCGGGGAGCTGGTCAAAGATCCTGTTCAAATCTTCAGCCTTGACCGTGACCTCGGATCCCCGGTGATTGCGGCCCATCATATCAATCGTCAGATCTTTCTCAAATGGGTAGAACTGCATCAGGCTGTTGATATAGTAATCGCAAAAGGGAGGGCTGAAGCAGATCCTCCGACCCCACATACCGTTCGTGTTGTAGCCCCATTTATTAGGCTCCATCCGTCCGCTTATCGTGACTTCCCTGTCCATCGTCCCCTTCTTATCGTAAAGCTGGATCTTCGCTATTGATTTGGATGCTTCCACGGGCTATTCCTCCTTTGAGTTTGGTATCAAGTCCACTGATAGAATTCATGACTTTGTCAACCAGCATATCCTTAATCGGTCCTAATGTTTCGGTCAGGACATCCTTGTGAATCAGCTGGTATGAATACAGCCGTTGCCCACGATACATGGCCTGGATAAAATACAGCCGGCAGTCTAACTGGTCAGCAATCTTCTTCTTTGAAATCACCATGGCCATGGCTCGGGGATCTGTAGTCGGGGAAACTGTCTCAATGAACAGATCAGTCACCTCATGTATCTGAACATGGCGCAGTTTTGCTTCCTTATGCTGCTTCACTGCGTGCCGCTGTTTTGTACTTTTCCTTTGTTTGGCCATCTTCCTTCTCCTGTTGTTAATCCATTCATAAGATTCATTTGTGCAAACATATGCGCCCGTTTACTTGGGGACCATGTATCAAGGTCTTCTGTTTCTTCCTCAATGAACTTCATCAAAGCAGGCGATGCATGATACCACTCAAGCTTGTGCCGATCCCGAGCAAACCTATTTTGGATCGTACGTTCCAAATCTATCCCCTCCTGTATAAAGCCCTTCTTGCTCTTTCCTTGCTTATGCAGTTCTTCGATTTCGGGCTGATGAATGACACCCAAGAGCTTCAGCTCGTCAGGGTTGGCTGTTTGCATGGTTTGGATCCGCTGATGAATATGAGAAGATGAGCTATATCCAATTTTGATAAACGGCCGATCACCGCTTTGAATGAAATAAATCATGGGTTCTTCCTCCGGTTGCTGGGTTATCCCACAATTAAAGGTAGGCCCTGAACAGGATCCTGCCTTGTTTGACTTCATTGGAATAGAAGATGGGCCGGTTCAGTAGGGACTCGATCCTAATTGTGGGATCAAGCATCACGTAGTCCCCTAGCTGTGTGAAGGCCTGAATCAGGAACTGGTCGACGGGATTTACTAGCCATATGAAGGTTTGGCGGGCTGCATATGACTGTGCGTTCCATAGATCCACGATTAAGTCTAGAATGGCCTCGGGCTCTTCCTCCTCTGTGAATGTCAGGGTTTGGGTTTCGAATATATACTGTTCTTGCTTGCGACCTTTTGCACCTACAACTCCGAGTTGCTTCTTCTGATCTGATCCCATTCGTTGTGCTCCGTATATGTGTGGGTTTCACTGGATAACCTGTACGTCTGATTCTATCACTTCTTTGATCAGACCGGCTTCGGCATCGATTAGGCCAACGATGAATTTAGGATCCTTGACAGCGGATCCGTCCTCGTCTGGAAATTCGAGGATCTCTGTTGCAATGACCCCGGGCGGAAACTCAGGTTTGAATTTGATATCGCAGTCCTTAACTTTCACTGTGATTCGTATCTTCAGCATGGTCTCTCCTGGCGATTTTGCGCAGCCGTTTCCTGAGCTTGGCCACCGCTGATTCATATGAAGGATCAGGATCCTTTGTATTTCGTTTGTGCTTGCGGAACAGTTCGTGCGACCTGTCTATTTCGCTTCTGAGAACAAACTGGATGGAATTCGGATGCGTGGGTGGGCTGAGATGATGGCTGCGTTCAGGGTAGGGATAAGACCCGTAAGTTGCGATCGTGATAGTTTGGTTTGTATCATCGATCAGGATTCCTGTCTTGAGCGGTGGCGGACAGTCATAAGGGTAAACTCCGTCTTTCAGACCTAGCAGTCTTACAATGGCCTTGTGCTTACGGGGTGACAGCAAATTACAAGGTTGCATATCTCATCTCCTCTCGTTTGATCTGTTCTACTTTGATTCGGGTTAGCTGATGAAGAATCATCTGGTTGCGGGCGGTGTTATAGAACAGCCAGCGTTTTGCTCCTCGCTGGTCAGCCATCCCGTGCCAATCTGCTATCATCTGGTAGATATACCTCATTGGCATTGGGACAGGTTCTTGCTTGCTCCCGTTCACCGCGACCCAATAATTCCAGTGGTGTTTGTTTCTGTTTTGATGATGGTTCCATGCCTTCTGAAATCTGAGTTCACGCCGTTTCTCTTCCCGAGCGTTTGCGGTCGGTTTACCATAGAACTTATCCGCGTACGCGAAGAATTCCCGAGGGGAGAACTTTGACAGATCATGGGTGATGGCGTGGATCCATAAACCGTCTGTAAAACATACTTTGCCAACGTACCATTTGTGCTTCAGGATGTACAGAAGATATCGCAAATATTTCATATCAATTCCTCTATTTCATGGTCTCTGAAGAATTCGGCAATCTCAGTTTTAGTGTCACGAGATCGTTTGATCGTATCATCCACCGTACCGCGAATATAGATATCCTTATAAAGAACAGGATTATGTTGACCGCGCCGATGAGACCGATCTTCTGATTGCCATCTATCTTCAAGCTTAAACGAATCTGAGAAGTAGTAGTGCAGGGTGGATGCTTGGAGATTGAGACCTGTCCCAGCTGTCGCTGGGTTAGCGACAAGGTAATCGATTTCTCCCTGTTGGAAAAGGCTGACAATTTCATCTCGCTCCTTCCTCTTGGTTGCTCCGTAATAGGTAGCCGTAGCTCTCTCAGGATATGCCGCTCGTAAGGCACGTGCAATGTGGACTATCTGCACTGGGAAGACAGACCATATGATGACCTTAGCTCCATCTGTAACGTCCTCCAGATCATACATGAGCGCGTCCAGCTTAGGATTATTATCCCCTAACGGTTCATCGGTCTCGGGGAAAAATCCCCCGACGATCTGTTGGAACCGAATCAGGAGGGATACCTTATTCTTGACCGTGAGCTCGTGGTCCTTGTAGACTGTCCGAAATTCCTCTTCAAGTTCCTGGTAGGCCTGCTTCTGAGCATCATTCATTTCGCAGTATATCGGGGTGTAGATCTTGGGTGGCAAGTCAAGCGCGTCCTTCTTCAGGATCCTATAGGAATCCCGTTTGATCCGCTCCCGGAGTTCAGCCAGATTCTTGTATGTCAAGAGTTTTGGGAATTCTCTCAGGCCGCCCTTCTCATTGATGGTTCTGATTTCCCGGATGAGCTTGGTATTAGTAACCTCGAGTTTCTTTTCAGATCCCACCTTGTGCAAGAAGTAATGCATACGGCCTGATTTCTCCCTGAACGAAGTCCAGTCCAGAGGAGCCTGACACGCCTTGCATTCATATTTCGTTTTCCAGGCCTTGGTTCCGCGGTCGAAATAGCGGACAACCTTAAAGGCTGTCTTGCTACCGCACTCTCCGCATTCGGCCTTTTGCTTGGTTCCCTGAATCTTCACGAACTGGTTTTCATACTGGCCATAGTGCCGAGTGAACCAATAGTGAGACTTGCCACCCCAATACCCCTCGGCCAGGAATTCAAATTGACTGTATACGTCAAACGGGCTGTTTGTGACTTCGTTCCCGGTCAGGATTCTGCGATACGGGGCCATGTCCCTCAGTTTAGTTATAGACTTAGTCCTGTTTGAGCCGTGTCCTTTAATACGGGTGGATTCATCCACTGCTACTAGAGTGGTGTGGGTGCGACAGAAGTTGTAGGCCATATTCTTGGCCTTGCCCATCTGAAAGGATTCAACGTTCATAGTTAGGATCTGAAGGACTCCAGGATCCTTGGCAAACACGGCTTCAAGTTCATCCATCCCCTTCTTGGTCTTGGCCTTGTGTGCAGCCCATACGGCTGCCCGCCACTCGATCCTGTCTGGCAGATGCTCTGGGATCTGTTCAGTCACCCAGCGTTCATGGACACCATTTGGAGCAATCAGAAGAAAGGCCTCAATTTGTCCCCTCTCAAATAGGATACCCACATTGTCGATAGTGACTTTAGTTTTCCCCGTGCCCCTGTCCATTAGGTAAGCAAAGAAAGGACGGTTCCAGCCTTTGGTCAATGCAGCCCGCTGGAAATCATATGGATTTGTTTTGAACTCGTATTTCTTCTCAGCCATCAGAATCCTCTAGATAGGTAAATGCTTCTTCAGGGATATCGAAATGGACCCGTTTGCCGTCCACTCTGTATTCCGTAATATGGATCATCTCAGCCGGCAGGGGCATTCCGTGAACAAAGGAATAGGCTACACACAACCTGCCCTTCGACCTCTTGCTTCCTCTTCGGACGAGCTTGTTTGCTTCCCGCTGGTCTGTTTTGAATATCGAGGCCATTCCGTCCTCAGATCCAAAGGCCATGTTTACTCGATCCCCGATCTTTAGGAATAGGCCTTGTGCGATCAGCTCCCCGATATAGATTTTGATCTCCTTGGGTTCCCCCTTGGATTTGCCGACCGAGATTGAAATGCAATTACTCAGGTCGACCCCTAGTTTCTCTGCTTTCTTCTGTTGAATCAAACCAGCCATTGTATGCATATTATACCTCAATCCAGTGAAAAGTTACAATCAGGCAAATGAAATGGATGAGCTGATCCAGCCCAACCATATTGAAGAATCTGTTATGCATACCCTGGGTCGTGAAGGCCCAGCGGGTACCTTTCGAAGTTGCTGAGTCTACCAATATATGGAGGACGCAGTTCAGAAGCAGCCACGGCAGGCTGAAGAAATAGACGAACGGGAGGATATAGCAGAACCCGTGACAGAGCATCATGACCCTGTTGGTTCCTTTGGTGTCGGCCATCCTGTCCCACTGAAGCAAAAAGTCACCGACGAAATGGAGTGTAAGCAGAGCGAGGATATTCATCGTATAAGACAGTCCTAATGTTTCCATTATTTCCTCCTATTTCCGACCATCCTCCGGTTGTGATAATTTGGCGTGCATGTGAATTGACTTCGGATGTTCGGGATGAGGTTTCGGGGTGGCTTCTGATTGCCCCAATAGCGGGTTGAGTCCTTCTGGCGAATGTATTCATAATAGGTATCGTGTTCAAGGGTATCCGCAAATTTGCGAATCATTAAGGTGAGTGTTTCCTGAGCTTCAGCCAAATTTTCTAATGCGCCTACCAAGGATGTCAGGTCGGACGTACCGCATAAAATGGTCTGTTCTTCCTCAGCAATCATGGCGCAGACACGGGCCTCGATTTCTGCATAATCTCCAGCAAGAACGACCCCGCTCCATCCACTTCCAGGCATCAGGAATCCTTTCGCGGGCGACCGGGCGGTCTAGTTAAGGTATGGCCTTTGACCAGATCCTTTCTCAGGAAATAGTCCCGACCTATCCGCTCCGCTGTTAGCTTTCCCTCTTTGATTAACTGAATCACCCGGGGCCTTGTTACCCCGAGCACTCTGGCCGCTTCATCAGTAGTAAACCAGCCGTCTCTTATTTTGGGGATTGTGGGTGTTTGAGTTTCCATTTGTCTGTTCCTTTCGTCCTGCGTTACTCTTCCTCCCGATCTTCCCCCTTGTTATACCACAAAGAAATTATTCTGTAAACCATTAATCACGGGAGAAGGATCCTTGCCCTTGTCCCGTGATCAGACCCGCGCAGCGGGTCATTTAAGGCTGGCCAAGGCCACCCTCAAATTACTGAAAAAAGGGGTTTACAGATCCCCCGACCCGTGGTATACAAGGAACCATGATGGACGACGGGCTTTACCACATCTCATTTCTTCCTCCGGCGGAAGGCCTCTCGGGAAACCGAGGGGCCTTTTTGCTTCTGCAAAAGAGGCATACGGGGGTTACGGCCCACCTCAAAAACACCCCAAATACAACCTACTGAAATCATTTCATAAAATCGGCACGAGCATACGGCCGTATGCTGGCCGTATGCCGCCCCGTATGCCGTTGGGGTAAATTCTCAAGTGACTGATATCATTACAGATCCGCTCAAAAACGGGTCGCCGATTCCCCTCGATTCACTGCATCAGACAGTATACGCGTGAAAATGGATTCGGTGAAAAAATTTTTCAAGAAATCCATTTTGGCCGTATGCCCGTATGCTTTTGGGAATAATCAGTGATGATGCTAAATTGTTGATCGTCCAACGTCCCGTGATCATTACTGATATACGCGTGGGACCGAAATTGGAAACGGCATACGGGCAGGCATACGGCTGGCATACGGCCGTATGCCTTTTTCCTCGATTATTGGTGGAATGGATATAGAATTGTGGTTTATCTCCCCAGATCCTTATCCCACGCGAATTCTGAACTGAAGAAAAGAGTTTCTGCTCTTTTCCCTCTACGCGCGTATAATCGCGGGCACGATCCTATTAGATGTCGGGGATCTGTTCAGATCAGCCACCTAGGTAGAAAATCTATATGTGGATTTTATTGCGGATATGACCGGGCTGGGCTGATCCCACAATTAGGTCCTAACTAAGGACATATATCCCACGGATATGACAGAAAAATGGGTGGACAGGGCTGATCCCACAATTAGGTCCTAACTAAGGACATATATCCCACGGATATGACAGAAAAAAGGGGTGGACAGGACTGGCCGACTGTGGTATGGATGTGTATCAATCCAGTAAGTAATTGGATTCTAGTTAGCAGCTCAGAAGAAAATGACTGATGCCGCCTAACTAGTTTTGCGTAGTCATTTTGCTAATAAGGAACTCAATCGGAATGGCCAAAAAACCTGCTAAGAAATCAGATCAGAAACCAAGACCTCGGAAGAGAGGACCTGGGCGGCCTAAAGGCTCGCGGCCTAAAGGTCCTCCGAGAATTCCCAAAAAGGTCCTCTTTCGGGAGATGCTGGTCAAGTATATTGCCGATCCGAAGAATGAGTTTCCTACCCGTACGCAGATGGCCACTGAAGTTTGCAAGACCACTGTTGGCAATTTCTACAAGCACTTCAACTTGGAAGAGATGCTGGAGATAGAACAGGAAGGATTTGACCTCAGGCAGAAAGCTCGGCTTCGGAACCTGACTCAAGTTTACGATGCGATGGAAGCAGCCGCGACAGGGTTCGAGCATGATGCCGTCCATATTTCACAATTCCAGGGACAGGTCATTGAAACCCCGATCACGAAGAAGTATAAGCCAGATCCGGCCGCGGCCAGCTTACTGATGGACAGGCTGCAAGGCAAGGTACCTAGCAAGACTGAACTAACCGGAAAGGACGGGGCACCATTAGGGGCTGGCGTCCTCCCAATTGCCGCTTTGGACCTGACCTTATTGGATGACGATGAATTAGCTTTGGTTGAGAAGATCGGCATGAAACTCCTGAAGGCCAAAGAGGATGAGGAGCAGGGTTCTTCCTCATAAGGTCGCCAGTTGATTTCGATCGTCGTAAATGTGCAAACATAAGTCCTTATAATGATTGCATATTTTGCAACACCATTTTCAGAATCTTGACCGGTGGTCGACCTTTTCAGAAAACCTTGACCCACTACGAAGACCAGGGTTAGGATTCTGATCCCCCGCAAGGAACTAAGGTCGCCATCTGATTTCAGTCGTCGTAAATGTGCAAACATAAGAGACTGTAATGATTGCATATTTTGCAATACAGTTTTCAGGATTTTGACCCGAGGTCGGGGTTTTCAGAAAACCTTGACCCACTACGAAAATCAAGGAATCTTGACCCACTACGAAGATCAGGGTTAGGATTCTGATCCCCACGAGGGATTAAGGTCGCCAGTTGATTTCAGTCGTCGAAGATGTGCAAACATAAGGTATTGAAATGATTGCATATTTTGAAACTTGATATCTAGGATTTTGACCCAAGGTCAAGGTTTTCAAGAAACCGTGACCCACTACGAAAAAGGTCGGTATGTTAGACACTAACACGACAGATATATCCATCCAGAAAGCTGAGATCCTTCAGGCCGCGATTCACTCCCCATACGCGGTCAAGGCTGAGCGCTGTCGTCGGAGTTTCTTCCACTTCATGCAGGAGTTCTGGGATACCGTTTCGAATGATGATCCCCAATGGAACTGGCATATGAAATACCTGTGCGATGAAATGCAAAAAGTCGCTGAACGGGTATTTGAAGGCCAGCCCAAACTGTATGACCTTATCATTAATGTTCCCCCGGGCACGAGTAAGTCCACAATTTGCGTGATCATGTTCCCCGTTTGGTGCTGGATCAAGAAACACTGGATGAAATTCATTGCGACCTCATACTCTGCCGCATTGTCCCTAGAGCATGCTGACTATTCCCGCGAACTGATCCGATCGGATAAGTTTCAAAAGATATTCCCCGAAATTCAGATCAGGAAGGACAAGGACCAGAAGGGCAACTTTCAGATCCAGAAGGTCATGTATGATAAGGACACGGGTGAGGAAGTAGGCGCTGTGTTCGGCGGTAATCGTTTCTCCACCTCCGTTGGCGCTGTTCTGACCGGATTCCATGGGCACATATTGCTCGTGGATGATCCTTTGAATCCTGAGAAATCCTTCTCCGACGTTGAGCTGAAAACATCCAACCGCTGGATTGACCAAACCCTCTCCATGCGGAAGATTGATAAGGCCATTTGTCCTACGATCATGATTATGCAGCGCCTGCATCAGGACGATCCGACTGGCCATCTGATTACCAAGAAGAATAAACGCATCAAGCATATATGCCTGCCTGGCGAAATTAGAACGAAAGGATCCGAGAAGAAGGTTTCCCCTCCAGCCTTGAAAAAGTACTACACCGATGGGCTGTTGGATCCTCGGCGAATGGATGCTTCCGTTCTGAAGGAAATGGAAGCGGATCTAGGTCAATATGGATACGCGGGACAGGTCGGGCAAGATCCGTCGCCACCCAAGGGCGGCATGTTCAAGGTCGACCGATTTGTAATCATCGACCGGATGCCCGCGGCTGAGCACCTCGGCCTCGTGGTCCGATATTGGGATAAGGCAGGAACAGAAGACGACGGAGCATTCACATCAGGCAGTAAGATGTGGAAGCTAGTTGGTGATGAATATGAAGGGAAATTCCTCGTATCAAACGTGAGGAAGGGGCAATGGAGCTCTGAGGTTAGGGAGAAGAATATCAAATCAACAACGGAAGCGGATGGTAAAGACTGTGTTGTCTGGATTGAGCAAGAGCCTGGATCAGGGGGAAAGGAATCAGCCGAATCTACTGTCAGGAATTTAGCCGGCTTTAGTGTGAGGAAGGATAAGGTTACCGGGAGCAAAGTCAAACGGGCTGATACATACAGTGTGCAAGTAAACGATGGCAATGTCCTTTTACTGAACGGACCATGGGTGCAAGAGTTCATCGATAATCACCGGTTCTTCCCGTTCGGTAAGTACAAGGATGATATTGATTCCACAAGTGGCGCATTCAACGCGCTTACATCCTCCGGCAAGGTATTCGTTAGCTAGTACCAGACCGAGGGGGATCTGTGGCGGAGATCACTAAGGAAACGTTTGAGATGATTATTACAAACCAAGCCGACGGGCTGATCATCGCACATCAAACATTATCGTTTGTTAAGTTGGGGGAGATATCTGACAAGCTCACCCGCTTACTGGAGAGGAAGAAAAATGAAGACAAGCCAGGTTGTCAGAATACGAAACGCGCAGATGGAGGTGACCCGGGCTGACTTGCCTTATGGTCATATCCAAGCCAGTTGGCTTCACGGTAGGTTCTACGAGCAAAGAATGCTCGATTATATAGCAGCCCGATATGCAGGGGGAGAGTTCCTTGACATCGGGGCGTGTATGGGGAATCACTCAGTCTATTTTGCTTTATACTGTAACCCTGACCACGTGTATGCTTTTGAACCTGTAGCCGAACATTACCAGCATATGCAAAGGAATATCCAGTTGAATCAGTCACAGATTAAATGCAAGGTCACGGGCTACTGTTTGGCCGTAGGAGCGGATGAGATCTGTGGCAGGATGATTCTGCCTGAGGACGGAAACGAGGGCATGTGGGAATTCACGGGAGACTGTGGCGGAGATACCCAGATGCAGCCGATTGATTCTTTTGGATTCGGGAATGTGACCCTGATGAAGATTGATGCTGAGAAGCATGAGATGGCCATTCTGCATGGGGCAATGGAAACCATCCGATTTTCAAAGCCAGCTATATTCGTTGAGGCTGTCACTGATGCAGATGTTGAACGGGTGATGGACCTGCTTTCTCCATTAGGGTATATGATCCACGGACAGTTCAACCGCACCCCGACTTTCGAACTGGTGGCCGACTGATGATTGATGAGATCCAAATACTGGACACGGTCAAAATCAATCCGATCCGAGTGAACGAAGGGGAATCGTTCTTCGTGGATATCCGAATCAATGGAAAAGAGGTTCGTTTGGCCGATACCATTCATTCATCTTCTTTGGTCCATGAACTGGTAGCCTACAAGTACCGCGGGGCATACGGGGTAACTTACAATATCCTCGAGCATTACGGCTATCTACACTAAGGAATAAACCATGGCAAACCGACTACGCAGATTCACAAACTTCTTCAGAAGGAACTTTGCATTTGCCAATTCCTTCATTGCCCGCATGGGTGGTCCGCAATATTCTAACTGGACAATCCAGAAGGCCGTCAAGGAAGGTTATAAGGCTAATGGATGGGTATACAAAGCCGTGAATCTGACCGCAACCAGCGGCTCCTCTGTGCCCTGGGGCGTGGTTGATGAAGATGAGAACCGAATTGAAGACAGCCATGTGGATCAGTTATTCCAACAGCCCAATCCTTATATCTCACGACAGGACTTTTTCGAATTGTGGATTTCCTGGCTTGAGCTAGGAGGGAATGCGCTTGCTCTGAAGGTTGAGGCCCAAGGGGAAACTCAGGAACTGTGGCCGATCAGCCCGGACCGAATTCACCCGATCAGTTCAAAAGAGGTAGCAAAATGGCTCGATGGTTACTCCTTGGATAACAAGAAATCCAAGGAATGGGAGCCAAACGAAATAGTTCATGCCAAATACTTCGACCCCGCAAATCCGTTCTGGGGGATTGCTCCTCTTCAGGCTGCGGCTAAGGTCGTTGATATTGATACAGATCAGAAGGACTGGAACAAGGCGGCCATGCAAAACATGGGCGTGCTGTCAGGTGTGTTTAGTTTCAAGCGAGATTTCAATAGCCAGGATGAAGCGGACGAGGTTGCAGAAAGCCTGAATGATCGATATGCCAAACCTGAGAATGCACGCAGGTTAGGCGTTGTCGGTTCAGAAGCCAAATATACTCGGATCGGGTCCACCCCTCAAGAACTCGATTTTGGTGCCAGTCGGCTTTCGAACCGGGATGAGATCTTTATTATATTCGGGATTCCCCCACAGTACGCTGGAGCTATGGAATCGGCCACTTACAATAACTATCAGACGAGTGAATTGATTTTTTGGTTCCAGAAGGTTATCCCACTCCTGGATAACTTAAAAGACACTTTCAACCTGTCCTTCCGTGATGAACTGGAGAAAGGACAAACAATCACTTACTTCCTCAACGACATTCCGGCCATCCGACGGGCAATGCTTGAGAGGAGTAAGACGGCAAAGAACCTCTATTCAATGGGCGTACCATTTGACCGTCTGAACAAAGTCTTCAAATTTGATATTGAGGAATTTGAAGGCTGGGATATTTCATATCCGGGCGGGAAGGTCGCTGGGCAGGCCATGCTTGTTGAGGAAAGGGGAAACCCAACCCAGACCGAAACACGTGCGGATACGCAGCCTGAGACCCCATCAGACAACAATTTGCTGGCTTTCGCAGCTCGGAATGTAGAAGCTGAGTTCAAGGCCCGCGAGGATTTTGCTGTTAAATGGTCACCGGCCATTGAGGATCTGCTAGCCGAACAGCGAGACCTGATCAACGCCGCCATTGATGAAGCATCAGATCAGTTTGACAGGGTTCATGAAATCCGTCCCAGCGATGTCCTTCAGGAAACTTGGAAGAGGGATTGGGAGCCTGTCTATACTGATTTGATGAGCACGTACATGCGCACGGCCGCGGATCAGATCTTGATTGAGAAACGGGCTGAAGAAGATGATGAGCTCCAGCTGGCCTTAGATAATTACCTTGAGGCTGAGGGCACAGTTCTGAGAGAACTCAGCATGATCGAAAAGTCCACCGTGGATGCTGTTCTGCTTCAGGTCACCAGTGCAATTGAAGAAGGACTCAACGTGAATCAGTTGCAGCAAGCTATTCAGGATGCAGGTGTGTTTGAACCTGAAAGAGCGTTAAGACTGAGTCGGACCATTACCGGGACCGCAGGAAGCATGGGCCAATTTGTATCGGCCGGCCATGCTGGTGCAACCCATAAGAAGTGGGTCGATTCAGGATTTGAAGTAAGGCCAGAACACCAGACCAGGGCAGGCGAAGCTTCTGTAAAGCTAAACGCCAGATTCTCGCCTCAGTTCGGCCAGATCAATGGGCCGCGGTATCCGCTAGACCCGATGCTTGTTCCAGCGGACCGAGTGAATTGCAGGTGTTCGATGACTTTCGAAATAAGGGAGTAAGTCATGGCAGTTCAACTGGTCAAGAAATCTGAGAAGTTTGCACGGTCACTGATCCATCAGGGCAAAATCAATGACAGCTCCTCATGGTCGTTTTCTGCCGCGGACGGTAACAAGCTGTTAGGAGATGGGAACTGGGAGAACTATGCCAAATGGCATTTGGGCAAGGACACGGATGCTAACAAGGAGACAAAGGCGTATTACAAGTATCCGTTTGGCAAAAATGGCAAGGTCTATATGTCTGCACTCAGGGCTATCAGGACCAGGGCCGCACAGGCAGGAGCGACCACGATCTTTGATGCGGCGGGCCGGCTGTTGAATGCTGCTAAAGCAAAACTAGACAAAAGGGGAATCACAATGAAAAAGGAAATCAGATCTTATCACGTACCGGACGATTTGAAGATTCGGGCAAAAGACGGTGAAGGATCCGACGGCATATTTGAGGGATATGCAGTTGTATGGGATTCTGTCGACAGCCACGGCACCCGTTTCAAGAAAGGATCATTCACCAAGACACTTCAGGAGAGAGCCGACAAGGTCAAGGTCCTGTACAACCACCTCACCACCGAGCCGATCGGGAAACCGCTAGAGCTTCTGGAAGACGAAGTCGGTCTGTTTGTACGGGCTCAGTTGACCGAGGGCGTTCAGCGGGCCGATGAGACACGGCTGAACATTGAGGCCGAAGTCCTTGACACCCTGTCATTCGGATTTCAGACCATTGATTCGAAGCGTGCGGCTGATAAGGTGACCGATATCACTGAAGTCAAGTTGTACGAAATTTCTCCCGTGACCTTCGCTTCCAATGAGAAGGCCAAGATTACCGGGATTAGGTCCGAGGATATGGTTACAGCGGACAATGATCCTGACTCGATCAAGCTCGAAGACATTGCTGATCGGCTGGAGGAAGTTCGGAAGAGATTGCTAGAAGGCGATGATGGTGCTGCGCCTTCCAGCGATGATGACCTGGATACGCGGGATGATGATCAGGCAGGAGCGAACTCTGCCGATGACCCGATTATCCCACAATTGAGGGCTACGGACTTTGACGAATCAGCCCTGATTGAAGAGCTGTATGAAAAGGGACAGCAATTGAATTATGCATTGCGAGTTACCTTGTCCGATATCTGGTGGGCTGACGATATGGACAATGAGGCCACTTTGGCTTCCTTGGATACAGCCATTTCGAAATACCATGCAGCCTATTTGAATTGGTCCCGTGAGTTCATCGGCAAGTTCTGGGAAGAGCGCCATTCGGTCATGCAGTCGGACGATCTGGATGGGGTTTTCAATAAGGAACTCCGCACACTCGGGAAGACAATCGAAACCATAGCGGCCGAAACCTCTTTCACCGCTGATGAATTACGAACACTTTCGAGGGGTAACCTGTTATCGCTTGAAAGCCGTTCAAAACTGGCCGAGCTGCCTGAACCCATCCAAACAGCTCACCAGGAGAAGCGCAGGACGGTAGTGGAGATGCTCTGCAACGAACTGCGGTCGGGTAAGTTCACAAAAGCCGAGTCTGAACGATTCCGCTCACTTTTGGAACTGAACGATGCGCGGGCCGAGGATGAGCATCGGTCGACGGACAGCGAGCTTGCAACAACGGTCCTGTCGGCATTGGATCGCTTGAGATCGGATATCTCAGGATCCTAACTGATAACAGGGAACCAACCCACTTTTTCTACTGATAAGGAGACCAAATCATGAAAGAAACAGACCTGAACAAAATCAATGACATGCTGGGCCGTACTTTCGAGGAGTTCAAGAAACGCAATGATCAGGCCCTCGAGGAAATGGAACAGCGAAATGGCGTTGAGACCGGGGAGACCCGGGCGGCAGTCGAGAAGGTTGAATCGGATATCACCGAGATTCGCAAGGCCATGAAAGAGATTGAGGTCCGCATGAATCGACCCGACTTCAGCCCGGAAGGGGAGCAGACCGAGGAGCAACAGCTCCATCACCGCGCCTTCGAGAAGTACTTGCGCGTCGGTAAGAACCCTGATGAAGATTCCCAATTTGCCTTCACGCCTGATGAGCAGCGTGCTCTGACTTCGCAGTCGGACGGCTCCGGCGGATTCCTCGTGCCGATCGATTACGAGGGTGGGATCATCATGAATGCCTACAACCTTGCCGAACTGCGACCCATTTGTCAGGTCGGGACCACGGGCAGGGATGTTGTCCAGCTGGGTGCGCTTTCCAAACCCTCCGTCGGATGGGGCAGGGCCGGTGTGCAGATCAGTACGCAGACCTTGACCGCAGGCGGACGCCGAATCACCATATATCCTCTGTATGGTCTGACGACCGTGGCCGTGGATACCTTGGATGATGCGGAAGCGAACATCGAGCAAGAACTGAATGACGCCTTCTCCCGGGCAATCGCCGAGGCCGAGGATGATGCCTATGCAGCCAGCGCGGGTGATGACAGCCCGAAGGGCGTGGTAGCGGATACGAATGTTCAGGCCAATTATGTTGCCTCGGGCGTTGCAGCCGCTATCTCGGACGCCAATAACAACGGCGTGGATGTCCTGATCGAAATGCTTCAGTCGCTGAACAAGATCTATCGTCGGAACGCGACCTGGGCCATGAACAGCACGACCGAGGGTCTGGTCCGTAAGCTGAAGAACGGTGAGGGTGACTACATTTGGGCAATGGGCGTGGGTGCTACCGGAACCGTCGGGGCCAATCCTCCGACTCTGCTTGGTCGCCCGATCGTGAATCCTGAAGGAATGCCTGATGTGTCCGCTGGTACCTACCCGATCGTAATCGGTGACTTTATGGCCGGCTACAAGATCCGGGACAACCGCGGCCTGTCCGTGCAGCGTCTGGTGGAGAAGTATGCGGACTACGATCAAATCGGCTTCAAGGTCAAGAAGAGAACCGGCGGTATGGTTACTCTGCCCGAGGCCTTCGTCCCGATGAAAATCGCGACCAGCTAGCAATAGCTGATTCGGTAATCCTCAGGAAAAGCTAACTCTCAGAAATCCGAAAAGGAGACCAATATCATGAAACATTTCACCCGAATTTCCGCAATCCTCATGGTCCTGTTCCTGGTTTTTGCAGGAACAGCGTCGGCCCAGCAATACTACAGGCCCTGGGTCAAGACCGTTGAGCTCACTGTTCAGAATCCCCCGGTCTTTGAATCGGGACTTGGCCTGGCTGACTCCGGCGACGAATGGTTTGTCAATTCCAACGCATCAGGAACCGCTGCCGGTACCAGTTGGACAAATGCATGTCTGACTATTGATGCTTGTATCAATCTGGCTACTGCGTCAAACGGGGACATTATCCATATCTCCTCCACCCATGCCGAGTCCTTTACAGCGGCGGACGGTTTTGACGTGGATAAGGCTGGCCTAACCCTGATCTTCCATGGTGAGGGACAGAACCAGGCCACCTTGACCTTTGCCGATACTGATGCAACCGTTGCATGTGGCGCGGCCAATGTAACCATCTTTGGTGGCCGCTATCTGGCAGGAATCTCCGCGGTTGTGCTTGGCATAGCTGTTGAGGCTACCTGCGATAATTTCACGCTCATCAATCCTGTCTTCCCTGAGCCCGCTACATCCTCGTATGAATTTCTGGATGCGATTGATCTGGCTGCGGGAGCTGATAACGTGAAGATCATCAATGCTTGGGCACGGTCCGCTGATGCTACCGGGGCTGCTCATTTTATCGAGGCCGGCAACGGGGTAAACAACGGGCTGGAAATCATCAATCCTGACATTGAGGGTGAATACTCTGTCGCGGCCATTTGGTCCGACACGGCTGATCTGGAAACCCGGATCGCTGGCGGTGTTATCACCAATATGACCAATGGCCAGCATGCGGTCGAGTTCACCGCGGCTGCAACAGGTGTCATTCAGGATATCCTGTTGAGAACGGATGCTCAGGGCACTGCCTTGGATCCGGGCTCCCTTGGTATGTCGAATGTCCTCTGGGATGATGATGCGGTGGCTGATGCCACGGCTGGTCCTGTTGTACTCGGTGCTCTCGGTCCTGCAACTATAGGTCCGATCAACTCCACCACCACGGATTCTGTCAATGGTAAGATCGGGACGGATACCGAGATGGCGGACAGCTCTTTGTATGATCTGCTCGGTGCAGGTGCCAAGACCCTTGCTATTTCTGCATCAGTAGGTGCGGATGTGGATGGGGCCACGACCGATACCCTCCAGGGTAAGATCGGTACGGATACCGAGATGGCCGATAATTCCTTGTATGATCTGCTCGGCGCGGGAGCCAAGACCCTTGCTATTTCGACTTCTGTCGGGTCTGATGTAGATTCCGCTACCACGGACAATCTGCAAGGAAAGATCGGTACGGATACCGAGCTGGCTGACAACAGCCTCTATGATCTGCTCGGTGCAGGATCCAAAACGCTTGACCTTTCTGCCGCTATTGGTTCCAGTGTCGACGGGACCACGACAGATACCCTGCACGGGAAGATTGGAACCGATACCGAAATGGCTGATAGCTCCTTGTATGATATGCTCGGGGCGAATAATGCAACTACCACGGATTCGCTCAATGGTAAGATTGGAACCGACACCGAAATGGCGGATAGTTCCTTGTATGACATCTTGCTTCAGATGGAGCGGACGGCCACAGGTTCCACGGCTGTCATGGCCAACGGCGATACGATTTTCACCATTGCCGGCGGACCAATTAAGATCGTTGAACTGGTCTCGGTCTGTATCACCCTGAATGATGCCACAGCATCCACTCTGCAATATTCGGCTGATCCCACAGTCGGAGCTGCAACGACCATTTCAGGAGCTTCGGCTTCTTTGGCAAATGCGGCCGCGGGATCTGGTGTAGTTCTGAATATGACTGCGCTTGCAACCGCTCCAGACGTAGTGGATCCGCTTGTTGACCTCGGTGGCGTTGATACCCGCGGGATAATTGTGAATGAGGGTATTATCACAATCGTGGTTGGGGTCGGAACAACGACCGGTACCTGGAAGCACTATATCAGGTATCAGCCGCTTGCACCCGGCGTGACTGTTACCGGCACATAGTATATAGCCGTGGGGATAGGATGACGATCCGAAAAACCGAAATCCTGGCCGGTCTTCCCCACGGTCTGCTTTTTCCAGGAACCGAACAGACAACAACAACTCATTTAGTATAAGGAGACCTATATCATGAAAACTGATCCCAAGAGCAATTTCACCATTGAGGATGGATTGGATGCACAGTCGAGAACAGCAGATACCTACTACACCAGCCCAGTTGTAGATCACGGTGATGCACCGGCTGTCACTTTCCACGTAAGCTGCGGTATCTTTGCCACGTCTTTCGTTGCTACTCTTCAGCACAGCGACGACGGTGTAGCCTATACCGATGAAGCAGATACGTCATACGGCAATACCGTGAGCTTAACCCTGCTGGCCGCGGGTGAGGGGAATATCCATTGCCCCAACCCGAGAGCCCGCTATACCCGACTCAAGGTCGTCATTGGCGGCACTTGCGAATTCAGCGTGACCAATGTCTTCGGACCCCTGAGGTATGTCGATCAGGGCTAAAGCCCACAATTGACGCCTCGCAGGCTGGTGCAATACGGGTGGCAGTTTGGACAAATGTAGCTCCGGGCTGTCCACCCGTATCTTACAAATGAAGTCAGGACAAACCAGGACAACCTTGCCAGGAGAGGAGAAAGACAATGAAACTCATTTTTTTGGAGAAAGCAAGAGGAAGTGAGAACGGGATTTTTGTCCGTGCTTACGAGGAAGGGGAGATTGCGGAAGTAACAAACCCCGACCTGATCCGGGCATTTGTAGAAGAAATGAAAGTTGCCCGACCACCAAGCGATCTGGAACTGATGGAAGCCGAGCCGGAAGATGATGCAGAAGGCGCAGCGATTCCTGACGATGACAGCGATGACGGCTCGACTGTAGTGGATTCTGATCCCGAGCCGGCAGATAATGCAGAAGGTGCAGCGACCTCTGACGATGACAGCGATGACTCGGAAAAAACCGAGGATCCTGAGGCCGAGGTGGCAGAAGGCGCAGCAACCTCTGACGATGACAGCAATGACAAACCCGCGGATCTGAATTCAATTGTGGATTCTGTCCTTTCAGATGAGATTGACGACGGGTTTGATCCAAATGCAATCGAAACTCCTGAAGGGGATACTGAGATTGAAACCGCGGATGATTCCGAGGTTGAGACACCCGCTGCCGATACCCCTGAAACACCGGAGAAAGAAGAGAAACCAGAAACCCCTGAGGATCCTCAACCGAGCGTGGGAATGGTCAAAGAAGGGGATCTGCTCAACGCATCAGGCAAGCCCTATAAGTCCCATGGGATTGCCATGGGAGCTCTGAAGATGCGAGGGCTGAGTCTGGATGATCACAAGCTCGTGGAAGTTCCCAACGGTTACGTCATTCGACCGAAGAAATAGAGGTTACCATGGCTCTTGAACTGATATCATTCGCAAATCTGAAGAAACTGTTGACCCTGACGGATGCGGCCATTAGTGATTATCCTCCGCTTGAGGTGATCAACTCAACAATGGTGGATGCATTCGAGGTATACTTGGGACGGAAGTTAGAATCCATGGAACGGACCGACACGCAGTATGTCAACACGTTCAAAAAGTGGAAGATCATGCTTCCTGCTATTCCCATTGCTTCTGTTGATTCTGTCACAGTCACATGGGGCGAAGACAGTGAATCCCTGACTGAGTTTGAGCATTATGAAATCGGGGCCTCTGGCCTTCGGCTATATGATCGGATCAGCAACGCAAAGATCGTGACGGTCTATACGGGTGGCCTGTCCCTTGTGACTGAAGAGCCAAATCTCCAACGGGCTGCTCTGTATCAGATTGCGTATGAGTTCCAAACGAAAGAATGGATCGGTTCGGAGAGTGTATCATCGGAAGGGGGAAATGTGACCCGGCCCGAACTCCAACTTCTGAAAGAAACGAAGCGAATGTTAGGACCATCTCGGCATCCGCTGCACACGGGATTACCCTAAAGAGAGGAAACCGATGAAAAAGTTAATTCTATTCATATGCACCGTGGTTCTAGTTGGCTCAGTCATGATCGGGCTGGAAGCTCAAACGTATGTAAAGGTCACAGAGGATAATACGGTATCCGCTAAGGAGGATGTCGTTGTTCAGGAGACCAAATCCACGGAAACCGTGACCCAGTATTCCCTGACCAGCATTGATAAGGATATTGCCCAAATTGATGCGCAGATTGCATACCTTCAGGCCAAACGGGCAGAACTCGTGACCCTGAGAGCGGCGGTGTCCACCGAGGCTGATAAAGTGGTCTTGAAATAGTCCCTAGGCGGCGTGAGCGCTGGGGTCACTTGCAGTATATCAGCCCTCGGGCCGTATATTACCCTTCGGGGAACTTAAGGGGCCTTAAAACGGCTCTGAGCGCGTTAGGAATACCATGGCATTTGACGTTGAACTTAAGAATCTGGCTGAAATCGAGACGTATTTGGCTGATCTGCCTGAGGATACCTATGAGGATGCGAAAAAGGTATTCCAGAAGGCTGTTCTCGACGCCGATGCCAAGGTCAAAGCCAATTTTGGTCCTAAGCTCCAATCCCGATCAGGATCCTTGCGCAGATCCCTCGGGACTTCAGTAAGCGGACAAACCCTTGACACGCTGCGGGCTTCGATTTTCGGTGCAGCATTTGCTGGTGGGACAGCTTTGGTCTATACCCTAACCCAGGAATATGGGGCGACTATCAAAGCTAAAAAGGCGTACAGGAACGTGCCAGGCGGACCTTACCTCAATATCCCAACTAAAGCAAATAAGACCGCGGCAGGAGTAACCCGTTTGACAGCTCGGATGGTATTTGACCGGGGTGGTTACATTCAGCGAACGGCCAGTAAGAAGTGGGGCGTGTTCCTGAAGAATCAGATGATGTTTGCATTGGTCAAGCAAGTTGATATTCCCCCGCGGCTAGGAATGCGTGAAGCAGCCGCGGACGAAGTACCGACGATCCTTTATAAGTTGCAACAGATGATCGGAGAATAATATGGGCACAACTCCATCAGTATTGAATATCTTAGATGAGATTGACCTTCGGTTGAACCTGATCACAACCGGAAACGGTTACTGGTTCACAGCTAAGAAGGTCACACGTGCTCAGCTAACTCCGTTCAAAGGATATGATCTGCCGGCTATCAACTACTGGACTACGACTAACTTCAATACAAAGGATGCATACGATACGGATGAGCGGGAGCTGAGATTGTTTGTGGAAATGCACAACTTGACCCGCGATGATCCTTTTATTGATGTGGCTGAGAAAATGGCCGCGGATGTTGTGACTGCTCTGAACCGCCGACCTGCCGACACAGCCGGTTGGTCAAAATCGCAGATCGGGGTTCCAACCGATATGACTGATTTTGCAGCCACAGAGACCAAGCTCAAAATCTCAGCCGATGGGGATGCAGCGGAAACAGTCACATTTGACTGGTCGGCCAAAACGACTGGTGTTTTGATCGCTGCCGAGATGCAAACGAAGATCCGGGCCCTCGGAGGAAATAAGGCCACGGTAACTGTGTCGTTCGGGCAGGAGCGATATGTGATTACTTCTTCCAGTACAGGAGCATCATCTGCCATTGTAATCACCGCGGGAGCGACACTTGACTGTGCAGCTCGGCTAAGACTCGGAACAGCCAACAGCGGTGAGGAAGAATCGGGGCTGGTTGCTGCACCAGCCGTATCTGATGATCCGAGTTATGACCTTGGCAATACTGTCAAGGACGTGACCTTTGACGGTTACGATTATGAGGTTGGTGAAGGCCAAGAGCCCTGGTGTGGTATTCTGTGCAAATTCGGGATCAAGTTCCTGGCTGATCCCTTTGACATGTTCACCTATATGAGGGAATAAAATGACGACACCTAAGAAAAAGAAACCCGTTGCGAAGAAGGCTGCTCCCAGGAAAGCAGCTCCGAAGAAAGAAGCCCCGAAAAAACCAGCCGAGCCCGAGCTGAAGAAAGTCGCTGTAATCTGCGGACCGGGATTGGACAATCATCTCGGAGAAGTTGCCGATTTCCTAAAGGCAAACTATGAGGTCAAGATCTGTATCACTGCCGATCTGGAGACCATGTTCAATGCAGTCAAGTGGGCTGATGTAGTTTGGATTGAGTGGGCAAACCAGACCGCCGTGGATGTAACATCTCTCGGCCATCTGATGTACCATAAGCAAGTGATTCTCCGCCTGCATTCATATGAGGCCTTTATCCCACAATTAGCTTACATCCATTGGGCCGCGGTCACGGATCTGATCTTTATAGCCGAGCATATCAAGGCCAAGGTCCTCAGGGATTATCCGACGATCAAATATAACGTGAACAGGATCCACGTTATACCAAATGGGATTGATTTAGACCGGTTCAAAATGCCGGCTTCCAAGAAGTATATGACTGCATCAGGCAAGGACATTGCCTATTTGGGATATCTGAATTTCAAGAAGGGGACTCAGTTGATGCTCACGGCATTTGCTGAGCTCGTTCGGAATGACCCCGAGTTCGTTCTGCATATCGGGGGAGCATTCCAGGAAGAGCGATATATCGAATACCTGAACCAGATGTATGACCAGCATCCTGAGTTGAAGGACAAGATTCGCTTCCACGGCTGGATTGAGGATCCAGTCAAGTTCCTTTCTGACAAAAGCCATGTGATCTGCACCAGCTTGCTAGAGTCTCAGGCCAAGTTTGTTATGGAAGGGATGGCCATGGGCTGCAAGCCCCTGATCCATAACTTCGTTGGGGCAAAGGGCATTTATCCTCCAGGCCTGCTTTGGGAAACGATTGGCCAGTTCTGTGATATGGCTCGGACTGGTGGCAATCGGGTAGTGTATCGGGATTTCATTCACGATAACTATAACACCAAAGACATAGTCAAGCGAATTGGGGATCTGATTGACAAATCGGATGAGAAGAAGGAAACATTCAAGGAAGGGGATCAGCCACCGATTAAGCTGTCAGTGGCGATGATCATGAAAGATGAAGAGAAGAACCTGCCGAGGTGCTTGGATTCCATAAAGGGGATTGCCGACGAATTGGTAATTGTGGACACAGGCTCGACAGATAAAAGCATGGAGATAGCAAAGAAATACGGGGCCAAGATCTATGAGCATCCGTGGCAGGACAATTTCTCCTTGCATCGGAATCAGTCAATCGGCTACTGCACAGGTGACTGGATCCTCACAATCGATTGCGATGAAGAGCTGACCGGGAACGTGGAAGGCCTGAAGACTACCCTGTCGAAATTGCAAGATATCTATAACGCAGTTTCTATCAATCTCAAGGACGCGAATCAGGACGTTGGGAATGAGGTCAATGCAACTCGGATCTTCAGGGCAGGCAAGGTCAAATATCGACGGGCCTGGCACAATGTTCCTATTGCAGAAGGCATGGATGAGTATGGGGCGGTGCTATATGCTGACGCGACCCTTATTCACTATGGATCAATCAATCAGATGGGTGAAGAGGATACGAAACGGAAGGCCATCAGGACGAAACAGTTGATTGAGAAATCCTTGGAGGACGATCCTGAAGATTGGGAGCTGTATTTCTACTTGTTCCAAACGTATGGGACAGAAGAGAAGTGGCAGGCTGCGGTGAATTGCGGGGAGAAATACCTTGCACAGAGAAACAATCTCCCCGGCTTTCAGTTGGCCATCTACCATTCCATGATTCGGGTATATGCAATCCATTTGGAAAACATCCCGAGGGCGATGGAGCTGTTTCAAGAAGCAATTATCCTTCTGCCCGAGGACTTAGATGTGGCTTACGTTCAGTGCGAGCTAGGTGTTCTGACCGGGCGTAAGGATATGATATTGGAAGGGGCGCGAAGATTCAACGTTTTGTATTCTACGTTCTCCAGGAATCCATCGGCAAAGGGCGGTCGGTTCATCTTCCATCTGAATCCCGATTCGCTATTTTTCTGTCTTAAGCACTCGACTGATTGTCTGATGCAGGACGGGGTCGAGTCCTTAAAGCTTCTGCAAAAGTCCGTGGGTCTCTTCCCGCAAGATCGGCGGGCTGACGTAGAAAAGCAGGTAGCAGAAGTGCTACAGCCATTGGGTATTGACACGAATTAACAACAATCAAAGGAGAAAATTATGGCAACTTCTTCAAAAGGAAAAATCAGTATCGAAACGGGTCAAACCCTGACCACGTATGCGAAGATGACTGATAGTGGAGATCACCAGATCTTCTCTCTCGGCACCATCTGGTCAGGGAAGAGCGGGTTCGAGCCAGATGTCAGACCGAATGGCATGGTAGCTGGTCGAAATGTCCTTTCCGCTCATGCTTCGAATGACACGGTGAATGTCGGGGCATTTACGGCCTACAGCAAGGGCACTTTGCACACGATCACAGCCACCACGGATACCTTCACCCGTGGGACTGGGCCGGGCAAAGCTAAGATCATTTCAGTCACAATGGACTGCACGGGCGCGCTTGCTATTGTTCCCGGTGCAGAAGGAGCAGGTGCCACTTTCAGCGAAACGCGGGGTGCGGCTGGTGGGCCTCCTTACATTCCCGTTAGTTCCGTTGAGATTGGCCAGATCCGAACGACAGGTAGTACGGCTGCACCTGTGACCGCGGCTGAACTCTTCCAGGTCGTTGGACAGCATTCCGAGCGCTTTGACTTCCCAACCTGGGACGAATCCAACCTCGGCCTCGGGATTAATGCTCCTGTGTCTGCTCAGCAGAATTCGCACATCAAGCTGACGTCGGCCTTGCCGGCCAGCCATACGGGTGATACGTACAAAGACATCTACGTCCAGTATTATACCCCTGTCTTTGCGGAGCTGCCGAAGACCTTAGACTTTGTCCCGGCCGAACAATCGCACTCGGTTTCCAGTACGCAGTTCTACAATGGAACCATTGCAAGTTCGGCTGCGTCCCTGAACGCAGGATCCTTCACGGCTCTGCTTGGGGATGGTATCTCGGATGCTCTGATCAATGAGCAGGACGAGGTCATTACTGTCAAGATGTGGCCTGATAGAAACAAGACTCCGTTCATCCTCTCCCAGGGAGTGCTGGGTCTTTCGCGATCCTTCCCGCCGGCCGATCAGAACCAGGCGGCAGTCACGATCGCGGCTGAAGAGAAGTCCGCATCATTCTTGTCTTAACCCTAATCCCGGGCTGGTTCAGGAGCCAGCCCGGGTTACACCTGATTGCCAGGATGGAGGTGTCCGATGAGTTTTGATTTACAGAAATATGAAGGTGCAAAGTTTGTCCCCCGCGAAGAAAACGTGCCTGTGCCTGAGTTAAAGGATTTTTTTGATGAGGATGAGAAACCAGAATTCAAGGTTCGGAATTTGGACGGTCCCGAAATCGCAGTGGCTAGAACAGCCATGCAGCGGAACCGGTCATTAGAGACTATGGTGGAAGGGCTCTCATCCCAGATCCATGATGAAAAAGTCAATGCTGTAAAGGAGGCATTAGGAATCACAAGTGATACAAGTCCTGATGATTACGTTTATCGCGTATCAGTTCTTCATCAGGGGTGTGTGGATCCTCAGCTAGATGAATCTCAGGCAGTACGCATCGCAAGCACACACGGGGTTGTTTTTTACAAACTCACAAACAAGATCCTTCAGTTGACTGGAATGGGTAAGACCCTGGGGGAATAGAACGCCTTTGGAACGAACCGCGGGTACGGAATGCACTAGAACTGTGTTCCAAAGGCATGGGCGGCCAACGATTTCTATTTGAAGTGTTGCCTGATTTTTTCCCGCATGGTTTTCTCACTGAAGTTGAAATTGAATTGTGGTCTCTGTTCTACGCAAGTAAACAGAAGCAACCAACGGTGTCATAATGGCTGATAGCGTACAGAAAGTAATTGAAATCGTCTTTGCTGGGGACGACCAAGTTAGTGGGACAGTGCGCGACATTGGAAGCGCATTCTCCACGATTGAGTCAGGGGTGTCTGATGTTCTGAATCCCTTGGCCAACCTTGCCGACGGTGTTCTTGCCGCGGATGCTGCCTTAGCTGCTATGGCTGTTGGCGGTCTTGCCCTCGCATTAAAAGCTTCCGTTGAGTTCGAATCTTCGATGATTGAGTTGCAGAAGGTTGTCGGGGATCAACCAGACGAACTGAAAGCAGCCAAAGAAGCTGCATTCGCTCTGTCCACCCAATATGGAGAGAGTGCTTCTGAGGTTCTGCTTTCTACTGCCGATTTCAAACAAGCGGGTTTTGATATCGAATCTGCAATGCTCCTCACGGCTAATGCCTTAGATCTGGTAATTGCCGGCGGGGTCGGAGCGGATGAAGCCAGCTCCATTCTCGTTGCCACCCTGAAGGGTTTCAAAGCTCCAGCCGAGGATGCTGCCCGGCTCATTGATGTCCTGAATGAAGTATCCAACAATTATGCCACGGACGTGCAACAGTTAGCCATTGCTATGGCTGCTCTGTCTCCTGTGGCCAGCACGATGGGTTTCTCCTTTGAGGAGACTGCGGGCGTACTCACACCCGTGATTGAAGTTTTCCGAAATGGTGGAGAAGCAGCAAATGCTCTGAAGGTTGGTTTGTTGCGTCTGGTCGATGATCAGAAACCAGTGCAGGAAGCTCTGGCTGCTCTCGGGGTTGCGCAGAAGGATGCGAACGGGGAACTCCGATCAGGCAAGGATATTCTTGCAGATGTTGCCACAGCTTTTACGACCTTGGAAGAGAACCAGAAGCTTGCATTTGCTAGCCAGTTGGTCGGGATCAATCAGGCTGCAAGAATGGTTGAGGTATTCAACGGCCTGTCAAAGAGCACCGAGGTCACAGCTACTGCAATGAATGCGGCAGGATCCGCCGCGGCTGAAGTCGAGGCCCGGTTGGGATCTGCCGAGGTTGCAGTCAACCGATTCAAAGTTGGTTTTGAGAATCTCGGGATTATTGTCGGGGATGAATTCCTTGAGGCCGCAAAGGGAGCTATCAGCGGAGCAACCGAGATCGAAGAAGCTCTTCAGGCTTTAGTGGCTGATGATACGTTTGATCCTCTGTTCACTCTGCTCAGAGAATGGGCAACAGAGTTCGGGGAATTTCTCACTGCTATAGCAGAAGCCTTGCCTGATGCATTTAAGCTCGTTAGTTTTGATCCGCTGCTTGAGGCGATCGGGGTGCTGCAAGGAGAGTTTGAGGATTTCTTCGACGGGATAGATTTGGATACTCCCGAGGGGCTAGCTGAAGTAATCCAGTTTGTAGTTAACGCCATATCCGACTTGATTGTAGTTACTGCCGGAATGGTTGAGCAGTTTAGACCCTGGGTTGATGGCCTGATATCCACAATAGAGGGATTCAACGCCCTAGATGATGCCAGCAAAAAGACCACGGGGAACATTCTTGCTCTAGCAAAAGGGGTCGTGGACGGTGGCCTTTTGATAGTTGGCGCCTTGACTGTAATCGGGGAGCATGCCGAATTAGTCACAGGCGTGATTGATACCGTCTTCGGAGCGGTCAAGATCGGGATCAATATCCTTCAGGTTGCTTTCGATCAGTTGGCCTATGAGATTCTAGATATCGTGGCCACGATAAATGAAGGATTTGCTCTGATCACATTTGGTGGCCTGTCCGACCAGTTTGAAGAATCAGCTAAGAGCATCCGTACGACCATGGATGCGATCGGTGAGAATCTTGTCCGAAATATGGGGGAGATGGGTGACGGTTGGGATCAGATGACCCGTGGCCTCGGGTTTGCCAACGATGAAGCAGAGAACCTGAGCCAAACTGTGAAGGACCTTCCTGCTCAGAAGGTTGTTGATGTTACAGTTGAAGCGGATAAGACAGCCGAGGAATATGAAGCCCTATTTGACGAGATCTTCGGACCGACAGGGGATAAGGTCAAAGTTCCAATCGATGTTGAAGTCTCAGAGACAGCCGTTGAGAACTCATTCCAGGAACTAAACGACCAGATTGCTGCCGCAAAAGAGAAGTCCAAAATCGAAATTGAACCTGAGGTTAAGGAAATTTCGAAAGAGGATCTGGAGCGGATAAAGACCCAAGCTGAGATCATTCAAACTTCCCTGGAATTCTCTGCCAAAGTAGAAATCGCAGATATTGAGGCTAATGCAGATATCATGGTTGCGGCCTTCGATGCGGTTCAGGAGTCCGTTAGTTCAACAGCCGACGCAACTGCCACAATGTTCCAGGCTTTTACAGAGTTCGAAGGGACGTACTCGGAGAAGTTTTTCCTCAGGGATTTGCTAGAAGCCCAACAGGAGATCCAGCAAAACCTGTCGAACTCTCAGGTCGAATTGAATAATGCTCAGGCTGATTATATCCGAGCAAAGACGGAAGCACTGGAAGAGGGTGAAGGCTTAATCACGATTTCCGCAGATGGGCTGGAACCTGAGCTAGAAGCATTCATGTGGAAGATCGTTGAGAAGATCCAGATCAGGGCAAATGAAGCAAGCGCTGAATTTCTATTAGGAATAGCATAATGATTTCTATTACTACCACAACTTCGCAAACAAACGCGGCCGTCCTTATCAAAAATTACAAGGTTGGCTCCGATATCCAGGATGGATCGGCACGGATCAGCAAGAACAAGACGCTGGACGGCGCGGTGGCCATTATACACAACGGATTTGTTGAAGGGGACCGTACCCTTAAGGTGGAGGGCAGGCTGTCTGAGACCGAGTCTGACGTCCTCTGGGATATCTTTTCAACAGAGACCTTTGTCAATATAGCAATACCGGATGGGCTTTTCGACGGCGTCATTGCCCGATTGAAGAGGAAGTACGGGGTTATTACAATGACCCTTGAACTGAAGGAGAAGCTTACATCATGAAGGTGAAATCAGATTTTGGCGCAAAGTTCGAGGCTGAACTGTGGCGAGATGGCAAATTGGTACCTGATGAGCCTAAACCCACAATTGACCCGGATGCGGTTTTAGTCCAGAAAGATAGTGCAAGTATTATGCTTGCCGAGTTAACCAAAAAGGAGAAATCCCATGAATGACATTTTCAAACCAGACAACAGTTTGCTGCTTCCGAAACCCGGGCTTAGCCTCGTTGCACGGCCGATCGTCAAGTCGGTCTGGGATGTGGAGCACTGGAGAAAAGGGGAACTGCTTGACAAAACCCGTGACCATAATATCGTAACAGCCGAAGGCCTGAACCAGCTCCTTCGGATCATGTTTACGGGCGGCACACAGATCCCGCTTGCCAATTGGTATATTGCAATCTTCAAATCGGATACCACCCCTGCGGATGGTACCACATATGCGACGCCGGTTTATACTGAGGAAACCGATTACGATTCGGCAACCCGACCGCAATGGCAAGGTGGTTCGGTCTCAGGCAAATCCGTGGATAACTCTGCCAATAAGGCCACGTTTGTTTTTGATGCCACGTCTGATGGGGATACGATCTATGGAGCTTCCCTGGTCGGTGGATCAGGGGCGGATGTCAAGGGTGATACGGCTGACACTGATGGCCGATTGTATGCGGCTGCTCAGTTCAGTTCTTCCAAGACTGTAGAGGATGACGATACCCTGAAGGTCACGGTTACCTTAACCGCTGCCGACGACGGAGTATAACACATGGCTGTTACTTGGAACCCATCCGATAAGTCCGCTTGTACGACCCTGAGCGCCGGAAACCTGAAGGCAACTGCTTCCGCTGGGGGTTGTGGCGTTCGATCTACGAACTACAAAAGTTCAGGGAAGTGGTACGTTGAGTGTCTGTGGGAAACGCTCGGGAGTACTGGCGGGGTATGGAGCTTCGGGATGGCGAATTCCTCGGCTGTGTTAGGAAATACAGTCGGATCGGATGCGAATGCTTGGGGGTTCTGTGACCAATATTACGGGGATGGGACCAAGGCACACAACGGTTCCGGGTCTGCATACTATGGAAGTATTCCCGTTTCCGGCGACCGGATTATGATGGCGGTGGATTTGACTGCCGGGAAGGTCTGGTGGGGAATAAACGGTGTCTGGATAGCGTCCGGCGACCCGGCGAACGGGACCAATGAAGCGTTCTCCGGGTTGTCTGGAAACCTATATGTGATGTGTCGGGGCGCTTATTATGGAGCTGCCCCGGATCAGACAGTCAACTTCGGCGGCTCGGCTTTCAC
>Ga0180438_10000483_pt1 | contig 78041 bp, 57 predicted proteins | sample SS_ome_12_FD_132455 | JGI IMG/M metagenome (GOLD analysis project Ga0180438, IMG submission 132455) | Hypersaline lake sediment archaeal communities from the Salton Sea, California, USA - SS_3_D_2 metaG | ecosystem: Environmental > Aquatic > Non-marine Saline and Alkaline > Hypersaline >...
CCAGGGCCAGTACGCCGCGGCTGTTGAGGTCGTGGATGACCGCATTCCGCCAGAGGAGGATGTCGGACGCGGCCGCCGCTGCAAAGTATTCGTCGCCCGTGTATTGGTGCGGCGGGCGGTCGGCGGCGTCGAACAGCGCATGGTCCCGCAGCAGCACGCCCAGCGGCAGGTGCTTTCCCACCAACGACCCGAGGTACTGCTCGACCTGGTTGGCGTTCACCTCGTCAATGAGATTGGTCACCAGCACCACCAGCGCCCGTTTGCGGCAGCGGTGGGAGAGCGCAAGGAACGCCTCGTCGTATCGCGATTCGACCAGCCGGGGAAAACGGTTGAACGACGCGTGCAAAAGCTGGTTCATCTGGTTCATCCCGCCCTTGGCCGGCACGTAGGAATGGATGGCGTCGGAGAAGCAGATCAACCCTACGGAGTCGCCCTGTTTGAGCGCCACGTAGCTGAGCATCAGCATCGCGTTTAAGGCGTGGTCCAAAAGACTGATGCCGACCGAGAGGTTGGTCATCATTCGCCCGCAGTCGATCAGAAAGATCAGCCGCTGGCTCTGGTTCGTCTGAAAATCCTTGACGGTGAGTTTTTGGCGGCGGGCGGTGCTTCGCCAGTCGATGTGTTTGTAGTTGTCGTCGAGGGTATAGTCGCGGAGGCGTTCAAACTCGTTGTCCTGGCCGATCCGCCGGTTCCGCCGCACGCCGAGCAGCCGCAGCCGGTTTGTCCGGGCCAACAACGCGTACTGGGCGAGTTGCTGCATGTCGGGGTAGACGTTGATTTCGTCGTGGACATCGAAGGTGACGTGCCGCCGCCATAGCCCCAGCCAACTGCGTCCGCGGAGATAGACGTGTTCCATCGTGAAGGCGCCCCGGACGCTCGCCTGCAGTTCGTACTTGAGCGTGATGCGGCGGTGGCCACCCAGGCGAAACTGAAACTCCGCGGGCTCGGCCGTGAACTGCTGCGGCACGTCGTCGCGGACCTCCAGCTTGCGGCCGCGGCGCGAGAGGTTGTTGAGAACGAGTTCCCCGCGGTGGGGCTTCTTCAGCGACGCGATCCGACCGATGTTCCGCGCGACCGAGAACGAGCCGCGGCCGGGCAGGGTGAGCAGATCGACCGCCGCGATCACGGCGATCGCCACGTCGATGCCGATGACGTACGTGAGGACCGCTTCGGAGAATAGCAATACGAACGTGCCGCACGCCGCCACCAGCCACAGCCCCACCAGCAGCATCGTCGGGTAGGTGTTTCGCAACAGCAGCAAACCGAAGAGCGGAAGCGTAACCAGGGCCAGCAGGAAGACGGGATGCTGCCCCAGCCAGGTGGCAAGCTGCGTGGCCGCGTTGGTCGCGTTGTTCACAACTGCGGCACCTCCACGGAGCGGACGACGCGGCCGAGCAGTTCATCAACGCTGTGTCCCTCGACTTCGGCCTCGGCGGTAAGCACCACGCGGTGGCGGAGCACGGGCAGGGCCAATTCGACCACGTCGTCCGGCACGGCGTAGTCGCGGCCGGCGAAGGCGGCCAGTGTGCGGGCTCCCTGCATCAGCGCGAGGCCCGCCCGCGGCGAGGCTCCCATGTGGAACTGCGGCCACGTGCGGGTCTGCCGGACGATTTTGTTGATGTAATCGACCAGCCGGTCGTCCACCCGGACCTTGGCGTTTTCCTGCGTGATCCGCAGGATTTCCTCGGCGCCGGTAACCACTTCCAGCTCTTCCTCGAGCCGCCGGTTGATATCCCGCTGGAGGCTGTGCATCCGCAAAATGTCGGCTTCTTCGCTTTCCGTCGGATAATCGGCCACCAGTTTGAACATGAACCGGTCGAGCTGGGCTTCCGGGAGGTTGTAGGTGCCTTCCGACTCGACCGGGTTTTGGGTGGCCATCACCAAAAACGGCCGCTGAATTTTGTGGCTCACGCCGTCCACGGTCACCCGGTATTCCTGCATGATCTCGAGCAGGGCAGCATGGGATTTGGCGGGCGAGCGGTTGATCTCGTCGGCCAATAGCAACTGCGTGAAGACCGGCCCGGGGCGGAAGCGGAACTCCTGCTGCTTCATGTCGAAGATGGGGGCGCCGGTGATGTCCGAGGGCATCAGGTCGGCGGTGAACTGGATGCGGCCGAAGCCCAGGCCCAGCGTGCGGCCGAGGGTGCGGACAAACAGCGTCTTGCCCAGCCCCGGCACGCTTTCGATCAGGACGTGGCCGCTGGAGAAAAGCGCGACGAGGACGCCGATCATCAGCTCTTCCTGTCCGACATAAATCTTGCTGATTTCGCCAGTGATTCGTTCAAAGATTTCGCGGGTGCGGGTCCGCTCGCCGCCTTGGGCCAGGGCGGCCAGACCGCGAAGGCGGCCCGGCTCGGCTCCTGGGGAAGGTTTCGAAACGGGCGCCGCCGGAGACGAACCGCCGGGCAGCGGCGGGGCCGGACGGGGCGACTGCCCGGCGAGGCCAAACGCCGGGCCGCCGGTGTCCGCCTCCGCCAACTCGGCGACATCGACCGGGGCGCCTCCGTGTCGGTCCGTGGGGACTTCGCACACCGCCTGGCAGGCGGGGCAGCGGACCTTCTTCCCCGCCGCGTTCGCCGGCGCCCGCAGTTGCTGGCCGCACTTGTCGCAGGAGATTACGATGGGCCGGGCGGCGGAGGCGTTGGTGTCGAGACTCATGTTAGAAAGTTGTTCCTCGAAAAATCGTGAAAACCATTTGTTGGTCGAAAACATCCGATTCGACGGGTGGCACGCCCCTAGCGGGCCATTTTGGATCACCGTTGCCGTCGAATGCCGGTCAATATCCCAACCGCGTTTGCACTGAATGAACAGGAGCGGTGGGCGTGGAAACCTGGAGGCCGCTTTCCACGCCCACCGCCCTGAAGGGCTCAGGGCGTGCCACCCTCGGCGATTACACGTCGGGTTCCTCTCGCCGGGCGATCAACTGAAAATCTGCGTCACCCCGCACTCGCGTATGGTACTCGGTGATTCGCTTGTCCATAAACCCGTAGTCCTTTCCCCGGCGGAAGAGCCTCGCCAACGCGGCCACGTGCTTGCCGAAGTCGGAGATGGCGTCCTTCGCCAGCGAGCGGGGGCGGCCGAAGATCGGCGCCCGGGCGAGCAAGTACAAAATGCCCAGCACCGCAAAGTGCATCAGGATCGGCCCGGCCGGATAGCTTGAAAGGACTTCCAGCCCCGTCGGCATCCCCTCGTAGGTGTCTTCGTCATAGACCGCCACCCAACCACCCGTCTCGAGAAAAACGACTTCCTGCTCGGGCGGCAGCCACTCGATGAGGTTGGCGGCCAGACGGCGGTTGGCGGCGTTGGCAAGCGGCAGGTTGAGCAGGAACGACCCGTTGGCCACCACGATCACCCGTCCGCGACTCCACCAGGCATCGCTCACCTCCATCACCAGCGGATCGCCCTCGCCGGTGGCGAGCAGCGGCTCGTGCTCATCGGGCGGCTCATCCACATCGAACCCGTAATAGTAATCGTCCCAGAAGGGGCGCTCGTCCTCGTCGCCGTAGTGTTTCTCGTCGGTGTATTCCTCTTCTGCGAAGGACTCTTCCTCTTCGGCTGCGTCTTCCGCCTTCGCGGCGGCCTCCGCCTCTTCCTCGTCGCACGTGCAATCGTCGGCATCGGCATCGCGCGTCGAAGGCCGCAACCGCGACCAAAGAAAGATGTCGGTTTGCTTCGCATCCACGCCGTCGGCCAGCGGACCGGTCAGAGACCGGGGCCTTGTCGCCGTGTCGACCATTTCGAAGGAAAACCAGCGGCACTTCCTCGCGGTTTCCCACTTAAGCCGCTCGCGATGATACTCGGCCCGCAGCCTGGCGGCCTTTTCCCAGGTGGCGGCGGCTTGTGCGGGGGGCGCGTGTTCGGCGGCGTATTTCCAGTAGACGCTGGCGGCGTCGTAATCGCGGCCGACGTAGATCAGCGTGCGGTCCACCCCGTTGCGGAGCCACTCCTCCAGAAACTGCTGGGCCTGGCGGTGGGGATTGTCGTAGCTGTCGGGGAACCAAACGATCGTGTCGTACCGCTCCATCCGCGGCGTCAGCTTCGTCTGCGTAGTGACCGAGTGGCCCGCAGCCTCGAACATTTGGGCCAGCACGGCGGTCCCGGCCACGCTTTGATCTCCCGTGCTCGACCGCCGCTGGCCGTAGGCGGTTTCGATCTTGGGCTGCGAACAACCGGCCACGCACATACCGTACACGCCAAGCAGGATGAAAAGCGGGGTCAGCACTCGCGTGTCCTGGACGTAAATCGCCGATGGACGGGCCAATGGCGACACGCGACCCCTGACCCCGGCGGGTGGCTTCATGTTGCTTCGCGCTTGCCTCACGCCGCTTGCTCCACCAGTTGTTCGAATTCGTCGAGCTTGCCGAAGCAACGCTCGAATCGGTCGCGGGTCAGTTTGTGCCGGCCGAAAAAGACTTCCTCGAAAGCAATCATACTCGGTTCGACAATCCCCCGCAGGCTGCGGAAGCCGCGGAGTTCGCGGAGATACTGCCGGTTGGTCTTGCCGCGGTCGAGATGGATGAGCTGGCGGCGGTCGAGTTTCAACAGCAGATAACTGTAAAAGTAGAGCATCGCCTCGCCGTACTTGCCTTCCTGGTACAGGCGGCGGGCTTCGCTGAGAAAATCGCCCTTGGGCTTGCGGACCGCAAAGGGCAATTCCTCGATCTTGGCAATGTCCTCGAACGAAGGGGTTTTGCGTTTTTCCTTTCCGCGGGCCCGCACGATGGCCACGATGATCAGCACGATCAGCGCGATCAGCAGCACGCTGCCCACGCTCCATAAGACGTAATTCAGAAACGCCGCCGGGTCGACGGGTTGGGCCGCCCGTCGCCGGCTGGCTTTTTCCTCGTCCTCTTCGTCGTCCTCGCGCTTCGGCGGTTTCCAGTCCTTGGGGCGGGGCGGGGGTTCGGTTTCTTCGGCGGTGGACGGCTTCAACTCGCCCGTCGATTCGTCATACCACGGCATCGAATCGGCAAGTTGCTGTTTCGCCGCTTCCGAGAGGGCGTCGTCCGCCACAACGGCCGACCCGCCGGCCAGCCATGCGACCATAAATGCAACAACCAATACCGCGGACGATTGGGTGATCGCCATTTGCTGCGCGTGGCGAGTCGCTTCCGCCCGCAGCCGCAGTTCGACTTCCCAGCCTTCCCGCCGGATGCGGATATCCAAGTAACTGAGGAACCGCACCACCGCGAAGAAGCCAGCGAGCATCCACAGCGCGGTCGGCGCCGCCGCGTAAATCATGAACCAACCCCATTGCCACTGATGCACGAACGTCTCCTGCAGCGACCAGAAGCCGAATACCAGGACGACACCCAACAGCACGCCGATCGCCGCCGAGCCGAGCCAGCGGGCCATCAGGTCACCGGTGCTCGGGCCGTGCAGGGCGGCGGACCGCCGGGCGACCGTCATCGCCCCCGCTCGCTTGCTCAGCGGGTTACGCTCGAGCAGCACGATCTCCCCGATAAACGGGCGGGCCGCGCGGATCGCCACCGCATACAAGCAGAGCATCGGCAAGAACACTTCCGCCGGTGAAAACGACTCTTGCGGCCAAATCAGCCATGTAAGCGCCAATGCAGGAATCACGCCCCGCATCAGGCCGTGGAGCCACAAGAGGGCCGGCAGCGACTGCCGCCAATCCCGCCAGATGCGGCCGGCCGACGCGTTTTCGAAAAACATGGCGGCCCCCAGGTACAGCGTCATCAAACTGGTGGCCGCCGGGGCCTCGATGAAAACGAGCTGGATCATCAGCCAAAGGTAACGGGCGGCGCTGCTGCCCCAGTCGAATTCGTCCACCACCCGCCCCAGCAATACGGCGTTGAGCGCGGCGAAGGGCAACGCCCCCAAAAACCACGTGATGAACAGGGGCGCGGGGTATCGCCGGAGGATCCGCAGCGACAGGTCCATGATCTCGAGAAAGCCCCGTTCGCGGATGGCGATGCGGGTGCGGTCAAGCTCCATGGCCGGCCTCCGTGAGTTGCGGCGGCGGCTCGGTAATTACCCTGTCGCGCCACTCCGGCGCGATGTCGTTCCGCGGCGTAAGCTCTCCCCACGGGATCCCCAGCACGAAAAAATAGAGGATCAGCAGGCATGCGGTGACGATGGCGACCGCCAATTTCACCCAGTACGGCGCCAGCGAAGGCGACAGGAAGCCTTCAATCAGCGCGGCGCCGAAGAAGAGCAGTCCCGCACAGCCCATCACGGGTAGGGCTCGCCTGGCGTGTTCTTCCAGGTGATCCAGTCGCCGGGCGCCCAGCGTAATCATCCACGCAACCCCCAGCCGCAGACCCGCCCCCGCAGAAAGCACCACCGCGGTCAACTCGAACGGACCGTGAGCGGTGACGAAGTGAAAAAAGTTCTTGCCTTCTTCCGCGTAGATCTCCGGCCGGGCCATGTGCCCGAAGGCCGCGCCCAGAAGCGCCGCGTTAAAAACGGTGTAGAACAGCCCCGGCAGCACGAGCAACCCTCCCGCGAAGCACTTCAGGCCGATCGAGGTGTTGTTGTAGATGTAATTCGCCGCCACTTCGGCATTGAAGCTGGAGGATTCTTCACCGACCGGCTCGGAAAAATTTGTTTCGAGCATGCCCAGGAAGCCCTCGCCACACACCGCTTCGGCGTAGCCGGGCCACGTTTCGGGGTTGCGAGCCACGTATCCCGAAAGGATGAACACGCCCCAAAACAACACAAACGCCAGTTGCACACAGCGGTCGGCGAAGACCTGCCGCGGCACATCCCTTAAGAGCACGCTGCCCCACGTGCGGGCCTCGAAGCCCTTGGACCGGTAGATTTGATTATGGGCCCGGCCGACCAGCCGATGCAGGTACTGCACCGTGTTGGGCGGCAGTTGATACGCGTCGGCCAACGCCAGGTCTGCGCAGGCCGCCCGGTACAAGCCGGCAAACCGAGCCAGCATGGGTGGACCGAGTTGGTTGGCGCCGCGGATACCCTCCATCTGGTCGCACAGCGTCTCCAACTGGCGCCAGTTATTGCGGCGTCTTTCAAGAAGTTCAACGACTTTCATGGATGGCCGGACAGAAGAAACGCGCGATGGGCGGGAACGGATGAAGTCTATCGCCATCCTCGGCGCCGAGCAACAAGCTCGCGCCCGACAAAACCCCCACCTCCGTGTTGAAACCGTCGCCGTCATTGCTCAAACTCCGGTGGCTGGCTAACCTGAATGGTTTGCCTACGCTCTGTCCGTTGGGAGGCGTCCACCGTGTCTGGCACTTGCGTGATCGGTCTGCAATGGGGCGACGAAGCCAAGGGGAAGATCGTCGACCTTTTGACCGAGAAGTTCGACATCGTCGTCCGCTACCTCGGCGGGGCCAACGCGGGGCACACCGTCGTCTCGGGCGAAAACGTCTACAAGCTCCACCACATCCCCAGCGGCATTCTGCGGGATAACGTGGTCAACGTCATTTCCGGCGGCGTGGTCATTCATCCGCCGGTCATGCTGCGGGAGATGGACGAGCTGGCGGCCCGCGGCGTGAAAATTTCCGGCGAAAATCTGCTCTTCAGCGATCGGGCCCATGTCATCTTTCCCTGGCACTTCGCGGAAGATAAAGCCACCGAACAGAAGAGCGCGGCCAGCGGAGCGAGCATCGGCACGACGCTGCGGGGCATCGGGCCGTGCTACCGGGACAAGGTGGGGCGCACCCATGCCATTCGGCTGGGCGATCTTTACCGCCCGAACCTGAAGAACCGCATCGCGGCCATCACCGAGGCGAAGGTCTCCGCGCTTCAGGCCCTGTGCCCCGATGCAGCCGACGAGCTGAACGCCGCGCAAATCTACGAGGACTACGCCGGCCACGCCGAGCGGCTGGGGCCGCACGTGCGGGACACCACCGTCTACCTGCTCGACGCGGTGGAGGCCGACAAGAAGGTGCTCTTCGAAGGCGCCCAGGGGTCGCTGCTCGACGTCGATCACGGCACCTATCCGTACGTGACCAGCAGCAACAGCAGCGGCGTGGGGGCGTCGGTCGGCTCGGGTGTGCCGGGGCGGTGGATTACGAAGGTCGTCGGCATCGCCAAGAGTTATTCCACTCGCGTCGGCGAAGGCCCGATGCCGACCGAGCTGAAGGACGAGACGGGCGACCACATCCGCGAGCGGGGCCGAGAATATGGCACCACCACCGGCCGGCCGCGGCGGTGCGGCTGGTTTGACGCGGTAGCGGTCCGCTACACCGCGCGGCTTTCCGGTGTAGACACGCTGGCGGTGATGATGCTCGACGTCCTCAGCATCCTGCCGGAGATCCAGGTGTGCGTCGGCTACGAACTGCACGGCCAGCGGATTGACCACTTCCCCAGTCACTCCCAGGACCTGGACGACTTGACGCCGATCTACGAGACGCTCCCCGGCTGGCAGGAAGAAATCAGCGATTGCCGCCGGCTCGAGGATTTTCCCACCAATGCCCGCAAATATCTCGACCGCCTCAGTGAATTGGTAGGCCGGCCGGTGGGCGTGGTCTCGGTAGGCCCGGACCGCGCCGAGACGATTTTTGTGGACAAAAGCCTGGCGCCGGGGTAAAGCCGCGAAAGGCAATAGGAAAGAAAACGATGGACCACGTTTTCGCCGAACTCGACCTGTCCAATCCGAGGAAGTTCCCATGGAGGACATGGACCTGGTGATCCATCCGGGGCGGCGTGAACTGACGGTCGACCCGGCCAGCCCCAGCATTCCTCACGTCCGAGTGAAATAGGCGCCCGCGAACAGCGCCGATAGATCCACGGCAAAGCCGTCAAGCAGCTTGGACGCCGCGGTCTGGCCTAAGCCGTAACGACCCACGAGCGTGAATGCAGCCGCGCCGGGCTCGAGCGTCAGCAATTGGACCGTCTTATCCCGTGGGTCGATGATCCAATATTCGCGGATACCCGCTTGGGCGTATTCGTTACGCTTCGTCTGAAGATCACGCTCGGGGTCATCCTCGCTGACCACTTCCACGGCCAGGTCGGCGCCGTCCCAGTAGCGGTCGCCTACTTTGTGCGCATTCTCGGCAAGCATGAACACGACGTCGGGCTCGCGGATCTTGCCCGGCCAAAGCCGTACCCGCATCGGCGCCACCGTGGTCTTCCCAAGCCCATTGGCGTCCGCAAACGCATAGAGGGCACGATAGAAGCAGAGCGACGCGTCCTGGTGTCCTTGCGTTACCACGGGCAGGACCTCCACACGAGCGTCACTCAACTCCACCCGGCGGTCCGGCGCCAGGGCCAGATAGTCCCCCTCCGTCCACTCTCCCTGGGCGGGAAAGAGCGGGGCGAGTTCCCAGGAAAGTTGCGGCGGTGGTGCGGTTGCCGGCATACACATAAGATATCCCAAAACCTCTTCGCCGTCACCCTGCGTTTCCTCGGACCAGTTCAGCTTATGTTGTGATTACGGGGGTGGTTCGTCGGACGAAACCTGTCCCACCGAGATGTTGAACCGCGAAAAGGCGAAAGGAGGCGCCACACAGCCGATCTCCGCATCTTTCGCGTCTTCGCGATCATTTCCAACCCGCCATCCGCAAGCAGCCCGTTCGCCCGTTGCCGGCCCGCTTTACGGGCCTTACGAAAGAACCGGCATATCGACCTGAGCTTCTATTCTGCGAAGTCAGCATAGTCGCAGGTTCTGGAAACCGTTTTACCGCAGCCCGTCGCGGCTTTAAGACGACGGCGCCGTTTCGCCTAGCCGGCGCCGCGTCATTTCACAGTACCGCGGCACGCAGTCGATGCCGATGACGCTGCGGCCCAGCCGCCGCGCGACGATCGCCGTTACGCCGCTGCCGATGAACGGGTCGAGCACCGTGCCTTCTTCCGGGCAGCCGGCCTTGATGCAGGTTTCGACCAGCGGCTCGGGGAAGGCGGCGAAGTGGGACTCGCGGCATTTGCCCAGCCGAATGCTCCAGACCGTGCGCTTGTTGCGGCCTGCCGGGTGGAACGCCTGGTCCCAGCGGCCGTCGTGCAGGTTAGGGTCGCCCGAATTTTTGCCGTTCTCGGGCGTGCCGCCACGGAGGCCGAAGTGCTTGCGCCCCCCCTTCATGCGGCTCGACGCCGTAAACGTGATGTGCGGCTCACGAATCGCGTCGGCGTCGTAGAAATACGGTTCGGATCTGGCGAAGAGAAAGACGTATTCATGATCGACCGTCGGGCGGTCCTTCACGGCCGAGGGCATCGCGTTGGGCTTTTGCCAGATACAGTCGGCCCGCAGCCGCCAGCCGGCGTCCTTAAGGGCCAGCGCCACCCGCCACGGCATGCCGAGCAATTCGCCCCGTTCGTATTTATCGCCGAGATTGAGCCATAGCGTGCCGCTGTCTCTTAGAACTTCCCGGGCCGCCGTAAAAACCGCCACGAGCCGATCGACATAAGCTTGCGGGGTCTCCTCCCGGCCAATCTCCAGCGCCGCGGCTTGCCGTTCCTCTTCCGAGGCGACATCGGGGTTCTCGCGGGCCGCGTATTCGCGCTGCCGAAAATATGGCGGGCTGGTGACGATGCAATCCACCGAATGCGTCGGCAGCGTCTTCAAAATCGCCGCCGCATCGCCACAAAGAATTCGAGCGGAGGACGAATGAAAAACCGATCGTTCGACAAGCGGCGGGTTTCCGTTCACAACGCTTCGGGGATCGCCTTCACATGCTACCACAGAGGGCGCAGAGTTCCACAGAGAAACCGGCACGATATCACTGTATTGCCAACAACGCAAGTCGACGCGCTGCGCGCGTTGAACCGCCGCAAATCGACACTGAGCCACGACCGTAAGGGAGTGGCCGCAACAGGGTTGACGGACGCGGGGGCCGCTTCCTGACGGGCTCGGACGCGGGGGCAGGGAGGAACCACGACGAGCGCGACGAGTACGACGTAACGTTCGCGGTTGCCGCGGTTTCACTCGGAAGCGAGATACGTCCCCCGAAGAAATCCGCGTTTCTCTGGGGTTCCTCTTGGTTGTGACCGCAGGCCGCACTGCGGAACTCCGTGCGCTCGGTGGCTTCTCTTTACCGCTCGGTCGCTCCGCTTGCCGCCGCCGGGGCTTCCGCCGAATCGACCTCGGCAGCCGCATGGATACCAGCGGCGGCTTCTCGGCCCGTCTCGAACGATCCCAGCGGCCCATTTGCCGCGCCGTGTTGGACCACGAACAGCGCCCGCACCAGCGGCGTGTCGGTGGGCGGCGCGTTGCGGCGGAACGAGTTCGATTCTCGGCCGCGGGACTTGCGGAGCGAAGCCGGGTCGCCCGATTTCTCGCCGGCGCCGCCGCGGTCGTCGGATGCGGCGACATCCCGGGCGTCGGCTTCGCGCGGCGGGCTTGCGGCGACGCTGCCGCCGGCAGTCTTTTCCTCGGCGAGATTGGCCGCCGGCTCCGCGGCGGATTCCTCCATTTCCTTCGGCTTGAGATCGTGGCTGCGGCCGTCTTTCTCCAACGCCCGCAACTTCGCTTCGGCACGTTTGTCGGATGTCTTGCCGGGAAGGTCCGCCAATTCCACGGCCGCCTGCCGCTGCAGGGCCGCCAGGTTGGCGTTTTGCGGGGCCAGCGGGGCCTGTTCGAGGGCTTCCTGCTGGCCGCGGGCGGTGGGAAGACGCCGGGCGATACCGTCCACCCATCCCAACGGCTCATCGGCGGCCGGGCGCGGCGCCGTGGGGGCGGGCGGTTCATCGACGGTGAACGAGCGTTCCGGTTTGGCCCGCTGGGCTGTTTCTTCATCGGAGGATTCGGACGCCGGCTGCCGCGGGTCTTGCGGCGGGGGCGACTCAAGCCGACTGGCGTCCACGAACCGCTGCAACTCGGCCCCCAGCTCCGGGACCGCCGCCTGCTGCCCGTACTGCGGCGCCAACTGGGGTTCGACCGATTCAATCGTCACGCCGTGCGTTTGGTTGGCGAAGTCGGCCAGCAGGGACGCGAGCCGATCCGGCGGCGCTTCGAGCACGAAGTATTCGTAGCGGCCCTCGCGGGTCGCGTCGTCGGGGGCCTTGGCCTGGCCGCGTTCGCCGGCCGCCTCGCCCTCGGAGGCTTCCCCTCCCGGTTTGGCGGCCGCCTTGGGGCCGCCATCCGCGTTCGTATCCTGGACGAAATCGTCCACCGCGTCGCCGCCAGCCCGGTAGGCGACGACCGGTTCTTCAGCGGCCGCGTCGCGTTCCGAACGGCTAGACTCGGCTCCGCGGCCATTCTTCAGCGGCTGGCCGATGACGATGCGGTTGCGGGAGAGCGTGTCTTCGAACGCGCAGTAATGCGTGTCGGCGCCGGCGATTTGCAGATTCACCACAAGCAGCGGCTGGGCGGGAACCGCCTGGCTCGGTTGGTTCGCCGGAACGGTCGCCGGGGCCGCCCCTCCGCCGCCGGGGCCGCCAGCGGCACCCGCCGTGGCGTCAAACGCCAAGCCCGCAGCCGCCTCACCCGATTCATCGCTCGTGTCCGCCATTGCCCTCCGAACCGAAGCGGGCCCAGGATCACGAAGCCCTTCACCTCCAGGCAAACCGCCCGCGGCCCCCGCCACGGAACTGCGCATCGCGTCGGCGGGAGGACCCGGAGATGCAGGCGATTCCACCGCGGGGGCAACAAATCCTGGGGCGTCCACCATGTCGGCGTCGGATTCGGCGGGTGTTTCCGCAAACTCGCCATAGCCACCGTCAAGCTTCTTCGCGCGCTCGCGCGGGGGGGCGGCCGCCACCGCCCGGCTTTCCTTATCGGCGTCGATTTCGCGGGCCGTGGCCCCGCCGGTTTCGGCCGTGGCGGAGGGCGGGGCGGCGTCTTTCTCGCCGCCGCTGGGTCCAAGGGCCACCGGCAAGCCGCCGGGGAGAAGAGAAGTGACAACGATGGCCGCCACCAAGAGCAAGGCCGCCGTCGTCGCCATGACAGCCACGAACCGCCCAGCCGACCCATCCGACCGGTCCCGCAATCGCGGCGGAGAAACTGGTTCGACGTGTTTTGTTTTTGGGCCGACGGGTTTGTTTCCCCGGTTGGGTTTCGTTTCGAATGTCTCGCCCGCGAGCATCGCCTCTTCGGCCCGCTTGAGAATCTCGGCCGACACGTCCCGGCCGATCCGTTCTCGGGGCAGGCCCTGAAGAACCTCGCGCAGCGCTTTCATCTCGCCGAACGTCTTGCGGCTGGCGAGGTTGTCGATGAGCTCATCTTCAATCCGGGCCTGTTCCTCTGGCGTCAGTTCGCCATCGAGGTAGGCGCTGATGAGCAACTCGTTATCGGGGGGATGCGGGTCCATTCCACGGATTCGAAATGTGAGCCGCGCCAGCAATCAAGCCATGCGCGGCGTAATCCATCGTTCGGGCTACAACGTAAATTCAAGTGGATTCGAGTGATTTCCTATAATTCAGACGAGAGGAAGCGGAAAATCGTTCCCTCGATCCGCTAATTTCCCGTTAAGGGGCCGGAAACCGGCGGCGTCGGCGCGAATTCGGCGAAGGGCTGGCTGCTCGCCCCATTTCTTTGAAGGCATCGCTTTCGCTTCGGGTTACCGGGGTGGTGTCGCCGTTCGCGGCGATTAGGGCGATTAGACCGGATTTTCCTTGAGCAACTCACTCAACTCGTCTCGCAGTTGCCCCCGGGCCCGGTGCAGCCGGCTGCGGACGGTGCCGACGGGAAGATCGAGGACTTCCGCGATTTCCTCATAGCACAAACCCTCGATTTCCCGCAGGACCAAAACTGCGCGGTGCTCCTCGCTGAGCTTGTCGAGGGCCGCGTGAATTTGGGCCGCCCGTTCCTCGCGTTCGAGGGCCTCGGCGGGCGATTCGGCCGGGTCGAGCGGCTCCTCGCCGATCGTGTCTCGGGTCGCTTCGATCGACATCTCCGGCCGCCACTTCCGCCGTCGCGAAACGGCCACGTTAAACGCGATACGGTACAACCAGGTGTAAAACGCACTGGCCCGCTGGAAGGTGGGGAGCTTGACGAACGCCTGGATGAAGGCGTCTTGCACGACGTCCTCCGCCTCCACGCGGCAGCCGACGAACTGATACACGGTGTTAAACAGCCGGTCCTGATACTTGCGGACCAGCTCGGAAAACGCCGACGTATCTCCCCGCAGGCAATCGTCGATAAGCTGGGCTTCGTCGGTCACAACCGCTTCCTAGCGTCAGACGCTGCGAACTGAACAAAGGTTCCTTTAGCCCGATTCTCAATCTGGCTGACGGCGGGCGAAATGTCAATTCTCGACGCGTCGAATTCCCTTCGCGCCACGTTCGTCAAAAGGCGATAGCGACACGAAATCCCGCCACTGAAGCACCAACGGGCTAGAAGACAGTCGCCCACCCGGCATTCCATTATTGCCGGAGCCGCCGGAAAGGTTACGCTGAAGGGCAGGGAATGGTTCACTCGCCACAAAAAACCGCCAGCAATTTGTCATGGCCAAGTCCGACAAGAAGCAATCGAAAGCCGCCGTCGATCCCAACGAGCGGCCGATTACCGAGAACCGCAAGGCGCGGCACAAGTTCGAGGTGCTCGACACGCTGGAGTGCGGTCTGGCCCTGGTCGGCAGCGAGGTGAAGAGCCTGCGAAACGGCAAGGTTTCGCTGGATGAGGCGTACGTCCGTGTGAAAGACGACGAGGTGTGGCTCATCGGCTGCGATATCCAGGAGTACACGCACGCCGCGACGATGAACCACGACCCGCGGCGGCCCCGCAAGCTGCTGCTTCATCGCCGCGAGATCAAGAAGTTTGCCCAAAGCGCCTACGAGAAGGGGCTGACGCTCGCCCCGCTCAAGCTTTACTTCAAACGCGGCCGGGCCAAGCTGCTCGTCGGGCTCTGCCGCGGCCTGAAGAAGTTCGACAAACGCGAGAAGCTCAAAGAGAAAACCGTGAAACGGGACATCGACCGGGCGCATAAACAGCGCCGATAGCTGACAACTCACGTTCATCGCAACGTGATCTTCCCCCGGCCCGTTGGTTCTTCCGGGAAGAACCGACGCCACTCGTTACGATGCAGGTCTGTCCGCAGCGGGCTGTAGCGGCGAATGACGACGTCGCTGGAGGCGGCGAACACGCCGGAGCCGGGGACCACCAGCCGGGCCGTGACCATGCCGAACGGCTCCGCGTCCAGGTCGAAATCGGGATGAAGGGCTTGAAAGGGCAGTTTGAGCGCTACGCCCAACGGGCCGACGTCCGCGGCGGTGAACGCTCGGGTCCAGGTGGCGAGCCGCACGCCGCGGCGGAAGCCCCGGCCATAAGGAACCGCGCTAAACGGCGCCTGCTGCGAGCCGAGCAGCGTCAGTTCCACGTGGCCGCTAACCGGAGCGGCGGTGAGCCAGTCATCCTGCGGGCGGATGAGCACGAGCAGGCCGTCGTACTCCACGTCGGCGTCCCAGTTGGCGAGGGTGGCGTCCACGGCCACGCTGCGGACGACGGGGGCCATGGCGGCGGGCGGCGGTGGTGGGCACGGCGGCGGTGTCGAGTCGGGTTGGGGGCCCGGAACTTCCTGTGGCGCCGGCAGAACGGCGCCGCCAGCTCGCCGGAATTCCCCGGCGGGCGCCGCGACCGTTTCGCGCGGCGCTGTCGCCATCGCCACGGCCAGCTTGCGGAAATCGGAGAGGGCCGTCGGCCTTCCGTCGATCTCGACCGCCACGACGCGGTCCCAGCGGATGCCGCGGGTGACGTGGGCGTCGCCCGCCGACATGACCAGCGCGAGCCCCGCGGCGGTCGTCGCCGGCCCGATTTCGCCGGAGAACGTGCGGCCACTTTCCAGCCTTACGGCCACCTCCCCGTGAGCGACACCCGCGGACAGCAGCCACGTGATCGCAAAGCCGGTGGCCGCGCCGTGAAAGACTCTGCACAGCCGTTTGCGGGGATTCTGTCGCGAGATGCAGGAGAAAGCGGACATGGGCGGCTCCAGAAATCAGTGGGTTTCCCCATCCATTGCAATTACCGCCGCCGGAGCTTGCAAACATTTTCGTCAGTGCGGACGCCAGGCCGGTTCGTCGCCCGGCAGCGCATCCGTCACAATCGGCGCCACCCATGCGGTCCGCTTTCTTGCCTGGCGTGTTCTATGTTTGTGTAGCGCGGCGCCGTTTTGTGACGCGCCTTCGCGTTCTTCAAGAGGTGACTCCGATGTCATTGGCGATCTCCGGTTTGCGTTGGAATGGGATTTTTACGGGGCTGCGCCGCGCGCGGCTTGGCCTGATGGTTGTCGCGGTGATCGCGGCGCCGGCGTTGTCCCAGGAAAGCCCGCCCGGCGTGCCGCCGTACGGGTACCGCGCGGAGCCTATGGACGATTCCGGCGGCGACGATGCCAACCGGAGTGGACGAATGCGGGAAGGCGCCGAGTTCACCGGCTACGGCTTCTTCCGCGCCACCGGCGACCGCGTCACCTTCTATGACGACGCGGGCAACGTCCGCTTCCGCGGGCTGGAAAACCTCACGCTCGAACGGATCGGCCGCGCGATTGAGGAAACGCCCACGCAGGTTCGCTGGAAGGTGAAGGGAGTGATCACGGAGTTCCGCGGGGCCAACTTTCTGCTCGTTACGCACGCGGTGATGCAAACGCGAAACGACGAGCCGGACGGCGCCGTGCTTTCGCCGGAATGACGGCATTCGGAACACGAGTGACCGAAATTCAAAACCTCCGCCGCATTAAAAAAGCGTTTCAACGAGTACGCGTCGATACGACGACAGGCTGGGTTGGCCGTTGTCCTTGACAACAAGAACCATGTGCAGAACCTGAGGTTCGGTGACGCGCGGCGCGCTGAACGTGGCGACGGCGGTTTCCGCGTTGTGGATCTCCAGCGGCTGCGGTTGCCCGCCCGGTTCCGGGTAGTGAAACCAGCGGTAGGTCAGTGCGTCGCCATCCGCGTCTTTCGACCCGTCGCGTAAACATGGAAAGGGGCATTCGCCTACGGTTTGGTTATGGGTTGACTTTCAAAATCTGCCCATCCGCGACTAGCCGCGCTCGTAATTGGTCATAGGAGACATCCTGCACCGCCGCCGCGTCGGCGTCGATCGCGAGGCACGCTCCCGTAGCGGCGGATTGGCCGAGGATCATGAACACGGGCTCCATCCGGATGCTGCCGAAAGCGATGTGCGAGGCGCTGACCGCCACCGGCACGAGCAGATTTTCACATTGCTCTCTTTTGGGCGTGATTGAATCGTACGAGATTTGATACGGCCGCCCCGGATGCACGCCGATGTCGCCCTCGTTCTGGACGAAACCGTCCGGTTTGACATACCGCTGGACGTTATGAGAGTCGAGGGTGTACGATCCCATGCCGACGGACTTGGGTGTTTCAATGTCGCCGAAGCAGTCGTGCTCGGTGGCCACGTAAGGACCGATCATTCTTCGGGCTTCCCGCACGTAAATCTGGTGCGGCCAGTGCCCGTTGTCTACGAATTCATCCTTGGCGAGACCCCACTTCCGCATTTCGGTTTGAATGTCATCGGGCACGCGGGGATCGTTGGCGATGAACCACATCAGCCCCTTCTGATACGTCTCGTGTTCCTTCAGTATTTCTCTTCGTCGTTCATAGGACGCCTCGGGATAATCATAGTTCATCCCGATGTTGTCGGTGCTGAAGGGCCCGTGGTTGTTGGTGTCGGTCTTGTGGTTGGGAATCGGGTCGAATTTCTGAAAGTAGTCGCGGCGCCCCGTAGCAAAGACGCGGAGGAGAAGCTCGTATTGCCGAGCGTCATAGCCTTCCGGCTTGGGAAACGGCGCGCGGTTTTCCGGAACGTTTGTCAAACACATGCGGTAGCAGTAGGCCTGCAAGCGGTGGTCGCCGGCGCCTTTCTCGCCAGGAGGATCATCGCTGATTCGCGGCGCCAGGCCGCTGGTGGGATCGCCGGGAATGACATAGGGCGAAATGTCGCACTGGAAGTAATGGCCATGATGCAACACGCCCACCTGCACACCGTTCCACTTTTCATTGTAGACGCTGTTGGCTTCGCGGCCGACGTGATACTTTACGCCGGCGGCGGCCATCAAATCGCCCTCATAGGTGGCGTCGATGAACATCTTGCCGCGGTACACGTCGCCGCAAAGGGTGCGGAAGGACTGGATGCGTCCCGGGCTGCCCTCACCCCCGGCCCCTCTCCCAGAGGGCGATGGGGGAGCGCTGCCCTCACCCGCGGAGGACATGGTGACGCCGCCCTCGCTACGGTCCAGCCAGTGGTCGCGGTGGACGGGGATCTTGTTCGCTTTCACGAATTCCTCGAAAACCCCCTCGGCGGCGTGCGGCTCGAAGATCCACATGGTTCGTTTGTCACCGTCGATGGCCGGTGTGCCCTGGCCGTGATTGCCATAGTCTTCTCGTTTCTGCCATCTCCAATTGCTTTCATGCTGATAATGGTCGTAAACCTGTTGATAGAACTCGCGGGCCAGACCGCCGATGACCGATTTGTCGCCAGTGTCGGTCCAGCCGAGCCCGCCACTGGAGAGCCCGCCGAGATGCTTATCCGGGCAAACAATGACGACCGACTTGCCCATTCGCTTAACCTGCACGGCGGCGACCACCCCGGCGGACGTCCCGCCGTACACCACAACGTCGTACGCATGTGACTCGTCTGCCGCGGCGGGACTCATAACGCCGGTCGGCGAGACAATAGTGGCGAGCAGCGCAGCGAGCATCACAAATCGCGGAAGATCAACGATGGAAAACATGGTTCGGGCTCCGCATGGTGCGCTAAGAGTTGGTATCGCGTTAAAGGTCAGGTTCAACGGGCCGCGCCGTATCAGGCGCGGGCTATCCATACAAGGCGCCAAACTTCCCGGTCAAATACTCCACCAGCGGCTCGTGTGACGGGGGCTTGCCGGTGACGCGCGCGACCAGATCGCTCGCCGGGTATGTCTGTCCGTGGGCGTGGATGTTCGTTCGCAGCCAGGCAAGCAGCGGTTGAAATTCTCCGCGGGCGAACATGACTTCGAGATCGCCCAGGTCTCGTCCGGCCGCCTGACGGAACTGGGCGGCGTAGACGTTGCCCAGCGCGTACGTGGCGAAGTAGCCGATCGCCCCGCCGCTCCAGTGAATGTCCTGCAGCACGCCCCGCGCGTCGTCCGGCGGTGTCAGGCCCAGGCGCTCTTCGTACTTGTGGTTCCAGGCGTCCGGCAAGTCGCTCACGGGCAACTCGCCTGTCACTAGATCCAGTTCCAGTTCGAAGCGAATGACGATGTGCAGGTTGTAGGTGACTTCGTCCGCTTCCACGCGGATGAGCGACGGCCGGGCGACGTTCACCGCGGCGTAGAGGTCGTCGAGCGAAACGCCCTGAAGCGCCTCGGGAAACGCCCGCGACGCCGGCAGAAAATGACGCCGCCAAAACGCGTGACTGCGACCGACGAAATTCTCCCACAGCCGCGACTGCGACTCATGAATGCCCAGCGAGACGGCCGCCCCGGTCGGCAATCCATATTCGCTCACGGGCAGCCCCTGCTCGTACATTCCATGCCCCGCCTCATGCAGCACGCCGAAGAAGGCTTCATTGAAAAATCGTTCGTTGAATCGCGTGGTCATCCGGCAGTCGTGCGGGGCGATCCGGTTGCAGAAGGGGTGGTCGGTCACGTCGAGCCGCCCGCGAGAAAAGTCGAAGCCCAACTCGCGGGCGACATACTCGGCGAACTCCCGTTGCCGCTCCGCAGGGAAATGGCGGGTGAGAATCCCCGCGTCGCCATCGCCGTCGCTGCCAGCGATTTTGTCAACGAGCGGCTTGATGGCGCTCGCCAGGCCAGTCAGGGCGGACGACACTTCGCCGGTGGTCGCGCCGGGCTCGAAATCGTCGAGCAGGGAGTCGTAAGGGTGCTCGCCTTCGCCGTAGCATTCCGACTTGCGCCGGGTCAGCCCGACGATCCGCTCGAGCACAGGGCGAAACGAGGCGAAATCGTTGTCCCGCCGGGCGGCCGCCCATGTCTGTTGCCCTTCGATCGTCAGGCGTGACAACTCCTCTACGAGGCTTTGCGGCAGCCGGGACTGCTTGATCAGCGTCCGCCGAAGTTCCCGCACCACCACGGCCGGGCCGGAATGCGGGTCATCCATCAGCGAGCTTTCCGCCAATTCATCCAGCCACGCGGCCAGGGTGGCGTCGGTGCTGCGACGGTGAATCTCGCCGGAGAGATACGCGAGCTGCTCGGCCCGATACTCCGCTCCGGCCGCCGGCATCATGCACCGTTCGTCCCAATGTAGCAGATTCGCCGTCGACTCCAGCAGGGCCGTTTGGCGGGCGTGGTTGACGACTTGCTCGTACAGCGCTTCGGGGATCGGCATGGTGCTTTGGATTTGCGGTGACGGGAGAAACAGGCATGGAAAGCATGGGCCTTCACTTGCTTGCTGGATGTCGTGCGGCAAGTTATCGTACCCGGTGCGGGTTGGTCGCGCATACGGGGGACGTTATGTCGATTGAATTCAGTTGCAGCGGGTGCGGGCGGAAGCTGCGGGTGAGCGAAGCGTCGGCGGGCAAGAAGGCCCGTTGCCCGAGTTGCTCGGCGGTATGCGACGTGCCCGTGAGTTCCGAGAGCGGCCCGCGGTCCGATCCCTTCGACGACTTGATGCCAGCCAGTTTTGACGACTTGCACGGGCGGGAGCCGGCGCCGTCGGCCCCGCGTTTTTCGGGCGGCGGACCGGCGGCTGCGGCCCCGCCGCCCCAGCGGCGGCCGTCCTCGCAACCGGGAGCGCAGCCGACGGGCGGGGCGTTTTCCGGCGGATATTCCGCGACGCCGCAGGGACCGCGCGAGCCCCCCCGCAATCCCTTTGCCGACGTCCCGCCGGCCTCCGGCGGTAGTCCGTATCAATCTCCCCAAGGCCATTACCCCCCGCCGGGCCCGCCGTTTGGCGGCGGCGTTTCCGATGCGTACCGGTTGCAGCGAGCCCGGGGACGGGTGAAGGGGCCGGGCATCGCATTGCTCGTGATCGGCCTGTTGACGGTCATTGGCGCGGCGTTTTTGTTGCTCGGCTTGATCGTGGACGCCAACGACGGCGGGCCGCCCGCCGAAGAGGAGGTCGTTACCATCGCGATCATGATGATTCTGGGGTTCGTGTTCGGAGGGTTGATGGCGTTCGGCGGCTATTGCATGGCTTCCCTGAAGAACTACGGTATGGCCATGACGAGCGTGATTCTCGCCTTCCTTTCGTCGCTCTCGTGCTGCATGCTTCTGCCTCTTCCGTTTGCGATTTGGGGTCTGGTCGTGCTAATCGATCAAGACGTGAGCGCGGCGTTTCGAATGAACCGTTAGCAGGAGCGTCCCGCGTGGAGATCCACCCGCTACTGATTCTCGTCATCGGCGTCGCGGTAGTGATCGGCATGATGGTGGCGGCGCGGATCAACGCGTTTATCGCCCTGATTACCGCGTCGATGGTCGTCAGCGTCCTCTCGCCGGGCGATCTGACCGGCAAGATCGGCCGGGTGGCGACCGCGTTTGGGGCAACGGCCGCGAGCGTGGGGATCGTGATCGCCCTGGCGGCCGTCATCGGCAAGTGCCTGATGGACAGCGGGGCCGCCGACCGGATTGTGCTCTCGCTCCTGGGGCTGATTGGGCAGAAGCGGGCGTCGCTCGCCCTGACCGCCAGCGGCTTCACGCTCAGTATTCCCGTCTTCTTCGACACCGCGTTTTATCTGCTTGTGCCGCTGGCAAAAAGCGCGTTCCACCGGCAGGGCAAAAACTACCTGCTCTATCTGATGGCGATCGTCGCGGGGGCGGCCGCGACGCACACGCTCGTTCCCCCCACGCCTGGACCGCTGTTTGTCGCCAACCAGCTTGGCGTGGACCTGGGCGTGATGATCCTGGTCGGCGCGGTCATCGGACTGCCGGCCGCCGGCGCCGGACTGCTCTTTGGTTGGTGGCTCGATCGGCGGATGCCGGTCGTGCCGGGAAGCGTGCGGGACGACGCGAAAACGGCGGACCCCGAACCGAGGCGACTGCCCTCGCTCGCCATCTCCCTGGCGCCGATCGTCTTGCCCATCGCGCTGATCACCACCAATTCATTCGTCAAACTGGCGGCGCAGCGGGCGATGGAGCGCCAGCCCGAGATTCTCTCCGGCACGCCGGCCGAGAGGTTCGTCCACGAAACAGGCTTGGGTTCGTGGGAAGAAACGGCGGCGGGCCGCCCGGTGCTACGGCCACTGCGGGGCGACGATCTGGACCTGGCCCTGTCCGCCGCCGCCAGCGAAGGATTACCGCTGGCCGAGCTTTGCCAGTGGACGAATCTACTGGGCGACCCGAACTTGGCCCTGCTGCTTGCCGCGGGTGTGGCGCTGTTTACGCTGTGGCGGCGCATCGGCGATGGCGGACGGGTTGCCAAGGCGGTGGAACAGTCGCTGATGAGCGGCGGGGTGATTATCCTCATCACCGCGGCCGGCGGAGCGTTCGGCGGCATGCTCAAGCAAGCCGGTATGGGCGGCGCCATCGAGGAACTCTTCGGTGAGCGGGCGGTCAGCGGCTTGCCGCTGCTCTTCCTTGCGTTCAGCATGGCGTCGCTGTTGAAATTCGCCCAGGGCTCGAGCACCGCGGCCATGATCGTCACCTCCGGCATGGTCGCCGCGATGATTGAGGACCCGTCCGCCCTCGCGTTTCATCCCGTTTATTTGGCGGTGGCGGTCGGCGGCGGGTCGCTCGTCGGTTCCTGGATGAACGACAGCGGCTTCTGGATTTACGGCAAGATGGGCGAGCTGAGCGAGGTCGAAACACTGCAAAGCTGGACGCCGCTGCTCGCCGTCGTCGGCGCCGCGAGCATGGCGTTCAATACGCTGCTGGCGGTGTTCTTGCCCCTGAGATGATACAAGCCCGAAGCGCACACGAGCGCATCGCGATCCCAATGAGGGCCGGTGCTAGCGGCCGAATCCGCGTAAGGTCCGCGTCGGGATCGGCGAAATCGGCCGGCCTGCCCAGCTTGATCGTGGCGTTCCTCGAAACCGGCCTTCCTTGCGTCTGACTGGCCAAGCGCGAAAAGCGGTGTGAAATCCGCCGAAAAGCGCCTTCCGCCGCACAGGGAATGATCCCGCGAACAACGTCCGGCCACCGTTGGCACGCCGTTCGCAAAGGGCTGCGACGTGGTCAAGCGAACGGACACCGAACCAGCGTAAGGACACCCCATGCCCTACGGCATGTACATTGCCGCCGAAGGCGCCCAGGCTCAGAGCCAGCGGCTGCAAACGCTCGCCAACAACCTGGCGAACGTCGATACCGTCGGATTCAAGAAGGAATTCGCCGTGATCGCCGCCCGGCCCGCCGAGGCGATCTCCCAGGGTCTCGACGTTCCGGGTTCGCGGAGCAAGAACGATGTTGGGGGCGGAGTCGAGCTCGCTTCCACCCCCACCGGGTTTTCCCAAGGCGCCTTGAAGCACACGGGAACGCCGACCGACCTCGCCATCGACGGCGACGGCTTCTTTCTTGTTCAGAACGACGGGCAGCAGTTTCTTACGCGGGCGGGCTCGTTCTCGATCGATCCCGCCGGCCGCCTGGTCACGTCCGAGGGCGATGTCGCGCTTTCCACGGAGCAGCAGCCGATCACCATCGACCCGTCGTTGCCCTGGCGGATGCTCGACAGCGGCGTGCTCGAACAGCCGGGCTCGCGGATCGAAATCGGCTTGTTTCGCCCCCAAAGCCAGGAGGGCCTTCGCAAAGAAGGTCACAACCGTTTTCATTTTGACGGCGCCGTCAGTCGCGTGACTGACGGGGCCGCCAAACTCCGCGGGGGCTACCTCGAGATGGCCAACGTCTCCCCGACGCTGGAAATGATGGAACTGATCGAAACCACCCGCGCCTTCGAGGCCAACATCCAACTCATCCAAGCCCAGGATCAAACCCTTGGCGCCCTGATTAACCGCGGTATGCGCACGGTTTGAGGTTTCACCCGCCACGTGCGACAGGAAAGGCCCCGGCCCGCCCGACGCACTCGAAAGCTGATATTTGCCTTCTTCATCCCTCACACCCCCAATCTCACTTTTATGAGCATCCAGACTCTCTACACCGCCGCCACTGGCATGCAGTCGATGGAATCGAAGCTTGACGTGATCGCCAACAATATGGCGAACGTCAATACGGTGGCCTTTAAGAAAGGGCGGGCCAACTTCGAGGATTTGTTTTACCGCCATGAAAAGTTTCCCGGCGCGCTGGACAACGCCGGCCAGCCCACCGCGGTGGGAACTTCCTACGGTCTGGGTTCGCGCGTTTCCAGCGTCCAAATCGACCAGTCGCAGGGGGCGTTTGAGCACACCAAGCGGGAACTCGACGTCGCGATTGTCGGCAAGGGTTTCTTTCAGGTGACCGACTCGACCGGCGACATCCTCTACTCGCGGGCCGGCAACTTCAACGTAAACGCCGAAGGCCAACTGGTCCTGGGCTCCGCCAGCACCGGTCGGGTGCTCGAGCCGCAAATCTCGATTCCCCGCGACGCGACGCGCATTGAAATCACACCGGAAGGCAGGGTGTATGTAAAGCAGCCCGGCGCGACGCAGATGTCGCAGGCCGGACAAATCACGCTCGCGCAGTTCGTCAACCCGGAGGGGCTATTACAAGTCGGCGAAAACCTTTATGCGGAAACCGACGCATCCAATACTGCGACCATTGGCAATCCCAATGCGAATGGCCTGGGGCTTCTCAGGCAGAACTTCCTGGAGGCGTCCAACGTGGCGCCGGTATCAGAACTGATCGATCTGATTCAAACCCAGCGGTCGTTCGAACTCAACTCGCAAATGGTTCAGGCCGGCGACCAGATGCTGCAAGTGGTGGCGAACTTGCGGCGGACGTAAAGCGTGTTTATGAGCACGGCGTACGAAGTGCTGAATACGGAGTACTGAGTGCTGAGTGTTGAAAATGAAATTCGTGGCGCTTCGGTGCGCACGACGCTACCAATCCCAAATCCCGAATCCCAAATCCCCCCGCCCCATGCATTTCCGCCCGTACAAAGCGTGTTGCCGGCTTGGCCTTGGGCTGCTCACGGCCTTTGGCTCCTGCGCTACCGCCGCGGCCGTCGATATTCGGCTTCGTCCTGTGGCGACGGTCGCTTCTCCGATTATTACGCTGGGGCATATTGCAGACATCAACACTGCGAACGCCGTAGAGAAGCAACGACTGGCTCGCATGGAGCTGGCGGTCTTGGCCCATGGCGACGAGGCGGAGCTCTCCCTGCGGGAGGTGCAGGACCATTTGACACTGGCAGGCGTGGATTGGCGGGAGGTGCGGCTATCCGGAGCATCGGTTGTGCGAGTTTCGGCGAAGTCTCTCCCGGCGAACCATCGCAGCGATCCACTCGCGCCGCAGGCCGCGCTCGTTGTGGAGAACCGCGTCGTCGAAGGCATCCGCAACCACCTCACCGCGCAGGCCGGCCAGAGGGACTGGCAGGTGGTGGTGCGCCTAACGCCATCGCAAGTCAAACGACTCGCGGCGGCCCCCGCTTCGACGCCGCTGCGGGTGAGCGGCGGCGCCGCGCCGTGGATCGGCCCACAGTCGTTTACGGTCTTTTTCGAAACGCCGGAGGGCCGCGAGGCCCAGGCGGTAACGGCGCGGGTATCGGCCACGGCGCGGGCCGTCGTCGCCGCGCGATCCCTGCAGCGCGGGGACGTTCTCACGGCGAACGACGTGCGATGGGAAGAAACCGCCGATATCCTGCCGACGCTCGATGCGCTAACCGACATGGCTTACGCCATCGGCAAAGAGCTGGTCCGGCCAGTGGCCGCCGGAGAGCGCCTGCGTCAACGCAACGTGCGGGCTCCTCTGCTGATAAAACAGAACGAAATCGTGACAATTCTCTCCTGCGCCCCCTCGGTCACCGTAACGGCGACGGCCCGCGCGATGGAGGACGGCAGCCGCGGCGATTTGATCACCCTGCAATCCCTCACCGACCGCAGCCGTCTGACAGCCGTGGTCAGCGGCATGCAGGAGGCGACCGTGTACGGGCGCGGAATGCGCGCCCCGTCGGCGCCGTTTCGCCAGGCGACGCCGGGCAGCCGGGCAGTCCAAGGCGTTTCTTCAATCGAAGAGAGGGGCACGACATGGCGATGATCGGGAAGACCTGCGCGAGGATCACCGCAGCGATCGCGCTGGTGGCCTGCGGAACCATCGCGTCCCGCGCGGCTGCGCAGAACTCGAGCCTCTTCAGCAAGCAGGCGGCGCAGAGCGAGGCGCAGGAAGCCGCGACGGGGCGAAGCCTGACGCTCGAAAACGGCAGCCTCTACTATCAGCAATTGCCGCCGCCGCGGCAACTGAAAAAGCATGATCTGGTATCCATCCGCGTTGACGAAAAATCGCAGACCATCGCGGAAGGCGAGGTGCAGCGCCGCAAAACCGCCAGTTATGACGCCCTGCTCTCCGATTGGCTGGTATTCGAGGACCTGTTCGATATCAACCCCGCGCCGCAGACACAGGGCGACCAACGGATTCAGGGAAGCACCAATCAAACCTACCGGGCTGAGGGTGAGATCGAGTCGGTAGAGTCCCTCACCTTCAAAATCACGGCCGAAATCGTCGACATCCGCCCCAACGGCACGCTCGTCCTGGAAGCGCACAAAGTCGTACAGAACAATGATGAAATATGGGAGTACCGCCTGACTGGCGTGTGCCGCAGTGAGGATGTCGATCCCAATACCAATACCGTGCTCAGTGAGGATCTGGCAGAGGTCAACATTTTCAAACGGGAGCGCGGGCACGTCCGCGACTCTTATAAGCGAGGCTGGCTGCTCAAGGCGTGGGACGCCGTACGCGCTTTCTGATTGACCGATGCGAGTACTTGACAACTCCCCAGCACGAGTATTGCACTTCATATCGAGTCCGAAATCCGAAACCCGAAATCCGAATGTTCATGACTACTCCACCGCCCGTCACGATCCGTTTTGCCACGGTAGGTTTAGCGCTGCTGCTGGCGGCGACTTCGGCGCAGGCACAGTATCTGCGGGATATCTGCCGCGTCAAAGGGCAGGAAGAAAACACGCTACAAGGACTCGGCCTGGTGGTAGGGCTGAAGGGGACGGGCGATGCCGACGTGGCCCCGACTTCGCGCGCCTTGGCCACGCTGATGCGCCACATGGGCCAGCCCGTGCCGATCGATCCCAAGTCGCAAGGGGCCGCGCTGGAGGACCTCAAAGACGCCCGGAATGTCGCGCTGGTAATGGTGACGGCCACGGTGCCAGCAGCCGGCGCCCGGCAGGGCGACAAACTGAACTGCACCGTCTCTGCCATCAGCGCCAAGAGCCTGGAAGGGGGCACGCTGCTGGTCACCCCGCTGCTTGGCCCGCGGCCCGGGGCCAGCAAAATTTACGCCTTCGCCCAGGGGCGACTCACCATGGAAGATCGCGCCGTTCCCACCGTGGCGAAGGTCCACAGTGGCTGTCGGCTGGAAGAGGATTTCTACAATGTGTTCGTCAATGACGGCACGGTGACGTTGGTGCTGGAGAAAAACCACGCCGGCTTTCAAATGGCCCAGGATATCGCACATCTGATCAATACCCAGAGCTATGTGGAAAACAGTGGCAGTAGCTCGGGCGGATACCTCGCCAAGGCGATCGACCAGGTGAATATCGTAGTCAAGATCCCGGACTACTATGCCGACGACCCGGTGCTGTTCGTTTCGCAAATTCTCAGCCAGCGGAACGTCAACCCTCAAAATGAAGCCCGCGTGGTTGTCAATCAACAGACGGGAAGTATTGTGATCGGGTCGGAAGTCGAGATCGGGCCGGTTGTGGTCACGCATCGCAACATGGTCATCGAGACCGGCGGGGCACGGCTGGGAAGCGCGTTTGTGCCGGTCGACCCGGCCAGGCGCGCCGACACGGCAAAACTCAAGGATCTGGTGGACGCCCTGAACGGGCTTAACGTTCCGCCGGCGGATGTAATCGACATCATCAAAGGGCTGGAACGAAACGGCAAGTTGTACGGACGTTTGATTGTGGAGTGACGATCGAATGATCAGCGGAATTTCAGCGTTGAGCCGGAGCGTGGTCGCGGCAGGCGGCGGAGGGGGCCCGCGTGCGGCGCAAGCGAATGCCCTAACGGCCGCGGGAGAAGTTCGCCACGCCGGGGCCGCGGCCGAGTTGACGCTCTCCGCCACCGCCCAAGAGGACGCGGCCGCGGCGGACGAAGGCACCCCGGACGCCAACGATTCGCCGGAACTGAAGAAGGCGTTCACCGACTTCGTCGGGCAAACCTTCTACGGCGTGATGCTCGCATCGCTCCGGAAGATGACCGACAAGCCGGCGTATTTCCACGGGGGCAGGGGCGAGGAGATTTTCCGCGGGCAACTCGATCAGATACTCGCGGAGAAGATGAGTGACACCAGCCGCGAAACGTTCGCGGGGCCCATGTACGAGCTGTTCATCGCGGGCAAACCGTGAATCTTCCTCTTTCGAAAGACGCTTCCATGTCGCCAACGCAGCTTGCTACGTCGCCAGCGCCCCCCGCGAATGATGAACGACCTGATTGGGAGGAAGCGATCGCCGAGCTTCTGGAAGAACTGTCCCAAACGCAGGATGAACTCCTGGCGGTGCTGCGGGAGAAGCGGCGGGCGATGGGGAATGCCGACATCACCGCGATGACCGAGCTTTGCCCACGGGAGGAAGCGGTGGCCAGGCGGTTGAGGGCTTGCCACGACCGCCGTGGCGAGCTGCTAGCACAGGCCCGGCAGCGGGGGCTGCCGAGCGATTCGATCCGGGGCCTTAGCCGACGGCTGGGCAGGGCGGGCGGGCGGGAGCTGGCCGCCCACTGCGACGCGGCCGCCCGGCAATCGCGGCTGCTGACCCACGAAAGCTTGAGCAATTGGGTGGTCGCCCAGCAGAGTTTGCTCCATCTGGCCCAACTAATCGAAATAATCGGCGCCGGCGGCCGCCAAAAGCCGACGTATGGTAGAGACGAATCGGCGTGCGCCGGCGGAGCGCTGGTCGACCACGCCGTGTGAAAATTTCAAGCACTAAATCCTAAATTCTAAACAATTTCGAATTACCGAAATCAGAATGTCCGAAACCTCTTGGTCGCTCGTTTCGCGCCTGGGCGCACCGTTTCGGTCGTTGGAATGTCGGTCCTTCGGCCATTGTTTAAAATTTAGTGCTTAGGATTTAAGATTTCCCCAAAAAAGTCAGAGCCCCGGTCCGAGCGACCCCGCCCATGAGCCTCTTCAGCGCCGTCCAGGTCGGTCGTAACGCCATGATGGCGTCGCAGCTTGGGCTGCAGGTGGTGGGCAATAACATCGCCAACGCCAACACCGAGGGATACATCCGGGAGAGCCTGGTGCTGGCCCCGGCGCCCACCCAGCGGAAGGGGGACCTGCTGCTGGGGCTGGGCGTGGATGTGAAAGCGGTAACGCAGCGGGTCGACCGCTTCCTGCAAGAGCGGCTCCGAAACGCCTCCAGCGACAAGGCCCACGGCGAAGCCCTGGAAGGCGTTTACTTGCAGCTCGAATCGGTTATTGGCGAATTGGGCGACACCGATCTTTCCACCTCGATCGACAACTTCTTCGGAAGTCTTAACGACATCCTCAACCAGCCCGAGAGCGAATCGGTCCGCAATCTGGCCGCCCTGCTCGGCGATACATTGGCGAGCGACCTGCGGCGACTCCGCGACCGCGTGGCCGGCGTGCGGGAAGGCGTCAACACCCAGGTGATCAACGCGGCCAAGGACATGAACCGGCTGCTGGAGGAGATATCCCGGCTGAACGTGCAAATCGTTTCCGCCGAGGGTGGCGGCGCCTCGCAAAGCGACGCCGTGGGGCTGCGAGACTCGCGGGATGTCGCACTCGCCAGGCTCTCGGAACTCATCGGCATCCGCACCACGGAGCAGCCCGACGGCTCGGTCACCGTGTTCGTGGGCGGTGATTTCGTCGTCTGGCAGGGCGAGTATCGGGCGGTCGAAGTGACGCTCGCGGCGGACCGCGGCCTGGCGGCGGCGGCAATCCAAATTGCGGAAACCGACGTGCCGCTGTCCACCCAGAGCGGCAAACTGGGAGGGCTCATCCGGGCCCGCGACGAGGCCCTTGGCGGATTCCTCGATTCGCTCGACGCGTTCGCCTCCACGTTGATCTACGAGTTCAACAAGATGCACAGCAGCGGCCAGGGGCTGACCGGCTACACCCAGATGACGAGCGAATTCCCGGTCGAAAACACGCAGACCGCCCTGGACAGCGCGGGGCTGACGTTTTCGCCGACCAACGGGTCGCTCACGGTGCATGTGCTCAACCGGCAGACGGGATTGACGCAAACCACCGACATCCTGGTCCCGCTCAACGGCCTGGATGACGACTTGACGCTCGAGGATCTGGCGGCCGCCCTGGACGAAGTGGACGGGCTGTCCGCCAGCATTACCGTGACCAAACAGTTGCGTATTTCGGCCGATTCGCCGTTGGTGGAATTCGCCTTCGCCGACGACACCAGCGGCGTGCTGGCGGCGCTTGGGCTCGGCGGCTTCTTCACGGGCAGCGACGCGGCGACCATCGGCGTAAATGAAACGATCAAGGCCGACCCGACCAAGTTCGCGGCCAGCAAAGGCGGAATCGGGGCGGACACCGAGAATGCGGTCGAGCTGGCCGGGTTTTTGGACAAGAAGCTGGAAACGGCCGGCGCCGCCACGCTGGGCACGCTTTACGACGGCATGATCAGCGAAACGACGCAGGCTGCCGCCGTATCTCGCTCGGTGGCGGAGGGATTTCGGGTGTTCGAGCTGACGCTGGAAGGCCAACACCTGGCGCTTTCCGGTGTGAGTCTCGACGAAGAAGCGATCAATATGATCGTGTTCCAGCGGATGTTCCAGGCTGCTGCGCGATTCGTGACGACGGTTTCAGAGATGTTGGATGTGCTTGTGAATATCTAGGAGGCCGTGGGCTATGGGCCGTGAGCCACGGGCTTTCCGCTCGCACACACCGATAAGTCCTTGGCCCATGGCCCATCGCCCGTAGCTCAACCATGCGCCAAATCACCCCGGTTCCGACCACCCGTTCCAGCGAAGCGCTGGTGGTGCGCCGCTTCTTGACGCAGGTGCAGAGCGACCAGTTGGCGCTTCTGCACGCGCAGAACCAGTTGAGCACGGGGCGCCGCATTTCTACGCCAAGCGAAGACGCCCCGGCGGCCCTGCGGGCGATTACCCTCCAGCGGCTGCTCGAACGGAAGCAGCAGGTCGCGGTCAACCTTCAGACCAGCAAGTCCTACTTGACGGCCACGGAGAACTCGCTTACCGCGGTAAGCGACGTGATCATTGATATCCGCGGCGTGGCCCTATCCGTGACCAGCACCGTCTCGACCGACGACGAACGCCGGGCCGCGGCGGTGGACGTGCAGCGGGCGTTCGACCAGCTTCTCGATATCGCCAACCAGCAATTCCGCGGCCGCTACCTGTTCGGCGGCACGAGGACGTCCGAGGCCCCGTATCAAAAGACGAATTCTTTTGCAAGCTACCGCGGCAACGAGAGCGAACTTCGGAGCTTTGCCGATCTTGACCTGCTGTTCGCCACCAACATCAGCGGCAACGACGTTTTCGGTGGACTCTCTGACGAAGTGCGAGGGTTTGCGGACCTGAATCCCATCGTCACCGAGCGGACCCAACTCGCGGATCTCCGTGGCGGCCTCGGGATTACCAAGAGCAGCATTCACATTTCGGACGGGGCGCGGTCCAGCACCGTGGATGTGAGTTCCGCCGAAACGCTCGGCGACGTCATCCGGCTCATCGAGTCGAACCCTCCCGACGGCCGCACGCTAACCGTGCGGCTTTCGGATCACGGGCTGACGGTAAAGCTCGACGACGCAGGCGGCGGCAATCTCACCATCAAGGAATTGGGCGGCGGCTCGACGGCGGCGGAATTAGGCATCCTGGAGACAACCGGCGTCTTCACCGACACGCTCCTCGGCGAGGACCTGAACCCGCGGCTCAGGCCAACGACCCGTCTGGACAACATCCTGGGCGTGCGGAGCCAGGCGATTTTCACGATGCCCGGATCAAACAACGACCTGATCGTCCAGGCCAAAGAAAACGGCCCGGCGCTTAGCGGCGTTGCGATTCAGTTCGTGGACGATGACTTGTTGCAGGCGGCGTCCGGGCTGACGGTCGGAAGTGAAACAGTCGCATTCAGCGCGACGGCCCGGGCCGCCCGGGCGTCGCTCGCCCTGCCGGGCGCCGATAACGACTTGATTCTAACGGGCGACACCGCCGGCGTCGCGCTAAACAACGTCGCGATCTCGGTTGTCAGCAGCGATGGCCTGGGGGACGCTGCGAATGTGACGTACGACGGCGCCGCCGATCCGCCAACGCTGACCATCGAGATCGACGACGCTGGCCCCGACGCGACAACGCTGGGCACGCTTGTAAATGCGATTAACAACAACAGCCCGTTTACCGCAGCGGCCGACGATTCCGCGGGCGAGGGATACGATCCCGCTGGGCAGATCCTGGGGCTGCCGGTCGGGGGCATCGCTACGACCACCGGGAACAGCGGCGGCGAGGCGAACACGCTTTACATACACATCGACGCCGGCGCCACGACCGCAAACGACGTCGTCCGCGCGGTGGCCACCGATCCAACCGTGTCGCAACTCTTCGACGTGCGGATCGATCCGAAGGACACAACCTCGCTGTCCACGGCCGGTCTCGGGATCATCCCGGTCAACGCGACGGCGGTCACCAGCGGCGGCGCCGGCGAGCAACTGGACCGCGACGCGGGCATCGTCATTTCCAACGGCGGCAAGCAGGCGGTTATTTATTTCTCCGACGTCGAAACGGTCGAGCAGCTCATTAACAAGATCAACCGTTCGGGCATGGACGTGCGGGCCAGTATCAATGCGGCGGGAGACGGCCTTGACGTTCGCTCGACAATCAGCGGGACCGATCTGTTTATCGGCGAGAACGGCGGAACGACTGCGACGCAGCTCGGCATCCGCACGATGACCGCCGCCTCTGCGCTGGCCGACCTGAACTATGGCCGAGGCGTGCGCTTCGCAGAGGGAACCGATTTCACCATTCGCCGCAATGACGGCGTGGAGTTGGAAATCGACATCTCTTCTGCGGGCGACATTCAAGATGTGCTGGACCGGATCAACACCCACGCGGCAAACCAGGGGCCCGGAGCCGTCATCGCGCGACTTGCGAGCGTCGGCAACGGTATCGAGTTGGTGGACGACAACCCTGTCGGCGCCGGGGAACTGACGATCATCCGCAACGTGCAAAGCGAAGCGGCCTGGGACCTGGGACTGATGCCCCGCGAAACCGACGAGATCACGTCTTCGCAGTCGGCCCCGGCTGAGCCGGCCGCCGCGCTCGTCACCTTCCCGCCGCCGAACGAGCAGAACACGGCATTCTCGATCACGGCCAACGAGCCGGGAACCGCGCAAAACGGCGTGGAAATCATTTTCCAGGCGGGGCTCACGGGTGACCTGGCCGACGCGGTCTTTCTGGCCGGGACCAAACAACTGGTGGTCACGATCGATCCCACGCAAACGCGGGCCGCCACCGTCATCTCCGCAATCAACAACGAGGGTACCTTCTACGCCGAACCGGACACGACGTCGGACGCGACGAACGACGCCAGCGGCGTGATCGGCTTTGTCGGGGCTGCGGGGACCACCAGCGGCGGCCAGCCGGAGCGGTACGTGGGCGCCGACGTGGCGCCCGTGGAAGTGAAAAGCGTGTTCACCACGCTGCGCCGGTTGCAGGAAGCTCTGCTAAGCAACGACCTGCCGGAAATCCAACGGATGACGGCCGCCCTGGAAGACGATCTCAGCCGGCTCAGCTTCGCCCGGGCGGAACTCGGCGCCCGCGGCCGCGCGCTCGACACGATGGACTACCGCTTGCAGGATGAAACCATCGAGCTGAGAGAAACGCTGTCGCTGGAAATCGACATTGATCTGGCGGAGGCGATCACCCGCATGACCAGTCTGCAAGCGGCGTACGAGGCGTCGCTGAGGACGCTGGCGGAGGTCTACCGGGTCACGCTGCTCGATTTCATCTAAAGGACGTTGCACGATTGCATCGTCTTGGCAAGCAGCCGCAGTTCTTCTCTCACGACTTCGCTGTGCGTAAATGCCCGCAGCATGCCGTGCATGCCGCCTTCCACGTTGCGGACGGTGGTCGGCACGCCCGCGGCCTTCAGCCGTTCGCCGTATTTCAGCCCGTCATCGCGGAGGGGGTCGAGATCGCCGGTGAGGATGTATGCTGGCGGCAGGTCCGTGAGGTCCTTCGCGATCAGCGGCGTGGCCAGCGGGTCACCCTCGCCGCCGTCGATCAGGTAGACCTTCCAAATGAATTCCATCGCAGCGCGGGTCAGGCCTGGGTCGTTGGTGTTGGCGCGGTAGCTGTCGGTATCGAGGTTGGTATCAAGGCACGGATAGAGCAACACCTGCAATGCGATGGGCGGTCCTCCTTCATCGCGGGCTTTGAGGGAACAGGCCGCGGCGAGATTGCCGCCGGCGCTGTCGCCGGCCAGGATCAGGCATCGTTGGTTTAGCCCTAGCGCGTCGCCTTGCCGGGAGATCCAGCGCAGTGCGAAGAAACAGTCCTCCACCGCGGCAGGAAAAGGATTCTCCGGCGCCAGACGGTAGTTCACACTGACCACCGGCAGCCCCGCGGTCTCGGCGAGCGCCACTGCGTACACATCATGCGTAAATACGCTACCGGAGATGAACCCGCCGCCGTGAAAAAACACGACCGTGCCCTGGAACGTCGGGTTGGTATTCGCCGAACGCGCCGGGTAATACATGCGGATCGCAATTTGCCGTCCGGGGGTGTTGAGAAACCGATTGCGAATGACCATCCCCGGGGGAACCTCCGGCGGCAGCGCTTCCGCCAGAAGCTCGCGATACTCCCGCTGCTCCTGGGGCGAGCGCGGCTCCGGGATATGGGCGGCGCCGCGCTGGATTTCTGCCAACCAGGCGGCGATACCGGGTTCGATCATGTGAGTGGCGAAAGTTGAGGATCGCGCTATGGGCGTGTTGAAAGACCGAGCCGCACAACCGTCACGAGCGAAAGACGCGGCTCAACAATAAATTCGGCGAAGATAGGGCCGACAAAAGCGATACGACGATCCGCCTCGCGAGATTCTCCGAGCGTAGCCGCGTGTCGCTGAAGGGCACGATCGAGCGCGACTACCGCTTGGCGAACCGCGTCATGTTCGAATTCCGCCGTCTTGTTCCAGATACGGGCCAGATCTTGTACGGCGTCATCGACCCAGTCGACGCGGAACATCTAGCCCTCCAACTGATCAAGACGGTCGAGAACCTCCCGCGTGGAATAGCGCTGGCCCTTGAGCCGGCGCTCGTATTCCTCCGAACTCAGCGGCGGGAATATGTTGTCAATCTCCTCTTTGCTCGGCGTCGGTGTGAGCGTCCCGAGAACATGTCCGCGTTCGTCCCGCACAGTGACCGTTTCGGTCAAGCCGCCGAGCATGTCGCGCAGTTCTTTGGTGAGAGTGATGGTCATTTGGTTTTTCTCGATTTCTTGGCGTCACGGTCGGTCATTTCTTTGGAAGAAGAGGCGCCACAAGAGGAATTATAGCACTCGGCACTTGCGGAGTCAGCGCAGGAGGACGCCAATTCGCGGAGCGAAATGCGACTTACCGGAAATCCCGCGACGTTGTCTTCAGTCCGGCCAGCGTTTCGGAAAGGTCTTCCAGCCGGGCCACCACCACGTGAATCACGCCGTGCCGGCTTTCCAACTTGCCGTGGGCGATGAAGCCGGCGGCCCGGCGGCTCATCGGATAGTGCCGCTGCCAGACGTCCGGCTTGATGACGAGATTGGCCACCCCCGTTTCGTCTTCAATAGTGACGAACGTGATGCCCTTGGCGGTGGCTGGGCGTTGCCGCAGCAGCACAATGCCCGCCACGCGGATGTGGCGGCCATCTCGTGCCTTTGTCAATTGGCCCGCTGGCGTGATTTGCACCGAATCGAGTTCTTCCCGGTAAAACGCCACCGGATGATCGCGAAGCGACAACCCCGTCATGCGGTAGTCGAGAAAGACCTGCTCCTGATCCGTTAGTCGCGGCAGCGCGGCGGCGAGGGCGACGTCTTCGTCTTCGTCGTCCGCAAGGTTGGCAAAGAGCGGACGCGGGGCCCCGCTCTTTTCTTCCGCCAAGGTTTGCCACAGCGCGGCCCGGCGGTCTTCGGAAACCGACTTCAGGGCATCGGCTTCAGCGAGCCGGGTCAACGTCGACTGCGCGAAGCCGGTCCGCTTCGCGAAATCGCGCACGTTGCGATACGCCCCACCGCGGTGGCGTTCTTCAACAATCTTCTCCGCGTATGTTCGGGAAAAACCGTCGATGAGGCGGAAACCGAGGCGGATTGCAATCTGCAATCTGCAATCGGACGACCGCTCCAACGTACAGTCCCACGCGCTGCAATTCACATCCACCGGCAGCACGGTCACGCCGTGGTCGCGGGCGTCGCGGATGAGTTGGGCCGGCTGGTAGAAACCCATCGGTTGGCTGTTGATGACCGCCGCACAAAACGCCGCCGGGTAATACCGCTTGAGATACGCCGAGACGTACACGAGCAGGGCGAAACTCGCCGCGTGCGACTCGGGGAAGCCGTACTCGCCGAACCCGCGGATCTGGCGGAACACGTTCCCGGCAAACTCGTCGGACAGCCCGCGGCTTTTCATGCCGTCGATCAGTTTTTTGTGGAATTGATCGATGACGCCCGGCCGCCGCCACGCGCCCATCGCCCGCCGGAGCTGATCGGCCTCGCCGGGTGTGAAGCCGGCCGCCACCACCGCCAGCCGCATCGCCTGTTCCTGAAAGATCGGCACGCCCAGCGTTTTTTGCAGCGCCTCGCGAATGGCGTCGTTGGGGTATTCTACCGGCTCTTCGCCGCTTCGGCGCCGCAAGTATGGGTGCACCATGTTGCCCTGAATCGGCCCCGGCCGCACAATCGCCACCTCGATCACCAAATCGTAATAACACCGCGGCTTGAGTCGCGGCAGCATGCTCATTTGGGCCCGGCTTTCGATCTGAAAGACGCCCATCGTGTCGGCCCGGCAGATCATGTCGTACACGCCTTCGTCCCCTTCGGGGATGGTCGCGAGCGTGAGTTCCCGGCCGGCGCTCGACTTGACCAGCTCGAATCCCTTGCGGATGGCCGTGAGCATTCCGAGCGAAAGGCAATCGATTTTGAGAATGCCGAGTTCATCCAGATCGTCCTTGTCCCACTCGATGACGGTGCGGCCCTCCATCGCCGCGTTCTCGATGGGGCACAGCTCGCACAGCGGGCCTTGGGTGATGACCATTCCACCCACGTGCTGCGACAGATGCCGCGGAAAGCCGACGAGTTCATGCGCCGAATGAATCAGCCGCTTTCCGATGTCGCTCTCCGGATCGATGCCGGCCATTTCGCACTTCTCGGCGAGATGGGCATCGCCGCGATAACCCTCGACGATCTTGGCCAGGGCGTTCACGCGGTCGAGCGAAAGCCCCAGGGCCTTGCCGACGTCCCGCACGGCCGACCGGGTGCGGTAACAGATGACCTCGGCGGTCATCCCCGCGCGTTCCCGCCCGTATTTGTTGTAAATGTATTGCAGGACTTCTTCACGACGTTCATGCTCGAAATCGACGTCGATATCCGGGGCCTCGTTGCGTTCCTTACTGACGAAGCGTTCAAACAGCAGGTCGGCCCGCTGGGGATCGACGGCCGTCACCCCCAGGCAAAAACAAACCACCGAGTTGGCCGCCGACCCGCGTCCCTGGCAGAGTATTCCCCGGCTGCGGGCAAACCGCACCAGGTCCCACACGGTGAGGAAGTAGGCCTCGTAATGGAGTTCGCCGATCAGCGCCAACTCGTGCTTAATCAGCCGTGTCACCTTCTCCGGCGCCCCGTCCGGATACCGCCAGCGGGCCCCGCGCCAAGTGAGCCGCGTGAGATGTTCCAGCGGCGATAAGCCGGCCGGCGCGAGTTCTTCCGGATATTCGTATTTCAGTTCATCGAGCGAGAACGTGCATTGCTCCGCCACTTCGAGTGTTCGGTGGACGGCCTGCGGGATTTCCACGAAACGGTTCTCGATTTCTTCCAAGGAGTGCAGATGCCGCTCGGCGTTGGTGAAAAGCTCTTCACGGGCTTCGTTCACCGTCATGCCGTGCCGCGTGGCGGTGAGAACGTCGAACAGCGGCAGCCGCGACCGGACGTGATAGTGAACATCGCCGGCGGCCAAGAGCGGCATGTGCGATCGCCGCGACAACTCCCGCAGCTCCGTCAGCCGCCGGCGGTCATCCGGGCCGTAGTGGAATTCGGCGAGGAGATACGCCCGCGGGCCGAAGATGTCGCGGTATTTCGAGAGGCTGGAAGCTGGAGGCTGGAGGCTGGACATGAGGGATTGAGCGGAGGGGGTCGGGAGTCTTTTTCGGTCGTCGATCAACCATGTGGTTACCGCCTTGGCCGAAAAAGACTCCCGACCCCTTTGGTTGCGGCTTTGGTTGCGGCTCTCACCCGTTTCTCGCAAGCTCGAACCACCCTCTCCCCAAGGGAGAGGGTGGACCCCCGCAATCAAGCCTTCCGCATGTTCGGCGATGTCCTCCAGACACAACCAACTCTCGCCCTTCTCCGCCCGCCGCCGGCCGACGGTGATTAGGCGACACAGCCGCCCATACGCGGGCCGGTCCGTCACCCACAGCACCACCGGCGGACCATCAACCGGCGTGATCTCGGCGCCGACGATCAGCTTCAGGCCGGAGTCTTTGGCCGCCCCGTGGGCCCGCACGATGCCGGCGAGTGTATTCCGGTCGGTCACCGCGAGGGCGGAATAGCCCAGTTCCTTCGCCCGCGCCACCAGCTCACTGGCATGAGAGGCGCCGCAGAGAAAGGAAAAATTCGATTTGCAGTGCAGTTCGGCGTATTTCATGAAAACCTGGCGTCCGGTTCTTTCCCATGAAAATCGGGGCCGGGCTCCCGCGAGGCATGTGTTCAGATGTACACTATTATCGTCTGCCTGCGTCCCAGGACAAGAGGGAAACCGACAAGGCAGAGATGGAGAGACGCAGCGAAAACCAATCGCGTACCCGCTACCGACCGTCCTTGCCGCGGCGGAGGCCTTCCTGCTGAAGCTTGCGGAAGGCGTCCAGGCCAAAGCCGGTCTCCGCCGCGTTGGGTCGCTGGCGGATGAGTTCGGCCCGATTGGGGCGGAGTTCGCGATAGGTCTCTTCGTCGATGACGAAGATCCAGGGGGCGAACATTTCGCGCAGCGCTGCGGCCGCCTCCCTGGCGTGTTCAGCGGCTTCCGCATCGTTGGCGGAAGGCGACGGCTCGACGCCGATCCGCACAAACCGCTGCAACTGGGCGCCTTCGCTGGCGGTGGCGAAGCCCTGGGCCTCTCCAAAGAAAAGCGTCACCGCTACGCCGTTGGCCAGCAGCGCAGAAAGCTCGCCGCCCGCCGCGAGCAACGTCGGTTCGCCGTCACGCCCATCCAGAAAGAACCCCCGCGCGGTAAGCGCCTGGCGGAGGTCCTCGCGCCGCTGCGCCGCGGCGGCGGAGAAATCGTCCGCCTCGCCCGCGGGTAATCGCTCCACGTCCTGAATGTGAATCGCGACCAAAGCCTCCAGCACCCGCTCCACCCGGTCCTGATCCAATTCTTCCACACTCGCCAGCGTCGCGGGGACGTACTGACCGGAGCGGGCCACCTGGAGGCTGGTCAAGTCCCATGCCTTTGGAGCCGAGGCGAGAAGGCCTTGATCGGCGCCGGAATTTTCCGCGCCTTCCGGCTGCGGCGGCGCCCGTGTGATGGTGGCCTGTGCCCGGTCGGCGAGATAAAGCTGCGGCTGGCCGTCCACCTCGCGGATACGCTGCCTGGCCGAGTAATCGCGAACCGTGAGTCGCTCGACATCCGCCGAGGAGATGGGTAGCAGCCCGGGGTTCACCCAGTCGGCAAAATTCGTAGAGAAAAAATCGAGCGAGATGCCCGCCGTGTAAACCCGCCGCTGGTCGGGCCGGCGGACAAAGCGCTGGCCGGGACTGCCTTCCACCGGTTTGCCGATGATGAGTTGCCCGAGAAGCTTGCCTTGCGCGTCGCGGACCTTCACCAGGCGGCCGACGCCGGCGGCGCCGCTCGCGACGGTTTCCGCCGTGGGCGACGCCACGCCGAGGTTCGCATAGTCGGAGGCCTGGTCGGTGGCGGCCCGGCCGGTTTTGGCGGCCGCAAGGTTCGTAATAGCGGCCTCGAGGCGGCCCAGGGCGGTGGCGGGGTAGCGGTCGTGCGAGGCGATCTTCCATCCGTTGGTTTCGCGGGTCAGTTCGAAGCGGCCCAGGGCAGCGGAGACGTCGGTGATTTCCTGCCCCGCGGTGAGCGTGGTTCGCTCTTCGGGGAAGACGATTTCGAGATTGGCCGCGATGGCAGGCGTGGTGAACTCAGGCATAAGCGGAGCGCCTTCCCCGGCGGCCGGCGGGGGGGTGAAATCGGCGGGCGTCGTCAGCCACGTAGTGAGCGCGAGCGCCGCGGCGAGGGCGGCGAGGATCGCGGATTTGCTGATTTCGTTCATGAGGTTAAGACGCCGTTTCTGCGACCGGCGGCCGCGGCCTTATGGTTTTGGAAGGGGTCGGGAGTCTTTTTCGGGCAACGTCCTTTGACTTCGCTTGTGGGTCAGACCGAAAAAAACTCCCGACCCCCTTGGCAACGCCGCGAGCCTGCGGCGTCTCGGCTAAACGATCCTTTCCTGCTTCCACGTTCCTGCTTCGGCCTTCCTCCTTTACCGCAGCCTCGTGCTGGCGACGCCCTCGCGTTCCCGCAGCCTCCGTCGCACAAACACGACCAGGGCCACGATCAGCGGCGGAATCGGCGGCAGCGCCACCGCCCAAAACTTGCAGTTGTTTTGCACCTGGCGAACCTGCATGTCGAGATTGCGCTGGATGGCGCCGACCTCTCGCTGTAGTTCGGCCCGAATTTGCGTCAGCTTGTCCCGCTTGCGTTGTTCGGCCACTTGTTCCTGCATTTGCCATTGTTGCCGGGCCGAGAGGAGCAGCGCCGGATCGGCCTCGCCCGCCTCGACCTTTTCCTGCAGGATTTCGTACGCCTCGCGATAGCGGCGGACGGCGTCTTGCTTTTCGTCTTCCGCTTCCCGCTCGGCCTGCCGGGAACGTTCTTGGGCCCGGCCAATTTTCGTCTTCACACGGTTAAGGGCCGCGGCGGCCGCTTCCTCCACCAGTTGCAGCGTGCTGTGCCGCGGTTGCCGGCTGCGGATTTTGATATACCGCGTGTCATCGGCCAGCACGTCAAGGATGTTGAGCACGAAGCTTACGTTGTTGAACCGCCACGCGATTTCCTCGCCGGGGTTGTCGCGGATCTGCACGAACTGCGAGGCGAGCACATCGACGTCCGCCACGTAAACCACGTTCAGCGATTTTCCTTTCGCGGCGTTGGCGCCCTCGTTCGATTTCTCCGCGTCGCGTTTCTCCGTCTCCCCATTCGATGTCGCCGCCCCTTCTCGGCGGCGGATCCGCGCCGCGAGCAAATACCGCAACTCCGTCGGCCGCTGCCGCATCCGCAGAGCCTGCACGTTTTCGGTCAGGGCCATGTCTTCCAGCCGAAGCGTGCCCGTTTGATCGCCCGTAAGGACCAGTTCCGTCAGCTCGATGTCCGCGGGCGCCCGCGGCGCCCGCTCGATCGCGCCGGGGGCTGGGAACAGCAGTTGTTGCAGGTCGGCGGTGATCAGGCTGTTCGGGTTGAGCGCCGGCTGGGCCGCGGCCGCCCGCGGGTCCATCGGCGCCGCATTGTCGATAATCACCGAAACGTCGGGAGCATCCTGAAGTTGCCGGTAGGGGTTGTACCGCTGCCAGATGATAAGCGATTCCCGCCGCGGCCCGACCTTGCGGGACACGGGGACGATGCCCAGCAATTCCCACAGCCGGGAGATGTCCCCCTTCGCCTGCTTCATCAGCGGTTGTCCGGTCCGCGGATGCAGGAGCGGGCGGCGTGATTGATCGACGCCGGGCGCCCACGGGAAAAAGGCGGGGCGCGGGTCCTCGAAGATGGCGGTCGGCGTGCCGGCGAGAATCGCCGAAAGCAGATTTTCGAGTTGCTCCGGCGGCAGCGACGACGGCTGCGTTACGAGCAAAACGTCGAGTTTCTTCTCCGGCGGAATCGGCTCGGAAAGATCGATCCGCTCGATGTCGTATTGCTTGCGAAATTCGTCCACAATCAGCGCAGGGGGCACATTTTCTGGCGGGAATACGGTGAACGTGCGGCCGCCGAACAGTCGCGTGTCGGTGAGCACGATGCCGAGTGTCTTGCGCTTCTTGTCGGCGATCGCCCCGATCGATTGCATCAGTTCGTATTCCACCGTGGCGCCGGGCGGCAGGTACTCGGTCACCCGTTGTTCGAGGCCGCTGGTGTACGCCACCCCCAGGATGACTTGCTGTTGCTGCAACACGCCGCGGCTGCGGGCCATCACCGGCTGCGGCGTGATGCCGTACTGCCGCTCGGCCCGGCGGGCGGTTTCATCCAGCGGATCGACCGCGTCGTGAATACGGACCTGAATCCGCGGGCCGCCGCGGGCCGCGATTTCTTTGAGTTTGGAAATCAAATCGAGCCGCGTTTGCACGAGCGGCTCGGGCGGGTTGGGGCTGGCGAAGGCCTCGATGCGGATGGGAGGCGGGTCGGCCGATTCGCGTTCGCCTTCATCGCCGCCGGCGCTATCGTCCCCAAGGTCTGCGCCGGCGCGGATGTCCGCAAGCAGCCGCTTGGTGGCGTCCGCCAGTGAGCTGACCTTGCCGTCGGTAAAATCGTACCGGACGAAGTCGAACCGCGAGGTAACGATGTTCAGCGTCGCCACGATGATGATCAGCGAGGCCAAGCGCACCAGGTAATGCCCCGCGACGGCGGTTCCCTCGCGACTGCCCACCCAATGCCGCCGGCCCACCAGCACAATGCTGAGATACACGCCCACGCCGGCCAGCGACAGAAAGAACGACGTGGACGAAAGGCTCACCACTCCGCGGCCGAAATCCGCAAACTGGTTGGCGTAACTCCAGCGGGAAACATCCTGGGCGGCGGCGGCCGAAGGGATGATCGCGCCCGCGTAGTGGGCGGCGGCCAGGGGAGCGTTCAGCAACGCGCCGACGATGAAAGCAACCGTCAGGTTGTTCGTTAGAAACGACGCCACCATCGCCACCGCCAGCATCGCCAGGCCCACCATCCAGTAGCCGAAGTAGGTGACCACGAACAGGCCGATATCGACGTCCCCGTACGTGAGCGAGGCCAACACCACGAAGCTCGAAAGCTGCGAAAAAAGCAGCGACGCCGTAAAGATCGCCGTCGCCGCAAGGTATTTGCCGATGACGATCTCCCAATCGCGGGCCGGCAGCGTCAGCAGCAGTTCATCCGTGCCCTGGCGGCGTTCGTCGGCCCACACGCTCATCGTGATCGCCGGGATGAACACCAGCATGATCAGCGGCAGGTAGCGGTTGAGCTGGTCGAGCGTCGCCAGGTTGGCCGCAAAGAATTCGTAAGGCCAAAACGCCGCCACCGAGGTAAGCAGCACAAACAAGCACAAGAACACGTACCCGGTCGGGTTGGCGAAGTAGGCCAGAAAATTCCGCCTGAGCACCGCAAACGCCGCTGGCCGCACCACCCCGAGCGGGATCGTCACCATCGACAAAACGACGACGAACATCGCGTCGAAGAGAAGCAGTGCGGTAAGCTGAAGTAAAATGCCGGTCATGCAGAAGGGGAAAGACGCAAGGGACGAACGGACTCTCGCCAAACACGAATCATTGGACTATAGTACAGGCTCGCATACACGCCGGGAACGCGTCGCCCACGCGCCGTTCCGCCGATCCCCTTCCTTTTGCCGAACGCAGGAGCCCAGCGCCATGACCCCGGACGACCTCAAGAAGCTATACGAAGCCATTCTCGCCGGGGATCGAAACGCGGCTGTGGAAACGACCCGGGCCGCGATCGACGCCGGCGTGGAACCGGAGCGGCTGGTGCAGGACCACATGATCCCGGCGATGGACGAAGTGGGCCGCCGCTTCGAATGCAACGATTATTTCGTCCCCGAACTGCTCATCGCCGCTCGGGCGATGAAGGCCTCGCTGGAGATCATCCGCCCGCTGCTGGCCGACCGCGGCGTGGAGCCGGTCGGCCGCGTGGTCATCGGCACGGTCAAGGGCGACCAGCACGACATCGGCAAGGGGCTCGTCGCAAGCATGTTGGAAGGCGCCGGGTTCGAGGTGATCGACCTGGGGGTGGACGTGGCCCCGGCGAAGTTCATCGAAGCCGCCGAGAAACACCGGGCCGACATCATTTCCGTCTCGGCCCTGCTGACTACGACGATGGTCAACATGAAGAATGTCATCACCGAACTGGAGTCGGCTGGGCTAAGGGAAAAATATCGCGTGATCATCGGCGGCGCCCCGGTCACGGAGCACTTCGCCCAAAGCATTGGGGCCGACGGCTACGGCGCCTCCGCAAGCGAAGCCGTGCCGCTGGCCAGAAGGATGTTGGCCAGGCAATAATTGACAAGATGGCCGCTTCGTGGCCAAGATAACGCTCAGAGGATTCCTTTTCCCGCCCGGTGTCTTCCGGGCGCCCGGAACCCGATATTTGCGGCCTCGCCGCGACAACCATGCCCAAATATACCGATATCCTGCTGCAGCGAGGCGCCGTCAGCAGTGAACAGCTTTCCGAGGCCGAACAGCTTTCCAAGGATTCCGGCGGCAACGTCGGCGATTGCCTGGTCAAACTCGGCTACGCCACCGGCGAAGAAGTGATGCGGGCGGTCGCCCAGCAGGAGCGGCTCGACTACGTCGATCTCCGCGAAGTGACCATCCCGCCGCATGTGATCGAACTCGTCCCCGAACCGCTCGCCCGAGAAAACGTCTGCCTGCCGATGGAGGAGACGGAGGACGGCCTGCGGGTGATCGTCAGCGATCCCAACGATTTCCAGACGTTCGACAAACTGCGGTTCGTGCTCAACCGCCCTGTCGATATCGCGCTCGCTCCACGGGCCAATATTCTGGAAGCCATCAACCGGTATTACGGGCAGATCGAGGGGGAAAGCTCGGACTCGATACTGCAGGAATTCACGGATACGGCGATCGACTTTACGGAAACGGAGACCGAGACCGCAACCGAGGATGAGGCGGCCGTGGACGAATCCTCGGCCCCCGTCGTCCGGCTGGTACACCTGATGATCAGCGAAGCGGTGCAATTGCGTGCCTCGGACATCCACATCGAGCCGTTCGAAGACCGCGTCCGCATCCGATACCGCATCGACGGCGTGCTGGTCGAGCGGGATAGCCCCCCGCGACGGCTGCTGGCGGCCATCGTCTCCCGCATCAAAATCCTGTCGCGGCTCGATATTGCCGAACGCCGCCGCACCCAGGACGGCCGGATCAAGATCACCGTCGGCGAGAAGCAACTCGACCTCCGGGTGAGCGTGATCCCCACCAACCACGGCCAGTCGGTGGTGATGCGGCTGCTGGACAAGGACAACATCAAAGTTGGTGTGCGGCAGCTTGGATTAAGCGAGGAGAACTTCAGCGAGTTTCAGAAGCTCATCCGCCGACCCAACGGCATCTTTCTGGTGACCGGCCCAACAGGCTCCGGTAAGACAACCACGTTGTACGCGGCGCTCAACGAATTGAATCGGCCGGACAAGAAGATCATTACCGCCGAAGACCCGGTGGAGTACTACCTGCAGGGGATCAACCAAGTCGAGGTGAAGCACGCTATCGGCCTGGACTTCGCCCGGATCATTCGGGCGATGCTTCGGCAGGCGCCGAATGTGATTCTGGTGGGCGAGATGCGTGACTTCGAGACGGCTTCGATGGGAATTCAAGCCTCTTTGACAGGACACTTGGTTTTCAGTACACTCCATACGAACGATGCGCCCAGTTCAATTACACGCATGGTGGACATGGGTGTGCCCAGTTACCTCGTTTCAAGCAGTATTATCGCCGTGCTTGCGCAACGATTGGTGCGTGTGATTTGCTCAAAATGCAAGCAGCCGTTCGACCCTCCGAAGGCGATTTTGGAGGAGACGGGCGTCACGGAAGAGCAATTGGACACGGCGACGTTTATGAAGGGGAAGGGCTGCGCCCATTGCCAGAAGCGCGGATATCGGGGGCGCATCGGCATTTTTGAGTTGATGGTCATGTCATCCCGCATTCGGGAACTCGCCTTCAACGGCGCGCCCACGCAGGAAATCCGGCAGGCGGCGTTAAGGGGAGGCATGATTACGCTTTATAAAGACGGCATCGATAAGGCCCTGCGGGGAATGACAACCCTCGAGGAGGTGTTTCGGGTCGCCAAAAAGACGGAACAGGACCATTGATTCGCAACGTTCCGATTGCACGCATTTTGCGGAAAGAACTTGCATGCAGTGCTGTTACGGCGAACAATCATTACGGGTCAACGGAACAGAGCAGGTTGTCGCCGAGGATACCTCATTCATCCTCTTCTCATTCGGCACGACGTCGCTCGCCCGAAATACGGAAGATTAGGTAAAAGGGGCAGCGTTAGCAAAGGCCGCCAGGGCGGCTTACGTGCGATTCCATACCCTTAGTCCAATGGACGCGGCGCTGGGGCCACGGTCCTCGGGCGGTCGCCCGTCGGCGCCACCTTCCGCTTGCGACGAGATACGCTATGGCGGCAATCCTGATTGACAAACTGCTCTCCGCCGCGATCAAGCAGAAGGCGAGCGACATCCACATTACGGTGGGGCAGCCGCCGGTGTTTCGTCTGGACGGGCGGCTCCGCAAGCTGGAGACGAAGGTCCTCGAGTCCGAAGACACCGCGGCCTTGATGAAATCCATCACCCCGGAACGGTGCCAGCAGGAATTGCAGGAGGTGGGCGGCAGCGACTTCGGATTCTCCTTCGGTGACGAGGCGCGGTTCCGCGTGTCGGTATTCAAACAAAAGGGGAACGTGGCGATGGTGCTGCGGCAAATCCCCAACAAAATCCTCGACTTCGAAGAGCTCGGCACGCCGCCCGCGGTCAAAAAACTGTGCATGCGTCCGCGGGGGCTGTTTCTGGTGACGGGCCCGACGGGCTCCGGCAAGACCACCACCCTGGCGAGCATCATCGACTACCTGAATGAGAACGTCGATCATCACATCATCACGGTCGAAGACCCCATCGAGTTTTACTTTCCGCACAAGAAATCGACGGTGAACCAGCGGGAAGTGGGGGTGGATGTGCCGAACTTTTCCGAGGCGTTGCGGCGCGCGTTGCGGCAAGACCCCGACGTCATTTTGGTGGGGGAACTTCGCGACCTGGAGACGATTGAAGCGGCGATCAGCGCGGCCGAGACGGGGCACGTCGTCTTCGGGACGCTGCATACCACGGGCGCCCAAGGCACGGTAAACCGCATCATCGACGCCTTTCCCACGAACCAGCAGGATCAAATCCGCACGCAGCTTTCCACGAGCATTATCGGCGTGCTCTCGCAGGCGCTGTGCCCCAAGATCGGCGGCGGCCGCGTGGCCGCGTATGAGTTGCTGGTGGTCACGCCGGGCGTCTCCAACTTGATTCGCGAAAACAAGACGTTCCGCATCACCAGCACGATCCAGACAGGGTCGAAGCTGGGGATGCTCCTGCTTGACGACTCGCTGTTCCAGCTTTGGCGGGCCGGCAAGATCGAGATCGATACGGCGCTGTCGAAGTCGAACGCGCCGGACGAACTGGCGAAGCGAATCGCCCAGGCCAAGAAGGGCGTGTTTGATGATCCCGCGGACGTCATCGAAGACGCGAAAGCGATGTAACCCTTAACGCAGGACCCACGCATGGCCTACCGCAAGATTGGTCAAATCCTGGTTGATCTCGGCTTCATCTCCGACGAGCAGCGGGACCTGCTCGTTCAAGAGCAGAATCAGAACCCCGGCGTGCTGTTCGGCAAGCTGGCCGAAGAGATGGGGCTGATTACGGACGAGCAGTTGGCCCAGGCCCTGGGCGAGCAGATGGGCATGCCCACCATCAATCTGCTCGAGGGCGCGATCCCGGAGGAGGCCCTGGAGAAGATGACCGGCCTGATGGCCCAAACCTATAACGTGCTGCCGGTCAGGTTTGATGAAGACCTGAGCGAGTTGGTCGTCGCCACTTGCGATCCGCAGAATCTCTCGGTGCAGGACGAGCTGCGGCAGTTTCTCGGCTACGAGATCAAAATGGTGGTCGCCCCGGAGCGGCACATCCAGAAGGCCCTCGACCGCTATTACGCGCTCGACAGCGAAAGTATCGGCGGCATTTTAGAGGAGCTGGAATCTGACCTCGAATTCGTGGAAAGGGCCAGGGCCCTGGAAAGCGCCGGCATCCACAACCTCAGCGATTTGGAAGCGATGGCCGACAGCGCGCCGGTCCGCAAACTGCTCAACATGGTGCTGCTGCTGGCGATCAAGGACCACGCCAGCGACGTGCACTTCGAACCGTTCGAAGACGAGTTCCGCATTCGCGTGCAGTCCGATGGCGTGTTGTACGAGATGGTTCCGCCGCCGCGGCACCTGGCCTTCGCCATCACCACGCGAATCAAGGTGATGTCCGACCTCGACATCGCCGAACGCCGGCTGCCGCAGGACGGCCGCATTGAATTAACGGTGGGCGGCCACCCGATCGACCTGCGGGTGAGCGTGCTGCCCACCATGTTCGGCGAGAGCGTCGTGATGCGGGTGCTCGACCGCAGCGTGGTGTCGCTCGACTTGACGAAGACCGGGATGAACGCCGTCACGCTCAAGGCCTTCCGCGAGGTGATGAACCGCCCCAACGGCATCGTGCTGGTGACGGGGCCGACCGGTTCGGGCAAGACGACGACGCTTTACTCGGCGCTGACGGAACTGAACAAGATCAGCGACAAGATCATCACCACCGAGGATCCCGTCGAGTACGACATCGACGGGATCGTGCAGATTCCGATCGATCCCGATATTGGCAATACCTTCGCCCAGTGCTTGCGGTCGATCCTGCGGCAGGACCCGGACAAGATCCTGGTCGGGGAGATTCGCGATATCGAGACGGCGGAGATCGCGGTGCAGGCGTCGCTGACGGGTCACATGGTGTTTAGCACGTTGCATACCAATGACGCGCCCAGCACGATCACGCGGCTGAAGGACATGGGCATCCCGACCTTCCTTATCACGGCGACGCTGGAAGCCATTTTGGCGCAGCGACTGGTGCGGCGAATCTGCACGAATTGCCGCGAACCGGTCGAACCGCATGAAGAGGAATTGATCGAACTGGGGCTGAAGAAAGAAGATGTCGGCGACAAGAAGTTCTTCAAAGGGCACGGCTGCGACACGTGCAACAATACCGGTTACAAGGGACGCATCGGCCTTTTTGAATTGATGATGGTTGACGATGAGATGCGCGATTTGATCGTCTCCAACGCCTCGACGGATGACATGCGCGAGAAGGCGCTGGCAAAGGGGATGGCTACGCTGCGCAGCGCTGGCGTCAATTACGTATTCGAAGGCATTACCACGGCCGAGGAAGTCATTAGAGAAACCGTGATGGACACGTAGCGCGGGCGACGCCGGGCGCGACCCGGCGCGGCGGCGCTGTACATAGGCAATTTCTCGACGATTTACACAGCTCTTTAGGACAGGAACAGGATCATGCCCACCTTTCAATTCGAGGCGATGGACTCGACGGGGCAGGAAATCAGCGACGTCATCGACGCCCCCAGCCAGGACGAAGCGCAGGCGACGATCCGCCAGATGGGCTACTTCGTGACGAAGATCACGGAGAAGAAGGCCCGCGCGGCAGGGCCGGCCGGCGCCGGGGCCGTAAAGAAGAAGAAGGGGGGCGGGTTTTCGCTGGGAGGCGTCAGCTCCGCCCAACTGACGCAGTTCACGCGGCAGCTCTCCATTCTCCAGGACGCCGGCCTGCCCATCCTGCGAAGCCTGCGAATCCTCGAAAACCAGGCGAAGCCGGGCAAGATGAAAAACTCGCTGATCGACGTCTGCGACGAGATTGAAGGGGGCGCCACGCTTTCGGAGGCGATGGGCAAAAATACCAAAGTGTTCAACCGTTTGTATGTCAATATGATCAAGGCCGGCGAGGCGGGCGGCGCCCTGGAAGTGATTCTCCGCCGCCTTGCGGAATTCATGGAGAAAGCCCAGCAGCTTAAACGCAAGGTACAAGGCGCCATGGTCTATCCGGTCGTGGTCGTGTTGGTGGCGGTCTCCATTCTTACCTTCATCATGATCTGGATCGTGCCGACGTTCGAGCAGATCTTTGCCGACTTCGAAACGGAATTGCCGATGGCGACGCAGTTGCTCGTCACGGTCTCCGAGGCGACGGTGCGGTTTTGGTATCTCATACCGGGCATACCGCTGGGCATCTGGCTGTTCGTCAAGTTGCTGCGAAAGTTTCCCGCAGGCCGGATGGGTTGGGACTTGTGGACGCTTCAAGTGCCGATTTTCGGCCTGCTGGTCGAAAAAAACATCATGGCCCGGACGACGCGGACGCTGGGCACCCTGGTTACCTCGGGCGTGCCGATTCTGGAAGGCCTGAACATCGCCAAGGAAACGTCCGGCAACGCCATGTTCGAGAAGCTTTACGGCGAAGTCGGCGAGTCGATTCGGCAAGGCGAAACCATCGCCGTGCCCATGAAGGAGAACTCCAAGCAGCCGTTTAACGCCGTCGCGCTCGGTTTGTGGGCGCTGCTGATCGCGGCCGTGCCGATCGCGCTGGTGCCGGTGCTGCCGAGCATCGCCGCGCCGATGGTGGGGGCCGCCTGCCTGGTCGGCGGGCTCATCTATTTCATGCGATACCGCAAACCGGTGGTTGACGACCTGGTCATCAATATGATCGACGTCGGTGAGGAGACCGGCGAGTTGGACACGCTGCTATACAAGGTGGCGGACACTTTCGACGAAGAAGTGGCGGTCATCACCGACAGCTTGATGAGCCTGCTCGAGCCGTTCCTCATTATCTTCCTCGGCGGCGCCGTCGGCTTTATCGTCATTTCGTTGTTCTTGCCGCTGGTGTCACTGATTCAAAACCTGGCGTAAGGAATGCGAGCCACAAACATCGGTGGCAAGGCCGCAACCAAATCCGAATCACAAATATCGAAATCCGAAACAAATCCCAAATTCAGAGTTAGAATGATCAAAACGTTCCCATGCGTTTTAGCGTCGGGCCGGCGGTTTCGAGATTTTTGGTCGTTCGTGCTTCGAATTGGTTCGGATTTCGAGATTCGGATTTCGGGTTTCAGCACGCAATGGGCCTTTAGGGGTACAACTTCGACTATACGAAAGGGATGGTGATTGCGATGCGAGAGTTTGCAAGGCGCCGCGGGTCGCGGCGGGGCGGCTTCACGCTTGTCGAGCTATTGGTGGTGATCGTGATCATCACGATCTTGATGTCACTGCTGGTGGTCGGCGCGTTTTTGGCGGTGGAGCGGGCGCGGCGGATTGCGCTGATGACGGAACTGAACCTGTTGGCGACGTCCATCAAGCAATACGAGACCCGGTACGGGGCCTACCCGCCCGACAAGGGCGCCAATTTGGAGCCGCATTTGAAGACCATTTTCCCCCTGCGGAACGCGGCCGGGGACGCGGCGCCGACGGGGCTCAACGGGGCCCAGCTCCTGGTCTTCTGCCTGCGGGGCTATAAGCCCAACGCCATGCAGCCGGTGACGGGGGCGGGCGAGCGCAGCCCGCTGTTCGATTTCGACATGGGCCGCATCGTCCATCCGACCACGCGGGCGCCCGTCGACATCGGTTCGATCAGCCCCGTGCCGCTTTACGTTCCGAAGTTCGGCAAGGAACTCCCCTACTACTACTTTGAACGCGGCGACCCGGCGAACCCGTACGTTGGCGACAGCGACACCACGTACAGCTCGACGCCCGCCATACCGCGGCTCGATGTGGCGGCGAAGTCCAGGCCCTTCCAAGTGATCTGCGGCGGCCCGGACGCCAGCTACGCGGCCGACTCGATGATGTCGAGCGTTGACGACGAACTGGAATCCAAGTAGCCGGGGCAAGGCACGTCTTGGCCCGCAAAGGAATGGATTTATGAACCAAACCTCGCGACGGAAAATGCGAACACGCCGGCGCTACGGGCAGACACCCGCCCGGCCCCGCGCCGGTTTTACGCTCATCGAGATCATGGTCGTGGTGAGCGTGATCGTGATTCTGTTGGCGATGGTGCTGGTCGGGTATATCGGCGCGTTGGAGATGGCGAAGAGCGCCCGCACGCGGGGACAAATCGCCAAGCTCAACGCGATCGTGATGGGCGAGTACGAGGCGTTCCAGACGCGGCGGGTTCCGCTGGTCATCGGGATGAGCCGCACGCAGGACCGCACGGCGGCGGCGGCCCGCCGCGTCGCCGCCCGCCGCGAACTGATGCGGATGGAATTGCCGGATCGCAAGTCCGACGTGCTCGACGCCCCGGTCACGGGGATCGCGGTCACCGCCAAAGCCCAGCGGTTTCGCAATCTCGCCGCCGCCGGCTGGACCAGGGAACTGGAGGGCGCCGAAGCGCTGTATATGATTGTCCGGCTTGGCGACCAGACCAGCGGCGAAAGCATGCTCGATTTCTTCCGCGAGTCGGAAATCGGCGATGTGGACAATGACGGCATGAACGAGTTCTTGGACGGTTGGGGCCGCCCGATCCGCTTCTTCCGTTGGGCGCCGGGCTTTTCCGACATCTCCATCAAGCAATATAAGAGCCCGAACAACCCCGATCCATTCGATCCTCTCGGGGCGTGCTCCGACCACGACGGAAACGGCGTCCCTGAGTCGTTCGCGCTGTATCCGCTCATTTACTCCAGCGGGCCAGATGGCGACCCGGGGTTGGAACCCGACGCGGGGGGCTCGACGTTCGAGATCAAGTACGTCAATACCCCGACGTGGTCGAATAATCCGTTTGTGTCGTGGAACTCATCGGGCGCCGCGACGCGATTGCCGGACTGTAGCGTCGCGATGTCGGGGGACGTGATCGTGGGGCGACCACCCTCCGGAACCTCCGGCCACGTCGACAACATTCACAGCCACTTGATCGGGGTCCAGGAATAACCATGCGAGGCGACCATGTTCCTACATCATAAGCATGATACGGCGCCGTCAGCGGGCCGCCGTCGTGGTATGACGCTCATCGAGCTGATGGTGGTGATCGCCGTCGTGGTCATCGCCTTGGGGATGATGGCCACCATGATGCGGCCCATGATGGAGGAAACAAAAATCCGCGAGGCCTCGCGGCTGGTCAATGTCTTCATTGGCGGGGCGCAGGCGCGGGCCGTTCAACTGAATCGGCCGGTCGGCGTGTTGCTCGAACGGTTGGTGAAACCGCCGGACCCGCGGACGAACGCCTGTGTGCAGCTTTACATCGCAGAGACGCCGCCCGTGTATGGCGGAGACACGCTCCTGGCGGATGCCCGCGGCGTCACGGCGACCCAGGCGGGCCTGTACGGAAGTGACCTGGCGGCCAAGCTGGTCGAGCCGGGAGATTTGATCAAATTCGATTTCAAGGGAGACAAATATCGCATTCATGCGGTCAGTCCGGGCGCGGCGGGCAGCCCCACCACCGTTCAGTTCAGCCGGCTGCGGGGGGACGAGTCCGTTTCCACGGACCTCAAACCGGCGCCGCAGGCGACCGAAGAGAGCTACACGGATGCGACCACGGGCAGCTCGACCATCGCGGGCGTGCCGTATCAAATCTTTCGCCGGCCCCGCCGCAGTTCGGCCGACCCGCTGCAATTGCCGGCGACCACCGTGCTCGACCTGACGCACTCCGGCGTCGGCGACTCGGGGGTGTTCACCAGCACGGGCAGCGTCATTATCAGCTTCGCGGCGGACGGTTCCGTCGAACACGTCTATGAAGAGGTCTCCGACGACTACAAGCCGATGCGCCCCGGCGCCACGATCCATTTGCTTATTGGCCGTTTCAGCCAGTTGGGCGCGGCGAACCTGGCGGACCAGCGGGGGCGGTGGGTGTCGGTCGCGCCGCAATCGGGGGTGGTGACCACGGTAGAAAACCTGGGTGGGACGCTGGCCGCGGCGCGGGCCCTGGCGATTCAGCGGCAACAAACGGCCTCGCAGTAGCAGGTCGTCCTTGTCGGCGGCGCACCCGCGTCCCGGCGAACTGGAGTGAGGAAACCATGAACAAGCCAAGACGAAAAACGCCAATGGCCGGGCGGGCGGCGCCGCGGCGCGGCATCAGCATTATCGAGGTGCTGATGTCCATCGCCGTCGTTGCCATCGGGCTGATCGGCGTCCTCTCGCTGGTGCCGGTCGGGGCCCACCAGGCTCAGGCCGGGGCGGTGCAGGACCGGGTCGTGCAAATTGCGGAGCAAGCCTACGACGAATTGATGATGCTTCATTTGCCGTGGGACCACGCAAAGTTCGTGGCGACCGCGCCGCCCACGCCGATCCCGCAGACGCGGTGGTTCTTCCCCCAGGACGACCGCCTGGCGCGATTCCGCTGGCTGGCGACAAGGGAAGATCCTACCGTCGCCTATGACGATCCGTTGACGACCGAAAACCCCGATATTCCGGCCGAGAACAACTATCCGGCCAACACCTATCGCATCCGCGTGGATGTTTTCTATGGATACAAAACGCTTAAGGACGACGGGGTGACGCAGAGGGACCAATGGAATCCGGCGAGCCCTGAAGTGAACAAACATAACCGGCCGCAGGGGACGTATCGCCGAGCGCTGAGGTTGGGCGTGGCGTCGGCGATGAGCCGGTAAGGGCGGACAGCGGGCGAAAGGCAAAGCGTTGGGGCACGGGCAGGGGCGGCCGCGCGGCGGATTCGCGCCGCATCAGGAACGAAACGATGAAGGCAATCAAGAAACAACTGGCGCTGTGGCGGCTTATCATAGGGAACCGAGATTCCGACGGTCCAGCGCCGCCACGGACCTCCGCTCGGCGGCGCGGCGTGATCATGCTCGTCGTGCTCAGTCTGCTGGTGCTGTTTTTGCTGGTGGGCGTCACCTTTGTGATTGTCGCCAACCAGTACAAGAAGAGCAGCGACGCCTACGCCAAGCAGCCGGTGGCCGCCCCCCTCCCCGAGAAGGATCTCTTCCAGGCCCTCATGCACGTTGTGCGGGGTTCGACCACTGGCGCCCTTGCCAGCGGCGACCTGCTGGAAGACATGTACGGCACGCATTATCTCGAGGCCCGGGTCAATAGCGCGGGCGCCACAACGGACGCGGGCGGCGCCGTCATGGAACTGAAGTACTCGGTGCTTTCCAACAACTTGCCGGACGACCTGTATTTCAAGTACAGCGGGAACATTGTAACGATGCTCGACGGACCGGCGGCGGGGCTCAGCACGCGATGTTTCTGCTGGCTGGGTGAAAGAGATGAAATCCGCATCTTGCCGTTTAAGCGGGAAGACGGAGCGGTCGTGTCGGCGTCCGATTTGGCCGGATACCGTTTCCTGGTCTCTGGCCGGCCCTTCAGCGGGCAAGTGGTTAGCGGCGTCGAAATCAACGAGGACTACGACGCGCCGGACCTGCTCAATCCGTTGCTGGCGTACCGTCCCAACCAACCATTAGGGGCCGGTGGGCTGACCTCAGCGCAGATCGTCCCCTCTCTGCATCGTCCCGCGTACATGAATTTCAAGATCAACAGCGGACCGCCGACATCGTCGTCCGGGTTCGATGGCGTGCTCAAACGGCCCATGCCGTGGGAAAACACGTACTTCACGGGTAGCAGCCCCGCCTTCACCGTAGGGATGCAAGCGGACGGGAAAACGCTGGACGCGAACGCCAACGCGCAGCTCTACGGCGCCCTGGTCGACGGGCCCTGGGACGTGGACAACGACGGCGACGGGGTTCGCGACAGCATTTGGGTGGACCTGGGGTTTCCCATTCGCACCGATCCCTACGGGCAAAAATACAAACCGCTGTTTGCGATCTTGTGCCTGGACCTCGACAATCGGTTGGACGTGAACGCGCACGGCTCCCCGTGGCACACGACTTCGGCTTACACGAGCGATCCGACGGAGATCGTGGCGGGTAACGCGTCGTCGGCCAGTAATGTCACCGAGAGGCGGCCTGGTGTGGGGTTTGGTCCCGCGGACGTCAATCTGGGTCTGCTTTTTGGCTCCACGGCGACCCTGGGCCAGATTCTCTATGGCTCCGGCTCGACGCCGGGTCGGTACGGATCGGATGGCGAACCCGGCGGTCCGACGCAGGACCCGCTCACCGCGATCGCCTTTCCGGGCGTGCCGACGGCTTCCGCCAGCGGCCAGTACATGTGGCCGGCCGATTTGTGGGGACGTGGCGTGCCGGCGGTGGACCCCCGCGGCAATCCCCATTGGATTTATGCGGGCGGCTCGGCAGAACTGCTCAACACGCCCTACGAGATGAGCGAGCGGTACGACGCCCCCTTCACCGAAGCGGAACTGGAACGGCTGCTGCGGAGCTTTGACGCCGACGCGGGGATGTTGCCCGACCGGCTCGTATCCCTGGGCGGCGCCACGTTCGACACCGTGCAAAACCGCTATCGCGTCACCACGCGTACCTCGCAGTATGGCGGGCTGGTGGGCTACGCTCCCAACTGGATGATCACCAACTGGCGAGTGTTGCCCATAGCGATGAAGATCGGCGAGAAATTCAACCTCAATGTTCCCTTCGCCAACGGGCGGGATGACAACTCGAACGATACGGTGGACGATCCCGCCGAGCATATCTCGGGTGAAACCGCGTTTGAGGAACCGACTGCGGACCCATCGTTTAGCGCCGTTCCCCACAGCATGATGGGCGGTCTCGGAGATCCCATCGTCCCCTATCATCAACGCCAGGCGATGGCTCGTGGGCTTTACGTGCTGATGTCCTCGGTCTTCGACGACGCCTACCTGCCTCCGACGACGGAGAGCACGCTGACCAGCGCCCAAAGATCGGCGTTGTTGCAGCGGCAGATCGCACAATGGGCGATCAATTGTGTTGACTTCCGCGACCCGGACGGCATCATGACGCCGTTCGAATACGACCCTGATCTCTCCAATGGCTGGAATGCGCTCCTCGACGGTAATCCCACCTCGCCCGAAACGGGCGACCGGGACGTGGTGTGGGGGATGGAGTATCCCGACCTCTTGATCACCGAGGCCCACGCCTGGCACGACCGCGGCGTGAAGGACACGAACCTCGAGCAAAACGGCGAGTATCGCGCGGAAGAAACAGACGAATCGGCGCCGGACGACCGCAAGTGGGAAGAGAAGGACGAGGACCTCGACCAGTTCCGCATTCCGCGAGGGTCCCTCTTCTTCGAACTCTACGCGACGGGGCCGCTGGCCGAGAACAACGCCAATCCGCCGCCGGAACTCTATGACGATTCATCCGGCACGGTTTACCTGGACCTGGGGCGGATGGCCCCGGCCGCAAGCGGCCAGCCGCAGGTTCCCGTGTGGCGGGCGGTCATTACCGAGGACCACGTCTCCGCGGGCAGCGTCGATTCGCTCTTTTACTCGAAACCGACATCGACGGCGCTGTTGCCCGGCGGCGGCGCCGCCGTGCGAACGAACATCCTTGACCCCTCCGCGGCGCTCAACATCGAGCGGATCGTCTGGTTTGCGCCGCAGACGCCCACGGCAGGGATGCCGCAAGAGAATATCATCTTCTACAACCGCGCGGGCTCCAGCGCCTTGTTGCAGACGGGCGGATACGCGGTCGTAGGACCCCGCCAGACGACGTATATCTCCGCCAAACCGACCGGGGGGACGGGCGACCGCTCGAATTCGAGCCAACGAATCACGCTCAGCCCCACGATCTTCAATTCCTACAATTTCGACGACGATTCGACGTGGGGCGGCTCGCTGAAGATCCGTTCCAACGTGCTGGGAATCATCGCGGCCGCGGAAGGACCGGCGGGCTGGGCGGCGGCGGCCAAGCCGACCGTTTACGGCTCGGAGAACGGCGTGGGCATCAGCATTTCCGAGCCGCTGCCGCAGAACTATTACTCGGAGCCGCACACCCTGCTCTCCGGGTCGGACGCCTCGATTGGCTACGACGGCTACACGCAGGATGGAACCAGCGCCGGGACCGTCCAACCGCTCGACCAGCCGCTGGAGCGGTCGTCCGGCGGCGACGTGAATTTCCCGCTGAACCAGAACACCGACTGGATCCAAACGGGAACGCACACCAACGTCAAGACGCTCGTCCTGCAACGGCTGGCCAATCCGCTGAGGGCGTACCACGCGACGGGCAACCCGTATATTTCCGTCGATTGGATGCCCATCGACCTGACGACCTTTAATGGAGAAGATCAGGAACCCACGACCGACCCGGACGGCGCCAGGGCCTGGAGCGATCGGGCGTTCTTCGAGGATGACGGCGCCGGCGGCTGGACTTCGGTCGCCACGCCGCCGTGGGATCCGGACGACCCGAGTTATCCGTCGGACATGTCGCCGGTCAATTTCGCGTCCCGCCGCAAGGGGAGCGCATCGGCCGGGCTGCTCTGGTCGGCGGCGACCTCCAACCCGGACGACAACGAGACCAGCGGCGTTGCCACGAGCGCCTTTTTCCCCTTCGTGCTGAAACACTCGCTGGGCTACTTGAATGACGAGTTGGGGACGCCGGACGGCGCCACGTCGGAGCCCGGCTACCTCGGCTCGCCGGACAGCGCCAACACGTTTCCGTGGATTCCCTGGAACAACCGGCCCTACGCCAATAAATACGAACTGCTGCTGGTCCCCGCCAGCGATCCCTCGCGGTTTACGGGGGAGTTTTCGATCAACACCGCGGCGCCGCCTTACGCCGGCTGGAAGGGCCGGTTCGGCCCGTACCTGAACTTCTTCCAGTCCACCACGGCGGCCGGCTCGGCGCCGCACTTCTATCGGGTCTTCGATTACGTCGACGTCCCCTCGCCGTTCGTGGATGACTCCATCTACTTGCCGCCGGGGCTGATGCACGCGGGGGGCGGTCTCTGTCTCTATCTCAAGCCCCCCTACAACCGGCTATGCGGATATCGCCGGCGCGGCATGGTGAACGTGAACACCATCTCCGATGCGACGGTGCTGCAAGCCGTCACCCGGCTCGGCGGGCCGGACGCTAGCGCGTTATTCTCGGCGATCGACCACAGCCGGCGTGGTTACGATCCCACGGTGAGCACCCCGGCAAGCAGCGACAATACGCAGTTCAAGTTACCCTTCCGCGGGGCCGTGAGGACGTCCGTAGGTGGCGTGGATCGCGAAATCGAGAACACGCTATTGCGGCCGCTGCCGACCGACGCCAACACGCCGCTCTTCTTGAGCGTCACCGGCTCGCAGGCCTACAACAATCCTGGGCGCCATCCGTATTTCCGCTTCGAGGGCCTCACGAGCGCGGGCAACCTGCTCGGCACGCAATCGAATGTGTACGCCGTGTGGATTACGGTCGGGTATTTTGAAATGGTTCCGGACCCGAACCACGGCAATGCCCTGCGGCTGGGGCAGGAAATGGGCGCGGCGACGGGCGACATCCGCCGCCACCGCGGCTTCTACATCCTCGACCGCACGATTCCCGTTGGCTACTTCAAAGGGCAGAACTTGAACGCCGAGAAGGCGATTTTGCTCAAACGGTTTATCGAGTAGTCGGGGGTTGCGTTACACGTTGAAGCGGATGTGCAGCACGTCGCCTTCCTGCACCACGTAGTCCTTGGGCTCCTGCCGCATTTTGCCGGCGGCCTTCACCTGCTTCTCGCCGCCGAGCTCGATCATGTCGTCGCAACGCATCGTTTCGGCCCGGATAAAGCCGCGGGCCAGGTCGCTGTGGATGCTATCGGCGGCCATGAGCGCCGTGGCGCCCTTGGGGATCAGCCATGTCCGCACTTCTTTCTCGCTGGCGGTGAAGAAGAGCATCTGCCCAGAGGCGTCCATGAGGGTCCGGATCAGTTCCGCCAGATCGCACGATTGCCCGCCCATTTCCTGCTCGAACTCGGCCCGCTCTTCCGGCGGCATTTGCGCAAGTTCCCACTGCATGCGCAGCGGCCCGGCGAAGACCGGGTGGTCGCCGCCCAACGCGTGGACGAACCGTTGCGGATCGGCCTCGTCATCGTCCGTATTCACGACGATGACCCGCGGCTTGCCCGTGATAAGCTGAAAGGCCCGAATGTACCTTTTCTGTTCGTCAGAAAGGGCCAGGCCGGTAAGCGGCTTGCCGTCTTCGAGCGTGGCGAGCAGGGGCGTAAGGGCGTCGAGTTCCGCCTGGTCCTGCTCACGGTTGCGGGGTTTTTTTACCGACTCCCTCAGCCGCTCGACGCGGCCGGAGACGATTTCCAGGTCGGCCAAGAGGGCGTCGTCTTCAAACGTGACGGCGTCCCGCCGGGGATCGCCGCCGCCAAACGCCCCGACGACCAGGGCCAGGCATCCCGCTTCCTTAATCATCGCCAGGCGTTGCCCGCTGCCCTCGTGGGTGCGGGAGAGGCCGGGCGTATCGACGATTTCGAGCGCCGCCTGGACCCTCTTCTTCGGCTGGATCGTTGCGACGAGTCCGTCGAAGCGGGGGTCCGGGATGGGCGCCATAGCCGACTGTGTGGCGTGGGCCAGCGCGGGGTCGGCCGGCGTATGCGTAAGCAGCGAGAAGAGCGTGCTCTTGCCCGAGCCCTGATAGCCAACGACGCCGATCTTCATGTGGCATCCTGCAATTCGTCAATCGGCGTTGGACGCAGCCGATGGGAGGACCGAAAGCCGCGGCAGCGTCTTGAGCCGCTCGGTAAGGGCGGCCGCTTCCTCCGCGGAAACCGTTTCGCTTCCAAATCTTAGCCGGTAATAGGCGGCGACGAAACGCGTCGGCCAGGCGACATCGGCGGCGGTATTCGGGCGGCCGTTGCTCTTCTCGATCTTGCGGCTAAGCAACTCCGCGAATTCCAGCGGTGTTTGCCCCGCCTTCCGCCGGAAACCGATCCGCCGGGCCAACCGCTCAAATCGGCGAAACGACGCGGTGGCGGGATGCGGCGGGCTTTGGACGCGCCGCCAGAACCGGCTCGCCGCTGCGCGCGACCGGCCAGATTCCTTGGCGTCGCGACGAACGACCGTTCGCCAGACGTACCGGCCGACCAGGGCCGCCACCCCCACGCAGAAGACGGCGCCGGCCAGCCACGCCGTGAATTTTCCTTCGCGCAGCGCCGATATGAAGTCGTGCAGCCACCGCCGCCAACGCGAGGGCCCGGCGATTTCCGGCGCCTTTTGCACCAGGCGAATGAGTGGGGCGTAGATCGCTTCCCGTTGCCGCTGGGCGTTGAGTTCCAGCACGTAGTCGCTCCACAGCGTCTGAGCGTAACCGACCGTTTCCTTCAGCCGCTGCCACCAGGTAATGTCGCCCTGAAGCATCAGCGTGTCGCTGGTCGGCGTGGGATCGAGCCGCAGCCAGACGCCGTAGCGGTCGTCCTCACCACCCTCGAGCAGGGCTTGGGGAATCTGCCCCGGCGCCAGATACACCTCGACCCAGGCGTGGGCGTCGCGGTCCCGCACCTGGTAATACTTCCCGACGGAATTGAATTCGTGCGGATGATAGCCCAGCGCGATGCGGGCGGGGATCCCCTCCTGCCGCAACATGAGCGCCAACGCCGTGGCGAAGTATTCGCAGTGTCCTGTGCGGTGGTTCGCGACGAAATCCTCGGCGGGATCGAGGCCGCGGTCGCCCGAAACGTCGGGGTCCAGGGAGTAGAAGTACCGGCCCGGCGCCAGGAAATGGGCGGTAAGCGCCTTCGCGGCGCCGAATGGGTCGGTCGCCGGGTCCACTCTTGCGTCCGCGAGCGTCTGTTGTGCGATGCGAGTGAGCGTGGGCAACCGCTCGCCGCCATTTTCGATGGCCCGCAACTTCGTGATGTCGGAAGGGAAGAGCGGGCGCACCAGCGGGGCCACCTCTCTCTGTACGCCGCGGAGTATACCGTCGGTGACGAGCGCATAGCGGAACCGGCCGGCGTTGTCGGTTCGGGCGTCTACGGGGCGGAAGATGGCTTCCGTCATCGGATCGTATCGCAATTCGCTTTGGAAACCGGGTTCCTCGTAGGCGGGCACGACGGTAAACAGGGTCGCCTGGCGGGCGCTTTCCATAACGAACTCCTGGCGCGTCATGTTCGATCGCTGGGGCGGCGTCGGCAGGCGGTCGGAGATGTCTTCGCGCGGGCCGGGACGTTCGCGCCAGCGGCCGTCTTCATAGTCGATCAAGACGCCGCCCCGCAAATACGGATTGATGGCGGGACGAATCGGGTCCCCACTGTCGCGGTCGTAGAAATGCACGCGCATTACGGGGGCGTCGCTGAGCCGCGCGGCGCCGAAGTTCCCCAGCTCTACGCTGGGATTGAAGCCGACCATGCGGTCGATGCCGGCGACCTGCGACTGCCACCCCTGGCGAGTGGCGCGGGGCAGGGCGAAGAAGAAAAGCCCGGCGAGCACGAGCGAAACGGCGGCGAAAACCGCCGCTTGCCGGGACGTAGGCCACCGGGCGGCCGCGTCCATCTCGTTGCCCGCGGATTCCGGCGCCGCGGCGGCGTCCATCCAGGCGGGGCGATTCACCGGCGTGGGAGGAAACAGCGTGAGAAAAATCCGGTGAACGATGCGTTCACTGCGGCCCCGCGGGGGTCTTGGCGGGCGGTGCTCGCGGAACCAATAGAACGTCATCAGGGCGGAAATCGCGCCGAACAGGTAGGCGACCAGCAAGGCGCCAAACGCGACGCCGAGATTGAGCGCGGAAGCGACGACCACTTCCAGCATGCTAAGGATCAGAAGCTGCCAGTAGACCCGCGTCGTCTTCCTTTGGAACATCAGCACCGCCTGCAAGTAGACGAGCAAGTTGGCGATCGCGGTGAGCTGGCTGTCGGCGCCCCGATGCCACAAATAGCCCGCCGACCACAATACGGCCGCCAAGGCCACGGTGTTGGCCACCACCGAAGAAATGCGAACCTGGCCACGGAAATCGGCGAAGATGAGCGACGCGACCGCCGAAAGGATACCCACCGCGGCGACCGGCAAGCCGTCCACCAGCGGCTGGCCCAGGCCCAGCATCGTGGCGCCCAGCGACGCGACAACGGCGACGTGGATCTGCAATCGGCCTTCGAGCGTGAGCCGTCCGTCTTCGGTAAAGCTGCGCGAAACAGGGCCCGCCGCAGTTTTGTCGCCGTGATCCTTGCCGATCGCCCCCGCATCTGCGCGTGCCGTCAAACTCCTGGAGATTGCGATGGCGGAAGACATGGGCGAAGAAACGAATCTCGGAAATGAGACAACGGACGACAAAGGGACACGCGATTTCCACTTTCTCATTCTACCGCCGAATCGCTTCGCCGAGACCCCCCCTCATGCAGACCCAGTGACACCACGTTGACGACGCGGATGCGGCGCCGGCGTGTCGCAAAATCGGGGTCCCGCGACAAGCCGGGGAATCGTTCCTCATCATCCAGATGGATCTCGCCGGCGGCGAGCACGAGGATGGCGCCCCGCTGGGGACGCCGCTTCAACGTCCGCATGAGCAGTTCCGGCATCCCATCCTTTTCAGTAAGCGGCAACGCCGCCAGCCACCGCAGCAATCGCAGAAACCCTTTGCCGTGAATCGTGGCGGCGACCAGTTGGTCGGGATCGGTCGTCGCCGCGAAGGCGAGACGCCCGCGGTCGAGCCGCCGGCGCTGCGCAAGGATGGCGGCCGCCACTTCCAGCGCCCGTTCCGCGTGGGGGCCGCGGGTTTCGACCAGCACCGTCAGGTCCTGTTCCATCTGCCGTTCGAATTGCTTTACCGTAATCTCGCCGCGCCGGGCCGAGGTCCGCCAGTGAATCCAGCGGCGGGAATCGCCCGGTCGCCAATCGCGCATGCCGTAGAACTCGCCTTCCATCGCGCCGTGCCGCGGGCTGTGGCGGGCGGTCGCCCGGCCGGTCGCACGGGAAGGGGATAGCCAGTCGGCCGGAAGCGGAACGGCCGCCGGAACCACGATCAACTCCGCGACCGCGTCCACAGCCACCGTGCAGCGAAAGAGCCCGAACGGAAACCGGGACGAGACCCGCGTCCGCCCGACGCGATAAATACCCCGCGAGCGGATGGCAAAATGATAGCCGGCGACGCACTCCTTGTCGGCCGAGAGCTTCACCGGCGGCAAACGGTATTGGCTCCGTTCGCGGTCGGGTAGCGGGGCGATGCGGCGCCACATTTCCGTTACGCGCAAGGCGGGATCGACGAACCAGCGGCGGCGGGGCTGAAGCGTCAGGCGGGGCGATACCGTTTCGCCCGCCGCGACGCGGTCGGGCATCAGCCGTTTGACAGTCACGTTATGGGCGGCAACGTAAGCGCCCACCACGTTGATGACGAACACGGCGATCAACAGGCCGGCCACGGCGATCAGCAGGTTGATCTCGCGCAGCATCGCCCCCGAGGCGATGAACATTGTCATACCGATGAAGTAGGCGCCTTCCCAGGAAGGCGCAAAATGCACCATTCGCCGGCGCTGGCGGGTTGCGGGCGTTCGCATTCTAGAGGCTGACTTCACGGGATCGCCGGCTATGTCGGAGCCGTCACGCCTTCCACCAACCGCCGCACCAATTCCTCCACCGCCTCGCGCTGTCCGCCGTGGACGTAACCACGCGGCGTGACGCGGTGGGCCAGCACCGGCGCCGTAAGCGACTTCACGTCGTCCGGCGTGACGAACGAGCGGCCCTCCACGCAGGCCAGCGCCTGCGCCGCGCGGTACAGACTGAGCACGCCGCGGGTGCTCACGCCGACCTGCATCTCGTCCGACTGCCGCGTGGCCTCTGCGATATCGAGGATGTAATCGTAGATCGACTCGTCAACCATCACCCGCCGCACCTGCTCCTGCAATCGCACGATGTCCTCGACCCTCGCCGCCGGCTCGAGTGAATCGACCGGTTCGCCGTCCCGGTGCGTCGCCATCACCTGGCGTTCCCGCTGCCGATCCGGGTAGCCGATGGAGATTCGCATCAAGAAACGGTCGAGCTGGCTTTCCGGAAGCGGGTACGTTCCTTCGAATTCGTACGGATTCTGGGTGGCAATGACGATGAACGGCCGGGGGAGCTTATGGGTCTCGCTGTCCGCCGACACCTGGTGGTCGCTCATCGCTTCCAGGAGGGCGCTTTGGGTCCTCGGCGGGGCCCGATTGATCTCGTCCGCGAGCACCACGTTGGCGAAGATGGGCCCGCGATTGAAGACGAATTCGCCCGTATTGGCGTGATAGACGCTCGAACCGACAATGTCGCTTGGCAACAGGTCGGGCGTGAACTGCACGCGGCAGAAGACGCCGCTGAGGCTCTTCGCCATCGCCTTGCCAACCAGCGTCTTGCCGACGCCCGGCACGTCTTCCAGCAGCAAGTGTTCACCCGCCAGGAGGGCGACGAGGGCTTTCTGCACCACCTCCGGCTTGCCTAACACCACGCGTGAAATGTTCTCCCGCAGCCGCTCAACAACCGTGCCCAACTCGGTGTCTGTCATGCTTGCGAGTCGATTTCACGTTGAGTCGCCACTTCCGCCGGCCCACCACGGACCCTTCGAGACCACAGTATAGCAGGGCGGCCCCGCGGCGGCAGTCCGGTGGATCGATCAGCGTCCCGAGAGCGCCCGCCTCGGGGCGGACTGCGGAATCAGCGACGGATGGCGCTTCCGGACCAGACGCCGGCGCGTTTCGGTTCATGGCTCACCCGGCCGGTTGCCGGTAGGGCACGCCGCGTTCGTAAAGACGCAGCCGGTTCTTCAGCGGCTGCGAGGCGTCCGGGGGAAGGAGCTGAATCGCCTCCGTGATCGTCTGCCGGGCGGCGGCAAAGTCGCCGCGGTTGGCCTGGGCGGCGGCCAGGGTGTCCAAGGCCGCCGGACTCGCCCCCCCCAACTCCACGCAGCGGGTAGCGGCCTTCAGCGCGAGGTCCTCGTTGCGATAGCGGTCAACGGGGCACGTCGCCATCAGCCACCCGGCGCCCTGAAACGCGGCGGCCGACGTCGGGTCGAGTTCGATGGCGGCCCGGTAGTCCTTGGCCGCCGGTTCCCATTGCCTCAGTTCGGCGAAGGTGTCGGCCCGGCCGACGATGGCGACGGCGTTCTTCGGGTCGAGCCTGGCGGCCTGCTGATAGTCCGCCAGGGCGCCGGAGAGGTCGCCCAGTTGCCGCCGGCACAGGGCCCGTCCCGCAAAGGCGTCGGCGTCTTCCGACGTGAGCTTGATGGCCTGACTGTAATCGCCGAGGGCTTCGCGGAACCTCTTGGACTGCACCCGAATTTCCGCCCGGTTAAACCAGGCTTTCGGAAATTGCGGCCGAAGCTCGATGGTCCGGGTGAAGTCGGCCGTGGCGCCATCCAGATCCCCGGCCAGGGCAAGGCTCACCCCGCGATTGTGATACGCCAGCCACCGCTCTGGACCGAGCTGAATGGACGCTTCGAAATCGGCGAGGGCTTGCTGGTCGTATTCCGCGGCGGCGGTTGGGTCCTGCGAGGCCGCCAGCACGGCCTGATCGGCGAGAAGCTGGCCGCGGCGGTTGAGGGCCCACGACGCGAGTTCGCTGGCGTAGGCGTGGGAGGATGCGGCGTCGGGGTCCGCCAGCACGCCCTGGCAAAGCCGAAGGATCTCGGTGTAGTCGGCCAGCGACTTGGCCTGCTCCGTCTTCTCAAACGCGACCGCCATGACCTTGTCGCCGTCCGGCTGGCCGCTGCCGCTCTTTTCGGAGTATCCGGGGAGGGGCTTGGCATTGGTAACATCCAGTGGCCGCGGCTCCTTGAGAGACGCGTCCGCCGCGGCGTCTTCTCCCGAGGCGTCGCGCGGAACCGGCTCGCCGGTCACGTCTGTGTGCGCGGCCGGGCGGACCGTTCGCGGTCGCGGCGGGAGGTCGCTTTCCGGCGCGGGCCGCCCCGTCTTGCGGTTCACCCAACGGCCTTTGAACTCGTTGGCCGGTTTCGCGGCCGGCTCCGCAGACGCCGCCCTGGGCGGACGATCGACGGTGGCGACAACGACCGCTAGAAGGATCAGGCCGCACGCAAGACGGCGGACGTTTGGAAAAACCGCTGAAAAAAGCCGCATGATCATCCTCCTTGACATCGGGTGGCATGGGTGGCTTGACCACCCTTACCGCCCGTCCATTCCCTGGTTTCTTGTAGCTGAAACTGACTCACTCGCGGGGCTCCGTCATGCGCCACGGGTCGAGGGCCTCATTCAGGGTCCCGTCCGGCAGCATCCCCTCCTCGCGAACCAACTCGCGAATCGTCTTGCCGGACGCAAACGCCCGCTTGGCCAGCGCCGCCGCTTTCTCGTAGCCGATCAGCGGGTTCAAACTGGTCACCATCGACAGGCTTTGTTCGACCGCCGCCTCGCAAGCCGCGGCGTTGGCTTCCATTCCCGCAATGCAGAAGTCGACAAAGGTCCGGCACGACGATGCCATCAGTTGGATGCTCTCCAGCGCCGTCTGTGCCATCACCGGCATCATAATGTTCAGTTGAAACTGCCCGCCCGCGGCCCCGCTGACCGCCAGGACGGCGTCGTTGCCCATCACGCGGGCGGCCACCTGCATCATGCTTTCGCTCATCACCGGGTTGACCTTGCCCGGCATGATGCTGCTGCCGGGCTGCCGGCTGGGGAGGCGGATTTCGGCGAAGCCGCACCGCGGCCCGCTGCCCAGCCAGCGGATGTTGTTGGCCACGTTCATCAGCGTTACCGCGATCGCCTTGAGCCGGCCGTGGCAATCGACCAGGCCGTCCCGCTGGGCGTTGGCTTCAAAATGGTTGACCGCCTCGATAAACGAGATGCCGCACTCGTCCGCCAGAACGGACGCTACCCGCGAGCCGAATTCGGGGTGCGTGTTGATGCCGGCGCCCACCGCGGTGCCGCCGACCGGCAGCTCGATGACGCTGTCCACCGCTCGCCTGGCCCGCTCGACCGACAGTTCCAACTGCCGGGCCATCCCCCCGATTTCCTGTCCCAGCCGCAGCGGCGTGGCATCCATCAGGTGGGTGCGGCCGATCTTGATGACGTGGTCGAATTCGGTGGCCTTGGCCGAAAGGGCCTCGGCCACCCGTTCCAACGCCGGGACGAGGTTGTACTTGATCTCCCGGCCGACCGCCACGTGAATGGCGGTGGGAAAGGTGTCGTTGGTGCTCTGCCCCATGTTGACGTGGTCGTTGGGGTGGATCGCCTTCTCCACGGCGAAACGGTTTCCTCCGGCCAGCTCCACCGCCCGATTGGCGATCACCTCGTTTACGTTCATGTTGCTGGAGGTGCCAGACCCGGTCTGGAAGACGTCGATGGGAAATTCCCCGTCCAGCTTGCCGTCGGCGACTTCCCGGCAGGCGGCGAGAAGGGCTTCCACGGCCTCCGGCTCCAGCGGATTCTTACCGCTGCCGGTGAGTTTGCCTAAGTCGCGGTTGGCCACGGCGCAGGCGTATTTCACCAGCCCCATCGCGTGAATCAGCGGCGCCGGCAACCGCCACCCGGAAATCGGAAAGTTTTCCACCGCCCGCTGTGTTTGGGCCCCGTAATAGGCCTGGGCCGGGACTTCGACCTCGCCCATGGAGTCGCGTTCGATACGGAATTCGGACATGCCAGTCTTGTTTGTGGCGGTTACGGGCGTGGCGATTCTGGAATTCAGCGGAGGAGGTATTCCCGGAGCATAATAGCGGGTTCCCCCGCAACCTCCAAGGCGATTTCGAATAGCCCCGTTTGCGGGAAAACCGATCGATTTGTATATTCGGGTCCGCCGACGTTACGATGAACGGGCTTGACCGCGCCGTCCTCGGCGCCCGTTCCTCGAAAACTCGAACCAGGAGCAGCGTGATGCAGCGCCGTCCGTTCCGCGGGGCTTTCCTTTGGGGCTTCTTTGTGCTGGCGGTGGGATCGTCCCCGGTGGCCCGCGCTGCGCAGTTCTCAATCGTCATGCTGCCCGACACGCAAGTTTACACCGAGTCGGAACAACTCCAACGCGGCTTCGAAGCCCAGATGCGGTGGCTGGCGAAGAACATCGAGAACAAGCACGTGGTGTTCGTCACCCACGTCGGCGACATCGTGCAACACAACACCAACGGGCGTGACCGCAATGTTGCCCAGTGGCGGCGGGCGGACGCCGCATTCGACATCCTCGACGCGGCGGCGCCCAACCTGCCCTACAGCGTAACCCTCGGCAATCACGACGTCGAATCGACGGCGACGCCCGAAGGCCAGCCGACACGGTTCCACGAGTTCTTCGGAGCCAGCCGCTACGCCGGCAAACCGTGGTACGGCGGCGCTTCGCCCAACGGCAACAACCATTATCAGGTTTTCAAAGGGGGCGACCGCGAGTATCTGAACCTCAACCTCGAATGGAGACCCGACGATGCGTCGTACGCCTGGGCGGAAGGCGTTCTCAATAGACACGCCGACACGCCGACGATCATCTCCATCCACCAGTACCTCGGCCGCGACGGAAACCGGCAGGGCGCCGGCGAGGCGGTGTTTCGGCGACTGATCAAGCCGCACCCACAGGTCTTTATGGTGCTGTGCGGCCACGTGATCGGAGAGGCCCGCAACATCCCGCTGAATGCGGCGGGCCGGCCCGTCTTCGAAATCCTGGCCGACTACCAGGGCCGGGCGAATGGTGGTGACGGATGGCTGCGGATTCTTGAGTTCGACGACGAGGCGGGCGTGATCGGCGTAAGAACCTTCACGCCCGGCATCGACCCCGAGAACCTCGGCGAGCGATTTGAACAGGACGCCGACAGCGAATTCCGTCTCAAGATGCATTGGAAGGAGCGGTTTGGGAAGTAGCCGGCGGCGGAGAAACGCGACGCCCTTCCCATTGCCGCGGGCATGACGTGGACGACGGCTACGGCCGGATCCGATTCAGCGCGTCTGGCGCACGTCGAGGCATTTCAGCCGCGTCATGTCGCGCAGAAGCAGCCTTCCAGCCACCAACGCCATCGGGCCCCAGGCGTCGTGGCCTTCGGGGAAGATCGCGGCCCAGGCCAGTTCACGGTATCCGACAGGGCTCACTTCCAACAGGGCGAGGCGGCCGGTGTCGTTCATGGCGAACATCAGGTCTTCGGAAAGCAGGTGGGGGCCGAGCCCGAACCGCAGCCGCCCGGTATTCCATTGCTCGGTAATTCCGGCTTCATTCACGTCGAAGCAGACGAGCGGCCCGCCGCCGCGCTTGCGGATAGCATAGAGCGTGTTGCCCGCAAGGATCGGCGTGTGCTGTTCGACGTTGAGTTCACCCGGCTTGTAGCGCACCAGCGCCTCGCAGTATAGGCCGCCTTGAGCGTTCCTGCGAACGCCAAGGACCACAGTCCCTTCCCGCGGGTTGTAGCCGCTGGTCAGCAGCAGGCGGTCGCCCGGCAGGGGGAGGGGCGTGGGGCAGGTGGCGACCTGCATCCGGCCTTCGCTCGTTTGCCATAGCAGCTCGCCCGTCTCCGCATCGACGCCCGCGGTCCCACCGGTGAAGGAACCGACGAACATCCGCCGCGGACCGACCGTCAGTTCCGCCACGCTGGCGTGCGTCATCTGCCAGCGCTTGACGGCGGGTGATTGCCACACGATGTCACCGCCGGCCAGATCGAACGCGACGAACAGGGCAGAGCCGCCGACCGCCATCACCACGCGGCCGCCGTCGATCAGCGGGTTTTGCCCGGCGTACCAGGCGGGCTCCACGGCGGCGAATTCGCTCACCAGGTCGTGCCACCAGCAAACCTCGCCGGTCTCCGCGTCCCAGCACACCAGGTGCAGCCGCGGGCCGAGCGTGACGACCCGGCCGCTCGCAATGGCCGGCACGGTTCGGCTCATGCCGTGGTTGCGGGTGATTTCGACTTCATAGCCGTGGCGCCAGATTTCCTGACCCGTTTCTAAGGAAAGGCAACGCAAGACGTCCCGCCGCCTCCCGGCGTCGTAGTCCAGCAGATACACGCGGCCATCGCTCACGGCGGGCCCGGCGTAGCCTTCGCCCAGGTCAACGGACCAGAGTTCCGGCGGTCCCTCGGCCGGCCACGAGCGGGCGAGGCGGGGCGGATCGGCGGCGATATTGTTCCTCCCGGCGCCGCGAAAGCAGGGCCAGGCGCCGGCGATATCCGCGGGTTTGCCCAAGCCCATTTCTGGAGGTGGAGGAAGTGCGGGAAAGATGGGCGGCCGATCGACTGCGGCCTCGTCTCCAGGCGCCGGCAGGGAAGGGCCGCCGTCGGCGCCCGGTTCGCGGAGAACCGGAGTGATACGATGGGCCGCCGTCACCCACCAGGCCAGCGAGACGACCGCCGTCCCCGCCCAAAGCAGCGGAACCAGCGTTTCGAGCGCCAGCGGCAAGATTCGACGAAAGGGCATCAAATGCGGTGGGACATACTACTGGATTTCACCGAGCGCATCGGCGATCGCGCTCTTGGCGTCTCGTTGCAGGCCGGAATCGTCCTTGACTTTCTCGTTGGCCAGATCCAGGGCTTCGTCAAGCAAAGCCTTGGCCGCCTTCTTCTCGCCAAGTCTCGCCTGCGGCACGGCGATCTTCACCATCGCATACGCCTTGCTGTAGGCGGCCTGAGGGGAGTCACTCGGCATCGTTTTGGTGATCGCGACCGCATCGTCCAGAAGCTTCTTCGCCTCCTCTTCCTTCTTCATCCTGGCAAGCTTCTCGATGACGACGACCAGCGCGCTGACCTTGTCGTTGACGGCCTCGGCGGCGCGGGCGGCCGCGATGGCTTGCGCAATGATCGCGTCGGCCTGCTTCTCGTCTTTCAGGAGGTAAGCGTCATAGGCTACCTCCATGAGCGTGTTGGCTGGGTTCGCCGCGGACGCCGATTCTTCCGCCAATTTGCAAGCCTTTACGAGAAAGGTTTGCGCCTTCGTTTCCTCGTCCAGGTACAGCCCGTACGTCACCGCCATATCGCCATACTCGATGGCCTGCGCCTGATGGTCTTCCATGCCGCCGACGGCCCGCAGGGTGTCGCCGAGCGTCTCGCGGGCCCGCCCGATCATGCTGGCCCGGGCCTCGGCGTACGCCAATGCGTTAAGGGCAGACGCCTTGCCCGCGGGCGAGTCGACGTCGTCCACGGCCTTGCGCGCCGCGTTGAACGACTTTTCGGCGCCCGCAATATCGCCGGCCCTGGCCTGCTTGCGGGCGACCTTGACGAGGGCCTGGGCCTTCGATTCGGGGTCGGAATAGGCCAGGGCGTCCTTGTACTCATCATCCAGCGAGACGGGCTTCTGGCCGCCGCCGCAACCGGCAAGCAGCAGCGGGGCAAGGCAGCAAATGAGCGCAAGTGTCGCACGAATCGTCATGGCTACGGAATTCCTTGGTCCTAGGCGAACTGAAGTTGGGCGTCGGCCAGGCGGCGGCGAGTTTCCTCCATTAGTCTATCCTCCGCGGCTTCGTCTGTCGCCTCGTAGGTGACGCTGAAGCGGAGGTACGCCCCGGCGTCGTCCCACGGCACGGTGACCACGCCGTGCTCGGTGATCAGGAACTGCGTCGCCTCTTCGGCCATATCCAACCGCCGGCCGCCGCCGCCAATCGGGCTGGGCGTGTAGAGGAAATAGCTGCCGCCGGACATCTCGCACGCAAAGCCGCACGCGCGGAGCGTCGCCACCAGCTTTTGCATTCGCCGGCGATACTTCTCTCGAACTTGCTGCACAATCGTGGGGTCGTCCAGGGCCACCTCGGCCGCCTTCTGGATGGCGATGAACTGGCCGGAATCGCAGTTGTCCTTTACGTCGGCAAAGGCCCGCACGATCCTCTCGTTCCCGGCGACAAAGCCAATCCGCCAGCCGATCATATTGTGGCTCTTCGAAAGCGAGTGCGTCTCGACGCCGACGTCCATCGCCCCGGGCGTGGCCAGAAAACTCCGCGGCGGCCCGTCGAATGTGAGCATCATGTGGGCGCCGTCGTTGACAACGACAAACCGCTTTTCCTTCGCCAGCGCCACCACCTTTTCGAAAAAGTCCGGCGGCGCCAGGGCGCCCGTCGGGCTGTTCGGATAGTTGATCACCAGCAGCTTCGTTCGCCGATAAACGTCGTCGGGCACGGCGCTCAGGTCCGGCAGAAAACCGTTTTCCGCAGTTAGAGGCAGGCGGTAAACAGTCCCGCCGTAATACCGCGTGTGCGTGCCCGCTACGGGGTAGCCGGGCGCCGTCATCAGCGTGATGTCACCCGGGTTGATGAAACACGCCGGCAACATGGCGAGGGCAGGCTTCGAGCCGATCGAGTGGTTGATATTCTTCACAGGATCGAGCCGCACGCCCAATTCCCGCTCTATGTAGCGGGCGGCGGCTTCGCGGAAGGACGGCACTCCGTTGTCGGCGTAACCGCGGTTGGCCGCCTGGTGGATTTCCTCGGCCATCGCCCGCCGGACGGACGCCGCCGCCATCTCATCGTTCTCGCCGATGCCGAAATCGAGCAGCGGCCGATCGGGCCGCGCCGCCAAGGCCTGCCGTTTGGCTCGCTTGATCTTCTCGAATTTGTAAATCGCGTCGTCTTTGCCGTAGCCGGCGCCGCCGATGCGATCCGCGAAGAGGGTTTGGAAGTAGGGATCGGGCATGGGGCGGAAGCGTATACGAAAGCGTTATCGTGAACGGCCGACTCCGCGGCGCCGCAGCGGCGGGGACGTGTAATCTTGAAGCAACCACACTAACCTGGAAGGCAGCTCTACACAAGCAGCGCGAGCGTCACGCGGCCCGTCGCCTGCGGCTCGGGGTTAAACGAGCGAACGCCTCCTTGGCGCCCATTGCTGACATGCGAAGTGTCCTGAGAAGTCTCGCCGCCTTCATCCGTCGCCGGCCCCGAATGTTGACGGCCGTGGGCCTTGTTGTTGCGCTCATCGCGCTGCGCCCGCTGTGGCTGCCGCTGGCTTACTGGCCGTTGACCGTCGCCGCGCCCAAGCGGCCGGCTGACGTCGTTCTGTTCGAGCAGGCCCGCGGGTTTGAGCTGGAAGTGGCCCGGCGCCTGGCGAGACCGAACCAGCGGCCGATATTGATTTTGGGCAAGCCGCCGCGACTACAGCGGATGGGTCTGGAGCCGATGACGGAGTTTGAGGTCGCCGCCAAACTTAGCGCCCAGGGAATTGGGGAAGAGGAATGGGAAATCTTTCGTAGCGACGCGCTGAGCCAAACGGAACTGCTCCGAGCGGCCGGCGCCTTCTTGCGAGAGGAAGAGATCGAGGCCGCCGACCTGCTCGTCTCCGAGGCGGAAGGCCGCCGGTGGCGGGCCTTGCTCGCACACGCCTCGGCGGACGCCCAGCGGCGGATTCGGATCTTTCCGCTACCCAACATTGAGTTCATCGGCTCTCGCTGGTGGCAAAGCCGCGAAGGCGTGAAAAGCGTGGTCTTGGGCTATCCGCAGATGCAGCACGCGATTTTCTACGGCGACCCGCCCTCGCCCTACGGCGATTACGACTGGGACGCCTACGAACAGACGCTACGGCAAAACCCGCCGGCCGCCAGGGCGACCGACGTTTCACCGACTCGCGCCGGGCCGCCGCCATGATCCATCGTCTTACAGCCCGATTGGCCGCCGCGGGACGGGCGCTTGGCCCGCTCGCCGCGATCGGCCGTTCGCGTCTGGCCATCCTCATTGGCGTGGCGTTGGCTTTGACGCTCGTGGCGATCTTCCGTATTCCCCTCCTGGTGGCCGCGCACGATTGGCTCGATGTCGGCCAGCCGCCGGTCAAGACCGACTACGTTTATCCCTTGCTCGGCGCGTTCGAGGAACGTTTTTTCGCCGCGGCGCTGTTGATCAAGGTCGGCTATGCGGACAAGGGCCTTATCGACAACTACGTTGACGAAGAAGTACGCAACCAGGTCCCGCCGGAGGAAATCGCCGCCGGCATTTTCGACCATTTCGGAGTCGGTCCCGACCGCCGGGAGACGCTCGAAACGGAGGTCGCCAACACCTATGACGAAATGGTGGCGCTCAAGCGGTTCCTGCAAGACAAACCGGGCGTGACGGTGACGGTCGTCACCAGCGCCACTCACACCCGCCGGACCCGACTGGCGGCCCGCGCCGTCCTGGGCCGGGACTTCGAGAGGGCGAGGTTTTACTCGGCCCCCATTATCTCCTACGAGCGGCAGCGGTGGTGGCGCTACGGCCGCGGCTTCTGGGCGGTCACCGGGGAATATGCAAGCCTCTGCGGCTATGGGTTCCTTTATACATGGACGCCGTATGGGTGGCTTGCGGTTTTTGCGGTTCTCGCGGCCACGTATGGTGGCTATCGGGTGTGGAGACGGCGGCGGCAATTAGCTTGACTGCGGGTTACGAGGCCTGGCAGAATGTGGGTCTTGGGGGTCCGCCTTCCAGGCGTCGGCGCCGCCCCGACCCGATTCCCGCTTCGGTAAGCCCGCCATGAACCACCTGCACCGCGCCGCCTTCATCTCGTTACTCTCTTGTTCTGTGGTGGCGGCGCCAGGGTTCGCGTCGCAGCCGCTTCAGGTCCGGCTCGAAAGCGGCCAGACGACAACCGCAGGCCAAATCGTCTTTGCCGTCCGAAAACCGGGCGTTGACGGCCATTGGTACGCCAACTTCGGCTACTACGCCGACAGCGTTGATCGCAAGCCGCACCTTCCCGGCGGCAAGCTCTGTGTGTTGGACCTGGCAAGCAGCGAAGTGAACACGCTGATCGACGACCCGGCCGGGAGCGTCCGCGATCCGGTGGTTCACTACGACGCTCAGAAGATTCTCTTCGCCTATCGCAAAGGCGAGAGCGAGCATTTTCACCTGTACGAAATGCCGCTGGGCGCCGACGAGACCGGCGAGCGACAACTCCGCCAGCTCACCGATGGCCCATTCGACGACTTCGAGCCCACGTACCTGCCCGACGGTGGCATCGCGTTTATTTCCAGCCGCTGCAAACGCTGGGTGAATTGCTGGCTGACGCAGGTGGCGATCATCCATCGCTGCGACGCCGACGGCCAAAACATCCGGGCCCTTTCCGCCAATCTCGAACACGACAACACGCCGTGGGCGTTGCCCGACGGCCGGCTGCTGTATCAGCGGTGGGAATACATCGACCGCTCGCAGGTCGATTACCACCACCTGTGGACGATGAATCCGGACGGAACCGGGCAAATGGTCTTCTACGGCAACATGCATCCCCAAACGGTGATGATCGACGCCAAGCCGATCCCCGGTTCGCGAAACGTGGTGGCCATCTTCTCGCCGGGCCACGGCCGAAAGGACCACGACGGCATGGTGGCGGTGGTTTCGCCGGGAAAGGGACCCGACGACCAGGGTTCGACTCGTTTCCTCAACCGCAAGCCGGAGTTTCGCGACCCGTGGGCGCTTTCGGCGAGCGACTTTATCGTGGCCCGCGGGCCGGAAATCCTGCGGATGAACGACGAAGGAGAAACGACCCTCATTTACCGCCTGCCGGAAGAATGGATCAAGCAGAGATATCAAATCCACGAGCCGCGGCCGGTCTACCACCGGCAGCGCGAACGAATCATTCCACCTCGCATCGACCCGCAAGAAGCCACTGGCGAACTGGTACTGGCCGACGTCTACGAAGGCCGCAACATGGCGGCGGTGAGGCGGGGCGAGATCAAAAAACTGCTGGTCCTGGAAACCCTTCCCAAGCCGATCAACTACACCGGCGGCATGGACCCGCTGACCTATGGCGGTTCGTTCACGCTCGAGCGGGTGCTGGGCACGGTCCCGGTCGAGGAGGACGGTTCGGCCTACTTGAAAATCCCCGCGATGCGGTCGGTCTTCTTCGTCGCGCTGGATGAAAACGATCTGTCGGTCAAGCGGATGCACAGCTTCCTTACCGTGCAGCCGGGGGAGACGCAAGGGTGCGTCGGCTGCCACGAACAGCGGACGCTCAGCACGATCCCGCCAGGTAGCCTGGCCGCGCTCCTTCGCGAGCCGAGCGAGATCGAGCCGATTACCGATTGCCCCGATGTGTTCGACTTCCCGCGGGATATTCAACCGATTCTGGACGACTTGTGCGTGCGTTGCCACGGCTATGAAAAGACCGAGGCGGGCGGACCGGCGGACGGCGACGTCGTATTGACCGGCGACCGCGGCCCCATGTATTCGCACGCCTACTTCACGATGACGGTGGAGCAGCTTTTTTCCGACGGCCGCAACCGGGCCCAGGGCAACTACCCGCCGCGGGCAATCGGCTCCTCGGCCAGTCGCATTTTGAAAATGCTCGACGGCGAGCACTACGATGTAAAGGCGAGCGACCTTCAGAAGCAGATGCTGCGGCTGTGGATCGAGGTCGGGGCGCCCTACCCCGGCACGTACGCCGCCCTGGGCGCCGGATCGATTGGCGGTTACTTCGAAAACTCGCCGGTGAACACCGACCGCGAGTGGCCCACCACGAAAGCCGGCGCCGCCGTGATTGGGCGGCGGTGCGCTTCCTGCCACCAAAAGGAGCGGAGCCTGCCAAGGTCGTTTTCCGACGAACGCGGCGTGTCGTTTTGGCGGTTCGATCCGAACGACGCCCGCCTGCCGCTGGCCCGGCACATCGTGTTCAATCTTTCTCGCCCAGAGAAATCGGCGATGCTGCTGGCCCCGCTGGCGGAAGACGCCGGCGGTTGGGCGAAGTGCAAGACCAGCGACGGCGCCGCCGCCAATGTCTTCGCCAGTCGCGACGATGACGACTACCAAACGCTGCTGAAGATGATGATCGCGGGCAAGCAGAACCTGGAAAAGATCAAACGTTTCGACATGCCCGGCTTCGTTCCGCCACAGCCGTACCTGCGGGAGATGCGGCGGTTCGGCATTCTCGCCGCCGATGCCGATCCGAGCGAGGTAAGCGGTTACGAACTGGACCAGGCGTACTGGCGGTCACTGTGGTATCGGCCCGGCCGGCAATAGATGGCGCCGTGGCGCCTGCATTATCGAAGACCGAGCCACCACGCCGCTCGGGCTCGTTTCGCCGCCCAGGCTCGTTTACGAGCCTTCCCCGCGTAGCGGTATTCGGCCTGCGGCTTCAGCCCCGGCCTTGCGGCCGGCAGCGGGCCTGGGTCACGATGACTGCTGCGCGCAAAAGGCCCGGCAGCGGCGCCACCCGCCCGAAGGGCCGCCGCACTGAAGCAAATCGGCGGGAATGCTCGGCGGAGCGCGCCGCGGCGCCGCCCAGCAGCGCCGAAAATTGCCCCGCCGCAAAAATTTTTTCGGGCCTTTCCGCCACGCGCAACCCTTTTCCACGCGAAGGCTTACAGCTACCCCCCCCCCCCGAGGTATGCTCGACGCATGTTGCTTGAAACCATTTGCTTGACGTAGGGCGTTTCGGAATTGCAATCAGGGTCGGGCTGGCAATCGTTGCCAGCACGCTGGGCCAGCGTGCCCGGCAAGAATGGCACACCGAGCGGTAGATTCGTCCCTGTCGCTCGCCTAGGCGAGCGGCAGGAACTAAAATACCGCCGCTGGTTGACTCTTTGGCCTGATGGTAATGTCGTATTTGGGAAGCTTTGCTGACCGGTCGAGTCGGGCTTCCCAGGGGGCCATCTCTTTCGCG